>BFBZ01000027.1_pt11 | contig 307386 bp, 276 predicted proteins | sample 1888401 | NCBI WGS metagenome assembly BFBZ01 (sample SAMD00112614, study PRJDB3348) | symbiont metagenome | host: Chara braunii
CCMCWRCCCMGCCCCGGAGTTAGAATTTCTCTTAGCGGGCGCAGCATTACGTTGACGCAGACGTTATTTGCTACTGGCAGGCGTTTTGCTTGGCAAAGCAAGCCTCGATTGGCTATACGGCCAGTCAGGTGGGCTGCCGCAAACTGTGCCACAGTTTTGGCGATCCCGATTCGGCGGGAAACGGCGCCGAGCGACTAAAATTGTTTGTTTTGACGCGTTTTGCGCCAGCGGCCGGCCGTCTCGTGCGCCGGCCTCGTGGGGAGGGACTGAAGCATATGCGGAGCGCGTCGGGAGGCCCACGCATCCTGCTGAGACGGCTCCGCGAAACCATGGCGGAGCAAGTCTCCGCCCAGGAGCGCCTCGACAAGATCGTGGTGCTGATCGCGGCCAAYATGGTGGCCGAGGTCTGCTCCTGTTACGTGCTGCGCGTCGACAACACGCTCGAACTCTACGCAACCGAAGGTCTGAACCGCGACGCCGTCCACCGCACGGTGCTGAGCGCGCATGAGGGCCTGGTCGGCCTGGTCGCCAGCGAGGCGACGCCGCTCAATCTGTCCGACGCGCAAAGCCATCCGGCCTTCGCCTACCGCCCGGAGACCGGCGAAGAGGCCTACCACTCGTTCCTCGGGGTGCCGATCCTGCGCGCCGGCAACACGCTCGGCGTGCTGGTGGTGCAGAACCGCGCCAAGCGCACCTATGTCGAGGAAGAGGTCGAGGCGCTGCAGACCACCGCCATGGTGCTGGCGGAGATGATCGCCTCCGGCGAGCTTGCCGCGCTGGCCCAGCCCGGCGCCGAGCCCGCCGCACGGCACTCGCTGCACAAGACCGGCGCGGTGCTCTCGGACGGCATCGCACTCGGGCATGTCGTGCTGCACGAGCCGCGCGTCGTCATCACCAATTACATCGCCGAAGACCTGCCGAAGGAGATCAAGCGGCTCGACACGGCGCTCGCCAATCTGCGCGCCGACCTCGACCGCATGCTGGAGCGCGGCGACGTCGCCGAGGGCGGCGAGCACCGCGAGGTGCTGGAAGCCTACCGCATGTTCGCCAACGACCAGGGCTGGTCGCACAAGCTGCATGAGGCGGTCGCCACCGGCCTCACCGCGGAAGCCGCCGTCGAGCGCGTGCAGTCCGACACCCGCGCGCGGATGCTGCGCTCGACCGATCCCTATTTGCGCGACCGGCTGCACGACCTCGAGGATCTCGGCCATCGCCTGATGCGCCAGCTGGTCGGCCAGGATCACGCCCCGTCGCGCGAGCAGCTGCCCGACAATGCCATCCTGATCGCCCGCGCGATGGGTCCCGCGGCCCTGCTCGACTATGACCGCAAGCGGCTGCGCGGCCTGGTGCTGGAGGAAGGCACCGCGAATTCCCACGTCTCGATCGTGGCGCGCGCGCTCGGCATTCCCGCAGTCGGCGAGGTGCCGAACGCGCCCGGCATCGCCGATCCGGGCGACGCCATCATCGTCGACGGCATTTCCGGCGAGATCTATGTCCGCCCCTCCGCCGAGATCGAATCGGCCTATGCCGAGCGCGTCCGGTTCCGGGCGCGGCGGCAGGCGCAATATTCGGCRCTGCGCGACAAGGCCTGCGTCAGCAAAGACGGCCAGCCGATCGAGCTCCTGATCAATGCCGGCCTGACCATCGACCTGCCGCATATCGAGGAGACCGGCAGCGCCGGAATCGGCCTGTTCCGCACCGAATTGCAGTTCATGGTGAGCCCGAGCCTGCCGCGCTCGAGCGACCAGCTCGCGCTGTACCGCACCGTGCTCGATGCCGCGGGCGCCAAACCCGTCACCTTCCGCACACTCGACATCGGCGGCGACAAGGCGCTGCCCTATATGGAGACCGTGGTCGAGGAAAATCCCGCGCTGGGCTGGCGCGCGATCCGGCTCGGCCTCGACCGTCCCGGCCTGTTGCGCGGCCAGATCCGCGCGCTGCTGCGCGCCGGCGGCGGCCGCGCGCTGAAGATCATGTTCCCGATGATCTCCGACATCGCCGAGTTCGACCAGGCTAAGGCCATCGTCGAGCGCGAGCTGACCTATCTGCGCCAGCACGGCCATTCGCTGCCCGARCGCATCGATATCGGCACCATGGTCGAGGTGCCGGCCCTGCTCTACCAGCTCGACGAGCTCCTGAAGAAGGTCGACTTCGTCTCGGTCGGTTCTAACGACCTGTTCCAGTTCCTGTTCGCGGTCGACCGCGGCAATGCCAAGGTCTCCGAGCGCTTCGACATCCTGTCGGCGCCGATCCTGCGCGCGCTGCGCGACATCGTGCGCAAGGCCAAGGTCGCGAAGAAGGTCGCCTCGCTGTGCGGCGAGATGGCGTCGAAGCCGATCGGCGCGCTGGCGCTGATCGCGCTCGGCTATCGCTCGCTGTCGCTGTCGGCGACCGCGCATGGCCCGGTCAAGGCGATGATCCTCGACCTCGACGCCAAAAAAGCCGAGGCGATGATCAATCCGCTGCTGGATGCGCCGGTCGGCAGCGTCTCGATCCGTGAGGCGCTGACGAAATTTGCGGAGACCGAGGGGCTGGCCTTGTAGCGACGCTGCCGTCGCTTTCGCCGCCCACTCACGCTTTCCGCAATTCGAGACACCGCCATGCTACCCGAAGCCAAACTCGACGTCCTGCTCGCCCATCACGCCTCGCTCGAGGCCGAGCTGCTCGGTGAGGTCAAATCCGAGCGCTATGTCGCGATCACCCGCGAGCTTGCCGAGCTCAATCCGCTGATCGACGCGGTGAAGGAATATCGTTCTGCCCGATCGGAGCTTGCCGATACCGAGGCGATGCTGGCCGATGCCGGCACCGATGCCGAAATGCGCAGCATGGCGGAAGCCGAACTGGAGACGTTGCAGGCGAGCATCGGCGAGCTCGAGCAGAAGATCCGGATCGCGCTGCTGCCCAAGGACGCGATGGACGACCGCAACGTGGTACTGGAAATCCGCGCCGGCACCGGCGGCGACGAGGCCTCGCTGTTCGCCGGCGACTTGTTCCGGATGTATGAGCGCTTCGCCGCCCTGCAGGGCTGGAAGGTCGAGGTGATCTCGGCGAGCGAGGGCACCGTCGGCGGCTACAAGGAAATCATCGCCGAGGTGCAGGGCCGCGGCGCGTTCGCCAAGCTGAAATTCGAGTCCGGCGTGCACCGGGTGCAACGGGTGCCCGACACCGAGACGCAGGGCCGCATCCACACCTCCGCGGCGACCGTCGCCGTGCTGCCGGAGGTCGAGGATGTCGACGTCGACATCAAGGACACCGACCTGCGGATCGAGACCATGCGCGCCGGTGGCGCCGGCGGTCAGCACGTCAACAAGACCGAATCGGCGATCCGCATCACCCATCTGCCGACCGGCATCGTGGTSATGATGCAGGACAGCCGCTCACAGCACAAAAACCGGGCATCGGCGATGAACATCCTGCGCTCGCGCATCTACGACGCCGAGCGCCAGCGCGTCGAAGCCGCGCGCTCCGCCGACCGCAAGGAGAAGGTCGGCTCCGGCGACCGCTCGGAGCGCATCCGCACCTATAATTTCCCGCAAGGGAGGGTCACCGACCACCGCATCAACCTGACGCTCTACAAGCTGCCGCAGGTGATCGCGGGCGAGGCGCTCGGCGAATTGACCGATGCCTTGACCACCGAGCATCAGGCCGCGCAGCTCGCAGCGCAGGGCGCGGCGGCCTAACGCGCGCCGCCGGTCCCTCCGTTGATTGCTCCAGGCTGCGGAGAAGATCTGAGCAAGCGGCGCAATGCCGGGCTTGCAGCGCGGCGGAGCTCCTCGACGTTCTTCTTCGAGATGACCTGAAGCTTCTGCTCACCCTTCGCCGTCAGCTTGAGCTGAACCCGCCGCCCATCCTCCGGATCGGTCACCCGGCTGACCAGTCCGACCTTCACCATGCGGTTCATCAATTCGACGGCGGAGTGGTGCCGTATCAGCAGAAACCGGGCGATATCACCGACGCTGGGCGGGCCGGGCTCGGCAAAGCCCTTGATCCCGAGCAGCGCCTGATGCTGCTGCGGCGTCAATCCGGCCTGACGGGCTCCCTCCTCACTGAACGCAAGGAACGTCCGCAGCTCGTAGCGAAACTGGGCCAGCGCCCGGTAGTCGACCGTCGCCGCCGCGGCGTTGCGTTTCGCGGCCCCGGCTGGGGCTCGCTGTCTTGGTGGAGGCATTCAGTCGTCCCGCTCTGGCTCGCTCCGCCGGACGGCAGACGCGATTCGAGACTATCAAGCCCGAGCTGCACGCACCATGCTACCGGCAGCCTTTTGCACTCATGTTTTCAACGGTTTGCCGGCCGCGCGGTGCGGCCAAGCGTCACGGCTGCGGCCAGTGATCGTAGCTTGAGCTCAATATCTTCAAGAGCACGATCTGGAACGCGACCGGGATCCGCGGGCTCCTGCGGCGGATCGACCGCTCCAGGGCCTCGGTGATCTCGCTCTTGGTGAGATGCCCCGCCGATGCACGGGCGACCAGATCGCCCCAAACCTCCGACAGCGATTTGCCGGTGTGGTGCGGAGACGGGATCGAGATTCCGCGCGAGGCGGCCCAATCGACGATCTCGCGCATGGTCTGCCGCCCGCAGTTCCGGGCAGTAGCAAGATGGCTCGCCGTCAGCCGGCGCAGCAGGTCGTCGGGCGGCACCCAACCGAACTTCGGCGGAACCTGGCCGGTCAGCTCGACCGCCAGCTCCTTCAGGACGTTGATCGCACGGATGCCCAGGTCGCAAGGCTGCGCCGCGGCGTCGCCTTCAGCCGCCGCGCGCTGTCCGGAATTGCCGACCCGATGTGGAGGCTCTTCGACCATCGCCCCTCACTACAAGACCGATGCGGGGCGGGTAAACCCTCGATCTATCGTGGACCGATATTAATCGATCGTAGGCCGATATGATTCGACGAAAGGCGACATTGACTAAATATCCCGGTGGGGAATGCTAGCCGCGACAGGCTGCCACATCGCAGCCGGCGCGTCGTGCCGCGGATCGCTCCGATCCGCGACGACTGACTTTGGGCGCCAATAATAATATAATTGGAGGATACCAAGCGATGAGCACCAAGGATTTTCCGCCGGGCAGCGCAACGAACGTCTCGCGTCGCACCTTGCTGCAGGCCGGCGCAGGCCTGATCGGCGGCACCGTGCTGCCCGCTTCGATCGCATCGAGGGCATTTGCCGAGGACCATCCGGCGATCGGGACCTTTCCCGCCGGCACGTCCGGCTCCTCCGCCTTCATCGGCATCTCGGTGCCGCGCACCGGCACCTATGCGGTGCAGGGCGAGGATGAGCTCAAGGGCTACCAGCTCGCGATCGAGCACATCAACAGCGGCCACGAGCTGATCAAGAAGATCTCGCCGAAGACCAGCAAGGGCGTGCTCGGCAAGGAGCTGAAATTCGGCGTCGCGGATTCCGCGGCGAAGCCCAACGAGGCGGTGCAGGCGCAGCAGCGCTTCATCTCGGAGAACAAAGCGGTGATGATCACCGGCGGCACGTCGAGCGCGGTCGCGGTCGCGCTGAACAAGCTGGCGCAACGCGAGAAGGTGATCTTCGTCTGCGGCATCTCCGGCTCCAACGACACCACCGGCAAGGACTGCGTGCGCTACGGCTTCCGGCAGAATTTCTTCGGCCAGACCGCMGCGGCGGCGATCGCRCCRGTSATGATCAAGGCGTTCGGMAAGRACAAGAAGGCCGCCTATCTGACGCCGGACTAYACCTACGGCCACACCGTCACCAAATCGATGCAGGATTCGCTCGCCCAGGCGGGCTGGACCACCGTCACCAACCAGGTCTCGCCRCTCGGCGCGCCGGAYTAYTCRTCATACCTGCTSAACGTCGCGAATTCCGGCGCCGACGTGCTGATCAACGTCAACTGGGGTCATGACGCCGTGCTGTCGACCCAGCAGGCCAAGCAGTTCGGCGTGCTCGACAAGATGAAGCTCGTGGTGCCCTACCAGGTGCCGTTCATCGCCCGCGAGACCGGCGGCCTGATGCAGGGCGTCTACGCCGCCACCGAYTATTGGTGGACCATCGAGGACAARTATCCGCTGGCCAAGATGTTCAACGAARCCTTCRASAAGAAGTTCGGSTACMAGCCGGAATGGGGYGCCGAGAACGCCTATGTCAGCTTCGCGCACTGGGCCCGCATGGTCGAGGAAGCCGGCAGCTTCTATCCGCCCGAYGTCATCAAGGCCTAYGAGAAGGGCGARACCATCCCGTCGCTGGTCGGCGACGTGCAYTATCGCCCCGARGAYCACCAGTGCGTCCGCCCYGTCATCATCGTCCGCGGCAAGATGGAAAAGGAGATGAARAACAAGGAGGACTATTACGAGGTGGTCGAGATCGTCCCCGGCGACGGCCTGATGCAGAAGCCGGACGCGTTCGGCTGCCATCTCGGCGACTATACCTGATCAAACGTGGGAAAACTCGGCGCCGTGGGCGGGGCGACCCGATCCGCGGCGCCGCTTTGTGTCGAAACGCCAGCCTCCATTTGACCGGGCTAACTGAACGCATCCCATGATCAACTGGCCAAATTTCGTCTCGCAACTCTTCAACGGGCTGGCGCTCGGCGCGCTGCTTGCGCTGATCAGCTCCGGACTGACCATCATCTACGGCACGCTCGGGGTGCTCAATCTCGCCCACGGCGCTATGTTCATGATCGGCGGTTACGCCGGATATGTGGCCTATTCCTACACCGGCTCGTTCATTCTCGCCGTCATCGCCGGATCGCTGTTCGTGATGCTGCTCGGCGTCGCGATGGAGCGGATCATCATCCGCCATTTCTATCATCGCCCGCATGAGGACCAGCTGCTGGTGACCTTCGGCCTCGGCATCTGCTTCGTCGAGATCGTGCGGCTGATCTTCACCAGCCAGTCGCAGGTGGTGCCGCCGCCGGCGATGCTGCAAGGCATCACCTCACTCGGCTTCCTGTTCTACCCGACTTACCGGCTCGCGGTGGTCGGCATCGTCGCGGTCGCGCTCGGCGCGCTGTTCCTGATCCTGTACCGCACGCGGCTCGGGATGATCGTGCGCGCCGGCATCGAGGATTCGGTGATGGTCGATTCGCTCGGCATCAACGTCTACCGCGTCTTCATGATCGTGTTCGGCATCGGCGCGATGGCCGCGGGSTTCGCCGGCATCATCAATGCGCCCGTGGTGTCGCTGACGCCGGGYGTCGGCGACGACATCCTGGTCGAGACCTTCGTGGTGGTGGTGATCGGCGGCGTCGGCTCGTTYCCCGGCGCGATCCTCGGCGGMCTGATCGCCGGCGAGATCATCAGCATCACCTCGATGTTCAACCCCGGYTACGCCTACGTCATGCTGTTCGCGGCGATGACGCTCGTGCTCGTGCTCCGACCGCACGGCCTGCTCGGCAYGCAGGGCCGCGAATGACCACGGATTCCTGAATGCTGAARCAGCGCCCATATTTGATCGARTTCCTGACSGCCGCCGGSCTGATYSTCGCGCCCTTCGTRYTGCCMTGGCTCGGCTTCGCGCCCAAYACRGTGAACCGGATCCTGGTCTGGGGYCTGTTCGGSCTCGGCTTCGACATCCTGTTCGGCTTCACCGGCCTGCTGTCGTTCGGCCARTCGGCSTTCTACGGCACCGGCGGYTTCGTCGCCGCCTATCTCYTGACSCGCGCRGGCTTCCCGAACGTSGTGCTCGCGCTCGTCATCGGCATGRTCGCGGCGGCCGCYRCCGGCTATCTGATCGGCCTGATCGCGCTGCGCCGGACCGGCATCTAYTTCGCSATGATCACGGTCGCGATCGCCGAGGTGTTCTTCTTCGTCGAGTTCAATCCGCTGTCGGACTTCACYGGYGGCGAGAACGGRCTGCCGGGCGTGCCGACCCCGAGCTTCAATCTCGGCTTCACCACGCTGCACTTCACCACCGGCTGGTCGCTCTATCAGTTCCTGGCGCTGTGCTATTTCATCGGYGTCGTGATCGCGCTGCGCATCGTGCGCTCGCCGGTCGGYGCSGTGTTCAGCGCSATCAGGGACAAYCCGCTGCGRGCGACCGCRGTCGGSCACAACATCCACGGCTACAAGCTGACCGCCTTCGTGATYGCCGCCGCCTATGCCGGCTTTGCCGGCGGGCTCCTGGGCGTGYTRCAGGCYTTCATGCCGCCCGACGCSTTCACCTTCGACACCTCGGGGCAGCTCGTGATGCAGACCGCGATCGGCGGCCGCGGCACGCTGTTCGGGCCGCTGGTCGGCGCSGCGGTCTGGCTGTCRYTGCAGGACTTCCTSCARGCGGCGCTCGGGCTCGGCGCGGCCTGGAAGCTSGTGCTCGGCATCGTGTTCGTGCTGCTGGTCTGCTTCCTGCGCCGCGGCATCATCGGCGGCCTCGYCGATCTCTATCGCCTGCTGASCGGACAGCGCCGCRCCCRCGARCCKGACGAGAGCGAGCCGGAGGYCGYGGCCGTCGCRAGCGARCCGCAYGCCGCGGCSGCGGCRATGCCCGCAYCGCCACCTCGYSCCCAGGGCARCCCGTCCGGYCCGATCCTTCAGGCCAGGGGCCTGACCAAGCGCTATGGCGGCCTGCTCGCCAACAGCGACATCGACTTCACGGTCAATCACGGCGAGCTGCGCGGCATCATCGGCCCGAACGGCGCCGGCAAGTCGACCTTCTTCAAGATGCTGACCTGCGAGGTGCATCCGACCTCGGGCACCATCATGTTCGAGGGCCGCGACATCACCGGCATGAACGTCACCGACGTCTGCCAGCTCGGCCTGACCAAGAGCTACCAGGTCAACCAGCTGTTCGCCGGGCTCACCGTGCGCGAGAATTTGGTGATCGCGGCGCTGTCCGGGCTGCGCGGCAAGTTCAAGCTCGACCTGTTCCGCAGCATCGACAGCATCCCCGGCCTGTCCGAGCGCGTGCAGCAGACGCTTGAGCTGGTCAACCTGACCAAGCGGCCCGATACGCCGGTCTCCGAGCTCGCCTATGGCGAGAAGCGCCGGCTGGAGATCGGGCTGGCGCTGGCGACATCGCCGAGCCTGCTGCTGCTCGACGAGCCGCTGGCCGGCATGAGCCCGCGCGAACGCGTCGAGACCGTGAAGCTGCTGAAGTCGATCAGCCAGGGCCGCACCATGATCATCATCGATCACGACATGGATGCGCTGTTCGAGCTCGCCGAGCGCGTCACCGTGCTACAGGAAGGCCGCGTGCTGGTCGAGGGAACGCCGGAGGAGATCAAGAACAACGCGACCGTCCAGGAGGCCTATCTCGGCGGCGTGCATGGAGTGCTCGCCGCATGAGCCTGCTCGAGGTCAACGGACTGAACAGCTATTACGGGGATTCCCACATCCTGTTCGACGTCTCGTTGCGCGTCGAGCGCAACGAGGTGGTGGCGCTGCTCGGCCGCAACGGCGCCGGCAAGAGCACGACGCTGAAGAGCCTGATGGGCGTGGTGACGCCGCGCCGCGGCTCGGTGATGTTCGACGGCGTCGATATCGCCGGCAAGAAAAGCCACAAGATCGCACAGGCCGGCATGCAGCTGGTGCATGAGGAGCGCCGCATCTTCGGCAGCCTGAGCGTCGAGGAAAACCTGGTGATCGCCGGACTGACCGCCTCGCAGCGCTGGCCGCTGGAGCGCATCTACGAGATGTTCCCGCGGCTTCGGGAACGGCGCAGCAACCGCGGCACGGATCTGTCCGGCGGCGAGCAGCAGATGCTGGCGATCGCGCGCGCGCTGGTGCGCGATCCCAAGATCATCCTGCTCGACGAGCCGTTCGAGGGGCTGGCGCCGGTGATCGTGCGCGACCTGATGAAGGCCTGCCGCGACCTGGCCGAGGCCGGGCAGACCATCGTGCTGGTGGAGCAGAACCTCGCCGCGACGCTCGCGCTGGCACAGCGCATCTACATCATCAACAATGGACACATCGTCCATGAAGGGCCGGCGCAGGAGATCAAGGCCCAGCCGGACGTGCTGCAACGCTATCTCGGAGTCTAGCGTGCTGCTGCGGCGGCAACAGGCGCAAGCGATATCGACGCCGGATCGACCTTCGGCTAACAACGCGCGATGAGCGCATCAGCCGAACAGGGCAACCAGACCGTAGAGAGCGCCCGGCGCACCCTCGCCGCGCGCCTCAAGGCGGCCGGCAACGACGCCGCCGAGCTCGATGCGCGGCTGCTGACCGGCGCCGCGACGGGGCTCGATCTGACCGGCATGGTCACCGGCGCCAAACGCTTGCTGACGCCGGATGAATCAACTTGCCTCGATGACTTCGCGCGGCGCCGCCTCGCCGGCGAACCGGTGGCGCGCATCGTCGGCGTCAAGGAGTTCTGGGGGCTGCCGCTGCATCTCTCGGCCGCGACGCTGGTGCCGCGTCCCGATACCGAGACCGTGGTGGAGCGCGCGCTCGAGCTGCTGCGGGCCGACAATGCGACCGAGCGCGCGTTGCGGATCGCCGATCTCGGCACCGGCTCCGGCGCGATCCTGCTGGCGCTGCTCTCGGAACTGCCCAACGCGCATGGCTTCGCCACCGACATCTCGGGGGAGGCGCTGCGGACGGCGAGCCGCAACGCCGCCGAGCTCGGACTTGCGGGTCGCACGACCTGGATCGAGTGCGACTATGGCAGCGGGCTGAGCGGCGCGTTCGACCTGATCGTGTCCAACCCGCCCTACATCACCACCGCCGACATCGCAGGTCTCGACATCGAGGTGCGCGAGCATGATCCGCGCGCGGCGCTCGATGGCGGCGCCGACGGGCTCGACGCCTACCGCGCGCTGATTTCGCAATCTGCGGGTCTTTTGACACCACATGGATTTCTGGTTGTGGAAATCGGGCAGGGCCAGGCGGGCGACGTTGAAGCCCTGATGACGGCCTCCGGGTTATCCCCAACGGGGCCGCCCAAGGCCGATCTCGGGGGCGTCCCGAGGGCCGTTTCGGGGCGCCGGCTGCCCAGATAAAGTCCTATTGGAACGCAAAAAAACCTCTTGGAATATCCCCGGGGAACGACTACGTTCCGGCCACAACATCGGTGCTGGCCCCGTAACCGTTACGGGTGATGACCAGGGTTCAGCAGAGCCCGCCGATCGAAAGGTTCCAGGAACGCAGGTCTCATTGAGCGCAATAGCCGAAGCTGTGCCGCTCTGACTGCCAAGCGAACGAAAGCCTGTTATTGCGCTTGAACACTTACGCACGAGAACTGGGCCTGTCTCGACGGGCAGAATGATTTAGTCGCTGGCGTGTTTGGCCGGCGCTTGGGGAACGCGTCTTTGCTGAACGCGACTTTACTGAACGAGATGGCCGGCGACATCGAAGCCACTTCAAACGGTGTTGTGATTCCGTGCGCCCCGGGCGCGCGCCGAATCGAACGGTGGACTGCAATAACTTCAGGGCTGGAATAAAAGGCGACAGATGAGAAACGGTCAGAACAACAAGCGGATGCGCAACCGGAATAACAACAACAATAATAACAACAACAATAACCGGCGCGGCCAGAATCCCCTGACGAGGGTCTACGAATCGAACGGCCCCGACATCAAGATCCGCGGCACGGCCTCCCATGTGGCCGAGAAATACGTCCAGCTCGCGCGCGATGCACGCTCCTCCGGCGATCCGGTGGCAGCCGAGAACTACTACCAGCACGCCGAGCACTACTACCGGATCATCGCCGCGGCGCAGGAGCAGTTCCGGCAGAATCAGCAGCAGCCGCGCCCCGACGCCGAGCCGGTCGCGACCGACGACAATGACGACGACAGCGACGGCTATTCGAGCTTCGGCCAGGAGCCGGGCTTCGTGCCGCAACAGCAGCAGCCTTTCGTCCGCGAGAACGGCCAGCAGCCCTATCAGCGCGATCAGCAGCAGCCGCGCGAGCATCGCGAGCGTGACCAGCAGCCGCGTGAGCACCGCGAACGTGAGCATCGTCCGCAGCCGCAATATCAGCCGCAACCGCAGAGCCAGCCGCAGCCCGCGATGGCCGATGCCGGTGGCGTCGATCGTCTGCCCTCCTTCATCACCGGTGGCGCGCAGCCGCAGGTCAACGGATCGTATGAAGGCAATGGCGGCGGAGAGCGCAGCGAGCGGAGCGAGCGCTTCCCGCGGCGGCGCCGCCGTCCGGCGGGCCCGCGTCCCGACATGGCCGCGCAGCCCGCGCCGAGCGACGACTTCAATCCCGGCAACGAGTAACGCACACAAATTTGTCATGCCCGGGCTTGTCCCGGGCATCCACGTCTTGGCTTCCAGGTAACGGAAGACATGGATGGCCGGGACAAGCCCGGCCATGACGGTGTGGATAGATCAGCCTATTCATTCCACGACTTCGGGGCGGACTACGACTCGGAGTGACTGGATTTACGCGTCGCAGTCGATGACGGCACCAGCACCGGCTGCAATGACGGGATCAGCCGCGTGCGCTCGCGGCGCGCCGGGATCGCGCGATAGACCTGCTTGCTCGCTTCCACGATATGCACGCCGGCAAACGGCATCGACAGCGCCGCCCCGACCCGCTCCCACGCCATCGCCGAACGCAGGAACCAGCTGCCCTGGACCGGCGGCATGAACAACGCCTCGCCCCATGACGACGGCGTGAACCAGGTCTGCCGCAACAGCTGCGTGATCTGGGCCCGCGAATAGGGCCGGCCGTGGCCGAACGGCGTCGCATCGGTGCGGGTCCAGACCCCGCGGCGATTCGGAATGATCGCGATCAGCCGCCCCGAAGGCGACAGCACCCGCCACACCTCACGCAGCAACCGTTCCGGGTCGTCGGACATCTCCAGCGCATGCACCAGCAACACGCGGTCGACCGCGGCATCGGGCAACGGCATCGAGAATTCGTCGACCAGGGTCGCCAGCGCCGGCCGGCCGGTCGGCCATTTCAGCACGCCCTGGGCTGCCGGCATGAAGGCGATGCAGCGCTCGCAGGACTCACGGAACAATCCGAGATAGGGCGTCGGATAGCCGAGGCCAAGCACGCGCTGGCCTTCCGCATCGGGCCAGCGCGCCCGGATGCCACGGTTGATCAGCTGCCGCGCCACGATGCCGAGGCGCTGCGAATAGAAGTCGCGGAGGTCGATGACGTCCATGCTCGCCAGCCTACCATGCCCCCCGGTGCCGGGGTGCGCCGAAAATTGCGTTGCCGCCGGAGCGTTAACGCCATATTTCACCCCTATATAGGGCGCGTTAGAAGCACGATCCCAAAAGGTGGATACCGGCTTTTCGAAAGCATCATGCTCTGAAGTGCCCGCCCCGTTTGTTCGTGGAGATATCATGGCCGCCGAAATTCGTACCTTCACCTGCCTCACCGACAATTTCGGGTACCTGATCCACGATCCCGCCACCAAGGCGACGGCRTCGATCGATGCGCCGGAGGCGGCYCCGATCATCAAGGCRCTGGAGCGCGAAGGCTGGACGYTGACCGAYATCCTGATCACCCATCACCATGGCGACCATGTCGGCGGCGTCGCCGAGCTGAAGCARAAATATGGCTGCCGTGTCGTCGCCCCGCACGACMAGTCGGCCAAGATCGCCAATGTCGACCTGCGMGCCGCCAAYGCCGAYGTCATCAAGGTCGGCAGCCTGCTGGCCCGSGTGGTCGARACCCCCGGCCATACGCTCGACCATATCTCCTATGTGTTCGACGGCGAGAAGGCGGTGTTYGCCGCCGACACGCTGTTCTCGATCGGATGCGGGCGGGTGTTCGAAGGCACCTATCCGATGATGTGGGAYTCGCTSTTGAAGCTGCGCTCGCTGCCGGACGATTTYCGCCTGTATTGCGGCCATGAATACACCGCCTCGAAYGTGAAGTTCGCRCTCACCRTCGAGCCCGACAATGCSGCCCTGCARGCGCGCGCCGAGGAAGTSACCCGGCTGCGSGCCGAGAACAAGCCGACGATTCCCGTGCTGCTCGGCGACGAGAAGAAGGCCAACGTRTTCCTGCGCGCCGACGAGCCYGYKGTSGCGGCCAAGCTGCACATGAAGGGCGCCGATCCGGCGCTGGTGTTCGGCGAACTCCGCGAGCGCAAGAACAAGTCGTGATGGCCGACCTCTCGGCTGCCGACATCATCGCGCGGCTCGATCTGAAGCCGCATCCCGAAGGCGGGCATTATCGCGAGACGTTTCGCGACGAGCGCACTGACGCCGCCGGACGCGCGCATTCGACCGCGATCTACTTCCTGCTCGCGCGCGGCGAGCGCTCGCACTGGCATCGCATCGACGCGGTCGAGATCTGGCACTATCACGCCGGCGCGCCGCTGACCCTGCGGATCGCGCAGGATGGCGGCCCGCAGCAATCGATCAGGCTCGGGCCAGATGTCGCGCGCGGCGAACAACCGCAGGCGATCGTGCCGGCGGGCGCCTGGCAGGCGGCGGAAAGCGGCGGCGACTGGACGCTGGTCGGCTGTACCGTCGCGCCGGGATTCGAGTTCTCGAAGTTCGAGCTGGCGCCGAAGGGCTGGGAGCCGGCTCGCTAGCTTCGTAGGATGGGTAGAGCGCAGCGAAACCCATCTACTTCGGTCCGCATGGCAAAGTGATGGGTTTCGCTGCGCTCTACCCATCCTACATCTACGTTCTTTTCCTCAACACCATATCCTTCGCCGCGATCAGCCCGCCGCCGGCGATCAGGATCGCGGCGATCGCGATGTTGGCACTCGGCCTGGCAAAGCCCGCAAGAATCAGGAACGCGGTCGAGAGCAGCGGCGTGGCATAGGACGCGGCGCCGAGCACGCGGATGTCGCCGCGCTTCATGCCGATGTCCCAGGCAAAGAACGCCGCGCCCACCGGACCGATGCCGAGCGCGATGACCGCAAGCCATTGCAGCAATGTTGTTGGCCACACCGTGGTCTCCACCATCATGTGCACGGCCGCCGCGAGCACCGCGGTCGCAAGACAGAAGCCCGCCACCGCATCGGTCGGCACCGCCTTGAGCCGGCGCGACATCACCGAATAGGCAGCCCACACGAAGGCCGCGACAAAGGCCGCGGCGAAGCCTGGAATCTGCTCTTTGGTGAAAGCGCCGGTGTTGCCGGCGAACAGCAACACGGTGCCGGCAAGGCCAAGCAACGCGCCGACGATGTGGTGGATCGCAAGCCGCTCGCCCGGCAACAGCGAGGAAAACAACACGATCAGGAGCGGCCAGAGATAATTGAGCAGGCCCGCCTCGGCCGGCGGCGCGAAGCGCAGCGCCAGGAAATACAGCGCGTGATAGCCGAACAGGCCGCCGACGCCGACCACCCAGGCCACCAGCGGCTGCTTCAAGGCGCCGAACGCTGTGGGACGGAACAGGAAGCTCGCGAACGCGACCGCGGCACCGATCGCAAACGTCATCGCGGCGAGCTGGAATGCCGGGATGGTCCCGGTCGCGACCGTCATGACCGACAGCAGCGACCACATCAGGATCGCGGTCAGTCCGACAAGGGTGGCAGTCCGGGTCGTCATTTGCACTCATCCGTAGAGCCGGCTTAGCCGTCCGGAGGACGGCGTCGCTTCCGCTCGCCTATGTCACGGCCGGCCCTCTCTTTGCTTTGCGCCGGGCGGTTGTAAAGACGAAAATGCCCGGCACAAGGCCGGGCATCACGACTGCATCGATAGTGTGCCTGCGACGCGACGACGCTGGTCGCGTCAGGCGTGATACTGGCCGCCATTGATGGTCAGGGTCGAGCCGGTGATGAAGCCGGCATCGTCGGCCGCCAGGAACACCACCGCGCGCGCGATCTCCTCGGGCTCGCCGAGGCGATTGACCGGGATCTGCGGGATCACGTTCTTCTCCAACACGTCCTTCGGCACCGCCTGCACCATCTCGGTGTTGATGTAGCCGGGCGCGATCACGTTGACGGTGATGCCGCCCTTGGCGTTCTCGATCGCCAGCGCCTTGGTGAAGCCGATGTCGCCGGCCTTGGCCGCCGAATAGTTGACCTGGCCGAACTGACCCTTCTGGCCGTTGATCGAGGAGATCGAGATGATGCGGCCGAACTTGCGGGCGCGCATGCCTTCGATCACCTGGCGCGTCATGTTGAACAGCGAGCCGAGGTTGGTGTTGATCACGGCATTCCACTGCTCGAGCGTCATCTTGTGGAAGGCGGTGTCGCGGGTGATACCGGCATTGTTCACCAGCACGTCGACCGGGCCGAGTTCGGCCTCGACCTTCTTCACGCCTTCCGCGCAGGCGTCGAACGATGCGACGTCCCACTTGTAGACGGGAATCCCGTTCTCCGCCTTGAACTTCTCCGCCGCGGCATCATTGCCGGCGTAGCTTGCCGCCACCTTGTAGCCGGCCGCCTTCAGCGCCTTGCTGATAGCAGCTCCGATGCCCCGCGTTCCGCCCGTCACCAATGCAACACGTGCCATGTCCGTCTCCTCCTTGGCCGTCTTTTATAACCGGATAACTCCGGCCTACGCACTCACAACGAAGCGCGATGGGATCGTCGCGCTTCCGCTCCCGTTTTGAGCATGATCCCTTCGGAAAACCGCTTCACGCTTTACGCTAACGCGGCTCTCCGGGTCCGGATCATGCTCTCGAAACAAAAATGCCCGGCGCAAAGCCGGGCATCTTTTCTATCAGCTCGCGCCGTGGTTGACAGATGATCTTTTCATCACCTAGCCGGCCTCGCTGCCTTTTGTTCAGTCGCGTGCAACGCACATGGCGATACCCATGCCGCCGCCGATGCACAGCGTCGCGAGGCCCTTCTTGGCATCGCGCTTCTGCATCTCGTGCAGCAGCGTCACCAGCACGCGCGCACCCGACGCGCCGACCGGATGGCCGATCGCGATCGCGCCGCCATTGACGTTGACCTTGGCCGGATCCCAGCCGAGGTCCTTGTTGACGGCGCAGGCCTGCGCCGCGAACGCCTCGTTGGCTTCGATCAGGTCGAGGTCGGCGATGTTCCAGCCGGCCTTCTTCAGCGCGGCGCGCGAGGCGGGGATCGGACCGGTGCCCATGATCTTGGGATCGACGCCGGCCTGGCCCCAGGAGACGATGCGGGCGAGCACCTTCTTGCCCTGCTTGGCGGCTTCCTTGGCGGTCATCAGCACGACGGCGGCGGCGCCGTCATTGATGCCCGAGGCGTTGCCGGCGGTCACGGTGCCGTCCTTCTCGAASGCSGCGCGSAGCTTGGCCATCGCATCGATCGTGGCGCCATGGCGCGGATACTCGTCGGCRTCGACCACGATGTCGCCCTTGCGSSWCTTGATGGTGACCGGGACGATCTCGTCCTTGAACYTGCCGGCCTTCTGCGCCGCCTCGGCCTTGTTCTGCGAACCGACCGCGAACTCGTCCTGCTGCGARCGGGTGATCTGGTACTGCTTGGCGACGTTCTCRGCGGTGTTGCCCATGTGGTAGCCGTTGAAGGCATCCCACAGGCCGTCCTTGATCATGGTGTCGATCARYTCGAGGCCGCCCATCTTGACGCCACCGCGCAGATAYTGCGCRTGCGGGGCCATGCTCATCGACTCCTGGCCGCCCGCGACCACGATCGACGAATCGCCGTTGAGCAACGCCTGGTAACCGAGCGCCACGGTGCGCAGGCCSGARCCGCAGAGYTGGTTGACGCCCCAGGCCGGGCTCTCCACCGGRATGCCGGCCGCGATCGAGGCCTGGCGRGCSGGGTTCTGGCCCTGCGCSGCGGTGAGGATCTGGCCCATGATSACTTCGGAGACCTGGCCRCCCTCGACGCCGGCACGCTCCAGCGCCGCCTTGATGGCGATCGCGCCGAGATCGTGSGCCGGYGTGGTTGCGAATGCGCCGTTGAAGCTGCCGACCGGGGTGCGGGCGGCGCTGACGATGACGACATCGTCTGACATGGACATCTCCTATGGGTTGTAGCTGGGTTTCTCGACGGCGGGCGGCCCGGTTTGGCTGGCCTGTCTCTTGGTGACTATCCTGTAAATCTCATTGCGGCATGTCAATCGCGCTGACGCGCAAAACGCGCCGCGGCGCACTCAAAATGACGCTTCTGGCACATTCCTGAGCAAATCCTATGCTTTGGAATTAACCGCACAGCACAAAACGGTAGCCGAACCGCTTTGAAAATGCTTACCTTTGCTGCGATGCGTTGCATTTAGCCCWGCGGCGATGCCGTSGGGTTCCAGGTTCTTCGGYRTTGAAGTGAGAGCCCATGGCAAAATCTGAACAACCGACCACGATCAAGAAATACGCGAACCGGCGGCTCTATAATACCGGTACGAGCACCTATGTGACGCTCGAGGATCTCGCGGCGATGGTGAAGGAAGGCGAGGATTTCCTCGTTTATGATGCGAAGACCGGCGACGACATCACCCGCTCCGTGCTCGCGCAAATCATCTTCGAACAGGAAAACAAGGCCGGCCAGAACCTGCTGCCGACCACCTTCCTGCGTCAGCTGATCCGCTTCTATGGCGACAGCATGCAGATGGTGGTGCCGAAATATCTCGAACAGTCGATCGAGACGCTGACCAAGGAACAGGAAAAATTCCGCAAGCAGATCGCGGGTGCTCTGAGCGGGACGCCGTTTGCTCCGCTGGAGGAGCAGGTCCGCCGCAACATGGAGCTGTTCCAGCAGACTTTCTCGATGTTCAAGCCGTTCGTGCCGCCACGCGGTGGCCCCGAGACCGAGAAGGTGCCGGAGCCCGCGCCCGACAACGGCAACATCGACGACCTTCGCCGCCAGATGAAGGACATGCAGGAGCGTCTCGAGCGCATGTCGCAGCCGGCGAAGAAGGACGAGTAACGTCCTTCGCCGATCGGCCGATCCATCGGCATTTCTCGAATCGCGAACAGCCCTGACGACGGCGGATCTCGCCGGCGTCAGGTGGCCGCGGTCCCGCCGAACATGTTCTTGGGTACGATCGCGTGCACGCCCCAATTGCCGTCGGCAACCTGGGTGACGCCGAAATCGACACCGAGCGAGATCAGCGCCAGCGCCTCGTCCTCGCTGAGGCGATAGCACTCCATCAGGAATTTGCGCGTCGCGCGGAACGCATTGCGCAGCGCGAGATCGACCGACGAACGCTGGTAGATTTCCGACTGCGCATTCCGCCCGAGCTCCCGCAGATAATTGCCGTAGCTGAAGCCGTGCAGGATCCACGCCTCCGGCGTTTCCAGCAGTGGATGCGCAAGCCCCTCGACATGAGGCTTGGCGGCCTTGCCGTTCTTGTGCAACACGAAGCGAAACTGGCCGGTGAGCGATAGCTCGAGCGCGGTGCCGTTGACCTCGCCGTCGCCCTGCGCGAAATGCGGATCGCCGATCGAGAACAGCGCGCCGGGCACGGCGACCGGMAGATACAGCGTGGTGCCCTTGGTGGCGCGCCAATTGTCGACATTGCCGCCGAAATAGCCSGGCGGAATCGAATCGATGATGTCGGAYTCGCGCGGCGCCACCGCCATGAAGCCGAAATGCAATCGCGCCGGGATGCGCACGCCGGCCAGCACGCCCTGCCGTTTCTCGATGGTGGCGTGGTCGACCGGCACGCCCGGATAATCCATCGTCTCGTGACGCACGCCGAACGGATCGGTCTGCGGCGTCCAGCGATAGGAATAGAGGGCGTGGGCCCATTCTGCCCGCGCGTCGGTCTCGAAGATCGTGATGGTCTCGCGCCTGGCCGGCTGATCGATCAGGTCGTTGTACTGAAAGCCCCACCAGGCCGCGGCATTGCTGCCGAACGACTTGCCGGCAAAGGCCGGGTTGGCGGAGGGCCGCGGCCAGATATCGAGGATCTGCACCTCGAGCACGTCGCCSGGCTCCGCGCCGCAGACATGGATCGGRCCGGTGCAGATGTGCACGCCAAAGCCTTCGCCGGCGCCACGGCCGAAGATCGAACCGTCCATCGGGCCGGCRCCRCGCCGYTCCACCGACTTGCCYTCGGCGGTCCAGCGAAACACGCTCTCSGCGCCCGGRTCGYCCTTGATCATGCGCTCATAATCATCGAAGGCGTGCTGGGTCAGCGTCTCGATCGTCACCAGCGCGCCCGACYGCACRCTCATGACMGGCGGAATGGCGCGGCTGAGATARCCCCAATGGGCRGTCTCSCKSGACACCTTGAGATGATGATGGGAGGCGTCCCGCCCTTCCGGCGCCGCCGCYGGCTCGACCGSCAGGATCGGCTCSWGCTGCGCAATCGTCYCGCGCGATRCCGGRCTTGGYGCGAGCCGCAGCACGGTCGCGGWGCCGCGYGCYAGCCGCGGCCGGCCGCGCGTACGCTCGSTCKCGRCATCGCGCGGCACSGCYTTGCGGAARTCGCGCGGCGAGGTGCCGTAGGTCGCGCTGAACATSCGGCTGAAATGCGCYTGATCGGTGAARCCCCAGCGRTAGCTGATTTCGGCGATGCGCTGGTCGGCGTARTTCGGATCGATCAGATCGTTGCAGCAGCGCTCCAGCCGCCGCTCGCGCACATAGGCGGAGAATGTCGTGCTCTGCCGTTCGAACAGCCGCTGCAAATAGCGCTGCGACAGSCCTTCCTGCCGSGCGATGTCSGCRATSGTCAGRCCGGCATTGCCGAGCTGGGCCTCGATCGCGGCATCGACCCGCCGCAAATGGCCGGCCTGGACCTGCGTCATCGCCTCCGCATCGAGCCGCGTCTCGCCGAGTAGCGCGCCGGCGATGAGCTCGGTGACCGCGACCTCGGCAGTGGCGAGATCGGCCTTGTCGAGGATCGCGAAATTGCCGCCCAATGTCCGCATCACCGGCCGCACGGCCGCCGCGGCAATCGATGCGCCGAGCACGGCCGGCAGACGCAGCCGATTATGCCCGAGCCGGCCGAGCAGCCGCTCGCGCGGCAATTCGAGCAGCAGGATCTCGAAATCCTCGCGTAAAGCCATGCGCCAGGGCGATTGCAGGTCGCACACCGAAACGTCGTTGTCGGCGAATTCGCACCTGCGTGGGCCGGACGCGACGCTGCCGCGGCCGTAGGCATGGAAGATGATGGCGACCCGCGCCGGCATTCCCGGTGACGCGGCGTGACCGTTGCAGACGATCTGCTGCTCGGTGGAACGCAGCAGCGCGAGCTGCGCGCCGCTGGTCGAACGCTTCGCGGTCAACTCGCCGAACTGGAATTGGCCGGCCTCCGGCAATTCGCAATCGAGCTGCAAGCCGGACAGCGCCTCGCGCCACATCTCCCGCCGGTTTTGCCGCGGGATCGCATCGACCGAAATCCGGTAGGTCGTCGCGACCATCACCCCTCCGGGCCGCCACACCGCGGCCTTCCAGTCACAGAGCCGTGAAGACAGCGTGCACCGATTGCCGGGGCGCGGCAAGCATGTTGCTGCGGCACGCGCTGCCCAGCCTTCGTGCAATGGACGCAAGCGGCCGCGGTTACGCCGCAGCACCGTTGCCCGCGAACGCAGTGCAACTTGATCGAATACGTCCAAATTCTTGACCATCGCGGCCACGCCGCAATGCGGAGGCAGCCGTCTCACCTGGCTTCCACGCCTTTGCGCGGGCGTTCGCGCCGCAAGGAACAGCATCGCACCTACAAATTATTGGGCGCGCCCGGTCATGTCGGGACGACGGCGCGCGATGCAGTCTCGTGCGCACACTTTCGATCCAAGGGAGAGCCAAAGATGTGCGCAGGTGACGACAAGAACTGCCCGGACTTCGAATTGCATCATCGACAATTCAAGGAGACGCTCGACCGGGAACGCCGCTCGTTCCTGCGATCGAGCTTCGCGGCGGCCGGCGGCGCAGCGGCGATGACCGCCGGCGGCATCTCGCTGGTGACACCGAAGATGGCGGCCGCCGCCGAAAAACACCAGCCGGCGCAGCGCGCCTATCACCATCTGCCGGCCAATGCCGACACCGTGCATTGGGGCTATTTCAGCAAGACGCTGAAACCGCGCGTCGAGATCAATTCCGGCGACTTCATCACGATCGAGGCGCTGACGCACCACGCCAATGACGATGCCGAACGCATGGTGAAGGGCGATCCCGGCGTCGAGAGCGTCTATCTCTGGACCAAGGAGAAGAAGGGCGTGAATCGGCGCGGCGCGGGTCCGATGGACGCCTCGCTGTTCGGACGCGGCGCCGGCGAAGGCCTCGGCGTGCATATCTGCACCGGGCCGGTGTTCGTGCGCGGTGCCGAGGAAGGCGACGTGCTCGAGCTACGCATCATCGACGTCGCGCCGCGGCCCTGCGCCAATCCGAAATATTCCGGCAAGGCGTTCGGCAGCAACGCCGCGGCCTCGTGGGGCTTCCACTACAAGGATCTGCTCACCGAACCGAAGCCGCGAGAGGTCGTCACCATCTATGAGGTCGACGCAACCGGCGAACGCAACTGGGCGCGTGCCGTCTACAACTTCACCTGGACGCCGCAGACCGATCCGTCCGGCGTGGTGCACAAGACCATCGATTATCCCGGCGTCCCGGTCGATCATTCGACGGTCAAGGAGAACCACGGCATCCTGAAGAACGTGCGCATTCCGGTGCGGCCGCATTTCGGGGTGATCGGGCTCGCGCCGAAGGAGGCCGAGTTCGTCGATTCGATTCCGCCGAGCTACACCGGCGGCAACATCGACAATTGGCGGATCGGCAAGGGCGCCACGATGTATTACCCGGTGGCGGTCGAGGGCGGGCTGCTGTCGGTCGGCGATTCGCACGCCTCGCAGGGCGATTCCGAACTGTGCGGCACCGCGATCGAATGCTCGCTCAACGGCACCTTCCAGATCATCCTGCACAAGAAGGCCGACCTCGCGGGCACCGCGCTGGAAGCGCTCGACTACCCGATGCTGGAGACGAAGGACGAATGGCTGGTGCACGGATTCAGCTACGCCAACTATCTCAGTGAGCTCGGCTCCAGCGCGCAGACCGAGATTTACAAGAAATCGTCGGTCGACCTCGCCTTGCGCGACGCCTTCCGCAAGATGCGCAAGTTCCTGATGACGACCAAGAAGCTGACCGAGGACGAGGCGATCTCGCTGATCTCGCTCGGCGTCGATTTCGGCGTCACCCAGGTGGTCGACGGCAATTGGGGCGTCCATGCGGTGATCCGCAAGGACATCTTCGCCGGCGGCGACAACTGACCAAAAGGGCCTCGCGCGAGGAACAGCCTCAAGCGCGGTGATCCGCGGGTCACCGCTCTCTGGCCAAGACGCTCCAGCAAGCCTGCACTTGCAGGCTTGCAAGCCCGGATTGCCGCGCGGCAATCGCATCGCCTGCGACGCCCCTCCCACGCCACGCTAGACAGACGGCCTGACGAAGAGAGGCAATCCGAATGACCATCCAGCTCTACGGCTTCTGGCGCTCGAATGCGGCATTCCGCGTCCGGGTCGCGCTGGCGCTGAAGAACCTTCCGTTCGAGGAAATCGACATCGACATTCTGTCCGGACGCCAGTTCGATCCGGGCTACGCCGACGTGAACCCGGAGCACGTCGTGCCGACGCTGGTTCACGACGGCCGCCTCGTGTTCCAGTCCTTGGCGATCGTCGAATATCTCGATGACATCACGGCCGAGCCACGGCTGTTGCCGACCGACGCCGCCGAACGGGCCTATGCGCGGTCACTGGCCATGATCCTCGCGGCGGACGTGCACCCGCTGACCGTTCCGCGTGTCCGCAAATATCTCGGTCAGGTACTCGGCGCCGACACGGCCGCCATCGAGTCCTGGTGCAGGCATTGGACCGCCGAGGGGCTCTCGACCTACGAGCGCCTGCTGGTGCGACGTCCACCCGTCCCCTTTGCGCTGGGAGCGACGCCGACGATCGCCGACATCAGCATCGCCGGCCAGGTGGCGCTGGCCGATGTCTACCGCATGGATCTCGCAGCGTTTCCCGCGGTAGCGGCGTTGGCGAAGCGCTGCTTCGCATTGCCGGCCTTCGCCGACGCGCATCCGTTTCAGCAGCCCGGCTACAAGACCTCGGGCGAGGCTCGGCAAGTGTGATCGCACTGGGCTCCCTATCTCCGTTCTTACGGGGAGAGGGTTGGGGTGAGGGGCTGCTTCCGCGAGCTGAGTGACAGTAGAACTCGTGGAGACTCTCCCTCACCCGGATCGCATCTTCGATGCGATCCGACCTCTCCCCGCACGCGGGGCGAGGTGAAGCAGAGTCCCGGCTGGATTTGGGATAAGGATCATCGCGCCTCAAGCGCAGCGCGATTGCGCGAGCGTCCTTCGAGCAACTGGCGGCGCGCCGCCAGCCCTTGCCCCACGATGTCGAAGAAGGCGCGGACCCGGGCGGTGTTGCGCAGATCGCGGTGGGTGATGAGCCAGAGTTCACGCGTCAGCGTGGCCTCGGGCACCGACACGCGCTCGATGTCCGTCTCCGGATCGCCGAGATAGCAAGGCAGCAACGCCATCCCGATGCCGGCCTTCACCGCCATCATCTGGTTGATCAGGCTGCTGGAGCGATACACGATCTGCTGGTTCGGCACGGTTTCGGTGAGCCAGCTCGCCGCTGCCGCGACCGCCGAGCTGTCCCAGCCGATGAAGCTGTGGCCCTCGAACGGAACGCCGTCCGGCCGGCCGCGGTCGGCCAGATAGCGTGGGCTCGCATAGAGCGCCCACGCCGTCTCCGCGATCTGCCGTCCGAACAAGTCGCCCTCGGTCGGACGCGTCGCCCGGATCGCAATATCCGCCTCACGTCGGAGCAGGTCGAGCTGGCGGTTGTCGACGAGCAGCTCGACCGTGATCCCCGCGTGCTTCGACCTGAACTCGGCAAGCAGGTCGTTGAGGATGCGGTAGGCCAGGGATTCCGAGCAGGTGATGCGCAGATTGCCGGACAACCTGGCGTCCTGACCGCTGACCTCACGGTCGACCGCAAGCACCTCCATTTCCATGCGCTCGGCGGCGAGCAGCATCCGGTCTCCGGCGTCCGTCGGCGTATAGACGCCGTCGGCGCGCTCGAAAAGCTGGACCTGAAACCTCGCCTCGAGCGCGTTGAGCCAGCGGAAGATCGTGGAGTGGTCGTTGCCGAGCTGCTGTGCGGCTCCTTTCAGCGAGCCGGCCCGGCCGATCGCAAGGATCAGCCGAAAATCGTTCCAGTCCATACCACCTTGCTCTCCGGAAAGCCGCAGCGCGGTTCGGCACGCGCTTGCGCTGCCGGATATGAGGTGTGGCGGCCGGGGTCAACGCAATGACCCGCGGGGCAGCCATGACGACGTCAGCCGGCGGCGGGGACGGCCTTCTCCGCCAGCGCATTCCAGGGCCGGTCCGGCGAGGCGAGGCCGATCAGGCGGCCCTGGATGAAATCGCAGCCCCATTCGCGCAGCATCACGGCGGCCTCTTCGTGCTGCACCCATTCGGCAACCGTCTTGATTTCGAGCCGGCGCGCCAGATCGATCAGCGTCTGCACGAAGGCACGGTCGTCGGCCGAGCGCACGATGTTCTGCACGAAGGCGCCGTCGATCTTCACGATGTCGACGCCGAGCTTGCGCAAATTGCGGAACGAGGTGTAGCCGGCGCCGAAATCGTCGATCGCGATCCGGCTGCCGAAATTCTTCAGCCGCGTGACGAAGCCGCGGACGTCGTCGATATCCTGGATCGCGACCGTCTCGGTGATCTCGACGATCAACCGCTCGCCGACGCCGGGATGCGCGCGCATCAACGATTCGATGGTGGCCCACCAGTCGGGGTCCATCGTGGTGTCGGGCGAGATGTTGAGGCTGAGCTGCACATCGGGGGCGGCGGCGAGTTCGGCGATCGCGAGCTCCAGCACGCGGTGATCGACCAGCCGGATCAGGCCGAGCCGTTCAGCAACCGGGACGATATCGGGTGCCAGCAGTGCCTGGCCATCCTGCTGCTCCATGCGGACCAGGCATTCGTAGAACGAAGGCTGCCGCGATCGCGCGTCGACAACGGGCTCGAAGCCGATCACGATGCGGCGCTCGTTCAGCGCAGTGACGATCTCGTCGGTGACGCGAATGTTGACGCGGCGCTGGGCATCGCGCTCGACATTCGGCTTCCACAGCGCGAACGATCCGGCGCGGCGGCTCTTGGCGGCGTCAAGCGTCTCCTGGGCGCGATTGACCGCCTCTTCTGCCGACTTGGCATGGCGGGGGATGGTGACGGCGCCGATCGAAGCCGTCACCGACACCGGGCCGGACTTGGTCGGCACCACCTCGTCGCGAACGGCGCCGAGGAAGCGCTCGGCCGCGACATTGGTGTCGTCGACGGTGCAGTTGCGCAGGATCAGGCCGAACTTGTTGCCGGAGAAGCGGCCGAGCATGTCGCCACTGCGCAGCCGCGCCCGGATCCGCCTCGCGATCTCGGCGATGACGGCGTCGGCGACATCGAAGCCGAAGGCATCGTTGACGCGCGCCAGATGATCGATGCCGATCAGCATGAAGGCGCAGGAGGAGCGGAAGCGCGCGCACTCCTCGATCGTCTCCGCGAGCGATGCGATCAGATGGGTGCGGTTGAGCTCGTTGGTGAGCGGGTCGTGCCGCGACAGTTTCAGGAGCTGCTCGTCGCGGGCGTGCCGTTCATTGTTGATGCGGACGACGCCCTCCGCACGCGCCGGCCTGCCGTCGGCGCCGGCGAACCAGCAACCGGTCTCCTCGATCCAGATCACCGGCGCGGAGGTCACGGCGCGCACGCCATACTCGATCCGGTAGGGAACGCCCTCCCCACCCGGCACATGCGTGGCCTGGCCGATCGCATCCGTGCGCACCGAGCGCTGCGGCTCGATCAGCTTTGCGAATTCGGCACCGGTCGCCAGCGCCGTGCCAGGAATCTCCGGCAAGACCGTCGCCACATTGTCGCTCCAGGCGATCACGTCGGTCGCAAGGTCCCAGGCGAATGTGGCCTGGCCGAGCGAGGCGAGGATGCTGGCAGCTGGCGGGACAGGGGGCATCGCACATGTCTCGATTTGGGACGGCGCCCGGTGATTCTACGCGCCCTCAAGATAGTGGTTCCGGCGAATCCAACGCTAGGAGAAGTTGATAAATAATCCGGAAACCACGTTTTCCGATCTCCGGGAACGAACTGGGCACGGCAGGCATGCCCCTTGCCACGGTGAGGTTGCGGAGGGACGCAACGTCCCAAACTATGACGCAGCAACGGGTCGCAGCCGATGTTCGACGAACAACCAGAAGTACCGGACGGCGAGGTCACGGGCGATGCCGAAGCGCCCTGCACAGCGCTGGTGCCGCTCGCCGTGACCACCCATTGGGCGCCCAAGATCCCGCTGCTGCACGCCGATCCGTCCTTTGTGGCGCAGCTGATCGCGACCGCGGCGCATGAGCCGCAGACCCGCGGGCAGCGGCGTGGGTCATTGGCCGACGCGCAAAGCGCTTACGGCCCGCATTTCGACGAGCGCCGCAGCGTGGCGCGACGGACGCGGCAGATCATCTAGCGCATGGTCCGGCCCCGGAGGGCCGCGTTAGCACTCCGAAAAGATCACGCACAAACAAGAAACTTGCTGGAGCGTTTTCTCAGCGCTGCGGCGTGTCCGATGGCGGCTGGCCGCCCGGCTGCAAGTCGGGTGAGGTGACCGTCGGCTTGGGCGCGGACGGATCGAGCAGCACGGATTCAGCAACCGACGTCGCTGGAGGAACCGGAGCGGCCGGCGGCGGCGCGGCAGGGGCCGGTGCTGCGACAGGCGCAGGCTCGATCCGCGCAGCGGGCTGCACGGCAGGCGCGGGCGCCGGCGCCTCAGGCTGCGGCTCGCTGACGCTCGGTGCGGGGGCGGCGGCTGCAACTGCCGCACGACGGCGGGTGCGCAGCGCAACTCCGGAAATGAAATCGACCAGCGCCAGCAGCGTGAGCAGGCAATAGGTCGAGTTGCCGAATTTCGGCCAGAGCACGAATTCGGCGGCGGCAGCGCCGAACACGATCAGCGACAGCAGGTGGTCGGTGAGATATTTCGCGCCGGGGCGTGCGCCCTTGATGACCTCGAGCAGCAACAGCAGCACGCCGGCAGCGAGCAGCATGTCGCTGAGCGTGATCTGCCATTGCTCGCCCGACAGCAAGGTCAGCCTGATCAGCGGGTCCGTAAAGGACACGCCCGGCATCAGGAAGGCGATGATGTTGTAGACCGCGAGCGGAACGAGCAGCAGCGGAAAACCGACCATCGGGCTTGGGCCTTATTCAGGGAGAACCAGCAATGCGGCGACGCCTATAGGCCTCGCCGCGAACGCGCCCGTCTTGACCGCACTCGTTGGCCGAATTCGGGCGCAGCGCCGTGTGTCTGAGACGGCGCGGCAGCCGAAGGTCCGATCAGGACTCTTTCTTGGCCTTCAGGACCTGGCGGCCCTTGTACATGCCGGTCTTCAGGTCGAGGTGGTGCGGGCGGCGCAGCTCGCCGGAGTCCTTGTCCTCGACATAGGTCGGGGTCTTGATCGCATCGGCCGAACGGCGCATGCCACGGCGCGACGGCGAGGTTTTTCTTCTGGGAACGGCCATGACGGTGTCCTCTAGGGGTGTTGCGAAGGCATCGTCCGCAATGCGGACGAGCGCACAGCGCTCCAAAGCGCCAGCTGCGATGCCGGTAAGGCCGCGCTTATAGAGGAAGGGGCTGCGTAAAGCTAGGCCCGGAGACAGCAAAATGCGCCCGAAATCGGCCTCAGGAGCCGCGATTTTCGCGCCAGCAGCGCTCCACCTTGCCGGCCCGGACCATATAGGTCCCGGACAGCCGCCGCACCCCCGGCCCCGGGTTCCGGGCGCTTCTCTTGACCGGGTTCGGCAGGATTGCCGCCAAAAGCGCGGCTTCGCGAGGGGAGAGGGTCGCCGCCGACCGGCCGAAGGCGTATTGGGCACCGGCCTCGGCGCCAAACTGCCCGGACGGGCCCATTTCTGCGATATTGAGGTAGATTTCCAGGATCCGCTGCTTCGGCAGCACGAAATCGATCCAGAGCGCCAGCGGCAGTTCCAGCCCCTTGCGGATCACGCTGCGGCCGGACCACAGGAACAGGTTCTTGGCCACCTGCTGGGTGATGGTCGAGCCGCCGCGGGCCACCTCACCATCCCCGGCATCGTCGATCACCTCGCGCAGCGCACCCCAATCGACGCCGTGATGCTTGCAGAAATGGGCGTCTTCCGAGCCGACCACGGACCGCGGCAGGTAGGGCGACATGGCGCCGAAATCGAGCCAGTGCCGGGTGACGGGAGCGCCCGTCAGCGTCCGCCACGCCATCAGGGCCGAAACCGGCTGGCCGCTGCGGTAGAACGGCGTCACCAGATAGGGCAGCAACAGCAGGGCCAGCAAAAGCAGCAATAAAATTCGGACGATGCGCAAAACGGGGGTTTCCGGGGAGAACCTTTCCAGGAGGATTTAGGGCCCGCCCGCCAGACCACGGCCGGCGCCGTCAGAGGTCTGCGGGATAATTCACGGTTTTTCCAGCACTTTTAAGGCGCGAATCCGCCGCAGGGTGGAATTGACGAAGCCGATGCCATCAACGATTGTCCGGCCGAAAATCGATCTGGAGCAATTCTTAATGACGACCGGTACTGCAGAGTTTTCCAAGCGGCTGGACCAGACCGCGGAGGATACCGAAGCCCTGCTCGCGAAGCTGCTGTCGGATGCGACCGAGAGCGACGAGATCGTGCGGCCGAAGCGGCTGATCGAAGCGATGCGCTATTCGAGCCTTGGCGGCGGCAAGCGGCTGCGGCCGTTCCTCGTGGTCGAGAGCGCGGCGGTGTTCGGCATCCCGCGCGAAGCCGCGCTGCTGGCCGGCGCCGCGCTGGAATGCATCCACTGCTACTCGCTGATCCATGACGATCTGCCGGCGATGGACAATTCCGACCTGCGCCGCGGCCGCCCGACCCTGCACAAGGCCTATGACGACGCCACCGCGATCCTCGCCGGCGACGCGCTGTTGACGATCGCCTTCGACATCATCACCCGCGACGCGATCCACAAGGACCCGACGGTACGCCTGCTCTTGACCCGCGCACTGGCGCGCGCCTCCGGGGTCGGCGGCATGGCCGGCGGCCAGATCCTCGACCTCGCCGGCGAAGGCCGCTTCGGCGACCGCGAGCCGGTCGACGTCGCCCGCCTGCAACAGATGAAGACCGGCGCACTGTTGCGGTTCGGCTGCATCGCCGGCGCGATCCTCGGCCAGTCCTCCGAGAGGGAATACCAGGCGCTCGACGATTACGGCAAAGCGCTCGGCGAGGCCTTCCAGATCGCCGACGACCTGCTCGATGTCGAGGGTGATGCCGCCGCACTCGGCAAGCCGGCCGGTGCCGACGCTGCGCTCGGCAAGACCACCTTCGTCACCCAGCTCGGCATCGACGGCGCCAAGCAGCGCGTGCGCGACCTGTTGGCGCGCGCCGACGCCGCGCTGTCGCTGTTCGGCAGCCGCGGCGACGTGCTGCGCGCGGCCGCCCGCTTCGTCGCCGAGCGCAAGAACTAGCCGAAGGCGACCCGCGGAATGAACAAGGAGTTCGACGATCGCCTTGTTCGCTTCCGCAAGCTGCCGATGCCGGTCCGCATCGTCGTGGGCCGGCCGCGAACCTTCGTCTCGATCGCGGTCGGCATCGCCGTCGCGCTGCTGATCCCCGGCTCGACGCGCCTGGTCACGCGCCTGCTCGCCGGCTGGGACGCCTTCGCCGCGCTCTATCTTCTGCTCGCCTATGTGATGATGCTGCGCTGTGGGGTCGCCCACATCAAGCGCAGCGCCATCTTGCAGGACGACGGCCGTTTCCTGATCCTGCTGCTGACCGCGTCCGGCGCGCTGGCAAGCCTGCTCGCCATCGTGTTCGAACTCGGCGCCTCCAAGGGCAGCCCGGCCGGGCTGGCGGTGGCGATCGTCACCATCACGCTGTCATGGGCGGTGGTCCACACCGCGTTCTCGCTGCACTACGCCCACGAGTTCTACCGCGGCAAGACGCCCGGCGGATTGCAGTTTCCGAGTGGCGACGAGCATGTCGACGCCGACTATTGGGATTTCGTCTATTTCTCGTTCGTGATCGGCATGACCGCGCAGGTCTCCGACGTCGGCATCACCGACAAGATCATCCGCCGCACCGCGACCGTGCACGGCATCATCTCATTCGTGTTCAACACCGCGCTGCTGGCGCTGATGGTCAACATCGCGGCGAGCTTGATCTGACCATTCAGCACTAATTGCAGGACTCGACATTGCCGACGCCGAGGCCGGGACCGCCGCCGCCGCGGTACTCGATGTGGCAGCCATGCCGGACCGGACGGCACGCATAGGCATCGCAGACGATCTGACCGCCGCCGCCTTCGGCCCTGGCGCGGCCGCGCGGGCGCGGCGCCTCCGCCGACGGCATCGATGGTTCGAGCCGTTCGCGCTGCGGATGGAAGGCGCGCTCGCGCCGCGACGGCCGCTCGTCGCTGTCGCGCCTGGCAACCGGCTTCCGCTCGCGCCGCTTCTCGCATTCATTGTCGTCGTTGAGGAAGGCGCCCTCGGCGCACACGATCCTGGTGCAGCGATCGCCGTCCGCCTTGTAGCCATGCTCGCAGACCAGCGGGCAGACACGCGCCTGCTTCAGCCTGATGGCATCGAGCGTGTCGGCGTTCGCGGCCTTGATGTCGAGCTTGGTGCCGGCGTAGCGGTTGAACAGCGTCAGCGAGCGTTGTGAGGCCGCGTTCCAGTCGCCGTCGACCGCACCGGTCAGGCAACCGACGCGGCGCAGCTCGGTCTGCACCGACTTGACGACATCGGCCTCCGGCGAACCGGTGGCCAGCGCGGCAACGGTCGTGCCCTTCTCGGCTGGAGCCGGCGCTGCTGCGGCGGCAGGGCTTGCCGCCTGATCGGTAACCGGCTTATCCGCGGCGGCCCGATCGGCGACCGCAGCATCCGCCTGCCGCTTCTGCTCAGCGGCCGCGACCTGCTCCTGCGCGATCTGCTTGGCCCGCTCCGCGGCAAGGCGCGCCGCCTCGGCCGCCTTTGCATCGGCTTCGGCCTTGGCCTGCTGCGCCTTCTGCGCACCCTCGGCGGCGAGCCGTGCGCGCTCCTGCTCGGCCAGACGCGCCTTCTCGGTGGCGGCGACGCGGGCCTCCTCCGCCCCGAACTTCTCCAGCTGCAACCTGGCGAGGTTGGCGTAATAGCCGTTGGGGTACTGGGCGAGGAAGGCGTTCATCGCGCTCTTGTTGCCGATCTGCAGCGCGAGCTCGTAATCGCGACGGGCCTCCGACTGCGGCGTCGGTGCCGGCGCCGCAGGCGCGGCAGCAGCGGCGGGCGCCGGCTTGGCCGGTGCCGGCACCAGCGGCACGTCCTCGCCGCCGAGGGAGCCATAGACGAACGGCTCCTGGCGGTTGTTGGTGGTCTTCAGCACCTCGTCGCGGACATAGCCGAAGGCGCGGCGCACATCGAGACCGGGGGTCGGCAGGAACTTGGACAGCGCGATCGTGAACGGGCTGTTCTTGCCGTCGCCGTCGGCTGCGGTCGAGCCGGCCTTGGCCGAATAGGCGATCAGCACGTTCGGGCTGGTCGGCTCGACCTTGGCGAGGCCCTGTCCGATCGCCCGGGTCGCCAGCGTCCGCTTCATGGTCTTGGCGAACGGGTTGTCGCGGCAGGCATCGAGGATCACCAGCCGGAGTTTCCGGGCCGGCTCGATCGCGACCAGGATGCGATCCAGCGAGAACGCCTCGTCATAGACGTCGGTGTCGCGCTCCAGGCGGGCATCGACCGGGATCAGGTAATTGGCGCCGTCGACCTCGATGCCGTGGCCGGCGTAGTACACCAATGCGATATCGGCATCGCGGGCGAGGTCGGCGAATTCGCGCAGCGCGCGGCGGGTTTCGATCGCGGGCAGGTCCTTGCGGAAATCGACCACATCGAAGCCGGCATTCTTCAGCGTCGCGGCCATCACCGCGGCATCGTTGACCGGGTTCGCCAGCGGCGCGGTGTTCCGGTAGGCGGAGTTGCCGAGCACCAGCGCCACGCGCTTCTCGGCAAAGGCCGGCTGGCAGACGATCAGCAGAACGGCGGCCACCGCCAGCAGCAGTCGTTTCAGTTTCAAGAGCCCAGACCCATTCATGGCGACACTCTCGCCCTTTCCCAGCATGCAGGTCCAATTACCAGAAGCAAGCGGCCGGCTTTGTGAGGCGCCTCACGATCGGTGCCGGCGGGGACCGCGCATCCTGACTGTTAGTCGACGAAACAGAGCAGTGGTTCGGATTTGGCTGGTGGCGACATTTCGGGCACCATCGGGGCAACGAGAACAAGACACGGAGGACGTCATGCAGGGCGCAAGCGCACCGGTTCCAGCCTACCGATCCCGCACCATCGGCGGCATGGCCCGAAATCTCATCGCGCTTGCGCTGCTGGCCGGCTGCGCCGCGGGATGCGGCCTGGTCGACGCCGTGTTCGACGGCTTCAAGCACGCCAAAGCCGTCGAGAACGACCTCTTCGCGATGGTCGGGGTCAAACCGGCGGTCGGCTTCAACTGGCACAATGGCCGGCTCACATCGGTGACGGTCACCTTCCCGAACCTGCTCCAGGACAAGCCATTGCAGGAACTTGCCGACGCAGCCCGCACCGCGGTCGGCAAGGAGTTCAAGCAGCGCGCCGACGACGTCGTGCTCGCGTTCTCGCTGGGACCGTCCGAGACGCCAGCGACGCAGGCGGACCAAACTCAGGGCAAGAACTTGCCTTGAGCAGATTTATTCCCCGCCATCTATTTTCCGTCTCGCGTCACGTGCTCCTGATACTGCGGCAGATCGTCGGTGATCTCGTCCCATGGCGCCTTCGAACCGACGAAGATATGCGCGGTCGGCCGGATCGCCGGCGCGTCATTCAGCGTCCCCATCGTGACATGGACATAGGCGCCGTTGCGAACCTGCGAATAGAGCAGCGAGCCGCAGCGGCCGCAATGCGCGTCATGGGTGGTCTCGTCGCCGTAGATCAGAAGGCCATCGGCGCCGCTGACAACGGCGAATTTTTCGCGCACGATTCCCGCGAACGGCTTGAACGCCGATCCAGTGGCGCGCCGGCAATTCGAGCAGTGACAATTCATCGCATAGGCAAAGGCGTCGGCCACCTCATAGCGCACGTCGCGGCAGAAGCATTCACCGCTCAGGATCCGATTGTTCGAATTTGCGGATGCAGTCACGACTGGTCCCTCACGCAGAATTTTGCCGCCGGCCATAGCGCGGTCCGGCAGTTCATGGCTAAATCCTAGCAGATCAATTCCGGCCGGGAGGACCACCAATGAGCCAAGATCGATCCAGCGTCGAAAACGTCGTGCAAACCTATTTCGACGGTCTCTATGAAGGCAATGCCGACAAGCTCGCCGCTGCCTTTCATCCGAGCGCCGACCTGCGCTGGGTGGAGAAGGGCGAGCTGAAGGTCCTGACCGTGCCGGACTGGCTCGCCTGGGTGCGCAAGCGGCCGTCGGCGCAGGCCGAAGGCAAGCCGCGCGAGGACTTCATCGTCACCATCGACCGCTCCGACGACAACACCGCCTTCATCAAGGTGCGTTGCCAGCTGCCGCCGCGGTTCTTCACCGACTATCTGGTCGCGATGAAGCTCGCCGACGGCTGGCAGATCGTCTCGAAGTCCTACCGCTACGACCTCAGGGACTGACCGGCCGGGCGCGCAGACCCGCGACAGCTTTATGACACGCTCTCGCGGTCCGGCACCGGCCGGACCGCATTGACTGGCGGTGGTTTCCGGGCGAATTGAGCCCATTATGGAAGCCAAGTTTCAGATTTTCCTCACCTTGCTCGGCGTACTGGCGGGAACCGCGCTGGTGGCGCGGCGGACCGATATCGCGCCGGCGATCCTGCTGCTGCTGGTCGGCATCGTGCTCGCCTTCGTGCCGGGCATGCCGTCGCTGGAACTGCCGCCCGAGCTGGTGCTTCTGGTGGTGCTGCCGCCGCTGATCTATTCGGCCAGCGTTGCGATGAGCTGGCGCGAGTTCAAGGCCAATCTGCGGCCGATCATCCTGCTGTCGGTCGGCTGCGTGATCTTCACCGCCTTCATGGTGGCGGCCGCGACCCACTATGTGATCGGCCTGCCCTGGAGCATCGGCTTCCTGCTCGGAGCCATCGTCGCGCCGCCCGACGTGGTCGCGCCACTGGCGATCGCGCGCAAGCTCGGCATGCCCCGCCGCATCCTGGTGATCCTCGAGGGCGAAGGGCTCGCCAATGACGCCACCGCGCTGATCCTCTATCGCTTCGCGCTCGCCGCCATCACCACCGGGCTGTTCTCGCTGCCGAAGGCGACCGGCACCTTCTTCGTCATCGTCGCCTGCGAGATCGCATTCGGCACCGCGGTCGGCTGGCTCAGCCTGCGCGCCCGCCGCCGTGCCCGGGATCCGCAGGTCGAGATCACGCTGTCGCTGATCACCCCCTATCTCGCCTACTGGGTCCCCGAGCATTTCGGCGGCAGCGGCGTGATCGCGACCGTCGCCTGCGGGCTCTACATGAGCTGGAACGGACCGCTGCTGATCTCCGCCGCGACGCGCCTGCAGGGCATCTTCTTCTGGGATTTGATCATCTACCTGATCGAGGGCCTGCTGTTCCTGTTGACCGGCTTCCAGATGCGCTCGCTGTACGAGAAGTCGAAGTCGTTTCCGCTGCACGACATCCTCACCGCCACCGTGCTGGTTGCCGCCATCGTGATCGCCGCGCGCTTCCTCTGGGTGTTTCCCGGCACCTATCTGCCGCGCTGGCTCAGCAAGCGGGTGCGCGAGCGCGATCCGCTGCCGTCGTGGCGGGCGGTGTTCGTGGTCGCCTTCACCGGCGTGCGCGGTGCGGTCTCGCTCGCCGCGGCGCTGGCGCTGCCCCTGACGCTGCCGAGCGGCGAGGCCTTCCCGTATCGTGACCTGATCCTGTTCGTCGCCTTCGGCGTGATCTTCGTGACCCTGGTCGGGCTTGGCCTCACCCTGCCGCCGGTGGTGCGCTGGCTCGGCCTCGCCAAGGACGGCCGCAGCGAGCATATCGCCGAGCACGAACAGGAGATCACCGCGCGGCGCGAGGCGCTGAACGCGGCACTGAAGTCGCTCGACGCCATCACCGACGACCGCGAGCTCTCCGACGAGGTGATCAAGCTGCTGCGCTCGCGACACGAGATCCGCATCAACCAGCTGCCCGACTCGCTCGACCCCGACAAGCACGACGTCTCCGCCACCGGCACCGAACTGACGCGGGAGCTGATCTCCTCCGAGCGCAAGTTCATCCATATGCTGCTGCGCGACGGCAAGATCACCGACGAAACCCGACGCCGCATCGAGCGCGACCTCGATCTGGAGGAGGCGAGCCTGTCGAACCGCGAGTATCGCAGGATACCGTTGTAGCGCGGGATGTCTCCACACGTCGTCCCGGCGAAAGCCGGGACCCATTACCACAAGTACCGATTGGTTTGCGAAGCTGGAGCCACAGCGCGTTTCAACAACGCAACGCTGTGGTTATGGGTCCCGGCTTTCGCCGGGACGACGGGGGAGGCTTACTCCGCCGCCGCGTTCTGCCCGGGGCTGCCGACGAAGCCTGCGGGATCGCCGAACCGTTCGATCATCACCGCTGTGAGATCCTTGGTCTTGCTGGTGACGCAGGCGCCGGAGCGCACGGTGTAGCGATCCTGGTGCGCCGCATGCGGCGGCGCCTCGCCCTTTTGCAGCGCGCGGGCCGCCTCCATCATGAGCTTGCGGAAATGCAGGATGCCGAGGTCGGTCGGGCCGAGATGCTCGCGGGTGCGATCGGCGATTGGGCCCTGGCTGTCCTGCACCGCGGCGTCCTGCTCGGAGACGCCCTTGATGCCGGTGTAGCTTTTGGTCCGTTGCAGCTTGCGATCGATCAGATAGTCGTTTGCCTTGTTGCGCAGCGGCACGTAGTTCTCGTCGACCACCGCCATCACGCCGTTGCCATTGGCATAGCCGTCGCGCTCGGCTTCGGTCAGCGGCCGGTCGGAATTCCAGGCATAGGTGTAGATCCAGCAATTGGTGTCGGTGACCGGCACGAAGGTCTGGCCGAACATGTTCTCGCCCGGCATCGAGCTCGGCGCATAGGAGTGGAAAGGCATCAGGAACTGGGCGATGCGCCAGTAGATATTGTCGCTGCCCGTGAGTCGCCCGCCCGCGACCGTCAGCCCGGCGTCGTGCGGATTGATCTTGATCACCGGGCGCGGGTCCTCGGCGATCCAGCGCATGTGGTCGGTCGCGACCCGCGCCAGCGGATTGACGAAATGCCGCTTGATGTCGAGGATCTCGTTCTCCTCCTTCTCGAAGGAGAGATGCGCGAAGGTGAAATGCGCGGTGTCGATCGAGCCTTCCACCGCCTGCACCCAGTTGCAGTCCTGCCACTTCTTGCTGACGAAGCGATGCGAGGCCGGCAGCAGCGCCATCTCCAGCGCCGGCAATTCGGGCATCTGATCGGCCGGGCCCATATAGGCCCAGATCATGTCGCCCCATTCGCGCACCGGATAGGACTTGATGCGGATCAGGTCCTTGGCGTTGAGGTCCGGATACGACGTCGGCATGTCGACGCAGCGGCCATCGGTGTCGAACTTCCAGCCGTGATAGACGCAGCGGATGCCGCACTCCTCGTTGCGGCCGAGCCATAGATTGGCGCCGCGATGCGGACAGTACTGGTCGATGACGCCGACCACGCCCCTCGAGTCGCGGAAGGCGAGCAGCTCCTCGCCCATGACAACGATCTTCTTCGGATCGCTATCCGGCTCCGGCAGCTCTTCCGACAGCAGCACCGGGATCCAGAACCGGCGCAGCAATTCGCCCATCCCGGTCCCCTCACCTGACTCGGTGAGGAATTTGTTGTCTTCGGCACGAAGCATCGACGACCTCCCGATTTTGTTTTTGTTGGCAGGGCGGGTTAGCCGAAGGCGTAGCCCGCCGATCTATCGTGTTGTTCACGCAGATGGTGGGTTACGCTTCGCTAACCCACCCTACGCATTCCCTTACACCGGCCGCTCGCCCTTCACGGTCACCCGCGTGCCGGCGCGGGTGTGCGGCCAGTAATCCCACATCGCACGGTGCTGGGCGCAGCGGTTGTCCCAGAACGCGATCGCGTTCTCACTCCAGCGGAAGCGGCACTGGAACAGCGGGTTCTCGGCGTGCCGATAGAGATAGGCCAGCATCGCGTCGCTCTCGTCGCGCGGGATGCCGATGATGAAGCGGGTGAAGCCGCGATTGACGTAGAGCGATTTCTTGCCCGTCACCGGATGGGTGCGAACCACCGGATGCTCGGCGCGGGGATAGTCGCGCTTGTCGGCGACGCCGTAATTGGCGTATAGGCCACGATAAGTCTGCTCGCCGTCATGCAGCGCGGTCAGTCCGTCGAGATAGGCCTTCATGCGGTCCGACAGCGCCTCATAGGCCGCGTACATGTTGGCGAACAGCGTGTCGCCGCCGCGCGGCGGGCACTGCTTGATGTAGAGGATCGAGCCCATCGGCGGCTCGAGGTCGCAGGACACGTCGGTATGCCAGCCCTCGCCATTGGCGCGTGGGCTATCCTTGTCGGCGTAGATCTTCATCAGCGCCGGATCGCCCTCATTGGGCGCGGCCGGATGGACGTGCAGGTCACCGAACTTGCGGCCGAAGGCGAGATGTTGTTGGGGCGTGATGTGCTGGTCGCGGAAGAAGATGACAAGGTTCTCGGCGAGCGCGCGATGGATCTCATCCATCTGATGGTTGGAGCGCGCTTCGTCATTGACCAGCTTGCCGATATCGACGCCGGAGATCTCCGCGCCGATGATCGGCGTCAGCTTCTCGACGCCGATGGTCTCATAAGGCTCGGACTCACCGGCGACGTGCCGATAGCGCGGACCCTGTTTGCCGGACAGCGAGCTCATGGGCGTTCTCCCAATCATTCTTGATTGGGAGCATCGTAGCGCTCATCGATGGAAGCGCAATCTGCACCGCAAACATATCTGTCGTCCCGGACAAGCGCAGCGCCGATCCGGGACCCATCACCACAGGATTGGGTTTGGCGAAGGCTCGCACCCCCATCTCGCGCCACAACCACGGCCTGTGGTTATGGGTCCCGGCCTTCGCCGGGACGACGGTGGAGTGTATTGCGAGAGTAGCGGCTTACTCCGCGGCGCCTGCCGTCTCCGGCAGTTTGGCGCCGTTGCCGTAGCGCTGGTCGATATAGTCGATCACCAGCGCCTTGAAGTCGGCGGCGATGCCCGGACCGCGCAGGGTGCGGAACTTCTTGCCGTCGACGAACACGGGCGCGGCCGGCGCTTCGCCGGTGCCGGGCAGCGAGATGCCGATATTGGCGTGCTTGGACTCGCCGGGGCCGTTGACGATGCAGCCCATGACCGCGACGTTGAGCTCTTCGACGCCCGGATACTTGGTCTTCCAGGCCGGCATCTCGTCGCGGATGAAATCCTGGATCGAACGCGCCAGCTCCTGGAACGTGGTCGAGGTGGTGCGGCCACAACCCGGGCAGGCCGCAACCAGCGGCACGAAGGTGCGGAAGCCCATGGTCTGCAGCAATTCCTGCGCGACCTGCACTTCCAGCGTGCGATCGCCGCCGGGCTCCGGCGTCAGCGAGATGCGGATGGTATCGCCGATGCCCTGCTGCAACAGGATGCCGAGCGCGGCCGAGGAGGCGACGATGCCCTTCGAGCCCATGCCGGCTTCGGTGAGGCCGAGATGGATCGCATAGTCCGAGCGGCGTGCCAGTTCCTGGTAAACCGCGATCAGGTCCTGCACGGCGGAGACCTTGGCCGACAGGATCATCTTGTTCTTCGGCATGCCGAGCTCTTGGGCGCGGGCCGCCGACAGCAAGGCCGACTGCACCATCGCCTCGCGGGTCACCGCGCGGGCGTCGCGCGGGTTCGGCGACGTGGTGTTCTCGTCCATCAGCTTGGTGAGCAGCTCCTGGTCGAGCGAGCCCCAATTGGCGCCGATGCGCACCGGCTTGTCGTTCTTGTTGGCGATCTCGATGATGTCGGCGAACTGGGTGTCGCGCTTGTTCTTGAAGCCGACATTGCCGGGATTGATGCGGTACTTGTCGAGCGCCTCGGCACAGGCCGGATACTCGGCGAGCAGCTTGTGGCCGATGTAGTGGAAGTCACCGATCAAGGGCGTGGTGATGCCGCGCTTGCGCAGGCCGTCACGGATGTGCGGCACGGCGGCGGCTGCTTCCTCGCGGTCGACGGTGATGCGCACCATCTCGGAGCCGGCGCGGCTGAGCGCTGCGACCTGGGCGATGGTGCCGTCGATGTCGGCGGTGTCGGTGTTGGTCATCGACTGCACGACGATCGGCGCACCGCCACCGACGGCGACATTGCCGACCATGACCTGCGTGGTGTGGTGCCGCGGCTGAGGACCTGCGACGTCGTCTTGCGGCAAAATCTCGGGCTTGTTCATGGCGTCTCGAATATCAGGTTTCGGTGACATTCACCAAGGGGGCGATGGGCCCTGCGCAGGGCAGGCCAAACGGACATGTTTCGGAGTGAATTCAACAGCTTATGCCGCCGATTGAGGCCAAACGCAAGCCATGCGGCGGCGGCGTGCATGGTCAGCTATATTGGACCGAATTGGGGTGAATCAAAGGGCAAAGTGACAGCTTTTCATGTGATCCGGAGCATCTTAGCATTGCATTAAGAACCTGCCGGGAGGGCATGACATGGCCGGCCACAGCGAGCTGATCACCACGGCGGAACTTGCCGACATCCTGACCCGGCCCGAGCTGCGCCTGTTCGACTGTACGACTTATCTGGAGCCGGCCCCCGCCGGGAGTGCCGCACCTTATATTGTCGTCTCGGGCCGCCAGACCTTCGAGGCCGGGCACATTCCGGGCGCGAATTTCCTGGATTTGCAGGCCGAATTCTCCGATTCCCGCACCGAGCTGCGCTTCATGATGCCGCCGACCGCCCAGCTCGAGGCTGCGTTCGGTCGCCACGGCATTTCAGCCAACAGCCGCGTGGTGCTCTATTCGATCGGGACCGCGATGTGGGCGACGCGGTTCTGGTGGATGCTGCACGCGCTCGGCTTCGAGGGCGCCGCGGTGCTCGACGGCGGCATCGACAAATGGACCGCCGAGGGACGCGACATCGAGACCGGACTGGCCGGCGGCTATCCGCCGGCGACGTTTCCGGCGCGTCCGAAGGAGGGGATGTTCGTCGACAAGCACGACGTGCTCGCCGCGACCAGTGAGCGCGACACCGTGATCGTCAACGCGCTCGGCCCGCAATTCTACAAGGGCCTGGAGCCGAGCCGCTATGGCAGGCCCGGCCGCATCCCCGGCAGCGTCAGCGTGCCGGCGGCAACTCTGATCGATCCCAAGCACAAGACGTTCGTGCCGCTGGCGGACGCCGAGGCAAGCTTCGCGGCCCAGGGCATCACCAAGGACAAGCGGGTCATCGCCTATTGCGGCGGCGGCATCTCGGCGACCATCGACCTGTTCCAACTGCACCGGCTCGGCTACGACAATCTCACGCTCTATGACGGCTCGATGGGCGAATGGGCGAAGGACCAGGCGCTGCCGATCGAGGTGGGGTAGTGGGCACGCTTTCTCCGCGCGTCGTCCCCGCGAACGCGGGGACCCATAACCACCGAATTTGCTAGTGAACGGCAACGCGGCCCCAACATCGCGCGACGACCGACATTCGGTGTAATGGGTCCCCTGAGTTCACAAACGAAGTGCAACACTTCCATCTGGAGGTGTTGCCATGGGGCGGACTTACAAGCAGCTCTGCCTGGAGGAGCGATGCGAGATTGCCAGGCTTTCGGCCGGTGGTAGCTCGATCCGGCAAATCGCGGCAGCTTTGGATCGCCCGCCATCAACGATCTCTCGGGAGCTGAACCGCAATTCTGGCGTTCAGGTCGGTTACAAGCCCAGCTATGCCCAGCAACAGATGCGAGCGCGGCGCTGGACGGGCTCTCGCCTCGAACGAGAGCCCGGCCTGCGCCGCGCGGTGTTGGAACGTCTTGGTCGGGGCTGGTCGCCCGAGCAGGTCGCCGGCCGGCTGGCGCGTGAGCACGGCCGCAGGGTGATCTCCTATGAGAGCATCTACCGCTTCATCTATGCCCAGCTCACCCGCACCTCGGACTTCAGCTGGCGACGCTATTTGCCGCGCGGCAAGAGCAAGCGCGGTCGTCGCGGCAAGCGGGGCGGCAGTCCCGCAAGCTTCATCGAAGGCCGTGTTTCGCTGGATCAGCGYCCCATCGAGGTCGCCGATCGCAAGACCCCGGGCCATTGGGAGGCCGACCTCATGATGTTCTCCAAATACGGTCAGCAGATCTTGGCCGTGCATGAGCGCMCCTCCCGCCTGTTGCTCGGCGTCCCCCTCGCAAGCAAGCTCGCCTCCGGCGTCGCCCACCATCTCGTGCGCCTGTTCGAGGTCCTGCCACAACCGATCCGCCGGACCGTCACCTTCGACAACGGCACCGAGTTCGCAGCTCACCTTTCCTTGCAAAGCCTCTTGATCAAGACGTTCTTCTGCGATCCCCACGCCCCCTGGCAGAAAGGTGGCATCGAGAACGCCATCGGCCGCATGCGCCGCTTCATCCCACGCAACACCGACCTTGAGAAGCTGCCGACCCGCCGCCTTCGCAAGTCCATCGCCGCCTACAACAACACCCCGCGCAAATGCCTTGACTTCAAGACCCCGACAGAGGTCTTTGCTGCTCAAGTGTTGCACTTCGAGTGTGAATCCACCTCCTGGCTTTCGCCAGGACGACGGTGAGTGATTCCCCGTCGTCATTCCGGGGCGTGCGAAGCACGAGCCCGGAATCCATCAGGCCGCATCGCTCGTAGGTGAATGGATTCCAGACTCTCGCTGCGCGAGCCCCGGAATGACGAGGAGATTACGCCGGTACGTTCGGGTCCGGCGTCACCTTCGGATCCGGCTTGTTGACGAGGTAAAGCCCCGCGATCACCAGCAGCGCGGCGACGCCGAACACCGGGGTCAGGGTATCGTGCATGATGAAATAGGCCGCGACCACGCCGAACAGCGGCGTGATGAAGGTGAAGGCCGACAGCTTGCTCGCCGAATAGCTCTTCACCATCGCAAACCAGATCACGAAGGTGCAGCCGACCACCCAGACCGCCTGATAGGCCAGCAGCGAGATCGAAAGTGCGCTCGGCACATGCGCGATCCGCTCGCCGGCGATCCAGGCGGCGAGGCCGAGGATCGGGATCGAGATCGCAACCTGGTAGCCGAGCGCCTTTTCCGGCGCGACCTTGCGCAGGCTGGTGCCCTTGGCGACCAGCGTGGTTGCGGCCCACAGCGCGCCGCCGCCGACCACCATGAGGTCGCCGAGCAGCACCCTGGCATCGACATTGGGCTGCGGCACGCCGATCGCGAGCGCGACGCCGGCAAAGCTCAGCGCCAGCCCGCTCCATTGCACGGTCGAGAGACGCTCGCCGAGGAACTGGTGTGAGCCGAGCGCGACGAAGAACGGCGCGGTGTAGAGGAAGACCGAGGCCCGCGAGGCCGAGGTGAAGACCAGCCCGGTGAATATCAGCACGAACTCGCAGCCGAACATCAACCCGGCGATTACGCCTGGCAGCAGCGTGCCGTCGCGCTCGAAGAATTTGACGCCGCGCAAATGGCCGACGATCAGCATCACCGGCAGCGCGCCGGAGGAACGGATCAGCGCCTGCAACATCGGCGGCACGTCGGGCAGCGCGAGCTTGACCGCGAGCTGGTTGAAGCCCCAGCTCACGCACAGCATCAGCATCAGCGCGATGGCGCCGGGCGGCAACCCGTGGCCGACGCCGACAGGTCGCGTGACGTGGGCTGAGATCGCTTGGGTCGACATGTTTCCTCGCGGGCCGGCCTATCGGCCTGTTGTTGTTGGTATTCGCGTGTCGCTGGATCGTCATTGCGAGCGCAGCGAAGCAATCCATTTCACCACTTGCCGAGGCATGGATTGCTTCGGCGCTTCGCTCCTCGCAATGACAGGGAAGGGTCGAGAATCATTTCTGGCAGTGCGCGCAGGTGCCGGCGATCTCGACGACCGAGAGTTTCGGGATGAAGCCCGAGGCGCGCGCCGCCGCGGTCAGGCTTTGCGCGACGGGAGCGGCGGGGATCTCGCCGACCGAGCCGCAATGGTCGCAGATCAGGAACGCGACCATCGAGGTCTCGTCATGATCGTGGGCGCAGGCGAGGAAAGCGTTGCGGCTCTCGATACGGTGCACGAGGCCGTTTTCCATCAGGAAGTCGAGCGCGCGATAGACGGTAATCGGTGCCGGTCGCGGCATCGTCTTGGCCAGCTCGTCGATCACCTCATAGGCGCCGAGCGGCCGGTGGCTCGACAGCAGCGCCTGAAGCACGTGGCGCCGGATCGGGGTGAATTTCTGGCCGCGGCGGGCGCAGACCTGCTCGGCATGCGCCATCGCGTCCGCGGCACAGCGGCCGTGGTCGTGATCGGGGGCAGGAAATGTCGGCTTGGCGAGGCTCATTGCCCAATATGTAGCATTTTTGCGCTCATTCCCATAGCCCGACGCGGATCTTGAGATCGGCCTTGCAGCCATGTGTGCAATGCGGGGCAGCCCCCCGTTTACCCGGCATGAAGAATTCATAAGCAAGCTTATTATATCCCAAGCTTATGGAGGCAGAATCGATGCGCGGTTCCGTGGACGCGAACTTCATGTTTACGCTGGGCGAGTTGTTCCGGCTGATCCGCGTCTATGCGGACAAGGAAGCCGCGCGCTATGGCATCACCCGGGCGCAATGGGCCGTGCTGTCGAAGGTGGAACGGCAGGAAGGTCTGAAGCAGACCGAACTCGCCGAGCTGCTCGAGGTGCAGCCGATCACGCTGACACGGCTGATCGACAAGCTCTGCGACAATGGCTGGATCGAACGCCGCAACGACGAGAACGACCGCCGCGTCAACCGCCTCTATCTGAAGAAGGCCGCCCGCCCGCTGCTCGGCAAGCTCGCCGGCCTGCGCTCCGAACTCACCGCGACCGCGCTCGAGGGCATCAGCCCGGCTGACGCGCATCGCCTGCTCACCCAATTGGAATCGATCAAGGAAAACGTTCGCAATGCCATCCAAAGCCCAGCCGGCGAGCCCTCCCGAAAGGAACAGCGCTATGGCTGACCCCGTCCTCAAACTCGCCCCCGAGCAGAAGAGCAATCCGGGCGCCCCTGCGCCGGAGACAACCGGCGAAGCGCCGCGCGGCGGCCTGATGGGCGGCCTGCGGCGCCATCGCCGCACGCTGCTGCTGGTCGTGCTGCCGACCGTGGCTGCGATCGGCGGCATCGTGTTCTATCTCAATGGCGGACGCTATGTCGGCACCGACGACGCCTATGTCGGCGCGCAGAAGGTGCTGATCACGCCGGAAATCTCGGGCAAGATCGACAAGATCGTCGTGAAGGAAGGCCAGCACGTCAAGAAGGGCGATGAGCTGTTCGAGATCGACCCGGTGCCGTTCCGCTTCGCAGTGGCGCAAGCCAAGGCCGCGCTCGACCAGACCAGAACGGCCTATGACAATCTGGTCGACAACATCAAGATCAACACCAAGATGCTGGAATTCGCCCAGCAGAGCATCGAGCTGAAGAAGCGCGACGTCGATCGCAAATCGACCCTCGCCAAACAGAATTTCGGCTCGCAGCTCGATCTCGACAATGCGGCCAACGCGCAAGTCACCGCCGAGAGCCTGGCACAATACATCAAGCAGCAGATCTCCAAGGACAAGACGCAGCTGCTCGGCGATATCGACCTGCCGATCGAGCAGTTCCCGCCCTACGCCCAGGCCAAGGCCAAGCTCGACGACGCACAGCGCAATCTCGATCACACCGTGCTGCGCGCGCCGATGGACGGCGTCGCAACGCAGGTCGACCAGATCCAGCTCGGCCGCTTCGTCGCAGCGGGCGCGCCGGTATTCTCGGTGATCGATGTCGACCATCCCTGGGTCGACGCCAATCCGAAGGAAAGCGACTTCACCTATGTCGCGGTCGGGCAGCCGGTGTCACTCGACGTCGACGCGTTCCCGAACCACGAATTCAAGGGCAGGATCGGCTCGCTGTCGCCCGGCACCGGCGCGCAGTTCGCGATCCTGCCGCCGCAGAACGCCACCGGCAATTTCGTCAAGGTGGTGCAGCGGGTGCCGGTGCGGATCTATTTCGACGAGAACGATCCGTTCGTGAAGAAGCTGAAGGCCGGCATGAGCGTCTATGCGACGATCGACACCAACCATCGCCGCAGCCTGGCCGGCCTGCTCGGACTGGGCTCGGCCGCGGCGCACCCGGATCATCAGGACTGAGATCGAACAAGATCGAAACCCGGCGCGCCACCTCTCCCCGTCGGGGAGAGGTGGTCTACACCACGGCTTACAAGCGGGACTGAACTGAATGAATGCACCGTCACCATCCGCCGTCCCCGGCATGCGCCGGAATATGGTGACGATCTGCGCCATGACCGCGACGATCATGCAGGCGCTCGACACCACGATCGCCAACGTCGCGCTGCCCTATATGCAGGGCTCGCTGTCGGCCTCGCAGGACCAGATCAACTGGGTGTTGACCTCCTACATCGTCGCAGCAGCCATCATGACCGCGCCGGTGGGCTGGATCGCCAACCGCTTCGGCCGCAAGCGCATCCTCATCATCTGTTCGGCCGGCTTCACCGTCGCCTCGGTATTGTGCGGCCTGGCGCAGGACATCAACCAGATGGTGCTGTTCCGCCTGCTGCAAGGCGTGTTCGGCGCGGCGCTGGTGCCGCTGTCACAGGCCGTGATGCTCGACTCCTACGCGCTGCATGAGCGCGCCAAGGCAATGTCGATCTGGGGCATGGGCGTGATGATGGGCCCGATCATGGGGCCGTCGCTGGGCGCCTGGCTGACCGAGACCTATTCCTGGCACTGGGTGTTCTTCGTCAATCTGCCGTTCGGCTTCTTCACGGTGCTGGGCCTGATCATCTTCATGGACGAGACCAAGCAGGACATCAATTTGCGCTTCGACTGGTTCGGCTTCGGTGCGCTCGCCATTGCGATCGGCGCACTGCAACTCGCGCTCGACCGCGGCGAGCAGCTCGGCTGGCTGGAATCCAACGAGATCATGATCGAGTTCATCGTCTCGGCGATCGGCTTCTATTATTTCTTCGCCCATTCGTTGACGACCAGCCGGCCGTTCATCCAGTTCGCGCTGTTCAAGGACAAGAATTTCCTCGGCGGCTGCGTGTTCATGACCGTGATGGGCCTCGTGCTGTATTCGACCATGGCGCTGTCCTCGCCTTACCTCCAGAACGTGGTCGGCTATCCGATCATCACCGCGGGCCTGCTGCTCGCGAGCCGCGGTTTCGGCACCTTCGTCGCGATGATGCTGGTCGGCCGGCTGATGCGCTATATCGAGGCGCGGACGCTGATCATCTCCGGCCTGGCACTGACCGCGGCGTCGCTGTTCCAGATGACCGGCTGGACCGACATGACGCAGGCGACCGAAATCATCGTCGTCAGCGTGATCCAGGGCTTCGGCTTCGGCCTGGTGTTCGTGCCGCTGTCGACGGTGGCGTTCCTGACGCTGCCGGGCCATCTGCGCACCGACGGCACCTCGATGCTGACGCTGCTGCGCAACGTCGCGAGCTCGGTCGGCATCTCGATCGTGATCGCGCAACTGACGGAAGGCTCGCGGCGAATCTACGCCAAGCTGTCGGAGCAGATCAACCCGTTCAACCACGCGCTGCAGATGCCCGACGTGTCGGGCATGATCAACCTCAACACCGACGCCGGTCGCGCGATGGCCGACCGCATGGTCGCCGCGCAGTCGCAGATCATCGCGTTCTCGCACGACTACCAGCTGGTGATGATCTTCATCCTGGTCTCGATCCCGCTCGCCATCATGATCGGCTCCACCAAGGCCGCGCTGCGCAAGCAGACCGCGCCGTCGGACCATGCCGCAGTGATGGAGTAGGTTTCTCCTCGTCATTCCGGGGCGTGCGAAGCACGGGCCCGGAATCCATCGGGCCACAGACGTCGAGGATGAATGGATTCCGGGCTCTCGCTTCGCGAGCCCCGGAATGACGAACGGAGAGAGGCTGCCTCAACCCCCTCCGAAAGCGCAAGGCGCCGCACCGGCAATCGCGTTGACTTTCCCCGGTCGCCTCCCAATACTCTGCAAAAAAATGCCCGTCGCAAATGACGGCTTCAGGGGAGGACGCGATGCCGACTTCACGCAGGACGCTGCTGAAGACTTCTGCGGCTGCCGCCGCTGCTTTCAGTTTCGATTGGACACGGGCACAGGCGCAGGCCGAAGCGGTCCGCATCGGCGTGATCTACGACCTGACCGGCCCGTTCGCCGCGGGCGGCTCGGTCGCCTCCTCGATCGGTACCCAGATCGCGATCGATCTCGTCAACGAGAAGGGCGGCGTCGGCGGCAAATACAAGATCGCGCCGGTCAATGTCGATTCCCAGAGCAAGCCTGATGTCGCGATCAACGAGGCCAACCGGCTGATCGACCAGGAGAAGGTCGACATCCTCAACGGCGTGTTCGCGAGCTCGCACGCGGTGCCGCTCGCCGCCAAGGTCGAGCAGCAGAAGCGGATCCTGTGGATCACGACCGCGGTTTCGACCGCCGTGTTCAAGGACAAGAACCTGCACTATGTGTTCCGCGCGCAAATCCATTCCGACCAATACGGCCAGGCCTTTGGCGGCTTCCTCGCGGAGCACGCCAAGGCCAGGCTCGGCATGGAGCCGAAGGACGTCAAGGTCGCGCTCATCCATGAGGACGGTCCCTACGGCGTCGGCGTTGCCGCCGCCGACGAGATGTTCGCCAAGGAAGCCGGACTACAGGTCGTGCTCAAGGAAGGCTATTCGGCCTCCGCCCCCGATCTCTCGGTGCTAGTGACCAAATTGAAGCGCGCCAAGGCCGACATCATCTCGCATGCCGGCTACAACCCCGACATCACGCTGTTCCTGCGCCAGGCGCGCGAGAGCGGGCTGAAGTTCAAGATGCTGTTCGGCGCCGGCGCCGGCTACAGCCAGCTCGACAAGCTGCGCACGACGTTCGGTGCCGACATCGACAATTTCTGCAACATCGACCCGGTGCCGGCGCAGCTGCTCGATCCCGCCAAGCTGGCGCCCGGGGTCGGCGACCTCACCAAGGTGATGGTCGCGCGCTATCGCGAGAAGACCAGCGCCACCGAAGTGCCGCCGCACTGCTCGATGGGCTTCAACCAGACCTGGATCCTGCTCAACAATGTACTGCCGGTCGCCAAGGAGAAATATGGCGGCTTCGATCCCGAGGCGATCCGCAAGGCGGCGCTCGACGTCGACATCCCGCCCGGCGGCACCATCCAGGGCTATGGCGTGAAATTCTATCCGCCGGATACGCCGATGTCGGGCCAGAACGAGCGCTCGACGCCAGTCGTGATGCAGAACGCCGGCGAGCGCATCACCGTGGTGTGGCCGACCAATATTCGCACGCAAGACCCGGTGTTTCCGCTGCCGAAGGGTTCGGTGTACGGGGCTTAGGGTTACGGATTGCAGCAGCGGAGCACACCCTCTCCCCTTGTGGGTGAGGGTGGCTTCGATGCTCTGCATCGAAGCCGGGTGAGGGGTTCTCTCCGCGAATGACGTCTCGCGGTTGAGTATGCGGTGACAATCCCTCATCCGGCGCGCTGCGCACGCCACCTTCTCCCACAAGGGGAGAAGGCAGAACAGCACGCCGCTAGACTAGCGGGTGATCCTTGTCCTGGCTGGTTGGCTATCATCCCCGTCATCCTGAGGAGCCCGCACTTGCGGGCGTCTCGAAGGATCGACGGCCACCGGCCGGGCCGTTCATCCTTCGAGACGCGCTACGCGCTCTCAGGATGACGGGTCTGGCGTGGCACACGCGAGAAAGTCGTCTCGCTGCTGTCCGTGACCTACAACACCACCCGCCTGCCCTCGTCGGCCGCCCAATAGCCGGCGTAGTTCACTTTCGTCGTCTCATACGCCAGCGCGAGATCGGCGAGCGGCTGCCGGCCGGTCGCCACGCATTCCATGAAGTCCTGGATCTCCTGCAGATAGCCGCGGGTCCATTCCTCCTCGAGGCAGACATATTGCCAGCCGGTTTTGCGGTCGACCTTCTCGGTGATGTAGACCGACGCGAGCTTTTCCTCTGATGTCTGGTAGCTCGTCAGATGCGTGTTCGGCGTGATGTTGGCGAACAGCGAGCCGCCGCTCGTATAGGTCTCGATCAGATTACGCACGCCGCCCATGATCATGTCGCCGGAGAACACCGTGGCCTTGGTGCCGTCGGAGAACGTCGCGGTCAGCGTGCCCCAATCCTCGACGTCGACCGGGTTGGCCTTGATGTAGACGCGCTCCGCCGGCTTGAGGGCGGAGGTGACATTGCCGACATCGCAGGTGACGCTGGCAACATTGATGGTCTCGCCGCGGGCCTTGGCCTCGACCTGCTTGAGATAGAGCACCGCTGACAGCGGATGGCAGCCCATCCGGATCAGCGAGCCGCCGCCCGTCATCGCCCATTGCGCGGCATGCGCCGCATGCGAGCCGGAATGGCTCTCCTCGCCCTTCATGAACAGGATCTTGTCTTTGGTGGCGCGGACGATCTCCGCGGTCTTGGTGATCGCCGGCGCGTAGATCCAGTCCTCGGCATACATGAAGAGCTGCCCGGTCCGCTCGATCGCGGCGCGGGTCACCTCCATCTCCTCCATCACGCGCTGATACATCAGCGCCTTCGGCACATGCCTGCCGATCGGTACCTGGTCGCCGGGCTGTCCGAAATAGCCGCTGAACGGCTTTTCGCAGATCACGTGCTTGCCGCGTTGCATGGCCTCGACGATCATCGCGGCATGCAGGTTGGGCGGCGTACAGATGTCGATGACGTCGATATCGGCGTCGGCAACCAGTTCGGCGAAGCTGCGACAGGCGTTGGGGATCTGGTGCTTGCGCGCGAACTCATCGACGTGATCGCCGCGCGCCGCGACCGCCCTCACCTCGACATCGACGCCATAGACGCGCCGGTAAGCATACATGTGCAGCTCCGAGACGAAGCCGCAGCCGGCCAGACCGATCCTGATTTTTTTCATTGACTGTCTCCGCCCTTCACGGCGCAGCGTAGCGCGCAGCCATCACCGCGTCGAACGCATTTGCCATCACGTCATGCGGCGGCGCCATCCCCGTGAACAGTCTGAACGCATCGGCGGATGCGTTGATCGCAAGCTCGCGTCCGGTCAGGACGCTTGCGCCCCTGGCCTTGGCGGCGGTCAGCAGCGGCGTCCAGAGCGGCGTATAGACCGCGTCGGCGACCCACATTGACGGATGCAACAGCGCCTCCGGCACCGGCGTAGCGCGGCTCGGCAGCATGCCGACCGGCGTCGCATTGATGAGACCTACGGCCCCTTGCACCGCCGCCTCGACGCTGGCAGCGCGGACCGCATGATGATCGCGCAATTGGGTCGCGAGCTGTGCGGCCTTTGTCGCATCGGCATCGAAGATCCGGAGCTCGGCGGCGCCGAGGCCGGCAAGTGCGAAGGCGATCGCCTTGCCGACGCCACCGGCACCGATCAGCGCGATCGGGCCATGCGACGTGGCGGCGAGCAGCGGTCCGATCGCTCGGGCAAAGCCCGTGGCATCGGTGTTGTGCCCGACCAGACGCGCGCCATTGACGACGATGGTGTTGACCGCGCCGATCGCGCGCGCATCCGGCGTGAGGTCATCGACGAGGTCGACGACCGCTTCCGTATAGGGAAAGGTGACGTTGACGCCGGCAAAGCCGAGCCGCCTGATGCCGTCCAGCATTGCGCGCAGATCGTCGCGCCCGGCGCCCTTCACCTCGATGAGATGGTAGTGGCAATGGACGCCGATCGCGGCGGCGGCCCGCTCGTGCATCGCAGGCGCCGCCGAATGCGCGATCGGATAGCCAATCAGGCCGGTCAGCAAGCGGTCGCGCATTGTCCCTCACAGGGCCGTGCCCGGCTCATGCGGTCGAGCCGAGCATAGCTACCTTCTGAGACACAAATCAAACGTCGAAGAACACCGTTTCGTTGTCGCCCTGGAGATGGACGTCGAACCTGTAGACGTTGCCGGCAGCGGCCTTCTTCGCGATCAAGGTGGCCCGGCGATCGGCCGGCACCAGCGCCAGCACGGAATCGCCGGCGTTGGCCGCCTCGTCGTCGAAATAGATCCGCGTGTAGAGATGCAGCAGCATGCCGCGCGCGAACACCGCCAGCACGATGTGCGGCGCCTGCGGCTTGCCGTCGGCATCCGGCACCACGCCCGGCTTGATGGTGTCGAAGGCATAGCCTCCGCTCTTGTCGGTGCCGACGCGGCCGAATCCCTTGAAGCTCGAATTGGGCAGCGCGCGCTTGTCCTGCGGATCGCAGAAGCGGCCCTGGCTGTCGGCCTGCCAGATCTCCAGCATGCAGTCGGGGATCACGGCGCCGTCGCCGTCATAGACCTTGCCCTCGACGCGGATGCGCTCGCCGGATGTATCAGGCGTCAGCAGATTGTTGGTGAAGGCGTCRTTCCATTCGTATTCGCCGTTCGGCGTCAGSCCGTATTTGAAATAGGGGCCGACGGTCTGCGAGGGCGTGATTCCATCAGGACGCTGGTTCGACACTTACTTGGTCTCCATCGGCGTGGCGTTGCGCCCGCGCAGCACGATATCGAAACGGTAGCACAGCGCCCATTCCGGCTTGGTGTTGTCGAGATCGAACGACGAGATCATCCGCGCCCGCGCTTTCTCGTCGGTCACCGAATTGAAGATCGGGTCGAACGGAAACAGGGGATCGCCGGGGAAATACATCTGCGTCACCAGACGCGAGACGAAGGAGTGTCCGAACACCGAGAAGTGGATGTGCGCGGGTCGCCACGCATTGTGGTGATTGCCCCACGGATAGGCGCCGGGCTTGATGGTGATGAACTTGTAATAGCCCTTGTCGTCGCTCTGCGTCCGTCCGGCACCGGTGAAGTTTGGATCGAGCGGCGCCGGATGTTGATCGACGACATGGACGTAGCGGCCGCAGGCATTGGCCTGCCACAGCTCGACCAGCGTGTTCGGCACGCCGCGGCCATCCTCGTCGAGTACATGGCCGTGCACGATGATGCGCTCGCCGAGCGGCTCGCCCTTGGCCTGGATGGTGAGGTCGTTGTCGTGCTCGCGCACCGTCTCATGACCATAGACCGGTCCGGTCAGTTCCGAGAGCGTGTGCCGCATCGGGATCAACGGCTTCGAGGGCGCGCGCTTCACGGTGGAGCGATAGTCCGGCGACAGCCGCGCCGGATGAGCCGCAAGCGATTGCAGCGGATACAACAGGGTCATGGCGAAGTCCTCCGCGGCCCACGCGCCCGGTGAGCTCACTTCAGATCATTATAGTGCATAACCAAATTGGGGAAGGGCTGTTTTCAGCCCTTCCAAGCCATTGGATCAATTCAGCTTTTCGATCGCGACCGCGACGCCCTGGCCAACGCCGACGCACATAGTTGCCAAGGCAAGCTTCCCGCCCCGCTTCTCCATGCCGTGCACGGCGGTCAGGACCAGCCGCGCGCCGCTCATGCCGAGCGGATGGCCGAGCGCGATCGCGCCGCCATGCGGATTGACGAAATCGGCGTCTTCCTTGACCCCGAGCTGACGCAGGCAGGCGATGCCCTGCGAAGCGAAGGCCTCGTTGAGCTCGATCAGGTCGAAGTCCGACACCTTGATACCGAGCCGCTCGACCAGCTTCTTGGTCGCCGGCACCGGGCCGATGCCCATGATGCGCGGCGGCACCGCGGCCGATGCGAGGCCGAGGATCTTTGCACGCGGGGTCAGGCCGTGCCGCTTCACCGCCGCTTCCGAAGCCAGCATCATCGCAGCCGCGCCATCATTGACGCCGGACGCATTGCCCGCAGTCACCGTGCCCGGATTGCGCACGATCGGCTTCAGTTTTGCCAGTCCTTCGAGCGTGGTCTCGGGACGCGGATGCTCGTCCTTGTCGACGGTGATCGGGCCGGCCTTGCCGCCGGGCACCTGGACCGGGACGATCTCCTCGGCGAAATAGCCCGACGCGATCGCCGCGCCGGCGCGCTGCTGCGAGCGGATCGCCATCGCGTCCTGATCGGCGCGCGACACCTGGAATTCCTCGGCGACGTTCTCGCCGGTCTCCGGCATCGCATCGACGCCGTACTGCGCCTTCATCAGCGGATTGATGAAGCGCCAGCCGATCGTGGTGTCATAGATATCGGACGAGCGCGAGAAGGCTTCCGCGGCCTTGCCCATCACGAACGGTGCGCGCGTCATCGATTCGACGCCGCCCGCGATCGCGAAATCGATCTCGCCGGCGCGGATGGCGCGGCCAGCGGCGCCGACCGCATCGAGGCCCGAGGCGCAGAGCCGGTTCAGGGTCTGGCCGGGAACCGACTCCGGCATACCGGCGAGCAGCAGCGCCATGCGCGCGACGTTGCGGTTGTCTTCACCGGCCTGGTTGGCGCAGCCAAAATAGACCTCGTCGACCTCGTTCCAGTTGAGCGTCGGGTGCTTGGCCATCAGCGCCTTGATCGGGGCCGCCGCCAGATCGTCGGCACGCACCTTGGCGAGCGAACCGCCGAAACGGCCGATCGGGGTCCGGACGGCATCGCAAATGAACACATCACGCATTGAATCTCTCCCTGAATGCCGCGACTTAGGCGTTGGATCGGCTGGAACTTGAAGGGAGTTTTAGGAGCGTGCCCGCGGCAGGTCAATTGACCCGGCCGCGCGGCCCGCACGCATTACCGTGAGGACTGTCATAAAGGCACCGTGGACAGGGTGGAAAACCTCGCCTCCTCGGATATGACCGCGCGGCTAAATTCTGTAGTTTCCGCCTCCTCATGACGATCCAACAGCCCATCCCCGCTCCGCCCGAATCCGCTCCTGCCGCCGAGGCGCCGTCGCGCGTCACGCCGATGATGGAACAGTATCTGGAGATCAAGGCCGCACATCCCGGCCTGCTGCTGTTCTACCGGATGGGCGATTTCTACGAGCTGTTCTTCGAGGACGCCGAGATTGCCTCCAAGACGCTCGGCATCGTGCTGACCAAGCGGGGCAAGCATCAGGGCATGGACATCCCGATGTGCGGCGTGCCGGTCGAGCGCTCGGAAGACTATCTGCATCGCTTGATCGGCGCCGGACATCGTGTCGCGGTGTGCGAGCAGACCGAAAATCCTGCCGAGGCCAAGGCCCGCGGCAACAAGAGCGTGGTCCGCCGCGGCGTGGTGCGGCTGGTGACGCCGGGCACGCTGACCGAAGACACGCTGCTCGACGCCCGCACGAACAACTATTTGATCGCGATCACGCGCGCCCGCGGCTCGGCCGGTGCCGACCGGCTCGGGCTCGCCTGGATCGACATCTCGACCTCCGAATTCATGGTGACGGAATGCGCGACCGCGGAGCTTGCCGCGACCTTGGCGCGCATCAATCCGAACGAGGCGATCGTCACCGACGCGCTTTACAGCGACAACGAGCTGGCGCCGACCCTGCGCGAGCTGCCATCGGTGACGCCGCTGACCCGCGACGTGTTCGACAGCGCCACCGCCGAGCGGCGACTGTGCGACTATTTCGCGGTCGCGACGATGGATGGCCTGTCGGCGATGTCGCGGCTGGAGGCCACGGCTGCGGCGGCGGCCGTCACCTATATCGATCGAACCCAGGTCGGGAAGCGCCCGCCGCTGTCGCCGCCGGCGCGCGAGGCCGCCGGCACCACGATGGCGATCGATCCGGCGACCCGCGCCAACCTGGAACTGACGCGCACGCTCGCCGGCGAGCGCCGCGGCTCGCTGCTCGATGCGATCGACTGCACCGTGACCGCGGCCGGCTCGCGTTTGTTGGCGCAGCGGCTTGCCGCGCCGCTCACCGATGTTGCCGTGATCACGCGCCGGCTCGACGCGGTCTCGGCCTTCGTGGCGGATTCGGCGGCGCGCGAGGACGTCAGGACCGTGCTGCGCGCGGCGCCGGACATGTCGCGCGCGCTGGCGCGGCTCTCGGTCGGCCGCGGCGGCCCGCGCGATCTCGCGAGCCTGCGCGACGGCATCCTTGCCGCCGACCAGGCGCTGGAGCTGCTGGCGCAGCTTGCCGATCCGCCAGCCGAGGTTTCGACCGTGATGGCGGCGTTGCGGCGCCCTTCGCGCGACCTGGCGCAGGAATTCTCCCGCGCGCTGTCCGAGCAATTGCCGCTGATCAAGCGCGACGGCGGCTTCGTCCGCGAGGGCTATGAGGCCGCGCTCGACGAGAGCCGCAATCTGCGCGATGCCTCGCGCCTCGTCGTCGCCGCGATGCAGGCGCGCTATGCCGAGGACACCGGCATCAAGACGCTGAAGATCCGGCACAACAATGTGCTGGGCTATTTCGTCGAGGTCACCGCGCAACACGGCGACAAGCTGTTTGCGCCGCCGCTGAACGCGACCTTCATCCACCGCCAGACGCTGGCGGGACAGGTGCGTTTCACCACCGCCGAGCTCGGCGAGACCGAAGCCAAGATCGCCAATGCCGGCGAGCGTGCGCTCAATCTCGAGCTCGAGATCTTCGAGCGGCTGAGCGCGATGGCGCTCGCCGCCAGCGACGATCTGCGCAACGCCGCGCATGCCTTCGCAATGCTCGACGTCGCGACCTCGCTGGCGAAGCTCGCGATCGACGACAATTACGTGCGGCCGGACGTCGACGGCTCGCTCGGCTTTGCGATCGAAGGCGGACGGCATCCGGTGGTCGAGCAGGCGTTGAAGCGCGACGGCCAGCCGTTCATCGCCAATGCCTGCGATCTCTCCCCGGCACCGGCACAAAAATCCGGCCAGCTCTGGCTAATCACCGGTCCGAACATGGCCGGTAAGTCGACCTTCCTGCGCCAGAACGCGCTGATCGCCGTCCTCGCCCAGGCCGGCAGCTATGTCCCCGCCGCCCGCGCCACCCTGGGGCTGGTCGACCGGCTGTTCAGCCGCGTCGGCGCCTCGGACAATCTCGCGCGCGGCCGCTCGACCTTCATGGTCGAGATGGTCGAGACCGCCGTGATCCTCAACCAGGCCAGCGAGCGCTCGCTCGTCATCCTCGACGAGATCGGCCGCGGCACCGCAACCTTCGACGGCCTCTCGATCGCCTGGGCCGCGATCGAGCATCTCCACGAGAGCAACCGCTGCCGCACGCTGTTTGCCACCCACTATCATGAGCTGACCGCGCTCTCGGCCAGGCTGCCGCGGATGTTCAACGCCACGGTGCGGGTCAAGGAATGGCAGGGCGACGTCGTGTTCCTGCACGAGGTGCTGCCCGGCTCCGCCGACCGCTCCTACGGCATCCAGGTCGCGAAGCTCGCCGGCCTGCCGCCCGCGGTGATCACCCGCGCCAAATCGGTGCTGGCAAAACTCGAAGCCCAGGACCGCGGCCAGACCGCGCGCGCACTCGCCGACGATTTGCCGCTGTTCGCCGTCCCCTCCCGCGCCGCCGCCGAAGACAAGCCGCCGAGCGAGGCCGAGTTGCTGGTGGAAGCCGTGAAGGCGCTGCACCCCGACGAGATGTCGCCGCGCGAGGCGCTGGATGCGCTGTATGCGCTGAGGGCGAAGCTGCCGAAACAATAACGGTGCCGTAGGGTGGGTTAGCGAAGCGTAACCCACCGCTTCTTGCGCGAGACGTGGTGGGTTACGCCTTCGGCTAACCCACCCTACGATTCTACGCCTTCGCCTTCCTCCGGCCGAGCTGCCACAGCGCCAGATTCCACGCGATGCAGGTAGCGAGCGCGCAGCAGAGACCGATCGCTGAGCCGAATTGCAGCACCGCAACATGCAGCACGGCGATGCCGAGGCCGAAACCGAGCAGGCCCCAGGCGCTGTTGGCGAGCACGGCGGCGGTGGCGGGGCCGCCGATGCGCGGATGCAGGATCAGCATCATCGAGGAGAACACGATCGGAAACAGCGCGATCACACCGGTGACCCGCGGGCCGACCCAGGTGGACGCGGTGACCACGGTGCCGACCAGGCTCGCGACCAGCGCGGCGCGCAGCGGAATGTCGTACCAGCGCCGCGCGATCAGCGGCATCTTGGCGACGTGGCGGTAGGGCTTGAGCAAGGGAATGCAGATTGCGAACGCAATGGCATTGAGGATCAGCCCGCCGGCCAGCGTCCACGCGAACTGGCGGATGATGGTGCCGAGTACGAGCCACAACGCGATCGCGCTTCCCGCGCTGATCCACATGCTGCGGCGCTGCGCCAGCACGGCGTAGGCGAGCCCCATGAAGATCGTCGCCGCATTGACCGGCAGGCTCGACAGCGCGCCCTCGGCGATGAAGGCGGCGTCATGGTCGAGCGCGAGGAAGGTGTAGGACGGCCCCGCCGAGATCGGCAACGTCGCGATCAGCGCGCCGATCACCGGTCCCGAACGTTCCGTGATGATGGAGGCACTGACCACGAACGCGGCCGCAACCGCCATGCGCAGCACGAGGAGCAGGATGAAGTGGAGGTCGGGGGACATTGGATTCGTCGTCCCGGGCAAGCGAAGCGCGACCCGGGACCCATAACCACGACTGTTCGTTGAGAGCGAAAGCCGTTGAACAGCGGAGCTTGAAACGATGGGATACGGCGTATGGGCCCCGGCCTTCGCCGGGGCGACACGCTACACCCGCTGCATCGTGACCGAAACCTTCGGGCCGTTCTTGATGGTCTGATAGACCACGCAATAGCGCTCGGTGAGCTTCAGCAAGAGATCGAGCTTGTCCTGCGGCGCGTCGGTGCCGACGTCGAAGCGCAGGCGGATCTCGCGGAAGCCGACCGGCGCCTCCTTGTCGACTCCCAGCGTGCCGCGGAAATCGAGATCGCCCTCGGCGAACACGTTGCCGACCTTCAGTGGCACCTCGACCGCGGTCGCGACCGATTTCAGCGTGACGCCGGCGCAGGCGACCAACGCCTCCAGCAGCATGTCGCCGGAGCAGAGTTCGAGCCCGGAGCCGCCGGTGGCGGGATGCAGGCCGGCGACCGCGAGCGCGCGGCCGGTCTCGACCTTGCAGGACAGGCTTTCATTGTCGATCGTGCCCTTGGCCTTCAACGTGATCACGGCGGCCTGGGGGTCGGTCTTGTAGCGCTCCTTGATCGGAGCCTGCATTGCGCGGAGTTCGGCGGAGTCCATGGTCTTGTCTCCCGGCTGTTTTTCTTTATGCCGGTGTAAGGCCTTGGCGCGCCGATGTCACCACCACATCGCCTCGCCGGCGCTGGATTTGTCCGTGACGTCACGCACCGAACGGTCCAGCGAGCGGTCGAGCGCGGTCAGCACGCGGCGCTTGAAGCTGTCGAACAGTTCCGATTTGCGGTCGCGCGGCCGCGCCAGGTTGATGGTGATCTCTTCGAACAGCCGGCCCGGCCGCGGCCGCATCACCAGCACGCGGTCGGCCAGCACCACGGCCTCGTCGACGTCATGGGTGACCAGGATCAAGGTGGGACGGGTGTCGGCCCAGAGATCGAGCAGGTGATCCTGCAAATCGCGCCGCGTGAAGGCATCGAGCGCCGAGAACGGCTCGTCGAGCAGCAGCACTTCGGGCTGCGGCACCAGCGCGCGGGCGATCGCGACCCGCTGCGCCTGTCCGCCGGAGAGTTCGCGCGGCCAGGCTGTGGCCTTGTCGGAAAGACCGACGCGGGCCAGCGCCGCGGCAATCCGTTGGCGCCTGATGTCGGCCGGCAGATCGGCAAGGCCGAAGCCGATATTATCGGCGACGCTGAGCCAGGGCAGCAGCCGCGGCTCCTGGAAGATGATGCCAATCTTGGCGTGCGGCGAGGTGATGACCGCATTGTCGAGCGAGACCGAGCCCGTGGTCGCGCGATCGAGGCCGGCGATGGCGCGCAGCAAGGTCGACTTGCCGCAACCGGAACCGCCGATGATGGCGATGATCTCGCCGGGCGCAATCTCGGCCGAGAAGCGTTCGAGCGCGTGGACACCGTTCGGATAGGTCTTGCCGACTTCTCTCAACGCCAGCATCAGGCCCCTCCCCGCGCGCCGAACGCATCCTGCCAGCGCAGCAGCGGCGCGGCGGCGACCTCGATCAGCCAGTCGGTGAGCTTGCCGAGGATCGCGAAGATTACGATCGCGGCGAGGATCTGCGCCGGCTTGCCGAGCTGCTGGCCATCGAGCAGCAGATAGCCGAGGCCTTCGGAGGCGCCGATCAGTTCGGCCGCGACCACGAACATCCAGCCCAGGCCGAGCCCGACCCGCAGCGCCACCGCATAGGCCGGCAGCACGGCCGGCAACAGGATGCGGCGGATCATGGCAGGCCCGGACAGCCGGAACACGCGGCCGACCTCGACGATCTTGCGATCGACCGAGAGGATCGCGCCCATCACGCCGAGATAGATCGGAAAGAACACCCCGACCGCGATCAGCGCGACCTTCGAGGTCTCGAAGATGCCGAGCCAGAGCACGAACAACGGCACCCAGGCGAGCGACGGGATCGCGCGCAGCGCCTGCACGGTCGGGTCAAGCAGCCGCTTGGCGAAATCCCAATAGCCGGAGACCGCCCCCATGATGGTGCCGGCGACCACGCCGAGCGCAAAGCCCGCGCCGACCCGCCACAAGGTCGCGAGGATATGGCGCGACAGTTCGCCGCTCCTGGCGAGATCGACGATGGTCTGGAACACCTTCGACGGCGGCGGCACCAGCCGGCCGTTGGAATAGCCGAGATCGACGATCAATTCCCAGCCGAGCGCGAGCACGACCGGCACCAAAAGACCGAGCACCGGGCGCGCAAGACGCGTCCATCTGGCCGACGCCGGACGCGGCGCGGCCGTCTGTTCCAGCGCGGGCAGGTCAACGGTCATGGCCATAGCAAGAACTATTCTTCCGGCGGGATTGCAAGGTGGCGACGCCCGGCTCTATCCCCCGTCGTCCTGGCGAAGGCCGGGACCCATAACCACAGGACGTGGGGACGGAGCGAGCTCGGGCCACAGCCTTGTTCAACAGAGCCTTGTGGTTATGGGTCCCGGATCGCGCTTCGCTTGTCCGGGACGACAGCGGTCAGTTGGTCGGCAGCGGGACCTGATCGTCGATCAACGAATCGACCGCTGCCTTCACGTCGGTCTTGGCGTCGATCACGCCCGCCTGCTGCAAGGCGAGGCCGGCGGCCAAAATCGACTCGCGTTGGGCGCTACCGATGCGGCTGTGGGTCAGCTCGGTGCGTTCCTTGAGCTGCTTGTCGACCACGGCGTCCGGCAGCTTGGTCACCGCGATGAAGGTCTTCTTCAGCTCGTCATAGTTTGCCAGCGAGTATTTCCGCGCCTCCTCATAGGTGGCGAGCACCCGGCGGACGATGTCCGGGTGGTCCTTCAGGAACTGCTCGCGGACATTGAGGATGCCCCAGGTGTTGGCGTCGGGGTTGCGATAGAACAGCTTGGCGCCCTCCTCGACCTCGGCTTGCGCCATCATCGGATCGAGGCCGGCCCAGGCGTCGACATCGCCGCGGATCAGCGCGGTCTTGCCGTCGGCATGCTGCAACAGCACCGGCGTGATGTCCTTTTCGCTCAGACCGGCACCGAGCAGCGCGCGGACCAGGAAGATGTGCGGGTCGGTGCCGCGGGTCACCGCGACGCGCTTGCCCTTGAGGTCGGCGACGGACGCGATCCTGGAGTCCTTGGTGGTGACCAGCGCGGTCCATTCGGGACGCGAATAGACATAGATCGATTTGATCGGGTTACCGTTGATCCTGGCGACCAAAGCGGCCGAGCCCGCGGTCGAGCCGAGATCGATCGAACCGGCGTTGAGGAATTCGAGCGCCTTGTTGGAGCCGGCCGACTGCACCCAGACGATGCTGATGCCGTCCTTGGCGAACTCCTTCTCCAGGAGGCCCTTCTGCTTCAGCACCATCGACACCGGATTGTAGGTTGCCCAGTCGATCCGGATCTCCTTCAGCGCATCGGCGGCGAACGCCGCGCCGGGCAACAATGTCGAGACCGCGAGCAGCGCAGCGAAGGCGCGCCGGGAAAATTTGTGCATTCGTCGATCTCCTCGATCAGATTAAGAAACAGTCTTTTCATTCAATGAGTTAGACTTGCGGTCAACGAGAAAATCTCTACCTTTTGTCGAGCGGTGCGAGAACCATCTTGCTCGAAGCGCAGGCGAAACAGCATGGAGCTGCTGTCGTTATACTTTGGTCAGTGACAGCAACAGCTCCGTCCGATATCGGATGAACGTATGGACAGCGTCGTAGCCGAGACCCGCCCTGAAGCGGACGATCGTTTCGAGACCGCGCGGATCACCGCGGCGGTCAATGCACTCGCCGAGCAACATGCCGGCCGCGAGGACCAGTTCCGCGCCGCGATGGCGCAGCTGCTCAAGGCCGAACTGATCGCGGCGCGCGCCAAGGCGCAGGCACTGCTGCTGAAGGACCGTCACGGCCGCCGCTGCGCCGAACGGCTGTGCTTCGTGCAGGATGAGATCATCCGCATCCTGTATGCGGCAGCGACGCGGCATCTCTACCACTCGCCGATCCCCTCGGGCGCCGAGCGCATGGCCGTGGTCGCGACCGGCGGCTATGGCCGCGGACTGATGGCGCCGGAGTCCGACATCGATCTGTTGTTCATCCTGCCCTACAAGCAGACCGCCTGGGGCGAGCAGGTCGCCGAAGCCATTCTCTATTGCCTCTGGGACATGGGGCTGAAGGTCGGCCACGCCACCCGCTCGGTCGATGAGTCGATCCGCCAGGCGCGCGGCGACATGACGATCCGCACCGCGATCCTAGAGACCCGGTTCCTGACCGGCGACCAGCCGCTGTATGACGAGCTGGTCGAGCGTTTCGACAAGGAGGTGGTGCAGGGCACCGCGGCAGAATTCGTCACCGCCAAGCTCGCCGAGCGCGAGGAGCGGCATCGCCGCGCCGGCCAGTCGCGCTATCTGGTCGAGCCCAACGTCAAGGACGGCAAAGGCGGGCTGCGCGACCTGCACACGCTGTTCTGGATCGCCAAATACGTCTACCGCGTGCGCGAGACCGACGAGCTGTTGGAACGCGGCGTGTTCGACGCGCAGGAGTACCGCACCTTCCGCCGCTGCGCCGACTTCCTGTGGTCGGTGCGCTGCAACCTGCACTTCTTCGCCGGCCGCGCCGAGGAGCGGCTGTCGTTCGACATGCAGCGCGAGATCGCGGTCCGGCTCGGCTACACTTCGCATCCCGGCATGCAGGACGTCGAGCGCTTCATGAAGCACTACTTCCTGATCGCAAAGGACGTCGGCGACCTTACCGCGATCCTGTGCGCCAAGCTCGAGGAAGAGCACAACAAGCCGGCGCCGGTGCTGAGTCGGATGGTGGCGCGGCTGCGGCCCGGCACCAAGCGGCGGCGGGTTAACGGTAGCGACGACTTCATCGTCGACAACAACCGCATCAACCTCGCCGCGCCCGACGTGTTCAAGCACGATCCGGTCAATCTGATCCGGATCTTCCGCCTCGCGCAGCAGAACAACCTCGCCTTCCATCCCGACGCGATGCGCACGGTGACGCGCTCGCTCAAGCTGATCAACACCCAGCTCCGCGAGAACGACGAAGCCAACCGCCTGTTCATGGAGATCCTGACCTCCGACAATGCGGAGACCGTGCTGCGGCGGATGAACGAGACCGGTGTGCTCGGCCACTTCATCCGCGCCTTCGGCAAGATCGTGTCGATGATGCAGTTCAACATGTACCACCACTACACGGTGGACGAGCATCTGATCCGCTGCATCGGCTTCCTCCAGGATATCGAGCGCGGCGGCAACGAGGAGTTCGTGGTCGCCAGCGACCTGTTCCGCAAGATCCGTCCCGAGCATCGCCCGGTGATCTACATTGCGACGCTGTTGCACGACATCGCCAAGGGCCGCCCCGAGGACCATTCGATCGCCGGCGCCAAGGTGGCGCGGCGGCTGTGCCCGCGGCTCGGCTTCTCCGCCGCCGACACCGAACTGGTGGCGTGGCTGATCGAGGAGCATCTGACGATGTCGACGGTAGCGCAATCGCGCGATCTGTCGGATCGCAAGACCATCGAGAATTTCGCCGCCGTGGTGCAATCGGTCGAGCAGATGAAGCTGCTGACGATCCTGACCACCGCCGATATCCGCGGCGTCGGCCCCGGCGTCTGGAACGGCTGGAAGGCGCAGCTGTTGCGCACGCTGTATTACGAGACCGAGCCGGTGCTGACCGGCGGCTTCTCGGAAGTCAACCGGGCCCAGCGCATCGCGGTGGCACAGGCCGAGTTTCGCCGCGCCTTCACCGAATGGCCCGAGGTCGAGCTCAACGCCTATATCGGCCGGCACTACCCGGCCTACTGGCTCAAGGTCGAACTGCCGCGCAAGATCCGCCAGGCGCGCTTCATCCGCGCCAGCGAGCAGGCCGGGCACAAGCTTGCGATCAATGTCGGCTTCGACGAGATCCGCGCGGTCACCGAGCTGACGATCCTGGCGACCGACCATCCCTGGCTGCTGTCGATCATCGCGGGCGCCTGTGCCTCGGCCGGAGCCAACATCGTCGACGCCCAGATCTACACCACGACCGACGGCCGCGCGCTCGACACCATCTCGATCTCGCGCGAATACGACCGCGACGATGACGAGGGCCGCCGCGCCACCCGGATCGGCGAGATGATCGAGCAGGTGCTGGAAGGCAAGCTCAGGCTGCCCGAGGCGGTGGCGAAGCGCGCGGTGCGCAGCAAGGCGCGGCCCTTCATCGTCGAGCCCGAGGTGACCATCAACAACCAGTGGTCCGACCGCTACACCGTGATCGAGGTCTCCGGCCTCGACCGGCCCGGCCTGCTGTACCAGCTCACGACCGCGATCTCGAAGCTCAACCTCAACATCGCCTCCGCCCATGTCGCGACCTTCGGCGAACGCGCCCGCGACGTGTTCTATGTCACCGATTTGCTCGGCGCCCAGATCACCGCGCCGACCCGGCAGTCGGCGATCAAGAGCTCGCTGCTGCATTTGCTGGCGAGCGAGGACCAGGCCGCGAAGCCGGCGGCGTGAGAGCCAAACTCTCTCCACGCGTCATTCCGGGGCGCGCGTAGCGCGAGCCCGGAATCCATCGGGCCGCGCGATTTGTGGTGTAATGGATTCCGGGCTCTCGCTTCGCGAGCCCCGGAATGACGAGTGGATAGATCGCGCGGCTAGACCTCCACCCCCTCGTGCCTTAGCAGCCAGCGCTTCCTCTCCAGCCCGCCGCCATACTTGACCAGCGAGCCATTGGCGCCGATCAGGCGGTGACACGGCACGACGACGCTGATCGGGTTCGAGCCGTTGGCATGGCCGACCGCGCGCATCGCGTTCGGCACTTTCAGCCTCACAGCCAGTGCGCCGTAGCTCATGGTGGTACCGGGAACAATCTTCGGCAACGCGTGCCAGACCTTCTGCTGGAATGCGGTGCCGGCGACGCGCCACTCGACATCCGTGAGCCGATCGAGGTCGCCCTTGAAGTAATCGCCAAGCGCCTTGCGCATCGCGGCCGGCGCGCGGCCGTCCCGCAAGGTCACCACGCCATAATGCAGCCGCAGCAGATCGAGCATCCGCCCCTCATAATCGTCCCAGTCGAGCGCGCGCAGCACGCCGTCATCATCGGTCACCAGCAGTGCGGTGCCGATCGGGGTCTTGAGCCGATCGAGGTTGAAGGTCTGTGCGGTCTTGCGGTCGGCCATGGTCGTCGCTCTGGAAGTGGATCGCCCGGCATACAATTGACCGTCCGCATGCTAGCGTCCACCCGAATTCCGGTGAGCGTGTATGCGAGCGAAATGGACACCGGTTCATGTGACGACAACACGTCAAGACAACAATCTTGAGCTGGGGGCCGAACGATGCTTTTGCTTGCGAATATCCTGGTCGCGGTGGTCGCCGCGCTGCACATTTATTTCCTGGTGCTCGAGATGTTTCTGTGGACCAGGCCGCTCGGACTGAAGACCTTTCGCAACTCGCTCGAGAAGGCAACCGACTCGGCGGTGCTGGCCGCCAATCAGGGGCTCTATAACGGCTTCCTCGCCGCCGGGCTGATCTGGGGCCTGGTGCACGGCAATCCCGGCTTCGCATTCCAGATCAAGACATTCTTCCTGTTCTGCGTGATCGTCGCCGGTGCCTATGGCGCCGCCACCGTGAGCCGGCGCATCCTCTATGTGCAGGCCGCACCCGCGGCGTTGGCGCTGATGCTGCTGTGGCTGGTGTGACGCGACATCGCGCGCAGGGTGCATCGCCTTGCAATGCAAGCGCCCTTCCTCCATCATCCCTGGCAACGGTGACATCCGCTGGCCCACCGCTTGCGGACAAGATCATCGGCAACATGGGAGGTCACGGACATGAGGAGCGTGCAATTGCTCGCTGCGACAGCGCTTGCCATCGCGTTGTCGGTTACATCGGCCGCCGCACAGAAGAAATACGACATCGGCGCAACCGACACCGAGATCAAGATCGGCCAGACCGTGCCGTTCTCGGGCCCCGCCTCCGCCTATGCCGGCATCGGCAAGACCCAGGCGGCCTATATGAAGATGATCAACGATCAGGGCGGCATCAACGGCCGCAAGCTGAACCTGATCCAGTATGACGACGCCTATTCGCCGCCAAAGGCGGTCGAGCAGGTGCGCAAGCTGGTCGAGGGCGACGAGGTACTGTTCACCTTCCAGATCATCGGCACGCCGTCGAATGCCGCCGTGCAAAAGTATCTGAATGCCAAGAAGGTGCCGCAGCTGCTCGCCTCGACCGGCGCGTCCCGCTTCTCCGATCCACAGAACGCGCCGTGGACGATTGCGTTCAACCCGAACTACCAGTCCGAAGGGCGTATCTACGCCAAATACATCCTCGCCAATCACCCCAACGCCAAGATCGGYATCTTCTACCAGAACGACGATCTCGGCCGCGACTACATCACCGGCCTGAAGAGCGGGCTCGGCGACAAGGCCGCCAGCATGATCGTCGCCGAGGTCTCCTATGAGCTGACCGACCCGACCGTCGATTCCCAGATCGTCAAGCTGAAGGCCGCGGGCGTCGACCTGCTCTACGACGCGTCGACGCCGAAATTCGCGGCGCAGGCGATCCGCAAGGTCGCTGACCTCGACTGGCACCCGGTGCACATCCTCGACATCAATGCGAGCCCGGTGTCGGCGACGCTGAAGCCGGCCGGCCTCGACATCTCCAAGGGCATCATCTCGACCAATTACGGCAAGGATCCCGCCGACCCGCAATGGAAGGACGATCCCGGCGTGAAGGCCTATTTCGCCTTCATGGACAAATATTACCCGGAGGGCGACAAGCTCAACACCGTCAACACCTATGGCTACTCGACGGCCGAGCTGTTGATCCAGGTGCTCAAGCAGTGCGGCGACAACCTCACCCGCGAGAACCTGATGAAGCAGGTGACCAGCCTGAACAAGTTCGTCCCGAGCCTGGCGCTGCCCGGCATGTCGATCACGACGGGTCCGAACGACTATCGCATCAACAAGCAGATGCAGATGATGAAGTTCAACGGCGAGCGCTGGGAGCTGTTCGGCCCGATCATCGAGGACACCGGGCCGGCGGGCTAGGTCGGGCCGCCGCGCAGACGGCCTTCCGGTTCAACCCGTCGAACACCTTGTCCGCTGTCATCACCCGCGCACTGTCGTCCCGGCGAAAGCCGGGAGGTGGATTCACACTCGAAGTGCAACACTTGAGCAGCAAAGACCTCTGTCGGGGTCTTGAAGTCAAGGCATTTGCGCGGGGTGTTGTTGTAGGCGGCGATGGACTTGCGAAGGCGGCGGGTCGGCAGCTTCTCAAGGTCGGTGTTGCGYGGGATGAAGCGGCGCATGCGGCCGATGGCGTTCTCGATGCCACCTTTCTGCCAGGGGGCGTGGGGATCGCAGAAGAACGTCTTGATCAAGAGGCTTTGCAAGGAAAGGTGAGCTGCGAACTCGGTGCCGTTGTCGAAGGTGACGGTCCGGCGGATCGGTTGTGGCAGGACCTCGAACAGGCGCACGAGATGGTGGGCGACGCCGGAGGCGAGCTTGCTTGCGAGGGGGACGCCGAGCAACAGGCGGGAGGKGCGCTCATGCACGGCCAAGATCTGCTGACCGTATTTGGAGAACATCATGAGGTCGGCCTCCCAATGGCCCGGGGTCTTGCGATCGGCGACCTCGATGGGRCGCTGATCCAGCGAAACACGGCCTTCGATGAAGCTTGCGGGACTGCCGCCCCGCTTGCCGCGACGACCGCGCTTGCTCTTGCCGCGCGGCAAATAGCGTCGCCAGCTGAAGTCCGAGGTGCGGGTGAGCTGGGCATAGATGAAGCGGTAGATGCTCTCATAGGAGATCACCCTGCGGCCGTGCTCACGCGCCAGCCGGCCGGCGACCTGCTCGGGCGACCAGCCCCRACCAAGACGTTCCAACACCGCGCRGCGCAGGCCGKGCTCTCGTTCGAGGCGAGAGCCCGTCCAGCGCCGCGCTCGCATCTGTTGCTGGGCATAGCTGGGCTTGTAACCGACCTGAACGCCAGAATTGCGGTTCAGCTCCCGAGAGATCGTTGATGGCGGGCGATCCAAAGCTGCCGCGATTTGCCGGATCGAGCTRCCACCGGCCGAAAGCCTGGCAATCTCGCATCGCTCCTCCAGGCAGAGCTGCTTGTAAGTCCGCCCCATGGCAACACCTCCAGATGGAAGTGTTGCACTTCGTTTGTGAACTCAGGGGACCCATACTCCGCGGCGGGTGTTGCGAACGGGACGTGTCGTTTCAGCATCCCTCAACAATGACCATTCGTGGTTATGGGTCCCGGCCTCCGCCGGGACGACAGTGAAGTGCTGGTCCAGCTACGACCTTCCTTTTTTGCGTCGCCCCCTACTTTCGTTGACTGAAAACGCTCACCTTTTCGGCATTGCTCGCCTTGCGTCGCAGCAAGCGTTCCGCCAGTATCCCGGCCCAGCGATGGCGACCGCGGGACCTTGAACCCGCGGGAAAGATCATCGGCCAAACCATCAGTCACGTGAGGAAAGCAGCATTATGAGGAATGGGATTTTCCACCTGGTCACGGGAACGGCGCTCGCGATYGCGCTGTCTGCAACGTCGGCCTTCGCGCAGAAGAAATACGATCCCGGCGCGAGCGATACTGAAATCAAGATCGGCCAGACCGTCCCCTTCTCCGGACCGGCCTCCGCCTACGCCACCATCGGCAAGAGCCAGGCCGCCTATTTCAAGATGATCAACGACCAGGGCGGCATCAACGGCCGCAAGATCAATCTGATTCAGTATGACGACGCCTATTCGCCGCCGAAGGCGGTCGAGCAGGTCCGCAAGCTGGTCGAGAGCGACGAGGTGCTCCTGACCTTCCAGATCGTCGGCACGCCCTCGAACGCCGCCGTGCAGAAGTATCTCAACGCCAAGAAGGTACCGCAGCTGTTCGCCGCCACCGGCGCCTCGAAGTTCACCGACCCGAAGGACTTCCCCTGGACGATGGGCTTCAACCCGAACTACTTCGTCGAAGGGCGAATCTACGGCCAGTACATCCTGAAGGAGCATCCGAACGCGAAGATCGGCGTGCTCTATCAGAACGACGACCTCGGCAAGGATTACCTGAACGGCATCAAGGCCGGCCTCGGCGACAAGGCCGCCAAGATGATCGTGGCCGAAGCCTCCTACGAGGTCTCCGACCCGACCATCGATTCCCAGGTGATCAAGATCAAGGATGCCGGCGCCGACCTGTTCTTCTCGGCCTCGACGCCGAAGCAGGCAGCGCAGGCGATCAAGAAGATCGCCGAGCTCGGCTGGCATCCGGTCCACATCGTCGACATCAACGCCACCTCGGTTGGCGCGGTGCTGCAGCCGGCGGGGCTCGAAGCCTCCAAGGGCCTGATCTCGACCAATTACGGCAAGGATCCGGCCGACCCGCAGTGGAAGGACGATCCGGGCATGAAGCGCTATTTCGACTTCATGGCCAAGTACTATCCCGACGGTGACAAGAACTCGAACTTCAACACCTACGGCTACTCCACCGCCCAGCTGATGGTGCATGTGCTGAAGCAGTGCGGCGACGAGCTGACCCGCGAGAACGTGCTGAAGCAGGCCACCAACCTGAAGAACGTCGACCTCGACATGGCGCTACCCGGCATCAAGGGCAACACCACGCCGAACGACTATCGCGTCAACAAGCAGCTGCAGATGATGAAGTTCAACGGCGAGCGCTGGGAGCTGTTCGGCCCGATCCTCGAGGACACCGGCGCGGCGGGCTAGCGTTCGCGCAGATTTGAGATGCAATCGGCGGCCTCCGGGCCGCCGATTTGTTTTTTGGGACACGCACACTGCCTCACCGTCACCCTGAGGAGGCCGCGCAGCGGCCGTCTCGAAGGATCGACGGCCACTAGCGGGGGCCGTGCACCCTTCGAGACGCCGCTTCGCGGCTCCTCAGGTGACGGGGAGAATGAATGCGCGCGATGCCTACGCCGGAATCTCGCCAAAGTTCTTCCCGACCGGCAGCACCGCGTGCCGGATCAGCCGCGAATCCTCCACGCCGGCCTGGCGRTGCTTCACCGCCTCGCGATAGACGGGATCGCGGATCATTTCGACGAAGGCGGCAACGCTTGGATACTCGGCGATGAAGCAGTGATCCCAGCGTTCCTCCTGCGGGCCGATCAACATCAGCTCGAAGCGGCCCTGCCAGACGATGCGGCCGCCGAGGCGCTCGAACACCGGGCCGCTCTCGCGACCGTAGGCGGCATAGGCTTCCGCGCCGGTCGCCTTGCGGCCGTCGGGATAGGCGGCCCATTCGCGCAAACGCACCAGATTGAGCATGTGGATCGGGCCCGGCCGGTTGTTGTCCCGGAACTGCGCGAAGACGTCCTTGGTCGGATCGATATGGCTCATGTTGAGCTCCTTTTCATTGGTTCCGCTCATATCTAGCACGCACCGCCCCACCTCCTAATCCCCCGTTAAGCTTTGCGTAACCGCCCCTTAAACCGGGAACGCTAGCGTCCGCGCGTGAAGGGTGTGAGCGTTGCGGATGGCGTGGGGACGTAAAAAAGGCGGTGGGCGCAAGGAGCCGCTGTTCGGGCTTCCGGCCGCGCTTGCCGACCTCAGACTGTCGCCCTCCGATCGCATTCCCGGCGGCGGCGACGACAAGCCCGCCAAATCGAAAAACAAGAGCGCCGACAAGAGCAGCGATTCCGGCAGCGAGCGGCCACGCCCGTCGCGCAGCGGCAGCAAGCGGCGCAGCAAGTCGCGCGGCTTTGGCATCGGCCGGCTGTTCTATTGGACCGCGGTGCTCGGCCTGTGGGCCGGCATCGCGGTGATCGGTGTCGTGGTGTGGGTCGGCGCGCATCTGCCGCCGATCCAGTCGCTGGAAATCCCGAAGCGTCCGCCGACCATCCAGATCGTCGGCATGGATGGCTCAGTGCTGGCGCAGCGCGGCGAAATGGCCGGCGCCAACATCGCCTTGAAGGACCTGCCGCCCTATCTGCCGAAGGCGTTCATCGCGATCGAAGACCGCCGCTTCTATTCGCATTTCGGCGTCGACCCGGTCGGCATTTTACGCGCAGCCATCACCAACCTCCTGCATCGCGGCGTCTCGCAGGGCGGCTCGACCTTGACCCAGCAGCTCGCCAAGAACCTGTTCCTGACCCAGGAGCGCACCATGCAGCGCAAGCTGCAAGAGGCCGAGCTCGCGCTGTGGCTGGAACGCAAGCACACCAAGGACGAGATCCTCGAGCTCTATCTCAACCGGGTCTATTTCGGTTCCGGCGCCTATGGCGTCGAGGCCGCGGCGCAGCGCTATTTCGGCAAGTCGGCGAAGAACGTCACGCTGCCGGAAGCCGCGATGCTCGCCGGCCTCGTCAAGTCGCCGTCGCGGCTGGCGCCAAACCGCAACCCCGAGGGCGCCGAGCAGCGCGCGCAAATCGTGCTCGCGGCAATGGCCGACGCCAAGTTCATCACCGACGCGCAGGCAAAGGCCTCGATCGGCCAGCCGTCGATCGCGGTGAAGCCGGCCGGCGCCGGCACCGTCAACTATGTCGCCGACTGGATCGGCGAAGTGCTCGACGATCTGGTCGGCCAGATCGACCAGGACATCGTGGTGCAGACCACGATCGATCCGAAGCTGCAAAGCGTCGCCGAAGCCGCCGTGATCGACGAGCTGGCCGCCAAGAGCGTGAAGTTCGATGTCAGCCAGGGTGCGCTGGTGGCGATGACGCCGGACGGCGCGGTGCGCGCCATGGTCGGCGGCCGGAACTACTCCGAGAGCCAATACAACCGGGCGGTGACCGCGAAGCGGCAGCCGGGCTCGGCGTTCAAGCCATTCGTCTATCTCACCGCGGTCGAGTCCGGGCTGACGCCGGACACCATCCGCACCGACGCGCCGCTCGACATCAAGGGCTGGAAGCCGGAGAACTACACCCACGAATATTTCGGCTCGGTGACGTTGACCCAGGCGCTGGCGATGTCGCTCAACACCGTGGCGGTGCGGCTCGGCGTCGAGGTCGGCGCCAAGAACGTGGTGCGCACCGCGCACCGGCTCGGCATCTCCTCCAAGCTAGAGCCCAACGTCTCGATCGCGCTCGGCACCTCGGAAGTGTCCGTGCTCGAACTGGTCGGCGCCTATGCGCCGTTCGCCAATGGCGGCTACGCCGCGTCGCCGCATGTGGTGACCAGGATCAAGACCAGTTCCGGCAAGCTGCTCTACGACCGTCCGGCCGATCCGCCGAACCAGGTGATCGAGCCGCGCTATGACGCGATGATGAACAGCATGATGCGCGAAACGCTGATCTCGGGCACCGCGCGCAAGGCGGAGATCCCCGGCTGGACCGCGGCCGGCAAGACCGGCACCAGCCAGGATTATCGCGACGCCTGGTTCATCGGTTACACCGCCAAGCTCGTCACCGGCGTCTGGCTTGGCAATGACGACAATTCGCCGACCAAGAAGGCAACCGGCGGCGGCCTTCCCGTGGAAGTGTGGAGCCGCTTCATGAAGGCAGCGCATCAGGGTGTGCCGGTCGCAGCGATCCCCAACTCGCAGGGCAATTGGGGAGCGGCGAACCTGATGCAGATCACTTCGCAGATCACCGCGCCATCGGTACCGTCCGCACCGATGCAGATCCAACCGCAGATGCAGGCGCCACAGCCGGTGCCGGTCCCCTCCGGCGGCTACTACCGGCAGCCACCACCGACGCCGACGCGCGCATCACCGCCACCCAACCCGAACGCGCGGCCGGAGGCGGCAGCCGGGCTCGATGGCTGGTTGGCCGATCGGTTGTTCCGGTAAGCGTGAGACGGCAAGTCGCGCCGCAACGTCAACTGTCATCCCCCGCGAAAGCGGGGGATCCAGTACGCCGCGGCCTCTCGATTGAAAACAGGCGCCTCTGGAATACTGGATCGCCCGCTTTCGCGGGCGATGACAGCGGAGGTCGGATTGGAGAGGTTGCCTACTCCTGAATCCCATAGCGATGCAGGTCGTTGCCGTGGGTATCGAGCCAGGTCTTGGCACGCGTGACCGACGCGCAGACCTTGTCGACCACCCGCCAGAACCGCGCCGAATGGTTCATCTCGACGAGATGCGCGACCTCATGCGCGGCGAGGTAGTCGAGCACGAAGGGCGGCGCCAGGATCAACCGCCACGAGAATGACAGCGAACCCGCCGAAGTGCACGAACCCCAACGGCTGGACTGATCGCGGATCGAGATCCGCCGCACCCGCACGCCGAGTTCCGCGGCATGCAACTGCGCCGCCTTCTGCAAATCCTTGCGCGCCTCACGCTTGAGGAAGTCGTGCACCCGGCGGTCCATGTGCTCGACGCCGCCGGCGACGCAAAGAATCTTCTCGCCGCTGTCGCGCGTCTCGGTCCAAACCGTGCCGCGCTCACCCGAGCGGTGCACCAGCCGATGCGGCACGCCGCGCAACGGCACCACCGTTCCGGGCTGGAACGGTGCGGCCTTCGGCAAACGGCCGAGACGAGCGGCGATCCAGCCGCCATGGAGATTGGCGAACTCCTTGGCCTCGGCGATCGTGCCGCGCGGCGGCATCGTCAGGATCGCTTCTCGATCGGTTGGATGAATTCTGAGCGTGTAGCGGCGCGCGCGTCGGTGCCGGCGCAACCTGACGGTGAAGAATTGGGAGCCGTGTCTGACCAGAATAGTCGACGGTTCGGCAGGCCGCCGATAGAGGAGCGCGCGAGTAGCCATTTCTGAGAGTCCGGGGAGCAGGAGTTCGCCCGAAGTCTGCCATATCCGCCGCCAGGGAAAGCGCTCGGCGCAAAAACAAATCATTTGCCCAATATACAGGGGTCCGCCGCTAAATGACCTCTACCGGCTGGGGTCGGAACCGGTATTTTTCTGATGAATCAAGGTTACGAAAAAGGCCCAAGAGATGAAATTAAATTCATCACTTGGGCCTTGCCCGATTTGAGATTTATTTAGTTAAATCAATGGCTTGCGGGGCCGCGATAATCGCGGCCGGGGTGATACCTATTCGGCCGCGGCGACCAGGGAAAGCCGCGTATTGGCCGCCGAAACCATGAAATCAGAGATCCGCGGCACGATTTCGGAGCGGAACCGGGAGCCGTTGAACACGCCGTAGTGCCCGACGCCCTTCTGCACATAGTGCACGCGGCGATGGTTCGGAATCGCGGTACAGAGCGCATGCGTCGCCTCGGTCTGACCGAGACCCGAGATGTCGTCCTTCTCTCCTTCCACCGTCATCAGCGCGACACGGCGGATTTTCGACGGATCGACCGGCTTGCCGCGATGGGTCATCTCGCCCTTCGGCAGTGCGTGTTTGACGAACACGAGATCGACGGTCTGCAAGTAATACTCGGCGGTGAGGTCCATCACCGCGAGATATTCGTCATAGAACTCACGGTGCTTGTCGACGAGATCGCCGTCACCCTTCACCAGATTGGCGAACAGCGCCTTGTGTGCGTCCATGTGCCGATCGAGGTTCATGCTGATGAAGCCGTTGAGCTGCAGGAACCCGGGATAGACGTCGCGCATCACGCCCGGATGCGGGAACGGCACCTTGGTGATGACATTGTTACGGAACCAGTCGATGCCGCGCTCTTCCGCGAGGTTGTTGACCGCGGTCGGATTGCGCCTGGTGTCGATCGGGCCGCCCATCAACGTCATCGACAACGGCACGAACGGGTCGTTGTTGGCTTCCATCACCGAAACGGCCGCAACGACCGGCACCGACGGCTGGCACACCGCCACGATGTGGATGTTGCCGCCGAGCGCGTGCAGCATCTCGATCAGGTAATCGACGTAATCCTCGAGATCGAACCGGCCGGCCGCGAGCGGCACCATGCGCGCATCGGCCCAGTCGGTGATGTAGACCTCATGCGTCGGCAGGAAGGCCTCGACCGTGCCGCGCAGCAGCGTCGCATAGTGGCCCGACATCGGTGCCACGATCAGCACGCGCGGCTGCGGCGAGCGCAACGGCCGCGTCAGCTTGCGATCGAAATGCAGCAGGCGACAGAACGGCTTCTCCCAGACAGAGCGGACCTCGACCGCCGTGCGGACGCCGTTGACCTCGGTCGTCGGCAGGTTCCAGTCCGGCTTGCCGTAGCGGCGCGTGGTGCGCTCGAACAGCTCGCAGGCAGCGGCGACCGACTTGCCGAATTCGGTATGCGTCCACGGATTGAGCGGATTCTGAAACAGGATCTTGGTGGCGTCGGTCACCGCGCGTACCGGGTTGAGCGACGCATGCGCCATCTCATACATCCAGTACAACGGCGTCGTGAGTGCCGGACTGCCTTCCGCCGCCAGTGGCGGGGCACCGCCAAATTCACCGATGGGCATAGTATYTTCAGACCCCTGTTTGCGCCGCAGCATACTGACCAATGCGTAACAATGCGTCAATGCGCCGCGAGCCGAATATGRRGCCGATATCRGGCTAAAACCCCGARAATCCACGTGAAAGTGACATTTATTCACCACCYSCGAGCARYGAWCCGTTGCGCTTGGCGCTCTGCAAAAGGGCAAGGAAGACCGCAAAAGAGGCAGCAAACAGGATGGCGTTGATGACCAGCGCCCACACCATCAGGTCGGCGCGGAAGRCGTRATCGATCAGGAGCGAGCGCATGCCYTCGAACACGTAGGTCGGCGGCAACGCCCAGGCGACAACTTGCAGCCAGGCCGGCAGCACCTCGACCGGATAGTAGATGCAGGCCAGCGGCATCACCGCGAACATCAACGTCCAGACGATGCTCTCGGCRCCGAGCCCGTTGCGCAGCACRAGRCCSGASGCGAACACGCCGACCGACCAGCTGGTGAAGATCAGATTGCAGAAGAAGGCGATCAGCGGCAGCCCGATGGCGTAGAAGTTGAAACCGAAGAAGAACAGCGCCAGCAGCGTCATCGGGATCACCCCGATCGCGAGCCGGATCAGGCTCATGATCATCAGCGAAAGCAGGAATTCGATCGGCTTCAGCGGGCTCATCATCAGGTTGCCGAGATTGCGCGCCCACATCTCTTCCAGGAACGAGATCGAGAARCCGAGCTGACCGCGGAACAGGATGTCCCACAGGATCACAGCACCGATCAGCGTGCCGCCAGCCTTGGCGAAGAAGCCCGAGGTCTGCGAGATGTAATTCTGCAGGAATCCCCAGGTGATGATCTGCAAGGCCGGCCAGTAAATCAGTTCCAGGAGCCGCGGCCACGACGACATCAGGAGATACCAATAGCGCAGCACCATCGCATTGATGCGTTGCAATGAGATCCCGCGCGGCTGACGACTGACGATCTCGCTCATGGTGTGCCCTCCGGCGCGCCCTCCCGCGCTCGGCCCCGCGCAACGTCGAGGAACACCTCTTCCAGGGTGTCGCGATTGTAGCGCGCCATGATCCGCTCGGGRCTGTCGTCGTCCTGGATCTTGCCGCGCTTCATGATGATGACGCGGTCACAGAGGCGCTCGACCTCCAGCATGTTGTGCGACGCCAGCAGGATGGTCGCGTTGTGGGTCTTGCGATAGGTCTCGAGATGTTGCCGCACCCAGTCAGCGGTGTCGGGGTCGAGCGAGGCGGTCGGCTCGTCGAGCAGCAGCAGGTCCGGCTCATTGATCAAGGCCTTCGCAAGCGCGACGCGGGTCTTCTGCCCGGCCGAAAGCTTGCCGTTGGAGCGGTCGAGAAATTCGGCGAGATCGAGATCGGCGGCGAGCTGATCGATCCGATCGCGCAGATGTTTCACGGCATAGAGGCGGCCGAAAATCGTCAAGTTCTGCCGTACTGTGAGCCGCATCGGCATGTCGACATAGGGGCTTTCGAAATTCATCCGGCCGAGCACGTCATAGCGCTGTTCGGGGATTTTTGCGCCGAGCACGCTGACACTGCCCGAGGTCGGCAGCACCAGGCCCATGATCATCGCGATGGTCGTGGTCTTGCCGGCGCCGTTGCCGCCGAGCAGCCCGGTGATGCTGCCGCGCGCGATRCGAAAYGAGATATCGTCGACCGCKCGGGTGGTCTTGTAGACCTTGACCAGCTGSRCAACGTCGATCGCGGCCGATCCGCCCCAATCGGCCACYGACGGCTGATTGGGCGCTTGTCCSTGACCCGTCCCGCTCTGTTGCATAYGGSCGTCATTGAGCCATTGCGACAATAAGCGCAAGGCTTGSCSTGCATCCTTGCGCTAAGYCGCGAATTTGTGCGCCGCCCRCGGCACAGCTAAAGTCCCGAGATGATGACCGACRTCRCTTCCGATTTCCGCCAACCCCGCCGCTACGTCCGCCTGGATACRATCCTGCGGCTGCGCTGGCTTGCCGCGCTCGGCCAGCTGGTTGCGATCTTCATTGTGGCGCAGGGACTCGAGTTCGAYGTTCCGATCGTCCCCTGCGTCATCATCGTGACGTTCTCGGCGCTGCTCAAYYTGGCRCTRCAGATCGCCTTCAACCCGATGCAGCGGCTGGAGCCGGCCTACGCGGCGGCGCTGCTCGCGTTCAACATCGTCGAGCTCGGTGGKCTSYTGTACTTCACCGGAGGGTTGCAGAACCCGTTCTCGTTCCTGTTCCTGGTCCCGGTRCTGATCTCGGCCACCGTGYTGCCGATCCGGCTGACGATCGCSCTCGGCTGCCTYGCGGTCGCCTGCGCCTCGGCGCTCTTCTTCTACCATCTGCCGCTGCCATGGGATGGYGGCGACGATCCGCTGGTGCTGCCGCCGATCTATCTGATCGGCGTCTGGCTTTCGATCCTGCTCGCSATCGGCGTCACCAGTCTTTACGCATTCCAGGTGACCGAGGARGCRCGCCAGCTYTCCGAYGCGCTKGCCGCGACCGARCTGGTGCTGACGCGYGAACAGCATCTGACCCARCTCGACGGCCTCGCCGCCGCYGCCGCGCATGAGCTCGGCACCCCGCTGTCGACGATCTTCCTGATCTCCCGCGAGCTCGAGAAGACGGCGCATGACCCGGCGATCGCCGGCGACCTGAAGACCGTGCGCGAACAGGCGCAGCGCTGCCGCGACATCCTGAGCAAGATCGCGCAATTGTCATCGAGCGGCGCGCCGTTCGACAACATGAAGCTGTCGACCCTGATCGAGGAGGCGGTGGCGCCGCATCGCGATTTCGGCATCAATATCAAGGTGCGGCTTGCTGTCGCAGCAACCCCCGAACCGGTCGCCGCGCGCAATCCGGCGATCCTCTATGGCGTCGGAAACATTCTGGAAAATGCGGTCGATTTCGCGCATCAGACCGTCGAGGTGAACGCCTGGTGGAATGCGGAAACCATCGAAATCGTGGTTTCCGACGACGGCCCGGGCATCGCGCCCGACATGCTGAAACGGATCGGCGAGCCGTATCTGTCGCGCCGCCGGGGCGCGGATGAGGCCCAAAATGCGCGTGGGGGCTTGGGCTTGGGGGTTTTCATCGCAAGGACATTGCTGGAACGCACCGGAGCCAAGGTGTCGTTTACCAATCGCACTTTCCCCGATCACGGCGCCGTGGTGCAGATCGTCTGGCCGCGCGATCGCTTCGAGGAAGCGGCGGGAGACACAGGCACGACATCTTAAGAACGGTTCTCAATCGCACCTCTGGCATACCGGATGCATCGTTCTTTCCGGACTTGCACGCGACTTTCGGCTGCCTTGGCAGCGCCCCAGTGCAACCCCATATTATGCATGTCTGCCACAGGGAAAAATGGATCGTGAACGCAATCACTGAACTGAATGACCATGCTGACAAATCGCTCCTCATTGTCGAGGATGACAAGCCGTTCCTGGAACGKTTGTCGCGCGCGATGGAGACGCGCGGCTTCTCAGTGAAGTCATGCGATACGGTGTCTGACGGCATCGCCGAGATCGGCCGCGCCGCGCCGGCCTTCGCAGTCGTCGACCTCCGGCTCGGTGACGGCAACGGCCTCGACGTCGTGTCGGCATTGAAGCGCAAGCGTCCCGAAGCACGCGCGATCGTGCTCACCGGCTACGGCAACATCGCCACCGCCGTCACCGCGGTGAAGATGGGCGCGGTCGACTATCTGTCGAAGCCCGCCGATGCCGATGACGTTGTCGCGGCGCTGCTCGCGACCGGCACCGAGAAATCCGAGCTGCCGGCCAATCCGATGTCGGCGGACCGCGTGCGCTGGGAACACATCCAGCGGATTTACGAGATGTGCAACCGCAACGTCTCGGAGACCGCGCGCCGCCTCAACATGCACCGCCGCACGCTGCAGCGCATCCTCGCCAAGCGCGCGCCGCGCTAAGCGAAATTGCACATTGCTTTTGCGATGGCCGGGCTCAGTCCCGGCCATTTGCTTTTGTAGGATGGGTAGAGAGCAGCGAAACCCATCATCTCTCCGCGCGGAGGAAAAGTTGATGGGTTTCGCTTCGCTCTACCCATCCTACCGAATCACGCTTCTAAAACTCATGCCCCTGCGGATCGACCAGGCGATTGATCCGCTGCGCGGCCGCCATCGCAAAACGCACCGTCATGGCCTTGCGGGTGGCCGCCGGCAGGCGATGCTCCGGCGCCTCGCAATGCAGATGCGCGCCATAGGCGTCGGCGATGATCAGGCCGGTGTCGGTCGGGAAAATCTCGCACGGCAGATCCTGCGTGAACGCGAAGAACAACCGGTCGCAATGTAGCCGGTAGTCCTGCCATTTCTGGTCAGCGCGCAGATCCTCGATTGATGACTTGATCTCGACGATCCAAATCTCGCCGCGCTCATTCAGCGCCACCAGATCTGCCCTGCGCCCCGACGGCAGTGGCAATTCACTGATGCAGGAAAATCCCAGCGATCGCAGAAGCCGCGCGGTGCCGCGCGCGATCGCAAGCGCGGTCTCCGACTGGCGTCGGTCGGGCGCGGGCACGAGCGCGATCTGGCGGGCGGGCGATTCCATCTTCTCAGACTAGCCGATTCCATTGAGCATGATCCGGAAAAGTGGAATCCGGTTTTCCGTCAAGATCATGCTCACACGCATGAAAGCCCAACGGCAGCGCCGGAATCGGCCGCAAATTCGCGAGGAAGGCGCCTTGGTTTCGGCCTCAAGCCACCGCGAAGCCGGTGGAACCTGACTCCGAGGGACGAAAACACAGAAGGAGAGACCCATGCGGTCACGCATCACGCTTCGCTCGCTCGTCTTCGCTCTCGCAACCCTGCCACTATCCGCAGGACTGTCGTCGGCCACGGCCAAGCCCGTGGTCGAGGTCGCCTTCGTGCTCGATACCACCGGCTCGATGGGCGGATTGATCGAGGGCGCCAAGCGCAAGATCTGGTCGATCGCGACCGCGATCGTCGATTCCAATCCCGACGCCGACATCAGGATGGGCCTGATCGCCTATCGCGATATCGGCGACGACTATGTGACCAAAAAGGTCGAGCTGACACGCGATATCCAGGATCTCTATGCTAACCTGCTGGAATTGAAGGCGCGCGGCGGCGGCGACTGGCCGGAGAGCGTCAACGAGGCGCTCGACGTCGCCGTCAACAAGATGCAGTGGACGCAGGGGCCCGACAACACGCGCATCGTGTTCCTGGTCGGCGACGCGCCGCCGCATATGGATTACGCACAGGACACCAAATATCCGATCACGCTCGCGGTCGCCAAGCAACGCGGCATCATCGTAAACGCCGTGCTCGCCGGCAATGCGCAGGATACCGAACGGGTATGGCGTGATATCGCGCAGAACGGCAATGGCGAGTTCATCCCGATCCCGCAGGATGGCGGCCAGATCGTCACCATCGAAACGCCGTTCGACCAGGACATCATCATCCTGCAGCGCGAGATCAATGGCACGGTGATCCCCTACGGCCCCCGCGCGCTGCAGAAGCGAACGGAATCCAAGACCCAGCAGCTGGCGAGCGTCGCCGCGGCTTCGCCTGCCCGCGCCTCGGAGATGGCGAGCTTCATCAACAAGCGCGCCAAGGTGACGTCGGAGGCGGTCACCGGCGATGGCGACCTGGTCGCCGACGTCGCGGCCGGCCGCAACGAGATCGCCAAGGTCAAGGATGAGGATTTGCCCGACAACCTCCGCGCCATGAAGCCCGAGGCACGTGTCGCCGAGATCGACAAGCAGATCGCGCAACGCAAGGCGCTGAACGAGACGCTCGCGGCGCTGGTCGCCAAGCGCGACAAATATGTCGCCGAGCACCGAAAGAGCGCACCGAAGGCATCGTCGTTCGATCGCGTGGTCGAGGACACGCTGAAAGCGCAGATCAAGCGATAGGGAGTCTGGCACACTTTCTCCGTCCCCTCCCCCGCCTGCGGGGGAGGGTCAGGGTGGGGGCTCGACCCGCAATGGGATCGACCATAGTCCGGGAGAAATCTTTCGTGCCCGCAGAGCCGGACCGGGTATTCGTGACCAAAGCGGTAGCCCCGTTGTGGAGACACCCCCACCCCACCCTCCCCCGCAAGCGGGAGAGGGAGCCCGACCGGCGCGCTCACCTTACTCGGGCGCGACATCCAGTGGCGGGCCGAGGATCACACCTTCATTGGCACGCAAATCGAGCACACCTTCCACCTTCTCGCCCCGCCGATCCATGAAGGTCGACAGCAGCACCTCGTTGCTGAAGCCGATCGCGCTGGAGGAGACCGACGCGGGCGCTGCGCCGAAGTTCAGCGCGATCACGGCCACACCTTCGGCGGCGCGGCGCCGGAACAGCAGCACATCGCCATGCGCCGCCACCGGCTCGTAGCTGCCATGAACGAGCTGCGGCAGCTTCCGTCGTAGTGCGATCAACGCCTTGTAGAGGCTGAGGATCGACGCCGCATCCGCCTCGAGGCTTGCGACATTGTCGCTTGCAAAATCCGGCGCGAGCGGGAGCCAAGGCCTGGCGGTCGAGAACCCGGCATAACGCTCGGCGCTCCATTGCATCGGCGTGCGGCAGCCATCACGGCCGACGCCGAGATCAGGCACGTTCCTCTCCCAGGGATCGCGCACCTGATGCGGAGCGATCGCAACCTGGCGCATGCCAATCTCGTCGCCATAGTAGAGCGTCGGTGTGCCGCGCAGCGTCAGCAGCAGCATCGCGGCGACCGGCGCCTGCGCGGGCCCGACCCGGCTTGCCACCCGCGGCCGGTCGTGATTGCCGAGCACCCAGTTCGGCCACGCGCCCGGCGGCAGCGCCTTTTCGTAATCAGCGACGATCGCCTCTACCGAGCGCGCGCTCCACAACGTCGACAGCAGCGCGAAATTGAACGGCATCTGTGCGCCGCGCAGATCGTTGCCGTAATAGGCGACCAGCCGGTGCAGCGGCAGATAGATCTCGCCAATCAGCACGCGGTCGGCGAACTCCTCGGTGACGCTGCGCATCTCGGTGATAACAGCATGCACTTCGAGCTGGTCGGTCGAATATTGTGTCAGCAATCTCTCATGCGGCGGCCGGCCATCGCGATAATGTGGGTTCGGCGGATTGTCGCGGAATTCGGCATCCTTGATCAGGTGCCAGATCACGTCGACACGAAAGCCGTCGACGCCCATCCGCAGCCAGAAGCGCATGACGTCGTAGATCGCATCCCTGACCTCTTGGTTGCGCCAGTTGAGATCGGGCTGCTGCGCCAGGAAGGCGTGGTAGTAATATTGTCCCGAGGCCTCGTCATATGCCCAGGCGCTGCCGCCGAACTCCGACAGCCAGTTGTTGGGTACCCCGCCATCCGGCGCCGGATCGCGCCAGATGTACCAGTCGCGCTTCGGATTATCCCGCGAGCTCTTGGCTTCGATGAACCAGGGGTGCTGGTCGGAGGTATGGTTCGGCACCAGATCGAGGATCAGCTTGAGGCCGGCATCGTGAGCGGCCGCGACCAGTTCGTTGAAATCCTCGATCGTCCCGAACAGCGGATCGATGCCGGTGTAATCGGAGATGTCGTAGCCGAAATCGGCCATCGGCGACGGGAAGACTGGCGACAGCCAGACCGCGTCGACGCCAAGCCGCGTCAGATAGGGCAGATGCGCGATGATCCCCCTGAGATCGCCGACGCCGTCTCCATCGCTATCGCCAAACGAACGCGGGTAGACCTGATAGAAAATGCCGCGCCGCCACCAGTCCCGGTTGCCCTGGTCCATCCCGCTCCCCAACTCCTCGTCGTGCTCCGTGTCCCCGGAGGCGATCGGTCGGCTCAGGGATGACGCACGATTCGGGACGGAAAAATGGCGGTATTCAATGCCGGGCGATGGCGAGCTGATAGATCGTGATCAGCACCTCGAACAGGATCAGGAACACGATGATCAGCTCCAGCCGCAGCGAGCGGCTGGTGTCGATGATATCGGTCAACACCTGCGCGGTCTCGGCCACAACAGCGAGCTTGCGGTTGAGCGATTCCGCGCGCTCCTTCAATTCATACTCGTCCTCGAGCCGGGCATAGAGCCGTTCGAGCTGCGGCTTGTCCCAGAGGATGTCGGGCTTCTCCGACACCTCGACCGGCCCAGCCACGCGATGCCGCACCGACAGCGCGTTGCCGATGTGCTTGAGGATCGCGACGCGGCCGCCGAGCACCCGGCCGTCCTTGGCGAGTTCGCGCGCGAACGGCTCGGTCGAATCGAACACGGCGCGCACCTCGCGCTCGTGCCGCGCCAGCACCACGCTCTTCGCCAGTGCCTCCCCGACCAGGATCAGCCGTTCCGGCGACAGGCTTTGCAGGTAGATCGGACCGCCCGGCGGAATCTGGTCTTCCTTGTCGGCGGCCACTTCGATGATCGCGATTTCCTCCTCGCGCCGCGTGAACAGGCCGGTCATGCGCGACTGCAGGCTGCGCAGGAATTCATCCTCCTCCAACGCGTTGAGGCCGATCAGGACGACGACGCCGTAGCGGAACAGGATCGCCACACCATTGTCATTGACGCGAAAAGCCAACGGCGTCGTGGCAAGCACGTCGCCGCGCTCGAGCCCGGACGTGTTGATACGGTCCGCGACGAAGAAGGCGCGGGCCGTGGTTCGGGGTCCGCCGAGCGGCGGTTTGAGAGCCTGGGTCGTCATCGAGTTCGGGACTACGGGGACCTGGTTCATGATCGAGAACGGCCGCGGACCGGCCTGCCCATGTATTTGTTCTGTCGACGCGACCTTATCACGGTCCGTTTTGGGATCACACGCCCGGTGCAGCGGCATTTCCGGTGCATGTTGACGGCATTTTCCGGTGGCCTATGGTGGCTCCATGAACGAGACAACCGAAACCAAACCGAAGGCCGGCGCGATGATCGTGCCGGTGACGCTGTTCGAGCAGAACTGCACCATCATCTGGCACGAGCCGACCAAGAAGGCCGTGGTGATCGACCCCGGCGGGGATGTGCCGAAGATCCAGGCGGCGATCGCGCAGGCCGGCGTGACGGTCGAGAARATCTGGCTGACCCACGGCCATATCGACCATGTCGGCGGCGCCGCMGATYTGCGCGACGCGYTGCAGGTCAAGATCGAGGGGCCGCATATCGCCGACAAGTACCTGCTCGACAACGTGGTCTCGAGCGGCGAACGCTTCGGCATGACMGGMGTSCGCAATTTCGGCCCYGACCGCTGGCTCGACGARGGCGATCAGGTCKCGATCGGCGACCTCACCTTCGACATCCTGCAYTGCCCCGGCCAYTCGCCGGGCAGCGTGGTGTTCTTCAACAAGGAGCTGCGCTTCGCCCATGTCGGCGACGTGCTGTTCGCCGGCTCGGTCGGACGSACCGACYTGCCCGGYGGCAGCCAYCCGACCCTGATCCAGTCGATCAARGAMAAGCTGCTGCCGCTCGGCGACGACGTCGGCTTCATCTGCGGCCACGGCGCYGGATCGAGCATCGGGCAGGAGCGGATGACSAACCCGTTCCTGACCGGSGARATGTAGCGCCTCGTTCGCGCATCRMCTYAYGGCTGCTTCATCAGCCCCGCGGCGGTCAGTGCCCGCGTGATRACRCCRCTGACATTGACGCCGTTGCYSCGCTGCTTGCCCGGCTGCCTGGCTTGCTTCTTKGCCGGSCGRCCGCTGCTGCGACCGGCTGCCGGCTCGGGCTGATCSGCAGGCACCGGTATCGTCATCGAGATCGTGTCSGCACGCTCKCGCGGCACRCCGGTCGGCGCGATCTGCGGCTGACGGACCTGATCGGTCAGRCCRAAAAAYTCGGCGATGTGATACGACGAGGAGATTCCGGCCTCGATMAGGAACSCRCCYTCGACGCCRTAACGCTCRTCATTGCCGGCRAGGCCGAGCGGCGTSCCGTGCGCCATRTCGGTGATCGARTAGGATTCGACCARCGTCTGGCCRTCGGCGTTCCACCACACCTCGCGYGGATGGCCGTCGACATCAGACTTCGACATCGCCTTCAGCGGCAGGCCRTGAAGATCGAGCCATTGCCGGACGATGGCATCGCCATTGCCCGGATGCACGGTGCGGTCGGCRCTGCCRTGCCACACCGAGATCCGCGGCCAATCGCCCTTATGSGGCGACGCSTTGCGCACGAGGTCGCCGAGCTCCGGCGCCGRCAATGCGCTTCCCTGCATCATSGCGCCRAGSGCCTCACGCAGATTGCCGGCGACGCCGAAYGGCAGGCCGGCGATGACGGCGCCGGCCGCGAACACGTCSGGATAGGTCGCGAGCATGACGGYCGYCATCGCGCCGCCGGCGGAAAGYCCSGTGACGAAGATCCGGCGCGGATCGATCTTGTGYGYRCCGGCGATGTGWCCGACCATCTCCCTGATCGATGCGGCYTCGCCCTGGCCGCGCGCGRTGTCWTCCGGRTCGAACCAGTTGAAGCARGTGTTGGCGTTGTTGRCGGACTGCTGCTCGGGCATCAGCAGCGCGAAGCCGTARTGCTTCGCCAAWGTCGACCAGCCGGCGCCGAGATCGTAMGACGCTGCGGTCTGSCCGCAGCCATGCAGCACSACGACGAGCGCGGGCGAKCGCGCCAGCTGCTCGGGCACGTAGSAGAACATCTTCAGMGCGCCKGGGTTGACGCCGAATTCGRTCGTCTCGACGAGCGGCGTCGGYAYGGCCGGCGCGAGCGCGCCGAGRCCGCCGAACSCGYTCATCTTCGGCAGATGACGCAAGAATTCGACGTTGTTGACCARRGACAACAGCAACTCCTGAGGTGATTTATTCTTCYGTGTCACCCGATCAGATAATTGCTGCACTGCAAAATGAAAAGGCCGTGTGCTGTCTTTCGCTGCGGAATTGTGAGAATCGGCGTTAACGCGTGATCGGAACTCCGTGCGAGGCAGATTGCTTGAATTAGTTGCCTTAGCACCTTGTTTGGGCATGAACTTTCCAGAAAAGGCGCGCCATGGTCGGTGGATTCATGAGGTGGCGCGCCGCATCCATGACAGAAATACGGCCGAAATCGATATCGACAGCACAAACAATGCGCATGCCGCAAACAGCGCCAGATACGCAGATGTCGCGCTCTCCACGGCAAAGAAGACCGCACCGATCGCGGCGACGCCGGCCGCATTGCCGATCTGGGTCGTGGTGCCGTACATGCCGGCACCGGCACCGGCGCTTGCGGGCTTCACACCCGACAGCACTGCGCTCGACAGCGGCGCCATCACAAGGCCCTGACCGTAACCGAACATCATCAGCACCAGTGCGAGCAACAGCGCCGATGGCGCGGCGACCGTGTGAACCGTCGCGACCAGCACGGCAAGCCCCGCGATCTGCACGGCACAGCCCTCGATGATCACCAGCGTGCCGCGATGTTTGGCGCGCGCGCCGCTGTGCCGCGAGGCGATCACGAAGGTCAGCGCCAGTGGCACGAACACCAGCCCGGCTTCCAACGGCGGAATCTTCAAACCCTTCTGCATGAACATGGTCATGACCAGATAGAACGACAGATTGGCGAAGAAAAAGAAGAACACTGCGACCAGCCCACGCATGAAGGCAGCATCCGACAGCAGCGACAGATCGATCAGCGGCATGCCGCCGCGGCGGGCGACGCTGCGTTCGAGCCGCACGAAGGCCGCGATGACGGCGACGCCCGCAGCCATCACCAGCCAGACCCACGCCGCCCAGCCGAGATCGTGACCGAACAGCAACGGGCCGATCAGGCACAGCAGCCCGACGAACAACACGATCGCGCCTGGAACGTCGATCCGCGTGCCGGCGCGGCGCGGCACCGTCGGCATCATCTTCAGCGCGGCGGCGATGATGATGATGCCGATCGGCACGTTGACGAAGAACACCGCGCGCCAGCCAAGGCCGGCGAGATCGAGCGTCACCAGCACGCCACCAAGCGTGAAGCCGGCAGCGCCGGCAAGCCCCAGCACGATGCCGTAGATGCCGAAAGCCCGCGCGCGGGCGGCATCGGAGAACAACAGATGCAGCGTCGCAAGCACCTGGGGCACCATCAGCGCCGCGGTCGCGCCCTGCGCGAGCCGCGCGATGATCAGCTCGGGCCCGGATTGCGCGAGCCCGCACCACAGTGAGGTCATCGAGAACCCCGCGACACCGGCGACGAACACGTTCCTGGTGCCGTAGATGTCGCCGAGCCGGCCGCCGGTGATCACCAGCGTGGCGTAGGCGATCAGATAGATCGCGACCACGGCCTCGATCTGCGCCGGCGTTGCGTGCAGCTCCGTCGCAATCGTCGGGATCGCGACGTTGACGATGAAGGCATCGACGCCGAACATGAACTGGGCGGCGACGACGATCGCCAGCACCCACCAGCGGCGGGATGTCTCCGCGCGCGTCGCAACGATCTGGTGCATGCCCTGTCCTGCCCGCAATGACGTTGCAGCCGACATCAGCAGATTCCCGTCATCTCCTCGATTACCTCGGACGTAAGCGCTGGTTCACGGGCACGTCATCCATGGCCACTCCCACCGGCCTGCGGTCGCCGCGCAATTTGCGTTGATGCGCTGGGAAACATTCCGGAGGGCGGCAATCGCCGCTGATTTGCGCAACAACCATGCGGGTGCCGCGGCCTCGGAGCATTGCCTTGCTTTCGCCCACCCCGTAGGTTGGCGCAAAGCCCCCGATAACAATAGTCCGGAGAGAACGACCTATGGCGCGCCTCAAGTTCGGAGCCTTCCTCGCCCCGCATCACCCGATCGGCGAGCATCCGATGCTGCAATTCCGCCGCGACCTCGATTTCGTCGAGCAGCTCGACAACCTCGGCTATGACGAATTCTGGTGCGGCGAGCACCATTCCTCGGGCTGGGAGACCATCGCTTCGCCGGAAATGTTCCTGGCTGCCGCTGGCGAGCGCACCAAGCGCATCAAGCTCGGCACCGGCGTGATCTCGCTGCCCTACCATCACCCCTTCAACGTCGCGCAGCGCATGGTGCAGCTCGACCACATGACCGGCGGCCGCGCCATCTTCGGCTCCGGTCCGGGTGCACTCGCCTCCGACGCGCATACGCTCGGCATCGACCCGATGACCCAGCGCGACCGCCAGGACGAGGCGATTGCGGTAATCCGCCGCCTGTTCAATGGCGAGCGCGTCACCGCCAAGACCGACTGGTTCGAGATGCACGATGCCGCGTTGCAGATCCTGCCGCTACAGGAGGACATGCCGTTCGTGGTGGCCTCGCAGATCTCGCCGTCGGGCATGACGCTGGCCGGCAAATACGGCATCGGCATCATCTCGCTGGGCTCAATGTCGACCCAGGGCCTGATGGCGCTGCCGCAGCAATGGCAATTCGCCGAGGATGCCGCGACGAAGGCCGGCACCACGGTGAGCCGCGCCAACTGGCGCGTGCTGCTCTCCTGGCATATCGCCGAGACCCGCGAGCAGGCGCGGCGCGAGGCCGGCGCCGGCCTGATGCGCTGGCACAACGAATATAACGTCGGCACCCTGATGCGGCCGGGCCTGACCGCGTTCGGCTCGCCCGATGAGGCCGTCGACAAGACCGCCTTCATCGAAGGTGCGGCGTCGACTATCGGCACGCCGGATGATCTCGTGAAGATGATCAAGAACCTGATCGACGTCTCCGGCGGCGTCGGTTCGATCATCGGCTTCGCGCATGACTGGGCCAACATCGAAAACACCCGTCGCAGCTGGGACCTGGTGGCGCGCTATGTCGTGCCAGAGATCAACGGCTATATCGACGGCCTGCGCAAGTCGCGCCAGTTCCTGATCGACAACCGTGCCGTGTTCGAGCGCGCCGGCCAGGCCGTGATGGCCAAGATCATGCAGAACGACAAGGCCGCCGCCGCGCTTCAGCAAACCGGCACAGGCCGCGTCGCGATCCCGGCCGTGAACGCGCCCGACCTCGCCAAGGAAGCGGCGAAGCAGAAGGCGTGAGAGCACAGGCGCCTTGCAGGAAGGCCAGCTCGCGCCATGTCCACAGCTGTCGTCCTGGCGAAAGCCAGGACCCATAACCACAGAGTTGAGTTGGTGAGGAAAGCTGTAGCCCCGGCGTCGCGCAACAATTGAGATCTGGGGTAATGGGTCCCGGCCTTCGCCGGGACGACGCYRAATTGTTGCGYYGGCTGTCGCAGCKYTACGCCGCCGCRCCGATTCCCACCACATCGATGCCATCGACGCGGCCGCGGATCGGAAGCGTGCCGAGATCAYTCACCGGAAATGGCGGCGGCGCGGCGAAACGCGACATCGCCGCGCGCGACGCGAGAAAGCCGCCATCGACCTTGCGGCTCAGTTCCTCCAGCCGCGCGGCGGTGTTCATGACGTCGCCATTGAACACGATGGCCGGCTTGACGTCGCCGATCTCGCCGACGATCACGGGACCGAAATGCAGGCTGCCACGGATCTGCGGCACCGCGCCGAACTCGCGCTCGAACTGCGGCGCGGCCTTTTGCAGCGCGGCGCGCATCGCCACAAAGCAGCGCAGCGGCCGGCAATCGACCGCGCCAAGCCCTTCCGGCCAGGTGACAATAATTTCGTCGCCGATATAGTTGAGCACCTCGCCGCGATAGTCGACCACTGACTCCGTCAGCAGACGGAAGGTACGATCGAGAAAACGATGGATCCCGATGCCGCCGAGCCGCTCGGCGAGCCCGGTCGAGCCCGCGATGTCGACGAACAGCACAAARCGGTTCTCCTCGACCGGCGAGTGATAGCGGCCAGAGACGAAATTCATGAAGACGCGCGGGCCGATCAGRTTGGCGATGCTGAAGCCGAGGTTGAGGATCACGGAAATCACCCCCGAATAGGCGATGCTGCGCCAAAAATCCTCRGGCGAGGTTTGCAACTCAAAYCCGGCAACGCGTTCACCGACCTGAAGCAGCTGRATGACGATGATGAGGACSGCGTAGATTRCGCTGCGTACGGCGAGRAGRGCGACRAAGGACAGCCGGCGGAGCGGCTCAGACAGCGGGCCTTGMAGCACGAACAGTTCGAGGCCGCCGATCACGACGCAACTGACGATGGTRTAGGAAATTGCCGCGACGAGCTGCGGCCAGGCGGCACGGCCTTGCGCGATATTGACCGCCACGCTYGCCAGAACGCCGGCGACGATGATGGCRSCGAGAAAGCGSAGTTGYCGCTCAAGTTTCGCGTTCATGGRAGACGTCCACAATCTCAAGCYAACAAAGCCAAACTCCCTCTATCGTCATTCCGGGGCACGCGAAGTGCGAACCGCAGRTGCGCAATTGCGCASCGGGGAATCTCAGGATTCCRGKTTCGMTGCTCTGCATCGYCCCGTRATGACCGGGCCCATTACTCCGCCCCYTGATCGAACGCCTTGCGCAGCGCGACGTAGCCWGCCTGCTGCTGGCTCCAGTTGCGRCCGCCGGTGATGGCSCCGTCGACGACGAGGTCATGGCCGTTGATGAAGCTCGATTCGTCGCTSGCCAGGAATACCGCGGCATGTGCGATGTCGTCGGGCAGGCCGGCRCGCGGGATCGGCTGCGCCGCCTTGTAGACCTCGCGCATCACGGCCGGSGTYYTCTCGGCRGCTTCCGTCGACAACCCSAGTGCCTTGCCGAAAATGCCGGTGGCGATCGCGCCGGGCGAGATCGAGTTGACCCGGAYGCCGGAYTCGCCGAGCTCCATCGCCACGCATTTGGTGAAGTGAATCACGGCGGCCTTCGCCGCGCCATARACCATCGAYGARGAGAAGCCRGCGAGCCGYCCGGCGATGCTGCCATTGTTGATGATGCTGCCRGAGCCCTGTTTGCGCATGTACGGYGCGGCATGYTTCATGCCGAGCATGACGCTGCGYACCAGRGTYGCCATCGCGGCGTCGAACCGCTCGACGTCGAGRCCCTCGATGCCSCCGGTCTGCGCCGGGCCRCCGGCGTTGTTGAACAGGCAGTCGATCCGGCCGAATTTCTCSACSGCGAGCGCGATCAGCGCCTGCATCTGYTCYTCGACCGTGACGTCGGTCTGMCGAAACACGCAAGYSSCRCCGAGYTGTYGCGCCAGYGCSTCGCCCTCCGGCGCGCGGCGCCCGGCAATCACGATGCGCGCGCCCTCCGCGACAAAGACCTCCGCCGTGCGCARCCCGATGCCGCTGGTCGCCCCTGTGATCACCGCGACCTTGCCGTCCAGCCGTCCCATGCCAGTCCCCAAGCTGCYCTTTGATAKCGCSGATATTCACTGGCTGTTTCCGGCAACGCAAGGCATGGACGCGGTTAACGMCTRGCAAGGTCCGCCTGTGGCCAGAAGGCCACAACTGCGCTTTTTCGGTCGCAGCGGCCTTATTTTGGGTCGCCTGTTCACGTGAACTGGAACGACCGATGGCGAAGTGGATCGACGATTTCAGGGAAGGTTGGCGGGGCGATTCCCAGCCTTCGCTGTCGCTTGCAGCGGCGTTCGCGGTGCTCTGTCTCGTTTTGGCCACGGCCGCGCGCTTCGGGCTCGCCCAGATCCGGCCCGACGTGTTCTTCACGCCCTATTTCCCGGCGGTGTTCTTCGCGACCGCGTTCGGCGGCTACAGGGTCGGAATCGCGACCGCGCTGGCGAGCGGACTGCTCGGCGTCATCATCAATTTCAGCAGCGCGACCGTCGATCCGGCGCGCTTTGCCTTGCTGATGATCTTCTGGGTGGTGTGCGGCATCGCGATCTGGGGGGTGGAACACTATCGTTCCCTGGTCGCGCAGCAGCGCGAAGTCTCCAGGCGGCTGATCGAGGAGGAGCAGTACCGCAAGATCGTGGTCGACGAATTGCAGCACCGGTTGAAGAACAAGTCCTCGACCATTCACGCCGTGCTGCATCAGGCGCTCCAGGACCGGCCCGAGGTCTGGCAGCGCATCGACCATCGCATCCGCGCGCTCTCCGCGACCGATGACCTGATCGCGCGGGTCGACGGCTATGGCTGCGATATCAAGGATTTGCTGCGCTCGGAGCTCGGGCCTTACGGCCACGTGCGGTTCAATCTCAATGGCGAGCAGCTGTTCCTGCCCGCCAAGCTCGCGGTTTCGCTGGCGCTGATCTTCCATGAACTCGCGACCAACGCCGGAAAATACGGCGCCTTCTCCTCGCCACGCGGGCTGCTGCAGGTGTCGTGGACGGTCGACGACGGGCGTCTCAACGTGATCTGGGACGAGACCGAAGGACCGGTGGTCGAAGYYATTGGCGAAGCSGGCTTCGGCACCAAGCTGCTGAAGTCGGCGCTGCGGCCGTTCGACGGCAAGACCGAGATCAGCTACCTGAGGACCGGTGTTCACTGCACSATGCAGTGCAAGCTTCCGAGCTGTTGATAAGTCGGGTTTTCGRTACACGCATATTGTTTGCGCATGYCGATGCAACCGCGCGCTCCGCAATCGCTTTCGCMRGCGACCGRGCCCGCCATTGATACTCTGTTAATGACGATTGCCGCGRCGGCTTGCGAAAGCAGCCCGGGTCTCATTCTGTCACGGCATTTCSCAGGTCCGCTTAACCAAAACTACAACGGACTTTGCCAAGGTCGRCGCATGCATAATCTCACCAARAACGATTTTCAGACGGGYGCGRCRGCGCCRRGYCAMGATGACATTTCCGGAAAYGAATTGCGCATCCTGCGCGACCTKCTCCARCTGCTGCCGGCGGGCGTTACCGTSCAGGACGAGCAAGGYCAGTTCATCCTGGTGAATGAAGCGGCCGCGACCCAGTTGCAGYTSGCGGCSASCGCGAGCCAGCCGCCTSCCGCYGACGAWCGCCATGCCGCGARCCTGGACCTGCTGCGCAGCGGCCGTCCGGTGGTRCTCGAGGAAGTGCTGTCCTGCGGSRCGGCSAGRCACGTGTTCCTCACCTCGCACCGRCCGGTCCAGATCGCCGGCCGCAATCTCCTGATCTCGGCCTCGACCGACATCAGCGAGCAGAAGGCRTTCGAGGACCAGCTGTTCCGCTCCGCCTATTACGACGAGCTCACCGGYCTGCCGACCCGCCGSGTGATCGAGCATCGCGTCAACAGCCTGATCCGCGACGMCTCRCAGAGCCAYTTYGCRCTGGCGTTCCTCGAYGTCGACAATTTCAAGCACATCAACGACTATTACGGYCACGCGATCGGCGACGCGYTGCTGATCGAACTGTCGAAGCGGCTCGGCCACGCGCTGCGCGACACCGACGTGCTGTCGCGSATCTCCGGCGACGAATTCCTGCTGYTGYTRAATCCGATCAGCGGCAATGACGAGGTYGCCGAATTCATCCACCTCATGCAGGAGCGGCTGAARGCGCCGTTCTTCATCGAGGARTCCGAGATCTTCGCCTCGACCTCGATCGGCGTCAGCCTCTAYCCGATGCACGGCAGGRGCTACGAGGCRCTGCGMCAGAAYGCCGAYATCGCGATGTACCGGGTCAAGAACAACGGCAAGGGCTCGACCGCGTTCTTCGACAACAGCATGGAGCGCGARGCRCTGGCGCGSATGAAGATCGAGCARTCGCTRCGGCTGGCGATCCTGGAAAAGCGCTTCTGCTGCGCATTCCAGGCCAAGGTCGATATYCGCACCCAGGAGGTCAAGGGCATCGAGGCKYTGGTGCGGYTGCGCGACGACGAGGGCGTGATCCAGGCGCCCGGCACCTTCATCAACCTCGCCGTSGAGCTCGGCCTGATCGACGARCTGACGTTCCTGGTGCTGGCRGAAATCGTCAAGTCGATCGACCTGATCAACGACRCGTTCGGGCCGGCGGCGACGATCAGCATCAATGTCGCGGCCAAGCAGGCCGGCAATCTCGAGTTCATGCGCCGCTTCGCACGCGCGATCGAGGAGACCGGCTTCCCGAAGCGATTCATGATCGAGGTGACCGAAGACGCGTTCGTGACCCGAACGCATTTCCAGGACGAGATCCTGCCGATCCTGCGTGGCATCGGCGTCGGCATCTCGATCGACGATTTCGGCATCGGCTACTCGTCGCTGTCGGCGCTGGCCGACATCACCGCCGACGAGATCAAGATCGACCGCTCCTTCATCACCGACATCCATAAGCGGCCGCGCAGCCAGGGCATCCTGCGCGCGATCGAATCGCTGAGCGAGGCGCTCGGCATGACCGTGATCGCCGAGGGCATCGAATCCTACGAGGAACTCGCCTACCTGCAGGCGGCGACCAAGATCCGCTACGCCCAGGGCTATTACTTCGCCAAGCCGATCTTCCTCGAGGATCTGAAGCCCGCGACCCCTGTCGCCAGCGAGGCCCGCGCCAGCATGGCGGCGCGCCCGGCCCAGGAGGGCCGCCAGAGCTATTCCCGCGCCAGCGGCTTCAGGCGATAGGCAAGCGCCGATCGCGCAATCGTTCGAACTGCTGGCTCCTGCTTGACCTCGCCCCCGCTAGCGGGGCGGGGGATAAAGTAGCGCTACTTCTCCAGCACCGGCAGTGGCGGCACGCTGTCATTGGCCGAGCCGGCCTGCATCGTGATCAGCGTCATCGAGACCAGGTCGTAGTAGCCCATGATGCCGATGATATCCATGATGCCGCGCTCGCCGAACTTCTCCAGCGCGGCCTTGTAGACGGCGTCGCTGACCTTGCGGTCGCGATAGAGCGCGACGCCGAGATCGTAGAGCGCAGCCTCGTCGTCCTTCATGCCCTCGGGCCGCGTACCCTTGGCGATGGCGTCGGCAACCTTCGGATCGAGCCCACCCTTCATCGCCAACGGATAATGCGCCGACCATTCATATTGCGCGGTCCAGTGCCGCGCCGTGATCAGGATCGCCATCTCGCTGAGCCGCGCCGGCAGCGAGGTGTTCCAGCGCAGATACTCCGACAAGCTCGACAGCTTCGGCGCTAGGTCGGGATTACGGATATAGGCGCGGTAGGGCGGCGCGGTGAATTTGGCGTTGCGTGGCGGCGCGCTGATCATGTCGGCCCAGGCCTTTTGCGGCGGCGACAACTCCTCGGCCTTGAGCGGCGCGAAGCGCACGGCATCCTCGCCGCGTGCAGCCGGCACCGACAATGCCAGCACCATCGAAATCGCCGCTCCTGGTCCTGTCATCCCAAATGTTTTTCTCATTGTCGCTCTCCCGTTCCGATGCCGCCGTCGCGCGATCGGTGCCGCACCCTACCGGAGTGCCGGCTGCCAGCCTATATTGGGGCTGGTATTACGCGGCGCGAAGGGTTCAGCCATGCAGCCAGTCTCTATCCTCCTGAATATCCTCTGGATCCTGATCGGTGGCGCGTGGATGGCGTTTGGCTGGCTGATCGCCGCTGTGATCATGGCGATCACCATCATCGGGTTGCCCTGGGCGCGCGCTGCCTTCAACATCGCGGTCTACACGCTGCTGCCGTTCGGCTCGCGCGCAGTCCGCCGCGACGAGGTCACGGGCATGTCCGATATCGGAACCGGGCCGCTCGGGCTGATCGGCAATCTGATCTGGTTCATCCTGGCCGGCTGGTGGCTCGCCATCGGCCATCTGATCACCGCGATCCTGCTCGCGGTGACGATCATCGGCATTCCGTTCGCATGGGCACATCTCAAGCTTGCCGGCATCGCGCTGTGGCCGATCGGCAAGGTGATCGTGCCGGCGTAACCGGCCAATCGCGTCGGCTGCTCGGCTGTGATCAGTTCGCCAGCGCGTCGACCTGCGCTTCGAGCGCTTCGATTACCATCGTCAGCGAGGCCGCTTGCCCCATCGTCCGCGAGATGATCGGCGCGCCGGACTGAAAGCCGGTCAGGCCCGCGATCATCAGTACGGCGCGGACACGCGCCTGCGCGATCGTCAATTGCGCGCGTGAGGCAGCGATGATCAGCAGGGCGACGAGCTCGATCCCGGGCCGCCACAGCCCGGCGTAGAGAACCTCGAATGCCCGGCCAGGGTCGGCCAGTTCGCGTTGAACGAACAGCCGGTTCTGGGCGCTCGCCGATGTCAGCAGAAACCGCGCCAGCGCCGCGAGCAGCAGTTTCAGCTGCGCGCGGGCGCCGCTCGGATCGGGTGGCGCCTGCAACGAGGCCGCGGCGGTCTGGCTTATCGTTTCCATGGCCTCGCGATAGCGCGCCACGATCTCATGCGCGCAGGCGAGGTACAGGCCTTCCTTGTTGCCGAAATAATAGGTGAGCGCGGGCAGGTTGATGCCCGCCTCCTCGGCGATCTGCCGGGTCGTTACGCGGGCGAAGCCGCTGTTGCCGAACGCAGCAAGCGCGGCGTTGAGGATGCGGGTCCGGGTCTCGTCACCCTTCTTGTAACCGGTGGTCGCCGACCGCGTTGGCGGCGGAAGGGGACTGTTTTTCGTGCTCATCGCCAAATCATATCACACGACATTATTTATTTGCATTTGCTATCGCTTGATATAAATTATGAGCAAGCAATGAATTCGAGGGAGGCGGACGGATGCAGACCGAAACGCTGGACAGGCTGCGCAGCAGGGTTGCGGCACAAAGGGAGAAAATCCCCGAGATCTACGGCAGGGTCGATTTCTCGATCGTCCCTGAGCGGTTTGCCGGCGACGTCGGCGCCACCAGCGTCCTGCCCGGCAAATTCGCCGCCGCCCGCGCGGCGCTGCTGGCGGATGCCGACCGCGTGGCGTTCATCCGCAACTACAGCATGATGGGCGATCCCGCGGCCGACGCCTATGCGGCGCTGATGCGCGAACACGGCTTCCGCCGGCTGGTCGGCATGCTGGTGCAAGCCTGCGACGCCGGAGTCGAGACGGTCGCGGATGCGCCGCGCGAACTCGTCGCCCTGATCCGCGACATGGAGCGGACGCCGGCCTGGCTCGACATGAAGCTGGTCGAGCAAGGCGCGCGGATCGATCGCAATGGAGCCGCCAATCTCAGCCCGTTCCTGATCCGCGGCGCGTTTCTCGCGACCTTCATGAACAAATACGCGGCGCTGCCGATGGCGATCACCAACGCCTTGTCGAGCAACTCGTCGGCGCGGCGCGTCAAGGAAACCGCGACGTTCTTCGCCACGTCGGTGCTTCCGGGCGCGCTCGGCCGTTTCGGCCCGGGCTTCAAGGCGGCCGCGATGGTGCGGTTGATGCACGCGATGGTGCGCGCCAATGTGATGCGCCGCGCCGACAATTGGGACATCGCGGTCTATGGCATCCCGATTCCGCAGGTCGACCAGATGCCCGCCGGACTGATCCCGATCTTCCTGCTGGCGCAGAAGGTGCTGTCCGAAGGACGCACGCAGTTCACGGCGGAGGAGCGGGCCCGCGTCGAGCTCGCGCGCTACCGCTGCTTCCTGCTCGGCCTGCCGGAGGACCTGCTCTCCGATACGCCGCAGGGCATCGTCGATCTCATGGTGCTGCGATCCGCGACCTTGCGCGCGGGCTACGACGACAAGACCTGCGGCGAGCTGGTACGGGCAACGATGGCCGCGACCTTGCGGCCGGACGAGTCGCTCCGCAGCCGCCTGTTCGAGACCTTCGAACGCAGCTTCGCCAAGCTGTTCTTCGTCAACAGCTTCCTGAACGGCGACAGAGCGAGGGCCGCATCGATCGGCGTGCCGATCACAGCCGGGGATCGCGCTCTGACGGCGCTGGTCGGAGCCTTTCTGTTCAGCCGGGTTGCGCTCTACCGGCTGGCCTCCCGCATTCCCGGCCTGCGCGGGATTGCCGACCGGCGGCTGGTCAGGCGAATCCAGAACCTGCTGAAGGACTATGGCCACGCCGAGTTTACGACCGACGCCTCGGCCTATCGGCCGGCGCAGCCTTCGGTCGCAAAATCCACCTAGCGCGCGATGAGATCAGGTTGAATCGTCATCGCGCCCCAGCCTCTTGTTTACGCATGGTCCTTTCGGAAACCCGCTTCGCACTTTTCCGGATCATGCGCTAGCGCGCGGCCTCGCAGCCGGGAATGTCGAACACGGCGGTCAGGCCGCAGGGCGAGTTGAGCATTTTGCCGCCCTCGTGGCCGACGCCGGGCACGTCCCACAGGCTGTGGTTCGGCGTGCCGTGGTCGCGGGCCTGCATCGCGGCGACATAGGCGTGACCGCGCGCGTAACGATACGGCCCTTCGGCCTCCGCCATGCAGGATTTGTCGAGCGCGGGATGGTTGGGGTTGGTGTCGAGCGTCCCGAGCAGATAGATCACGCGGCGCCCGACATAGGCCTGCTCGAGCGCGGCCGGCGTCGGCGCGGCGAGATAGGGCGGACGGTCGTCCATGCCGAACTTCCAGCTGTTATAGCCTTCGCATGTCGCCGCGATCGCGGGCTCCGGCCGGTCCTTGCTGAAATACGCATAGGAGGACGGATTGGCGACCACATAGCGCACGCCGATGCCCTTGCGCAGCAGCACCTGATCGCCCTTCACCGCGATCGCATAGCGCTGCACCACCTGGCCGCCGCCGGAATGGCCGAATACGACCACCTGCTTCAAATTGGGAAACAGCTTGCGGTCGGCGAGCTTGGCCAGGATGGCATCCAGCGCCTCGAACGAGCTCGCCGGATTGGGCGCGAGCGCGGGCTCGCCGCCCTGCCAGCCATAGAGACTCCAGCGTAGCGTGTCTTCCGGCAGCTTGAACGCCTCGACATCCGGCTCGATCAGGAATTGCGGGGCGATCATCAGCGCGCTCTTGCCGACATCGCCGGCCGCGGCCTGCGCGCTCAGCGCCGCGCTGAAATAATCATCGGCATTGCGCAGCACGCCGTGCAACACCAGCACCGCGCGGGTGACGTCGGGCAGCGGATTGGACCAGTCCGCCGAGAGATAGACCGGAAAGCTCGCATTGCCGACCGCGATCCGCCCGCTCGCGATCGCCTTGACCGGCTTCTTGTCGCGCTCGATCTGCGCTTGCGTCGCCGACGCGATCGGTGCGTGAACGGCCGTCACAACGAACAGCGCCAGGGCCGCAAGCCAGGCTCGATGATGCATGGTTCAACTCCGTTGCTACCAGTCTCGTGTGACGCGATGCGAGCGACCTGGATCATGGCGCGTTACGCGGCGGTTGAGGCATGAAATCTCGGAAAGGTTCGCCCTCGCGGGCGGACCGAGCTCAGGCGGCGAGCCGCCCGCGATTGTTCGCAGCGAGGATCGGGCGGACCAGGCGGCCAAACCGCTCGGCTTCCTCGTCGTGCAGATAGCCGGACAGGCAGAATGAGTGGCAGCCGGCATCGATGAACTGCTGCAAGGTCACGGCGCATTGTTCGGGATTGCCTACCACGGCGATGCCGGCGCCGGGCCGCACCTTGGTGATCCCGGTCCACAGATGCGGCATCAGCAGGTCGCCATAGTCGCGCGCGAGTTGCTGCACGCGCTGGTTGGCCTCCGACCTGACGTAGAGCGTCTTCATCTCCTGCCTCTGCCGCTCGGTGGCGTGACGCACCAATTGATCGGCGGCCTCCCAGGCATCGGCCTCGTTTTCCCGGCAGATCACCTGGAGCCGCATGCCGAAGCCGATCGCATCCTCGCGGTCATGCGCCCGCGCCATCTGCCTGATCTCGGCGATGTTGTCGGCGATGCGCTCCGGCAGATCGCCCCAGAACAGATGGACGTCGGAATGCCTGGCCGAGACCTCCCAGGCCTGCCGCGAGCCGCCGCCGAGATAGAATTTCGGAAACGGCTGCTGCAACGGGCGCGGCCTGATATGGGCGCCGGAGATGGTGTGAAACCTGCCCTGGAAATTCACCGGCCCGCGCGTCGTCCACAGCGCCTTCAGGATCGAGACCTCCTCCTCCATCAGCGCGTAGCGCTCCTCCTTGGCGTAGCGCACGCCTTCGGCCTCGACCTCGCTCTCGTTCTGGCCGGCGATCAGGTTGATGCAGATCCGCCCGCCCGACATCTGGTCGAAGGTCGAGATCATCTTGGCCATCAGCACCGGGTTGATGTAGCCGGGCCGCGCTGCGATCAGCGGCTTGATCCGCGCCGAGCGCGCCGCCATGAAGGCGCCCGTGATCCAGGCCTCCCAGCACACCGAGCCGACCGGAATCAGCAGATATTCGAAACCGGCCGCTTCCGCAGCCGCGACCACACGCTCGCAGAGTTCCGGCGAGCCGGCGACCTGCGCCTCCATCAGCCCATAGGCCGTGGTGTCACCATGCGTGGGCAGATACCAGCCAAACTCCAGCGGACGCATGGGCAAACTCCCTCGAAACACGGCCTTTTTGGGTCGGCCTGTCATATTAACGCAGGCAGTTTACAGCCTGGCCCTGGCCCGCCAAGGCCGTTGCCGACCGGGGACCAATCAGCTAAATGAACCCTGCACGCACCCGTAGCTCAGCTGGATAGAGCGTTGCCCTCCGAAGCTGAACCGGCGAAACAACAAATCCATTTAAAACTTAGCTTATTGCAGTGCCCAAACACTATTTTCTCGTCATCGGCACGCCCGGGCCACGTTTGCATGTGCTTGCAGACCTGAAACGATACCTCTCTGCACCGACCTAGACGAGACGAGCACCGATTGCTCGCTACGTCCGCGGGCTTAGTCGAGGTGAACTATGCAGGGCTAACCAAAGACAATCAAAGCTAAGCTGAGTCAGCTGCTCAAATCGCGACTCCTACGCTTTCCGGTGTTGGCGATCGGCTAACTATCCCCTATCCGCAGGATGTCTACATGATCTACGATTCGAAGAGCGTGGTGGCGCACGTCGGAAGAGGCGTGCAAGGTAGGCGCGGCCTGGACCAGCGCATCAACAACCATCTCCACGGCCGGCCTTCCTTTGTCATCAAGGCCTTTGAATAGCAAAGGCGCTAGGCTGCGCCAGGGATTCAAATTCAGGTTCATTGCTAGTTCGCGATCGGGCAATTGTATCCCGACCATCTTTTCGGTGAGGCTTAGTGTTTTACCAACGCAGAGGTTCCCGCATGTTTGTCATTGAGCATTTGAAGAGATTTAGGGCATGCTTTCCGTCCCCGCCCGCTTTCGCGTCGGGCGCAAAAAAAGAAGGAAAAAATCCTGCAGCTTGGTTCAATAGTGTAGACCAGACGGAGCTCGGGTCGACGATTAACTCACTCCCGCCCTCTGTAAATCGCACCTCACTACTGGCCATGGCAGCAGATAACAGTGTTGGCACCGCCGAGCTGTGCATAAGCATTTTCGCTTGGGGAGGAATGCGTGGAAATCACCGCGACCTCCTTTTCTCTCGTCCACTTGCTCCTTGGGTTGCCATCGCCGATCAGGTGCGACGCAATCAGCTGAGCCGCGCTGGAGCATACAACTCCTTCGCCAATCTAAGGACAACTGGCAGCGGCAACCCAATCGCAGGGATGGGTCCAGCCTATTTCACAAAGCTACTTTATTTTCTTGCGCCCGGAACTCCCGAGTCTCCCAAGGGCTACATCATGGATCAGTGGCTGGGATGCTCAGTCAATCTGCTGACAGGACGGCAAGTCGTGAAGCTCGACCAGAATGTAAAGTGGCAAATAAAGAATGGCCAAGCAAAGCAAGTCGTCGATTCTATCGTAAGCAACGTAAACTCGGGCTACGATTATGAAGAGTTCTGCCAGATTGTTGAGGCCCTGAGTGGTAAAATGGGCGCGTCGTGGACACCGGAACTGACTGAACGCGCTCTCATAGCCGACGGAGGAAAGTCCGCCCATCCGTGGCGAGCTTATGTAAAAGACCAAAGACTTAAGCAGCTATCTTTTGGATAAAGCAGCCGCTGGCCAGTGTTTCAGGAACCAACAATTCCATCACTCGAAGAACTCGTATGCGAGCACCACCTGCTAAAGTCGCCGCTATTACGTTTCGCTGTGAGCGGAGAAAAGCTGAGTGTCTCTCTTCTGCAAGGAGTCTACACAGTTCACAAACTAAGAGGCCGCGTGCCACATGACGGGAGAACCATACGAGGCAAACGTGGCCTAGGTCAGCGGATCAACGGACCACGGTTCTGGCAGGGCAAAGCTTCTGCAAACCTTCCGAGGCACGGTCCTCCACAACAGCGACGCAACGTCATGGACTATCCTATCTCCTACCCTTTGCAGCGTTTCGAATCTCGGATCTGATCTGCTTGATACCCGTCTCAGAATAAGACCCACGAGACAAGCGCTCCATCAGCTGCGCAAACTTTTCAAAGAGCTGGCGCAGGTCTGCAACGCAGATGTAGCAGACCCAATTGGCTGGCTGCTTTTCTTCTGGCTTGTTCCAAAGATACAGGCCGGCAATTTTTCCTCGGTCTGACCTAAAATCAATATTGAAGTGAGCAAAACTGTTGCGCATGTTCCTAGTGAGGCTTCGGAGATTCTGCGTCCTTTCCTCGCCGTGCTCAATTTCAGGAATCGGCCAGCCGCGCCGCCTTAGTTCATCCAAATTCCATTCCGGAAGAGAATCAACGAACTCTTGCTGCGGGAACATTAGCAATCCGATAGCCGAATTTACCAGCTGCGTAACTTCAAAGTGCTCGGTAGGGGCACACTCGGCCCCCTTCTCGATGATCATTAAGTTCTTCCGGGTGCGGTGCGCAAAGTGCCGCACGGTAACTCCATATTCGGTCATATCGCTCTCCCACTCTTGATTAGCAGGCGGATAAAGCGATTCTCGCTTCGCTGAATAGATAGTCCTATCTGGCTGCGCCTAGCCACATAGTCGCAGGCCCAGTTTGAGTTCGGGTTATTGCTAGCAAATGCCTTCTCGTCTAGGTTGCATGAGAGGGCTTGCGGGTATTTGTCAATGATGCACATCGTGATGTTTAGCGCAGGAGCAGGCTCCTGGGCCGCAGCGAAGCGAGTCGCTGACCATGCGGGTCCGGATAATCTAAGGCTCTTGTTTACCGATACTCTAATGGAAGACCCCGATGCCTATCGTTTTCTGCTCGAAGGGGCAGCTGACGTTTTCGATATCCGGCTATCCGACAAAATGAAGATTCCTTCATGGTCGGAGTTTCCCGACTTCCGCGATCGCTCCAACTGGAAAGGCTATCTGCTCGAATTGCGTCGGGAAGCCACTAGACACATTCCCGGTCTCGTATGGTTGATGGATGGGCGCGATCCCTGGGAAATCTTCTTTGATGAGCGCTTTCTCGGCAATAGCCGACGCGATCCTTGCAGTAAGATCCTAAAGCGGCGTGCAGCCGACCGATGGCTCGTCCAAAATTGTGATCCCAGGGATACGACTTGCTACGTGGGAATTGATTTCACGGAAGCGCACCGGTTCGATGATGGTCGTGGTGGCGGGCTTGGCCCGCGACGCGCCTCAGAGGGATGGAGATATGAGGCACCACTATGCTCGGAGCCATACCTGGCAAAGTGGAATATTATGGAAATGATACGCGCGGCGAATCTCACTGCGCCTCGACTATACTCACTCGGCTTCAGTCACAACAATTGCCACGGCTTCTGCGTCAAGGCGGGGCACGCGCACTATCGTCTTCTTCATCAGAAGTTGCCTGAAGTGTATGCGTATCACGAACGAAAAGAGCAGAAAATCAGAGCATTTCTTGGAAAGGATGTTTCGATTCTCGCGGATCGACGAAATGACGGCAGAAAGAAGCCCCTTACTTTGCTCGCATTTCGAAAGCGAATAGAGGACTCCCCTGACGAGTCCATTGACGAGAATGACTATGGCGGCTGCGGCTGCTTTGTCGACCAGTCCTGAGCATGGAGTAGGAAATGGTTCTCGCCGACGCGCTCTTAGAAGCAGCCAGAGGCGTCACTTCGAACGACAATGCCTGGACTCCGAAGGACGTCACTCTATTGATATCTTCACTGTCTGGCGCCTTCGTTGGCGTCATTGCGCTAATCGTTAGCGCGATTAATACCTCAAAGACCTTGCGAGCATCTCAACTCAACAATGAAGCGACCATTTGGCAGAAAGCCAATGAGGTTGAGACCAAGGAGATTCAAGACAAGCTGGATCGCTTCCACGGCCCTTATGCGCAAATGTCCGGAACAAACGCGCTTCTAGCGAGAGATTTACGCGGCCGACAACAAGATTCCGCTACGTTTCTATTGATCGAGAAGCTGTTTGACCAAAACTGGCTCTCGTCACTACCTTCAGACCAACGGGCGCTCCTCGATGAGTTAATCGCAAATGCGTCAGCACTGCGAAAGTTTATTATAGAGAATGCGAAAATGGTCGATTCTGAATTGCAACCTTACCTTTCGAGGGTTTGCGCTCACTATCGCGTCTTGGAACTGGCTCACGCCGGTAAGCTAGGAACGGACCCCAAGCCATACGTTTCGAGATATGTATTCCCTATTCAGATCGAGAAGGTGCTTGCTTTGGAGGTAGATCGCCTTGAGGCAAGAAAGCAATTGTTGCGGTTACGCCCAGGCAGTCAACCACCGGCGATCGAAAAGCTCACCATACCAGGCGATCTTAAGCTACCCGATTGGCAATATCCAAGTCGCGAGCACAGGGACGCACTAAACATGCCAATCGTCGACAAGTCAAAAGGAGAGAGATAAGAGCCGCCTTCCATATGATCTCCTCACTGGCGATACCCGAGTGGCCTCAGGCGAGGAGCAATCGTATGCACTTGGCCATGCGTGGCGTCAGTCGCGGTAGAGCGTTGCCTCACCACGGCAACGTCGGCCGCCCATGAAGCGCTCTAGCGCTGCTCGGTCCCTTTTGATCCGAAAGGGCTTTCCGACTTCGCATGAAGACTGTGGCTCAGAATAGGCACACAAGCGGCACAACCAGATTTCGCTGCACCGTTCCGGGATAGTCCTTGGCACCGAGTCGCCGGCGTCCTTGTATCGAGAAAACAAGGTGATCCGAGCGGTTTGTATGGCGACGATTCGAAAACTCAGGGGGCGATGGCAGGCGCAGGTGCGTCGCCGAGGCGTCCCTCCCCGTGCCAAGTCATTCAACAGCAAGACTGAGGCAGAGCGCTGGGCACGCGACCTCGAAGCGGAAGCCGACCGGTCAGGCTGGGTCGCTGATACACGCGCTGCCGAGAAGACGACGCTGAAAGAGCTCCTGATGCGTTACCGCGACGAGGTGACACCTGGCAAGCGTGGGGTCGCGTCCGAGAGAGCGCGGATCAATACAATTGTGCGCTGCCCCATAGGGCATCGAACATTAGCCAAGCTAACCAGCTCGGACGTCGCAACTTATCGCGACGAGCGTCTCAAATTAGTCGCTCCGGCAACCATCGTCAGAGAATTGAATACGATCAGCCATGCGATAGAGATCGCGACCCGCGAGTGGGGACTTTGGTTACCCCGCAATCCCGTGAAGCTCGTCCGACGTCCGCCAGTCCCTCGAGGACGCACGCGTCGCCTTAAGGAGGGCGAGGAAGATGCGCTCTTGGCTGCTTGCGATCGCGGGCGCACCCCGCTGCTTAAGCCGCTCATCGTTCTCGCTATCGAGACTGGCATGCGACGAGGTGAGTTGCTCGACTTGCTTTGGGAAAACGTGGACCTCAAGCGCGCTGTCGCGCATTTGCCTCTAACTAAAAATGGTGACAGCCGAGACGTCCCGCTATCGCGTCGCGCTGTCGAAACCTTGCACCGCCTTCGCGCTAGAGGTCCTGAGGTTGAGCGGGTGTTTCCTATGACCGGAAATGCCGTGCGACTCGCCTTTGAGCATCTCCGCGTCCGAGCGGGCATGTCCGACTTCCATTTCCACGATTTGCGCCATGAGGCGATCTCCCGGCTCTTTGAGAAGGGTCTCAACATCGCAGAGGTCAGCGCCATCTCGGGACATCGCGAGCTCAAAATGCTTCAGCGCTACACGCATCTGCGCGCGGTCGATCTCGTAGCTCGACTGGGTTAGCTGCTGACGAACCATCTACTAACCGAAGCAAAACGGAGAAATGGAAATGCTAAAGACTACGATGTTGCTCGCATTCTTAGGAGCCGTGTCTACAGGAGACTGCCACGCAGAAACCCGCCCACTAACTGACGCCGAGAAGAAGATAATAGCCAGCACGTATGGCTCTGATCTCAAGGATCCGCAGTCGGCGCAGTATCAGTGGCCTAATCTCGTGGTCGACCCGTCGGTTAAGGGTGACGAAATGGGCTACTGCTTTAGAATCAACGCCAAGAACAGCTATGGCGGCTATACCGGCTTCAGGACGGTTACCGGCACTGTTAAGCGTAGTGGCGGCAAGATCGTTAGCTACAGATATGCGGCGGGCAGCCGTGACGACGCGATTATGAACGAGACGGTTGAGAACGTCTGCCAAATTATGGGCTATAGGTTTTAGTAGTCGGGTCCTCTGTCGTGTGAGGTCTTCTCCTAGGATTTCGGCGATCGAAGTCCTAGAACCGTTTTTAGGACCCCAATCCCATGCCTTTTGGGTCCGCAGACGGAGATTTCACTTAGCCTGGCCCTTTCGCGACCATTCTGCAGGTCGTAAGCGATCCCCGAGCTCGAATGCCTCCCGACTCGTTAGTTGTCCGGGCATGACTCTGGCGGAGCACCACGCACGGACTCACCAGCGCGCTCCTAATCGAATCCTGTCGCTATGGTCGGACCGGTGCGATCACAGTGGAGCAGCAGTGATGATCCGCTATCCTGCCGAGGCAGCGAGTAGCAGTTGCAAGCTAGGCATCTACGGGCAGCGGCTTGTGAACGGTCTAGCAGTCTGCTGAAAAACTCGGAGCAAATTCGATCTTGCGCAATAATAGAATCAGGGTCGCCTGTATTTTGAATCTATCGTGCGTGCTGCGATCGATTTTTGAATCGATGCTGCTCGCGAACCCTTCGAAAAGCCTTTTCCAGGAAACTGCTAGATCGCTCAAAACGAGCTCGGTCTGACGAGGACATGATCACCCGTCGTGCTTCAGCCCGGCTTTTTCCGAATGGAAAGCAGCTGCTTGCTCTTGCTTGCTAAAATGGAAAGTAAATAGCAAGCGCCGCTTGCTCTTTTGGCAAGTTTTGACCTATTTGCCGACCCAAATGACAAGCAACATGGCCAGACGCCCTGTTTAATTTCTATGCTTTGATAGGAATTAAACGCCTTTTTGCCAGGGAAAGGCGACTTACGCTAAGAAATCCACTCAAAAAAAGTTCGATGGAAAACGCAAGGTTCGACGCCTCCAAGAATACCGAACAATAGCTGCCACGAAAGTCGCGCATGTCGTTCGCGCGTTTTCGAGAAAGCACTGTGTTATAAGGACGAATGTATATTTTCTGTTGGACGATGGCTGCTCATTTCTCGCTCCAAACCGCTCGGCATCGAGCTCCCAGCGAGGCCAAGCTGGTCAGCGAGAAGCCTCGGGCCTCGCTGACCAGAAATAGCCAAGCGCCCGTCCCGGACGATTGTTGCCACCGCTTTGACGCTCTGTTTGCGCGCTGAACCTTTCCCCGATCCTGCCGCTTAGGATCCCTGGGGAAGCGCAGAGCGACTGGGATGGCCCGCCAGCGTGGAAACTCGACCGCGGAGTTCGAGGGAGCGTGATTTTAGTTGGCGGCCGTCCAATCGCTCACGCGTTCGCTTGTCGCCACACTATCAACGGCAAATCGTCAATGGGCGACGGCAATAAAGGCCTGCGGCGTTCTAACGGCAAAAAGCCGACTCCGTCCGATATCTTCATCACCTTGGCTAGCTGCGCGCTATAATAAGACTAGAAGCGCGAAACCCCTCCGCCGACCAAAGCGAAGGGGTTTCAAACAAGGAAGTCCAAGCCGCCCTGCGAAGTGTCTTGGACCAACGTTTGAACCCTAGAGACCAATCACGTGCTCAAACCATACTCCGATTATAGCGCGGTGACGCCGAACGCGCATGAAAAAACAATCGCGAACAAGGATCTTTCAGCGCTCGCCCAGGATCAACTTGAAGCGATCCGGCAACAAGTGCTCGACACGACACCACCTACACCGACTAGTCCTAACTGGGCCGAGATGATCCGCGAGCACAAGGCGGAGAAGAAGCGGCGACGCACCCGCAACCGCGTTCGCGAACACAGAGCCAAGCCGCGTAGGCCGACTTTTCGAAAACTCCACAGGGCCCTCAAGATGGCGACAGCTAGTGCCGCCGGCAATCGCTTCATGGAGAAGCTCGTCGGCCGCGAGGGAGACATCGCCCTTTTCCATTCCGTATCGATGACCCTGATCGACCGCATTGGGGCAATGTCCGACGCCAAGCTAGCGGACGCGCTCGTATGCGCCGGCGGGTTCGAATCGATTACCCGAAACCAAGTCTGGAAGCTACGGCAGATCGTGGCAAAGCTAGAGGCCGATAAGGGGCCGTGGCACAGGCTGTAGACGCTGAAAGTCGCTGTAACGCAGCTACATTAACACCAATATTTTCAATAGCCTGTGAGAAGCAGTCCGTAACAAGATCTCGGTCAGTCCGCAACAAAATCAATCCTGTTTTGCTGAATTCTGTTGCGGACTGAATTCAAGAGACTCTTCAAAACCGGGCACTAATTGAATCTTGGGCGTGTAACGGTTCTAAGTAAGTTGGTCGTTTGCTGTGTAGTTGTTTGGAAGAGCGGGAGCGTTAGCTCCCTAGGAAGCGTTACAAAGAAGCTTGAAACGGCACGAGTCCAACGCTCGCTCCGCTCGCGAGAGCCTCGCCGGCCGATCGCCCGCTGCGCGGGCTCACGGTCTCGGCTCGTCTCGCTTTTGAAGCATCTCCGGCCGGAAGAGTTGCAGATCGTGGGTTTGATGATGCTCCCGGCCGATCGCCGCCTCCGGCGGCTCACGCCCTAGTAATGCAAGCTGGAGCCTCTCCGGCCATGCGCGCCCTCCGGCGCATGGCCGCGACTATTAGCGTCGGTCCTTTCGCTCCGCGCGCCGGCCCCGCGCTTCACCACTGTGGGAGCAGCTTCAAACGTTCCGGGAATTCAAGCCCGTGGTGAGTCAAACAGCTTGGGCCGCTCAGACAACCAGGGAGAGGAGTCCGACCAATGAGCAGACTTCTAATCGACTCCTAGGATCAAAACCGGGTTCTCACGGTGGCGCGGCTTGCCGCGACGGTATTTCACTGCGGTTCGGGCGAACATGCGGAGACGATGTTGACGAAGGAGCGGCGCTAAAGAGACAGCAGATGCATTTCGGCGCTAAAGAGCCTTTCGTTCGATCCGCGACTAAGGCATCCGGCTACGTGTCGTTGAAACGATCGATGCCATGGCGAAAGGCCAAGCAAAGGGCATAGCGGCCCACGAACAGACAACATCAGCAAGCGCTGATCAAAAATAATTCTCAATCGGCCAACGTCCTGTTTCGGTTCCGCAACCGTAGTCAGCAATCACTGACACCCAGATTTGGTGCCCTTGCCAGCGTTCCCCAAATGACTCATCTGGGTGCCGTGCATCACCATTTCTGAAGCAAAGATGACTGAAGAGTTTCTTTCAAACGCTCTCTACTTGACCATCGTCAACCGCCTGATCCCTGTCGCTGGCACCGGCAATGCCAAAGCGAATATTGCCGCGCTTGAGCCGCTCACGAACGACCGGCTGAACCTGCTCGCCGATCGATTAGCGGCTTTGGCACCCTGCCCGGTGACCGGTCTCGTGACCGACAACGAGATCAAGATCGCGCTCGGCGAGCACGGCGATATCTGGCCGAGTTGCATCCGGGGCCACATCATGGTCGCCGATCTTGAGGGTGATCTACAGCCGCACTGATAGGCAGCTAATCCTCATTCTCCCCCTTACAGGTGCGCGAAGCACCGGTTAAGACCTAATTGGCATTGCCTCAGAGAGCCCAACCACCCTAGATTGAGATCCAAATGGCTTCGATTTAATAGGACTTTCAACAACTTCGGGGGTAGCATTTGCGCCGGCGGACTCAGATAAAACAAAACGTGCCATTGAGGCGTGCGCCGAGATCTCTTGTGTATCGAGGGGCTTTGTCCCGCGCCGCCAATAACCTTAAACTCTTGTCGCGAAACGATGGATAAGCGGTCTCTCACCGAACGCGACATCTGCACGAAGTTCATCCTGCCAGCCCTGAAGCGCGCGGGCTGGGACGAGATGTTGCAGGTCCGTGAGGAGGTCTTCTTCACCAATGGCAGGATCATCGTTCGCGGCAAGTTGGTCACTCGCGGCAAGGCTAAAAAGGCCGACTTCGTTCTCTATTTCAAACCAAATATCCCCATTGCGCTCATAGAGGCGAAGGACAATAGCCACAGCGTTGGCGACGGGATACAGCAAGGCCTGGAATACGCTGTTGCACTGGGCATTGCGTTCGTCTTCTCTTCGAACGGCGACGGCTTTCTGTTCCATGACCGCACCGGCCAGAGCGCGACCAAGGAAGTGACCCTCGGCCTAGACGCATTCCCGTCGCCGGCTGACCTATGGGCACGCTATTGCGCTTGGAAGGGCCTCGGCCCAGAAGCCGAGCAGACCGTGCTTCAGGACTATTTCGACGATGGCGGCGGTAAGAGCCCGCGCTATTATCAGGTGAAGGCTGTCAACGCAGCGATCGAAGCCATCGCCGCTGGCCGAGACCGTGTCTTGCTCGTGATGGCGACTGGCACCGGCAAGACCTACACGGCATTCCAGATCATCTGGCGACTGTGGAAGGCAGGCAAGAAAAAGCGCATCCTGTTCCTAGCCGACCGAAACGTGCTGATCGATCAGACGATGGTGAACGACTTTCGTCCGTTCGGTGCGGCGATGGCGAAGCTCTCGACTAGCTCCAAGACTATCGAGAGGCAGGACGGCTCGACTGTCGACCTAACACTCGCGCTTGACAGGAAGCGACGTATCGACACCGCCTTTGAGATATATCTTGGCCTCTATCAAGCGATCACCGGTCCGGAAGAGAGCCAAAAACTCTACAAGGAATTCTCCAAGGAATTTTTCGACCTGATCGTAATCGACGAGTGCCATCGCGGGAGCGCGGCAGACGATTCTGCGTGGCGCGAAATCCTCACCCATTTCTCGGGTGCAACTCAAATAGGCCTGACCGCAACGCCCAAGGAGACAGAATACGTTTCCAATACCGACTACTTCGGCGAGCCAGTCTTCACTTATTCTCTGCGCCAGGGCATCAGCGACGGGTTTCTTGCACCCTATAGGGTCATCAAGGTTCACATCGACCGCGATATCGAAGGCTATCGCCCCGAACTCGGCCAGCTCGACCGTGATGGCAATGAGATTGAGGACCGGATATACAACGCGAAGGACTTCGACCGGACGCTGGTGCTTGACGACCGCACCTTACTCACGGCGAAAAAGATTACCGAGTTCCTCAAGGAGAGCGGCGACCGATTTCAGAAGACAATCGTCTTTTGCGTCGACGAGGAGCACGCGGCTCGAATGAGGCAGGCTTTGGTCAACGAGAACCGGGACCTTTGCGACGACAATCACCGATACGTTATGAGGATTACTGGCACTGATAAGGATGGGCAGGATCAACTCGGAAACTTCATCGACCCAGAGTCACGCTATCCGGTTTTGGTTACCACTTCACGGCTGCTATCCACCGGCGTCGACGCACAGACCTGCCGTCTGATTGTGCTTGATCGCCCGGTGGGTTCGATGACGGAATTCAAACAGATCATCGGACGCGGCACCCGCGTTCACGAGGATTCTAAGAAATTCTACTTCACCCTGATCGATTTTCGCGGTGCGACAAACCACTTTGCCGATCCGGAATATGACGGGGACCCGGTGCAGATCTACGAGCCGGACGCGAACGACCCGATCACGCCTCCGGGCACGGCGGGCGAGCCGAACGACGTCGGGGAACCAGATCAGACGCCTTACAATCTCCCAGAGGACGAAACCATTGTCGACGGGTTAGATTTTCCACAAACGACTGGCGGTGGCTCTCGAAAAATCTACGTGGACGGTGTCGGCGCGCGTATCATAGCCGAGCGCGTCGAATACCTCGACGAAAACGGCCGACTCGTGACCGAAAGTCTTCGAGACTTTACCAAGACGGCGCTGAAGAAGCACTACGCCAGCCTCGACGACTTTCTCAAGCGCTGGAAAGCAGCCGAGCGTAAACAGGCGATTATTGAAGAGCTTGAAGCCGAGGGGCTCGCGCTCGATGTCATTGGCGACGAACTCGGCAGGAACCTCGATCCATTCGACCTAATCTGCCACGTCGCGTTTGATCGAAAGCCGTTGACGCGACGCGAGCGGGCAGACAACGTCAAGAAGCGTGACGTGTTCACGAAATACGGCCCGCAAGCGCGCGCCGTCCTGGAAGCGCTCCTCGAAAAATACCGCGACGAAGGTATTCTCAACCTCGACGATGCTAACGTGCTCAAGATCGCGCCATTCAGCGCAATGGGCAGCGTCGTTCAACTCATTAATTCGTTCGGCGGCAGGAAGAGCTTTGAAAAGGCCGTCCACGAGCTGCAGGACATTCTCTATCAGGAGACTGCTTGAACCATGATCGTCCGGACTACTGTAAAATCTATTCAAGATCTCATGCGTCAAGACAGCGGCGTCGATGGCGATGCGCAGCGTATTAGCCAGCTCTGCTGGATGTTCTTCCTGAAAATCATCGACGATCAAGACAAAGAGCTAGAACTCACCAAAGACGATTATCGCTCCCCCATTCCGAAGAAATATCAATGGCGCAACTGGGCGGCGGACCCTGAAGGAATTACAGGTGAAGCGCTGCTCGCCTTTATCAACGATGATCTGTTTCCGGCGCTCAAACGACTGGCCGTCGCTGCAAGGTCGGACGGCCGCCGCCGCATGGTCCGCGACGTGTTTGAGGATGCTTACAATTATATGAAATCCGGCCATTTGGTTCGGCAAGTAGTCAATAAAATCAATGATGTCGATTTTAACGATATGGACGAGCGCCGTCACTTCGGCGAGTTCTACGAGCAGCTTCTGAACGATTTGCAAAGCGCGGGAAACGCCGGCGAGTATTATACACCTCGCGCGGTTACCGCTTTCATGACTGACCGGATCGACCCGCATCCTGGCGAAATTCTTCTCGATCCAGCCTGCGGCACCGGTGGCTTTCTGACCTGCGCGATTCGCCACATGGAGAAAGATTACATCCGCACGCCCAAACAACGTGAGAGGATGCAAGCTGCCTTGCGCGCGGTCGAGAAGAAACAGCTCCCTCATATGCTTTGCGTCACCAACATGTTGTTGAACGGAGTCGAGGACCCCAGCTTTGTGCGCCATGATAATACGCTTGCCCGACCTCTGATTTCCTGGGGCAAAGACGAGCGAGTTGATATCATTCTCACCAATCCTCCGTTCGGCGGTCGCGAAGAAGATGGCATTGAAGATAATTTTCCAACTTTCCGCACCAAGGAAACAGCGGATCTTTTCTTGGCCCTGATAGTGCGGTTGCTGAAGCCGGGTGGGCGCGCTGCCGTGGTGTTGCCCGATGGCAGTCTATTCGGCGACGGCATCAAAACGCGGCTCAAGGAGCATCTGATGGAGGAATGCAACCTCCACACCATCGTTCGCCTGCCCAACTCCGTGTTCAAACCGTATGCATCGATTGGCACAAACCTGCTGTTTTTCGAAAAAGGCGCGCCGACGAAGGAAATCTGGTTCTACGAGCACGACGTCCCCGAGGGCCAGAAGGCTTATTCGATGACCAAGCCGATCCGACTGGAGCATTTTCAAGGATGCATCGATTGGTGGGGCGACGCGAAGCGCATCGGCCGCACGGAGACGCCGAGGGCGTGGCGCGTAACGGCTGAGGAGATGAGGGCGCGCGGCTACAACCTCGACATCAAGAATCCGCACGCAGTGGCAGACGACCACGGCGACCCGCAAGCACTGCTAGCCGATCTCACCGCCGCCGAAGGCGAGACGAGCGCCTTGCGCCTTCAACTAAAGATGATCCTTTCCGAGGCGCTCGGCCGATGAACGGCACATGCCTCCTAGCCCACTACGAAAAGATTGCAGACGCGCCCGACGCAATTGCCAAGCTGCGCCGGTTCATCCTCGATCTGGCCGTGCGGGGCAAGCTGGTGCCTCAAGACGCTACCGACGAACCCGCATCTGAATTGCTGAAGCGGATTGGGAACGGCAAATCGTCACTCATCGAAGAAGGGAAGTTGAACCGCCAAGGATTATTGCCAAATGTAGATTTGGATCATGCACCCTTCGACTTGCCTGCTAAGTGGGCATGGGGACGCTTTCCTGAACTTGGCACGTTTGGTAGAGGGAAATCGAAACACCGGCCTCGCAATGATCCAGCGCTGTTCGACGGCGGCAAACACTTGATGATTCAAACTGGCGATGTCGCCAGATCACAAGGTAATATCCAAACCTACACCAGCAAATACAATGACTTCGGCTTGTCCCAGAGCTTCAAATGGCCGAGGGGGACGCTTTGCATCACAATCGCTGCGAACATTGCAGACAGCGGAATCCTGGGCTTTGACGCTTGTTTCCCCGATAGTGTAGTTGGGTTTATTCCAGCTCCTGCGCTCGAGAACGCGAGATATTTCGAATATTTTGTTCGGACTGCGAAGAAGAACCTCTTGGAATTCGCACCCGCCACGGCACAGAAAAATATTAATCTCGAGATTTTGACGCAAGTTCTCATTCCACTGCCACCCCTCGCCGAGCAACGCCGGATTGTCGCTAAAGTCGATGAACTGATGTTGTTGTGTGATAGGCTGGAGGCGGCTCGAGAAAACCGAGAGAGGATGCGCGACCGGCTGACGGCGGCGAGCCTAGTTCGCCTTAATGCGCCCGAGGCCGACGTCCGTTTCGCGATCAACGCATTGCCGGCGCTGACGGTGCGACCGGACCAGATCCGGCAACTGCGCCACAGCATCTTCAACCTTGCTGTGCGCGGAAGGCTCGTGCCGCAGGACGCAAATGAGGAGCCCGCGTCGGAACTGTTGAAGCGAATCTTGAAGGAGACTCCTACTTCACAGTCTGAAAATCCGAAAGCAGAGACGCCGCCATACGACCCGCCGAGAGGCTGGCTCTGGACACATCTTGGCAGGCTTGTCGGGCACTCAGATGCAGGCTGGAGCCCGAAGACGCTGGACCATCCACGAAACGGCGATGAATGGGGCGTCCTGAAAGTCAGTGCTGTTTCATGGGACAGGTTCCGTTCCTGGGAGAACAAACAGGTCCTGCCTGGCACGGAACCGAGGTTTCAAGCAGAGGTGAAACAGGGGGACTTCCTGATTTCAAGGGCTAACACTGCCGAGCTGATCGCACGCGCGGTGCTCGTCAATGAGCAGCCTTCTAAACTTATGATGAGCGACAAGATCGTGCGTCTTCGTCTGAGTGCGAATTGCAATCATCGCTTTGTATGGATCGTCAACAACTACGCCGATTTTGCACGTGAGCACTATGTGCGGCACGCATCCGGCGTTAGCCCATCAATGAAGAACGTTTCGCGCGATGTAATCTTGAGTTTACCCTTTCCCCTTCCACCCCTCGCCGAACAGCACCGCATCGTCTCCAAGGTTGAAGCGCTAATTGCACTTTGCGACCGGCTGGAGACAAACCTCACCACCATCGCTGCCACCCGCGGTCGCTTGCTCGATGCGTTGCTGGCCCAGGCGCTTACTCCAGCGGATTCTCACGAGCGCGAGGCCGCAGAATGACCCTCCGTCACGCCATTTGGAAGGTCGGCGAGAAGCCCGTAGGTCTCTCATCGTCGTCTCTCATGAGTGAGCAGCAACTCGAAAATATGATCGTCGCTGCACCTGAAATTCTGCATGACCAGTGGATGCTCATCGGCCGACAGCAAGATACCGGCTTCGGCGGCCGCATTGATCTGCTCGCGATTGCACCAGATGGTGCATTGATCTTGATTGAACTCAAGCGAAACAAGACGCCGCGCGAAGTGGTGGCGCAGGCCATCGACTATGCAACCTTCATAGAGGGATTGGAGTCAGATAGGATTGCCAAGATCTATAATGATTTCGCACCGGGCCGTAATCTTGCTGCCGATTTTCGAGCTCGCTTTGGGCAGCCTCTCGATGAAGATACGCTCAATGACAGTCACCAGATCGTTGTCGTTGCCGCCGCCATCGACGCTAGCACGACGCGCATTGTTCGCTACCTCAACGAGCGAGACATCGCGATCAATGTCCTCTGCTTCCAGGTTTTCGCCAATGGCGACGAGCGTCTGTTGAGCCGTGCTTGGCTTATCGATCCTGCGGAAACTCAAACGAATGCGACGGTCACGGCGGCCCGAGAGAAGGAGCCGTGGAACGGCGAGGTCTACGCATCGTTCGGGCATGACGAAGGACGATTGTGGCCCGAAGCTCGCCAGTTTGGCTTTATCTCCGCCGGTGGTGGGACTTGGTATAGTAACTCGCTAAACTTGCTCAGTGTAGGCGATCGGATCTGGGTGAAAGCGCCCGGTCATGGATTCGTGGGGGTGGGCAGGGTCAAGGGTAAGTCAATCCCGGCCTCAGAATTCAAGCTTCCCACATCGTCGGGCGACCAGCCTGCCCTCGACGTTCTGAAGGGCAATTATCATCGCAGCCTGCAGGGCGACCTCGATCGCTCCGAATATTTTGTGCCAGTCGAATGGCTGCAAACCGTTTCAATTGAGGAAGCGGTTCAAGAGGTCGGAATGTTCGGAAATCAGAACACCGTGTGCAAGCCGAAGACACCAAAATGGCGATTTACAGTCGAGCGACTCAAGCAGAGGTTTGCAGACTACGACAAATCATAAAGCTGGCCGAAGAAGCGCACAGCAAGAGTGGTCGGGGTCTAGCATACAGAGCGAGCCAGCAAATAGCTTATCGCCAGTCAGCTGAACCGGATCCGACATAGGTTATTCGAGCGCTCGACGAACGCAAAAGCGGCGAGCGCGTCAGTTTATCGGCAATCGTCGGCTGCGGTGTATCGCGAGTTGACAGGAATCATAAATCGGATTCTAAAAAGCGAACGGCGGCAGATGGGCTCTGCCGCCGTCGCTCCCTAAGAGAATTACTTCTTCTTAGGTTTCGGCGTCTGCTTGATAGTGCGCACTATCGCAGTCCTCTTCTGTGAAGGGGACTGCGCTGCTTTCACAGACATGAATCTGCCCGTAATCGCGCTTTCACCTATCTTCCGTGGTGCCACGCTAACCACCTCCTTTCCCGGGCCGTTGCCCGGGCGTTTCAGGCAACCAGCTTGGCAATTGGAGCGAGGTGCGAATCATCGCGGAAGCGATCCAAATATATGGAAAGACTCATGGTTTGGGAGTCCTATTTCGTCGGCAAGAGGGCTTAGTCGAACCTTACTGACCTCTGCGCATTACGCAGAAGGTCACCCCAGAGTTCCAAATGAACCAGTGCGAGCCCCCCTCCACCAAGGAAATCCAGCCGCCACAGTCCCGGCACGCTCGGCACGGGCGTTTCTGACGCACCCGACACGATTTGAACGTGTGACCTTTGCCTTCGGAGCCTTACGCACCCCCAAAACAGCCCCGCCAAGGCCGTTGCCGACACCGGGCCAATCAGCTAAATGACCCCCTGCACGCACCCGTAGCTCAGCTGGATAGAGCGTTGCCCTCCGAAGGCAAAGGTCACACGTTCGAATCGTGTCGGGTGCGCCAATCTTCGACCATTCGGCGTAAGGCGGCGATCCGTTCCGGACGGACGCCTGCGGCCGTGCTCGAGGTCGCACTCAGGTCAGGTTCTTCGGCATCGTGATCCCGAAGCGGAGGATCTGGCGGTGGATCGTCGAGCGGTCGACGCCGCGTTCGCGGGCCACGCGCGATACGTTCCAGCGATTGTTGCGCAATGCCGCCAGCAGCTCGTCGGCCTGGCGTGACATTGCCGCGCCACCCCGCGTCGACTTTCCGGATTTTTCCTCACCCAGCGGATAGGCGATCCGGTCCGGCAGATCGGCAAGATCGATCGTCCCCTCGGTGGCCAGTGCGCAGCCATGATCGAGGGCGTTGATCAGTTCGCGGATGTTGCCGGGCCATTGATACTTGAGCAGCGCGGCACGAGCGCTCGCCGTCAGCGCATAGCTGACCTCATGCTCGGTCGAGAGGCGATCCAGGAACCGATCGATCAGCCACTCGACATCGGTCCGCTGCCGCAGCGGGGGCAGCGCGAGCACCGCACCGTTGAGGCGGAAATAGAGATCCTCGCGAAACTGCCCGGCCTTGACCAGCGCGACGAGATCGCGATGGGTGGCGGCGACGACGCGGATATTGAGCGGCACCGGCCGGGTGCGGCCGACCGGCGTCACTTCACGCTCGGCAAGCACGCGCAGCAGCCGGGTCTGCGAGGGGATCGGCATGTCGCCGATCTCGTCAAGGAACAAGGTGCCGCCGTCGGCCTCGAGCACCAGCCCTTTCTTGCCTTTTGCCGCCGCGCCGGTGAAAGCACCGGGCTCGTGGCCGAACAGCTCGCTCTCGATCAGGCTTTCCGGCAGCGCCGCGCAATTGACCGCGACGAACGGCTTGCCTGCCCGCGCGCTGACCGAATGTAGCGCCTTGGTGAGATGCTCCTTGCCGGTGCCGGTTTCGCCGGTGATGAGCAGGCCCATCTGGGTATTGATCAGCTTGGCGGCGCGCGACACCACGTGATGCATCGCAGGATCGCCGCGAAACAAATTGCGCAGCGGCGCGGGAAGCACCGCCTCGCTCCGCGACGACGCCGGCGCGGTAAGCTTGTTCGGCGGCGGGAGGGTCTGCGCGAACAACGTCGCGCCACTATTGGCCAGCCGCAGCGTGCGCTGCCCGGCGGGGCGCGAATGCGCGAAGCGCGGCAGGTCGTCGATGGCGCATTCGAAGATATCGGACACGCCGAAGCCGTCGGCCCGGAGCCTCAGGTCGGGACGCTTGGCGAGTTCGCGCGCCAACAACTGTCGGGCGCGATTGTTGAAGCCGATGATGCGGCCGCTGCCGTCGACGGCCATCACATAATCCGGATCGACGTCGGCAAACTCCGCGGAGCCGGACAGTTTAATGATCCATTCGTGCCGGAAACGATTCAACAGGTTCGCATTCTCGATCTTGTGCGCGAACGACTTGACCAGTTGCAGCGCCAGGAACTGGCTGGCCTTCGGCTCCGGCGAGCGCAGTGCGGAAATATCCAGCACCGCGGCGAGCGCGCCGCTGGGATCGAACACCGGCGCTGCCGTGCAGGTCAGCGGAATATGGGTCGCATCGAAATGATCGGACTGGTGCACCGTGAGGGCTTCCTCGGTCGCGATGCAGGTGCCGACCGCGCAGGTGCCGGCATGCGGCTCGTTCCAGTCGGCGCCGAGATAGAGGCCGGCCTTGCGCAGCGTGTTGTTGAAGGTCGGGTCGCCGATGAAATCCACCGTGATACCCTTGGCATCGGTGAGCAGCAGCACGTAACCGAGCCCGGCGATCTGGCGATAGAGCATCTCGACGCCGAAACGGGCGGTGTGAAGGAATTCGTCCATCGCATCGCGATGCTCGCGCAGCCGTCCGGACGTCACGATGCGCGCGTCGCGCAGCACCGAGGGATCGAGCTTGTGCTCGGAGACGCAACGCACCCACGACTGATGAATGACGGCATCGCGCGCGCTGGTCTGGCCGACCGCAACGCGAACCAACTCGTCGATATGCGCAGCGCGCTCGATGGTCACGGCTGATTCTCCTGGATATTTCCTCGCACGTTCCTGTTGTTGCCCGGAGTGTCACTCGGATCATGCCGCCGATCAAGTTCGTTGCGTGCAACACCTGTTGCACGGCGCAACAGTGGCGCAGCGCATCGCCCGGCATTAACGCGAGGAAATATCGAGCGTTTTCAGGATACGCCAGCGTGGCACGGGGCTTGCTGATCTTGCGGCAGAGGCACACTCGACCTCGCCAACAACACGCCGGCCCCGCGATGCAAACGCGATCGACGCCGGCCTATGGGAGAATGAAACCATGCTCACGAAGGCCCCGGACGGAAAAGTTACCGCACTGCTCGACGAGCTCAACGCCGCGTTGTCGTCGGGCGACATCGAACGCGCACTCGCGCTGTTCCAGAGCGATTGTTACTGGCGCGATCTGGTCACCTTCACCTGGAACATCAAGACCATGGAAGGCAAGGACGATATCCGCGACATGCTGAAGGCGCGGCTTGCCGACACCAAGCCGTCGGGATGGCGCATCGCCGACGGCGATACGGCAAGCGAGGCCGACGGCATTATCGAGAGCTGGATCCAGTTCGAGACCGACGTCGCGCGCGGCTACGGCCATTTGCGCATGAAGGATGGCCGCATCTGGACGCTGCTCACGACGATGGCCGAGCTGAAGGGCCATGAAGAGAAATCCGGCTTCACCCGGCCGCTCGGCGCCAAGCACGGCCACGGCAAGGATCGCAAGAGCTGGCGCGAGGAACGCGAGCAGGAACTCGCCGAGCTCGGTCACACGATGCAGCCCCAGGTGCTGATCATCGGCGGCGGACAGGGCGGCATCGCACTCGGTGCGCGGCTTCGCCAACTGAACGTGCCGACCATCATCATCGAGAAGAATGAGCGCGCCGGCGACTCCTGGCGCAAGCGTTACAAGTCGCTCTGCCTGCACGATCCGGTCTGGTACGATCACCTGCCCTACATCGACTTCCCGAAGAACTGGCCGGTGTTCGCGCCAAAGGACAAGATCGGCGACTGGCTCGAGATGTACACCAAGGTCATGGAGCTCAACTACTGGAGCTCGACCACCGCCAAATCCGCCAGCTATGACGAGGCGAAGAAGGAATGGACCGTCGTGGTCGAGCGCGACGGCAAGCAAATCACGCTGAAGCCGAAGCAGCTCGTGCTGGCCACCGGCATGTCGGGCAAGGCGAATTGGCCGACCTACAAGGGACAGGACATCTTCAAGGGCGAGCAGCAGCATTCCTCGACCCATCCGGGTCCGGAGAAATATCGTGGCAAGAACGTGGTGGTGATCGGCTCCAACAACTCCGCTCACGACATTTGCGCGGCGCTGTGGGAGGGCGGTGCCGACGTCACCATGGTGCAGCGTTCATCCACGCATATCGTGAAGTCCGACACGCTGATGGATATCGGGCTTGGCGCGCTCTATTCGGAGCAGGCGGTCGCGAACGGGATGACGACACGCAAGGCCGATCTGATCTTCGCCTCGCTGCCCTACAAGATCATGCATCAGTTCCAGATTCCGCTCTATGAGCAGATGCGCGAACGCGACAAGGATTTCTATGCCGCGCTGGAGAAGGTCGGCTTCATGCATGATTGGGGCGACGACGGCTCCGGCCTGTTCATGAAGTATCTGCGCCGCGGCTCGGGCTACTACATCGATGTCGGCGCCTGCGATCTCGTCATCGACGGCTCGATCAAGCTCAAGAGCGGTAAGGGCGCCGCGGTGCAGGAGCTGACCGAGACCGGTGTCAAATTCGTCGACGGCACCGAACTCCCCGCCGATCTCGTCGTCTATGCCACCGGCTACGGCTCGATGAACGGCTGGGCCGCCGATCTGATCTCGAAGGATGTCGCGGAGAAGGTCGGCAAGGTCTGGGGTCTTGGATCCAACACGACCAAGGACCCCGGCCCGTGGGAGGGCGAGCAGCGCAACATGTGGAAGCCGACCCAGCAGAATGCATTGTGGTTCCACGGCGGCAATCTGCACCAGTCGCGGCATTACTCCCAGTATCTGGCGCTGCAACTGAAGGCGCGAATGGAAGGCATCCCGACGCCGGTCTTCGGCCTTGAGAAGGCGCATCACGTCAGCTGATCGGCAGAGAGAGATCGATACGCAGGGCGGATCACGGAGCGATTCGCCCTGCTGTGAGTCTTGCGCTGATTGAAATCCGTCGATCACAACTCCGCGGCCTCCGCCGATCGCTAGAGCGGAGAAAAGCTGCGGGCGCGCCGTGCGAAACAGCTACGTCGCGCTCTCATGTTTCACGCAATGCTCGAACATTCGTTCGCGCGATCGCGTTCCATCCTGACACCGAGCTGAATTGCATGAACCGCTGCGAACAATCTCTGCGTCGCGCGATGTCGTGATCGCGTATCGGTGGACAAATTCACAACGGGTTCATGTCGGCGCGCCTATTCGACTCCACGAGCTGGGGGAAAAGATTGGAGTAAGTGCCATGCGCCGCATCGCCGGACTGCCTCTCGCCTTAGCTCTCAGCCTCTGTTGTCTCTCGCCGCCCCACGCCGCCCGCGCGCAGATCGCGATCGGCATCGGCATCAGCGTCGATGTGGCCCCGCCGCCATTGCCCGTCTACGATCAACCGCCGATCCCCGGCGACGGCTACATCTGGACTCCGGGTTATTGGGCATGGAGCGACGACATCGGTTACTACTGGGTGCCCGGCACGTGGGTGCTGCCGCCCGCGCCCGAATTGCTATGGACGCCCGGCTATTGGGGCTGGAACGATGGCGTCTACGCCTTCCACGCCGGATACTGGGGAGCAACCGTCGGCTTCTACGGCGGCATCTCCTATGGCTTCGGCTACACCGGCCTCGGCTATGACGGCGGCTACTGGCGCGGCGGCAGCTTCTTCTACAACCGCACCGTCAACAACATCACCAATGTCTCGGTCACCAACGTCTACAACAAGACCGTCATCAACAACACGACCAACATCAGCTACAATGGCGGCACCGGCGGCACCACCGTGAGGCCAACGCCGCAGCAGCTCGCGGCGATGAGCGAGCATCACGTGGCGCCGACCAGCGAGCAGACGCGGCACGCGGAAGCAGCGATGAAGGACCCTGCGCTGACGCTCGCCAACAACCATGGTCATCCGGCAGTCGCCGCGACCGCGCACGCCGCACGGTTCAGCGGTGCCGGCGTGATCGCCGCGCATCCGGGCAAGCCGATCGCGGCGCCGCCGCCGCGACATGCGCAACCCACGACGGCAAACACCGTGCCTCCTGGACACGCTTTGCCGTCGGGCAACGCCTTGCCGCCAGTGCACGCTCCACCGGCAGAGCACGCTCCGACGACGGGCAACACTCCGCCAGCGGGACACGCGCTCCCGACAGGAAATGCGCTGCCGGCGGTGCACACTCCGCCGACAGAACATGCTCAAACGACGACGCACACGCTACCGACGGGCCACACATCACCCGGCGCTGGTAACCATCCCGCACCGGCACCGCATGTCGCGGCTCCGGCCGCGCATGCGCCAAGACCGCAATTCGCACAGCACTCTCCGCCTGCGCCGCGCGCGGTCGCGCATCCGCCGGTACCGCACGTCGCGCGTCCGGCCGTTCACCGTCCTGCACCGCCGCCCCGGCGCCCGCCGCCGCATGTGTCACGGCCAGCACCGCGGCCACACCCTGCGCCACGGTCGCATCCCGCACCCAAGCCGCGCCCGGCGCCGCACAGGCACTGACCCTTCGGCTCATCGGCGTGCCTGCAAGGCCTGTCTCTTATACACATCTAGATGTGTATAAGAGACAGCGTTGACACCGCGTCGTTCGCCAGTCATCCCCCGGCCCACGGCTGTCCGGATCGGCCGCGGCTCATGCCGGCGTGGCGACGCCGGCATGAGAGATCCGGGTCAGTATCGGGATCCTGTACTCGCTCGATTTTTCTGAGACCCAGAGCAGCTTGCGGACCGAATTGATGTTCAGGAAGAACTCGCCGTAGGGCCAACCTTCCCTCTCCTGGAGCACGACCTTCATCCGTGCGGTGAAGCGACCTTCCTCGGGAACGATAACTCCCCGCAACATCAGCAGCTCGCCGATCACGGCGGCCCGGTCGGGCAGGGCTGGATGCGCATGCGGCTCGTAACCGAAGCATTGTTCGAGCCTGCGCAGCAGCCGGGTCGTTGGATCGCCTCGCGAGAGCAGCGCCAACTCCCGGGTCGGATGGCCGCGCGGAATGGTCCATTCCTGACGCTCCTTGAGGACCGGACCGCCAAACTTCGGCTCCCAGACCTCGACGGCATCCGTGTTACTGCCATCGGACAGAACGAGCACGAGACCAAACCCCGCCTGGTCGCCGTCGGAACCGGCCCTGGCGTCGATCCAGAGCTGCTGCTCCCATCGCCATTCGACGATATCGAATACGTACGCCTGAGAATCCGGGACGAAGCCTTCGGGGTCACCCGCCGGATCGGCTCCACCGACCCAATGCACCCCTTTGGGCAATCCACCGTAAAGTCCCTCCAAGGTCGGACCATGCTTCTGGGTCTTGGGCTTGAACCAGTCGAACAATCCCATTCGACGTCTCCGGAGACTGTGCCAATCGGTAATGTCTCCGGTCAGAGCACACCCAAGCCTCGCGCGCAAGTTGTATCAACGCTGCGAAACGCCCGTCACCCGCGGGCCGGTCGGATTGGCGTCACGCCAAATTATCCGCTGCATCGCTGATTCCCGCATAGATTTCCTGAAGATCCGCCTCGGTGACGCAGTAAGGCGGCATGACGTAGATCGTGTTGCCGAGCGGGCGCAGCAGCAGGTTTCGGCGTTCGAAGAAGGCCAGGAGCCTGGGGCCGATGCCGGCGAGATAGCCGGCATCGCTGGCCTTCAGGTCGAGTGCGGTGATGGTCCCGGTGCGGCGAACGTTTTCGAAACGTGCATCGGCGCGGAATGGCCCGATCAGATGCTCCTGCATCGCGGCGACCGACGCAACACGCTCGCCGGCGCCGTGCTGCCAGAGCTCGAGATTCGCGCGCGCCGCGGCGCAAGCGACCGGGTTTGCCGTGTAGGAGCTGGAATGGAAGAACATCCGCGAACGGTCGCTGGAGTAATGCGCGTCGTAGATCTCGGCACGGCACAGCGTCACCGCGAGCGGCAATGATCCGCCGGTCAGCCCCTTGGAGTAGCAGGCTATATCCGGCCTGACATCGGCCTGCTCGCATGCGAACAAGGTGCCGGTGCGGCCCCAGCCGGTCATCACCTCATCGGCGATGAACAGCACATTCGAGGCCTCGCAGATGCGCTTCATCTCCTTGAGCACCCAGGCGGGATACATCAGCATGCCGCCGGCGCCCAGGATCAGGGGTTCGACGATGAAGGCTGCCGCGGCTTCGTCCTTGCACGCGGCTTCGAGCGCATCGAGCGTCGCCTGCTCATGACCGGCCGCAGGAAACGGGATCGACGCGACGTCGAACAGCAGCGGCTCATAGGCCCTGTTGAACACCCCGCGCGCACCGACCGACATCGTCCCGACCGTGTCGCCGTGGTAGGAGTGTTGCATCACGATGATCCGCGTGCGCGGCACGCCGATATTGTGCCAATAGCCGAGCGCCATTTTCAGCGCCACTTCGACGCTGGTCGAGCCAGAGTCGGAGAAGAACACGTGGTCTAGTCCTTCAGGCGTCAGCTTCAGCAATTGCGCGGCCACCTGCTCGGCCGGGTCGTGGGTATAGCCGGCGAAGATGATCTGGTTGAGCTGCTCGGCCTGCTGCTGGATCGCGCGCACGATATGCGGATGGCAATGGCCATGGGTCACCACCCACCAGGACGCGATCGCATCGATGATGCGGCGATCATCGGCGGTGTAGAGATAGGCGCCCTCGCCGCGCACGATCTTCGTCATCGCGCCGTGCAGCGCGTGCTGGGTGAACGGGTGCCAGATCGGCGACGTCGGCGAGCGCATCATGGGTTGAAATCTTCGCGCCGGAATGCATCGCTGAATGCCGCTTGCAGCGTGTCCGCCGTGAGCGGCGACAGCAGCGGCAGCCGGCCGAGCCGGCGCACCCGCCCGAACGCGCAGATCGCGCGCTCGCTTTCGGGATTGCTGTCGCCAATGAACGCAATGCCGAGGATGTCGATCCGGCGCTTGCGCAATGCCTCGACCGACAACAGCGAATGATTGATGGTGCCAAGTGCGGTGCGGGCACAGAGCACGACCGGAAGCCGCCATCGCTCGAAGATGTCGATGTAGAGCGTGTCGTCGTTCAGCGGCACCATCAGCCCGCCGGCGCCTTCGATCACCAGCCGCCGGTCTCCCGATGTCGGCACGTCGAGCGCGACGGGATCGATGCGCACCCCGTCGATCGCGGCGGACTGATGCGGCGACGCCGGCGTTCGAAGCCGGTAGCGTTCCGGCACGATGCGATCGGCCGGGATGCCGCCAAGCCGGGCAACCAATTGCGCATCGGTTTCCTCGTCGAGGCCAGACTGGACCGGCTTCCAGTAACTCGCGTCGAGGAAGCCGGCGAGGCCTGCGGAGAAGATGGTCTTGCCAATTCCGGTGTCGGTGCCGGTCACCACGATCGCGTTGCTCATTGCGGCCATCCATTGGTCTCCACGACGAGCGCGTCGAGCAGCGCGCGCACATCGTCCTCGTCGACATTGAGGGTCAGCGCAATCCGCAACCGCGCGGTGCCTGTCGGCACGGTTGGCGGCCGGATGCCCCTGATATCGAAGCCGCGCGCCTGTAGCGCGGAAGCGAGCTGCATCGCGCGTGCATTGTCGCCGACGATATAGGGCACGATCTGCGAGCGCGACGGGCTGCGCCAGCCGCGCGCTTCGAGCTCGCGATGGGTGAACGCAACAAGGCTAGCCAGGCGCTGTTGACGCTCGGGCTCCTCTTGCAGGATCAAGAGCGCCTCGCGCACGGCCACGGCGGTCAGCGGCGACGGCGCGGTGGCGAAGATGAACGGGCGGCAGCGATTGACCATGAAATCGCGCAGCACGGTCGGGGCCGTGACCAGCGCGCCCGCCGCGCCCAGCGCCTTGCCGCAGGTGTGGACGATCACGAGGTTCTCGCGGCCCTCATAGGGAGCCGTGAGCCCGCGCCCCTGCTCGCCATAGACGCCGGTGCCGTGCGCCTCATCGACCATCAGGAAGGCATCGTGCCGGTCGGCGATGGCGATGAGGTCGTCGAGCGGCGCGATGTCGCCATCCATGCTGTAGACGCTCTCGACCACGATCCAGACCCGGCCCGTTCCACCCTCGGCGCGCCAGCCGCGAATGGTGTCCTCGACCGACTGCGGATCGTTGTGGCCGCTGAAGCGGAATTCGGCCCGGCCGGCCCGCGCGCCCTCGTGGATGCTCGCATGCACCAAGGCGTCGAGCACGAGCAGGTCGCCACGCTGCGGCAACGTCGTCAGCACCGCGAAATTGGCGACATAGCCGCCACCGAAGAACAGCGCGGTCTCGGCGCGGAAGAACGCGGCGGCTTCAGTCTCCAGCCTCTCGTGCTCCTCGCAATTGCCTCGCAGCAGCCGCGAACCGCCGGCGCCGACCGGCGTGCCGGCCTCGAGCGCGGCCGCAACCGCCTGCTTGATGCGCGGTGCGGTCGCGAGCGCCAGATAATCGTTCGAGACGAAATCGATGCCCACGCGCGGCTTGAGACCGCGCAGCCGATCGTCCTTGCTCAGGGCGTGCAAGGCCGCGGCGTAATCAGCGGCGTTGGCCGCATGGATTGCGCTCATGCTTCACTCACAGATTTGCAGTTGGTCGCGCGGCGAATGACGCCGCGCGCGTGCTGGAGGTTGCGATCAGGCGAGGCGGGAGGTGATGCCGAGCCGGTCCAGCAGATCGGCGTCGCGATCGCGCTGCGGGTTCTTGGTGGTCAGCAGCACGTCGCCGATGAAGATCGAGTTCGCGCCGGCCAGGAAGCACATCGCCTGCAACTCGTCGGTCATGTACTGCCGTCCGGCCGACAGCCGCACCACGCTTTGCGGCATCATGATCCGTGCTGTCGCGACCAGCCGCACCAGTGCGATCGGATCGGGACGCTCGGCGGTGTCGTTGACCGGCACGCCCTTGACCTCGTTCCACAGATTGATCGGCACGCTTTCAGGATGGCTGGGGAGATTGGCAAGCAGCATCAGCATGCCGAGCCGGTCCTCGACCTGTTCACCCATGCCGATGATGCCGCCGCAGCAGACCTTGATGCCGGCGTCACGCACATGCGCGAGCGTATCGATGCGATCCTGCAAGGTACGGGTGGTGATGATCTTGTCGTAGAATTCGGGCGAGGTATCGACATTGTGGTTGTAGAAATCGAGCCCGGCCCCGGAGAGGCGCTCGGCTTGCGTTGGCGTCAGCATGCCGAGCGTGACGCAGGTCTCCATGCCGAGCCCCTTCACCGCGCTGACCATGTCGCAGACCTGATCGAGATCGCGGTCCTTGGGACTGCGCCAGGCTGCGGCCATGCAGAAGCGGGTGGCGCCAGCATCCTTGGCGCGCTGCGCGACCGCGACCACCTCGTCCCGCGGCATCAGGCGGGTGGCTTTCAGTCCGGTGTCGTAATGCGCGCTCTGCGAGCAGTAGCCGCAGTCTTCCGGGCAACCGCCGGTCTTGATGCTGAGCAGGCTCGCGGTCTCGACGTGGTTCGGATTGAAGTTGGCGCGATGGACGCCCTGCGCCTGGAACATCAGGTCCGCGAACGGCAGATTGTAGAGCGCCTCGGCCTCGGCGCGCTGCCAGGTCTTGCGCGGTGCCGCGCCGGCGCGGCTTTCGGTGCGTTCGATCTCAACGACATCGACCATCGGGCTTGCTTTCTCGCTTGCTATGGATCATAGATAATCTGATATATTATCTATGATTATGGACTTAGAACGATGCTAGCTGACGCTGCGCGGGAGCGCATCCGTTTTTGTGATAGATAATCTATGATGAACGAAGGTGAGAATACGACGACCGCCGGACGCATCGCCGAGGCAATCGGCGAACGCATCATCAGCGGTGCGTTGCCGCCGGACGCCCCGCTCCGGCAGGATCATGTCGCGCGCGAATTCCATTCCAGCCACGTCCCGGTGCGCGAGGCCTTCAGGCAATTGGAGGCGCAGCATCTCGTCGTCGCCGTACCGCGCCGTGGCGTCCGGGTTGCGCCGCTCGACACCAAATCGGTGAAGGAGATCGCCGAGATGCGCGCCGCGCTGGAGGTGGTCGCGCTGCGCAACGCGGCGCCGAAATTCACGTCGGCCCAGCTGGCGCGGATCGAGGTCGCGCTGGTCGAAGGCGACAATGCCGAGACGGTCGAGGAATTCGAGATGGCCAATCGCGCCTTTCATCACGCGCTGGTGGCGCCGTGCGCGATGCCGCGCCTGCTTGCCAGCCTCGACGGGTTGCAGCTGGCGAATTCGCGCCTGGTGTTCGCGATGGCCCGCAACGCCGGCTGGCGGCCGCGGCCCAGCCAGGATCATCGCGTGATCCTGCAGGCGCTGCGCGCTCGCAACATCGAGCAAGCCTGCGGACTTCTGGCGCGGCATATCCAGACTATCGAGCGCCTTGCCCTGCCGGCGGCGTGATCGGAAGACACGCTAAAGCATGATCCGGAACCATGCGAAGCGGTTTGCCGAAAAGATCACGCGCGAACAAGAGGCTGAAGCGAGATGACGATTTGACCTCATCTCGCGTTAGGCGATCGCCACGATCTCCAGCTCCTGATCGCCTGACCCGACGACGTCGCCCTGGGCCTTGCCCATCAGCGCACGCGCCACCGGCGAGACGAACGAAATCGAGCCCGCCTTGGGATCAGCCTCGTCCTCACCGACGATGCGATAGGTCTGCACCCGGCCATCGGCGCGGCTGAACGTCACAGTGCTCCCGAAGGCAACGATTTCGGTCGAGGCAGGATCAGGCATCACCTGTGCCGTGCGCAGCCGTTCGGCAAAGTAACGTGCATCGCGCAACGGTGCAGCCGACTGGCGCCGCCGCTCGTTGACGTCCTCGACCAGCTGCGCGGCCTCATAGGCCGCGCGCGCCTCCCCGAGCTGCTGCTCCAGCGCCTTGCGCCCGGCTTCCGTCACCAGATTGGGATGTGACGAGATCGGACGGTCCGGCAATTGCGTCTCGGACGCGGTCTCGGCACTGTCTTCCTTGGTGAACGCAACGCTCAATCTCGAACTCCCTTTGGATCGAATTTGGAATCGGCTCGGGGCCTGAGGTCTCCAGCTCCTTGTATCAAACTAGCTCCGCCAGGGCGGCCAAGAAAGGGCACCAGCGCGGCAACAACGGCCCCCGAATGGTGCCCGACTGGAACTTTCAGAGGCCTGCGCCGTTTATCATCGGATCGATGTGACGACGCAAGGAGGCGGCCGGACAGCCGCCTTTTTGATTGCCGCAACGGCGGTTCGCCGCTCCTTCGCGGCGTCGGAGCCATGCCCTTGACCAATACGATTGATCGCTCGCAGCTTCAGAAGATCATTGCCGGCTTGAGCGAAGGCGTAATCATCATCGAGTCTGACCAGAGCATCACCTGGGCCAACGAATCCGCACTGCTGATGCATGGAGTCGAAACGCTGGACCAGCTCGGCACGACGGTCGACGAGTATCGCAACAACTTCGTGCTGCGCTACCGGAACAATCATCTGCTGACTGAAAATCAGTATCCTGCCGAGCGAGTGATCGCCGGCGAGGCCTTCGTGGATGTCGTGGTCGTGGTCGCGCCGCGCGACCACGACGGACAGAACGGCGAGAAGCCGGAATGGGTGCACCAGATCCGCAGTCTGGTCATCACCGATACCAAAGGCGATCCCGACTGCCTGGTGCTGGTGATCGCCGATGTCACCGAACGTTTTGCCGCCGAGGCCCGCTTCGAACGCACCTTCAACGCCAACCCGGCACCTGCCTTCATCTGCCGGCAGTCCGACCAGCTCCTCGTCAAGGTCAACCAGGGCTTCCTCGATATGATGGGCTACGCCCGGGATGACGTTTTTGGTCGCTCGATCGACGACATGGACCTGCTTGCAGAGGCGAAAGATCCGGAAACGACCCGCGAACGCGTTGCCGAGGGGAAGACAATTCCGCAGACGGAGACCGTGCTGCCGCTGCCTGCCGGCGGACGCAAACTCGTCATCATGGCGGGGCAGCCGATCGAGGTCGGCGAGGAGGCCTGCATGCTGTTCACGTTTGCGGATCTCGATGCGCGCGAGAAAGCGGAATCCGCATTGCGCCAGAGCGAGCAACGCTTTGCCAAGGCGTTCCAGCTTTCACCGGTACCGACCGCGCTGATGAAGGTAGACGGTCAGGCTTTCGTCAACATCAACGACGCGTTTGCCGGACAGTTCGGTTACGCCGAGGCCGAGCTGATCGGTCGCAGTCCCAGGGACATGAAGCTGTGGGCGCAGCCGGAGAGCCGGCACCGGTTCGAGGCCGGCATCGTCGAGTCCGGCCACGTCCACAAGCTCGAAGCTTGCTTGACGTGCAAGAACGGCAACGACCTCGACTGCATCGTTTCCGCCGAAACCGTCACCATCGCCGACCAGCTGTGCGTGCTGACCACATTCCTCGATATCACCGACCGCAAGCGTACGGAGCGCGAACTGGTGCAAGCGATCGACGCCGTCATGACTGATGCATCCTGGTTGAGCAAGGGCATTATGGAGAAACTCGCTGCGCTCCGCCGGCCAAGCAACACCCCGATCGAAATCCCCACGGCCAAGCTGACTGCACGCGAAAGCGAAGTGCTCGGCTTGATCTGCCACGGCGTGAGCGACGCAGCGATCAGCAAGCGCCTTTCGCTATCGTCCAACACGGTACGCAACCATGTGTCGGCGCTATACCGGAAACTCGGCGTTCATCGCCGCAGCGAAGCGGTGATCTGGGGCCGCGAGCACGGCTACATCTCAAAAAAGTAGCTCAACTAGTACAATTACATCAACGAACTAGTGCAACCCGTTCATTGCGGCAGGACGGGCATTCCCTACGTTTCCCGGGCGCAAAACGCGCGGCCACAACTCAGGAGTTTCGGATGGACAAGGATCGGATCAAAGGCACCGCCGAACAGGTCAAGGGCTCGATCAAGGAAGCCGTCGGCAAAGTCACTGGCAACGACAGACTCGAGATCGAGGGCAAGGCCGAGCAGATCGCCGGCAAGGCCCAGGCCGGGATCGGCAAGGCAAAGGACGCCGCGCGCGACGCCTTGAAGAAATAAGCACACCACCACGCAAGCATTGCATGGCTCGATGCCGGAAATCCCGGCATCGACCGGCGTCGAGGAGGAAGAGACGATGGATTCGGATCGTATCAAGGGAGCCGCCAAGGACCTTGGCGGCAGGATCGAGGAAACGTTCGGCCATGTTACCGGCAACCAGCAGACCCGAGCCGAAGGCGTAGCCCGGCAGATCGAAGGCAAGGGACAGAATCTCTACGGCCAGGCGAAGGATGGCATGCGCGACGCTGGCGATCTTGCCGGCAAGGCCTACGACGAGGGAAGTCATTATGTGAAACAGACCGCGCAGAGCGCCGGCGACACCGTCGGACGCTATCCGCTCTCCTCTCTCGTGCTGGCAGGAGCTGTCGGCTTTGTCGCCGGCATGCTGTTTCGCCGCGGCTAATCGGGAGCAAAGCGACATGATGTATGATGCCAACGCGGCACAATCCGCCGCGGATCCGGTTGCGCCGACACGAAGGACTTCAGGTCCGAATTCGAACGTGTCCTTTTCAGGCGTGTCTCGTTCAGGCGTGTCTTGGGGTGCGGTCTTCGCCGGCTCCGTCACCGCCCTGGTGACGCAAATCGCCTTGTCGACGCTGGGCCTTGGGCTCGGCTTCGCGAGCATCGATCCGGCATCGACCGGCTCGCCGAGTGCCGGCACGCTGTCGCTCGCCGCGGCGATCTGGTGGATCGGGGCCGGGCTGCTCGCCTCGTTGGCGGGAGGCTACGTCGCCGGCCGTTTGTGCGGCTGGGCGTTCGCGTCGAAAGGCGGGTACCACGGCTTGGTCTCGTGGGCCGCAGCAACCCTTGTCATGCTTTTTCTGCTTGGCTCGGCCGTGGGCGGAGTGGTCGGCGGCGCCTTTGGCGCGATGGGCGGCATCCTCGGCGGCGCGGGACGTGTCGTTGATAGCGCGGTCCACGCCGCCGTTCCCGTGCTAGCCGGGTCCGACAACCCGATGTCCGACATCGAGCGCCAGATCAAGTCGTCGGGCGCCAACCAGGACCCGGCACAACTTCGCGACAGCGCTCTCAACGCGATCCGCACGGCGTTGACCGGGGATCCCGCGCAGCAGCAGCAAGCGACCGATCAGGCGGCTCAGGCTCTGGCGCAAATGGAGGGCATCCCGGTCGACCAGGCCAAAACCAAGGTGCAGGACTATCAGCGCCAGTACACGCAAGCCGTTGCCGACGCCAAGCTGAAGGCAACCCAATTTGCCGACGCGGCAGCCAAGGCAACGTCTCGCGTCGCGCTGATCGCGTTCTTCGCACTGCTTCTCAGCGCCGTTGCAAGTGCCGCAGGCGGCCGCTTCGGCGCCGTGAAGACACGCGATGAGGAGCACGATCGAACAATTATTCGCTGAACATCGACATCGCAGGCAGGTCGCCTCGGCCTGCTCGCATCCGGGCGCAATGCCTACGGAGATTCAGCGGTGAGCAACAGACGTCACCGCGCATCAGGAAGGAAATGAAGATGGGTATCATCTGGACGATCATCATCGGCTTTGTTGCCGGCGTCATCGCGAAATTCATCATGCCAGGCCCGAACGAGCCCAGCGGCTTCATCATGACCACAGTGCTCGGTATCGTCGGGGCGGTTGTCGCCAACTTTCTCGGGCAAGCGCTCGGTTGGTACGGGCCCGGTCAAGGCGCGGGACTTGTCGGAGCCGTGGTCGGCGCGATCATCATCCTGTTCGTGTGGGGGGCGATCTCGAACCGGCGCGCCTATTGAGTCCGAAGCGTCACCGGGCACGCGTTGAGATCGAGCGCTGTCTCCCCGACGAATACAGCGCTCGTCTCCATTGAAGCCTGCGGCGTCGCAGTCCCTCGCATCGACACTTACGAGTGCGTCGTCGATTCCGAAGCAGGTCCCTTGCGGCCGAACCGGTTCTTCACCCCCTCGCGCCAGCCCTGGAAGGTGACGAACAGCATCGGCACCAGGAAGATGCCGATCGAGCTCGCCGCCAGCATGCCGCCGAACACCGCGGTGCCGACCGCGCGGCGGCTGATCTCCGCGGCACCGCTCGCGACCACCAGCGGCAGCAGGCCGAGGATGAAGGCGATCGAAGTCATCATCACCGCGCGGAAGCGCATCTGCGCGCCCGTCGTCGCGGCTTCCACGATCGGCTTGCCGGCCTCGCGCTGCTCCTTGGCGAATTCGACGATCAGGATGCCGTTCTTGGCGGCCAGCGCGATCAGCACCACCAGGCCGATCTGGCCGTAGAGATCGAGGTTCAGCCCCGCGAGCTTGATCGCAAGATAGGACCCGAACACGCCGACCGTCACCGACAGCAGCACGGGAATCGGAATCGTCCAGCTCTCATACAGCGCCACCAGGAACAGATAGGCAAACAGCACCGCCAGCGCGAGGATGATGCCGGTCTGTCCCGAAGCCGCCTGCTCCTGATAGGCGGTGCCGGTCCATTCATACGAGTAGCCGGCCGGCAACGTCGACTTCGAGAGATCGGCCATCGTCGCGATCGCAGTCCCCGACGACACGCCTGCCGCCGGGCTGCCGTTCACCGTGACCGAACGATAATTGTTGTAGCGCGTGATCACCTGCGGGCCGGTGACGATCCGCAAGCTTGCGATCGATCGGATCGGCACCATCTCGCCGCCGGTGTTGCGGACATATATCTGCCAGATGTCGGGAATGTCGCGGCGGTCGGCCGCATCGCCCTGCACGTTGACCTGCCAGGTGCGGCCAAACAGGTTGAAATTGTTGACGTAGATGCCGCCGAGCGTGGCTTGCAGCGCGGTGAAGACGTCGGCCATGTTGAGGCCGAGCGCCTGCGCCTTGGCGCGATCGATGTCGAGATAGACCGAAGGATTGGTCGCGGTGAAGGTCGAGAACACGCGGGTCAGATTGGGGTTGCGGTTGGCGGCGCCGATCAATCCGCCCATCACGCTGCTGAGCGAAGCCGGGTCCTGCCCTTCCAGCGCCTCGAGCTGATATTCGAAACCGCCTGATGTCGAGAGCCCGATGATCGGCGGCAAGTTGAACGGCAGCACCGAGGCCTGGCGGATCTGCGAACCTCCGACGAAGGTCTGCCCAATCGCGGCCTGCACCGATTCGGTCGTGGCCTTGCGGTCGGCGAACGCCTTCATGCGCGCCACCATGAAGGCGGAGTTCGGCTCGCTGGCACCGTCGAGCAGCGAGAAGCCGATGATCGACAGCACGTGGTCGACCGCCGGATTCTTCTTCAGCAATGCCTCGACCTGCTTGGTGACCTCGCTGGTGCGCGCCACCGACGCGCCGTCCGGCAATTGCACCGCGATGAAGAAGGCACCCTGGTCCTCCTCCGGCAGGAAGCCCGTCGGCGTGATCTTCGACACCCCGAACACCGCGCCGGCGAACACCAGCACCGCAACCAACGACAACACCGCGACGCGGACCAGCCGCTGCACCACGCCGGCGTAACCGTCGCGGACCCAGTCGATGCCGTCGAGCACCCGCCCCATGATGCCGCGCCGCGGACCACCATGGCGCAGGAACACCGCGCACAGCGCCGGCGACAGCGTCAGCGCATTCAGCGCCGAGATCACCATCGCGGCGCTGATCGTCACCGCGAACTGGCGGAACAGGGTGCCGGAAATGCCGGGGATGAACGCGATCGGCACGAACACCGAGAGCAGCACCAGCGAGATCGCGATGATCGGCGCGGTGATCTGCGTCATCGCCTTCTTGGTGGCGTCGGCCGGCGACAGCTCCGGCTCCTCCTCCATGACGCGTTCGACATTCTCGACCACGACGATGGCATCGTCGACCACGATGCCGATCGCCAGCACCATCGCCAGCAGCGACACCGTGTTGGCGGAATAGCCAAGCGCCAGCAGCACCGCGAAGGCGCCGATCAGGCTGACCGGAACCGCGACCGCCGGGATCACCGTGGCGCGCAGATTGCCGAGGAACAGGAACACCACGATCACGACGAGCACGAAGGCCTCGCCGAGCGTCTTGATCACTTCCTTGATCGTATCGGAGACGAAGGTCGTGGAATCGTACTGCACGAGATAGGTCAGGCCCGGCGGGAACCGCTCCGACAGTTTCGCCAGCGTGGCCTGCACGGCCTTCGCCGTGGTCACGGCATTGGCGCCGGGCGCGAGATAGATGCCCATCGGCACGCCGGGATTGCCATCGATCCGGGACTCCGAGTCCGAGTTCTGCGCACCGATTTCGACCGTTGCAACGTCCCGGATCCGCAGCACCGATCCGTCCGGATTGGCCCGCAGCACGATGTCGCCGAACTGCTTGGACGTCGTCAGGCGGCCCTGGGTCTGCACGTTGCGATGGTGCGCGCGGGCGGCGTGAACCTGACGCGCGCCGATGCGGCCGACTGGGTGGAGGCACGCCTGGCCGAGCCGCAGACCGGCGCCTGCACGCTCTGGGCGCGGATCGCCGCGATCACGTCCGACGGTGCCAGATTGAGGCTGGTCAGCCGCTGGGTGTCGAACCAGATCCGCATCGAATAGTTCAGCTTGGCGAACAGCGACGCCTGCCCGACGCCCGGCGTGCGCGAGATCGCGTCAAGCACGTTGATGATAGCGTAGTTGGTGATGAACAGTGGATCCTGCTCGGCGCTCTTGCTGTACAGCACGATGAATTGCAGCACGGCCGAGGATTTCTTCTGCACGGTCAGGCCTTGCGCCTGCACCTCGGTCGGCAATTGCGCGAGCGCGCTCTGCACGCGGTTGTTGACGTTGACGGTATTGATGTCGGGGTCGGTGCCGAGCGCAAACGAGACCGTCAGCGTGTAGCTGCCGTCATTGCCGCTGGTCGACTTCATGTAGAGCATCTTGTCGACGCCGACGACCTGCGCTTCCAGCGGCTGGGCGACGCTCGATTCGACCACTTCGGCGGAAGCGCCGGGGAACACCGCCGAGACGGTGACCTGCGGCGGCACGATGTCCGGGAACTGGGCGACCGGGATCTGCATCAGCGCCAGCGCGCCCGCGATCGTGATCACGAACGCGATGACAATCGCAAGCCGCGGACGATCGACGAAAACAGCGGAGATCATGGGTTGTTGCCCGTCGATTTCGGCGTGCTGCTGGCGCCGCCGTCCGCCGAAACCTTCATGCTTGACTGGATCAAGGCGCTGGCAGGTCCCGGCACGACCACCTCGCCCGGCTTGACCTTCTGCAATCCCTCGACCACGACCTTGTCGCCGAGCGCGATGCCGCTCGTCACCGCTGCGATCGTCGAGGTCGACTGTCCAAGCTTGATCCGCCGTTGCTCGGCCTTGTTGTCCGCGCCGACGACGTAGACGTACTCGCCCTCCTGATCCGACAGCACCGCCGAGCGCGGGATCGCGAGCACCTCGACCGGCTGCACGCCTTCCAGCAGGACGGTCACGAACTCGTTGTCGGTGAGCTCGCGCACCGCACCGCCGGTCTCGGCGGAATTGTACAGCGACGGGTTTGGAATTGTGCCGCGGAGCGAGATGGTGTCGGTGTTCTGCGCGATCGTGTTGTTGACGAAATTCAGCTCGCCGGTCTTCTCATAGAGCCGGCCGTCCGGCAGGCGCAGCCGGATGACGACGGCCTTGAACCCGCCGCGTGTCACGTAGCGTTCGCGCAGCTCGAGCGACTCGCGCACCGACACGGGAAAGGTGACATACATCGGGTCCTGGCTGACGATGGTGGTCAGGGTTCCCGAACTCGGTGTCACGACGTTACCTTCGGTGACTGCGGTACGCCCGATCCTGCCGTCGATCGGCGAGCGGATCATGGTGTAGTCGAGATTGATCTGGGACAGGTCGACCTGCGCCTGGGCGGCCTGCACCTGCGCCTCGAGGCTCTGCTGGTTGGCGACTGCTGCGTCAACGCTCGATTGCTGGCCGGCCGGCCCGCCGAGCAGGGCCTTGGCGCGATCGGTGGTGAGCTTGGCGTTGACCAGCGTCGCCTGCAATTGGGCGACCTGTGCCTTCTTCGATGCGAGGTCGGCCTCGAACGGGCCGCGCTCGAGCTGATAGAGCAGGTCGCCGGCCTTGACCTCGGCGCCCTCGACGAAGTTCCGCTTCTCCAGAAAGGCCGTGACGCGTGCCACCACGTTGACGCGGTTTGGAGCCTCGACGCGCCCCAGGAACTCGTTGGATTCGGTGATCGGCCGCTTTACCGCCTCGAACACACCGACGGCCGGAGGTCCGGGCGGCCCCGCCTGCGCATGGCCTGCCGTAACTCCCGCGACCACCAATCCCGCCGATATTAGAAGCCTCGCCAATCCACCGCAGCTTCGTTCCGCACCACTCATGCTGCTCAACCCTTCGGCTAACAAGCTCTACGAGACGGATATGACGTCGACGTGCCCAGACCCGGGAAGGTCAGGGATCGGCAAGATGCGTTGCAGCAAATCATAATGGGTCCGATCCGACAATCCTGTAACCCTGGTTCCGGGTTCAGGTTGACGACAACGGATTGAAGGGACGGCGGATACACGAAAGAGGCGCGGCCGTCGCGGATTGGCACGCAATTTCACCGGTCACGATGTGCATCGCGTGACAGGAATCGACAGCCGTCAGCCCGACAGGCGATCAAAGCCTGATGACGACCATGCCGAAGTAGCGGCCCTGGGCGGAATCTGCCAGCGCAAGCGTGGCCTGCTCCAGCCCGTCGATCACGATATGCGGTAGCGCAATGTCGCCGGCGCGGCACCAATCGGACAGACGGTCGAACCACTCGTCGCGTGCTTCCGGATTGTCGTCGGCGCTATAGCCGCGGATCGTGATCTTGCGCAGCAGGATCTGGGTGGAGTCCAGCGCCACGGGCGCCACACGCCCGGTTCCAGTCGTCGCAAGCTGCCCCGACAATGTCCCCGTGATGACGAAACGGGCGTTGTCGCGCGCAACGGTAACGGCGGCCTGCAACTGCTCGCCTCCCACATTGTCGAGAAAGACATCGATGCCGTCGGGCGCGGCCTCGCGCAATTGCGCGACGAAGGGTTTGTCGGTACCGCGGATCACGGCGGCGTCGTAGCCGAGTTCGGCGACCAACCGATCCGCTTTCGCCGATGCACTGGTACTGCCGATCACGCGCCCCGCGCCCAACAGACGAGCGATCTGCCCCGCCATCGAGCCAATCGCCCCCGCGGCGCTCGATATGAAAACGGTGTCGCCGGTACGGATCTGCGCGCCACGCGTCAGCGCTGCATAGGCAGTCCAGCCATGCCCGAGATAGCCGAGGTAACCGAGGGGATCGGGCAGCGGCATCCGCAACCTGATGCATTGCGCGGCCGGAACGGCAGCGAAATCGCGCCAGCCGAACATGTGCTGCACCATGTCACCCGGCGACAGGCCGCTGGTCGGCGGCGCCGTCACGACTTCGCCGATCGCCTCGCCGCGCAGCCCGTCGCCGGGACGCAGCGCCGGAAACGGGACCCCCGGCACATCCTCCGCCCCCTGGCTCACCATCTGGCGGAGCGAGGCCGAGACCAGGAACATGCGATTGCGCACCAGCACCTCGCCCGCACCTGCAACCGGCGGCGGCACCTCAACCAGCTCGAAATGCTGCGGTCCTGGCAGTCCCTCCGGCCTGATCTTCAGCCTGACCTCGCGCGCGATCTCCCGCATCATCAATATCCTTTGACTCGGTTGGTCCATCGGATGAAATGTGAGTACTTCGCTCACATTATTCACGGGGAGCCGCGCCTGACTACTCGCATTCCGAAACCGACGAGCACGATGCGGAAAGCGCCACGACAGGCCCGCTCGCGCGCCACCATCGAGGTCATCCTCGAGAGCGCGGCTCGCATTCTCGGCGAGCGCGGCTGGGCCGCGACGACCACCAACGCGGTTGCCGAGACGGCCGGCGTCAGCATCGGATCGCTGTATCAGTACTTCCCCAACAAGCTGGCGCTGGTCGAGGCGGTCCGGCGCCGTCACTTCGACGAGGTGCTTGCGGTGCTGCGCGCGTCGACCGACACGGCAACGCCTCGCGCGCGCCGCATCGCCGCGTTTGTCGACGGCATGATCACGGTGCATCGTCGGTTTCCCGCCGCGCACCGGGTGCTGCTCGAGGAAGCCCCGCGCGACGCGGCCAGCGAGGCCACGCATCGCCGGTTCGAGATGGAGTACCGGAAGGGATGCGACGCGTTCTTCATCGTCAATAGGCGAGGCAACGCCGCCGTGGATGCCGAGATCGCCGCGCAGGTTCTCGCGGCCGCCGTGGCCGGCGCCGTTCACGACGCGGCGCGGCTTGGATTGCTGGCCTCGCCGCCGTTCAGACGGGAGCTGATCGCGCTGGTCGAGTCCAGCCTGACCAGGCGGCGCGCCGCCGGATGAGGCGATGACGGCGCATCGCGATCTTCACAGCGCAACGGCGTTCTTCAGGCGCGAGGTGACCTGGTAGGCGGGCGATGTCAGCTGTTGGTACAGCCATGGCCGTGCGCGCGTGCCGCCGACCTCGTGCACGCCGTCGAACACCGCCATCTCGATCGAATGCGGATGACCTGACGACGCATAGACGGACTGCATTTCGGCGAACTTCTCGTCGCGTCCGAGTTCCGTCGTGTTTGCGGCGTCGCGATTGCCGATCTCGACGAACAGCGGACACGGACAGGTCAGGCACGCCAGCTCTGCGCCGGTATATTTGGCACGACCATTGCTGAAGTGGATGTAAGCCGCAAGCTCGATGCCGAGGTTCTTGCTGATCACGGGCGACATCAGAAACTTCTTCTCGTCACGCATGTATCCGGAGACGACGGTCGGCCGCATCCGGCCGGTGGCAGCCTCCAGATGGAGCGCGAGGAAGGCCCCCCAGGACACTCCATAGACACCGACGTTCAGGCCGGATACCCCGGTCAATTTCCTGCAGACGATTTCGCCTGCGTCGATCGACGCGCACGACACGTTGTGCGCGGAGACGCCGTGAGATGCCAGCATCGCGGCGATATTGTTCTGACTCTCGAGATTCCCGATCTGGACGATGTAGGGACACCAGACGGCGTAACCGTCCTGGCACAGCTGCTTGCCGAGCGCGTTCATGTAGTCTTTGTCGGCATCATCGAAGCACCGCTCCGGCGTGCTCGCCATGCCATGGCCGAGCAGGATCAACCCCTTCAGCTCGCCATCGGGAACTCCGAGACATCCGCGCACCGGCACGCCACATTCCAGATCGAACTCGACCTTGACGACCGAGAACCCGTCGGCCGCGTCGCGCCACAAGATCCGCATGTCGTCGTGGGACGGGCGATAGAGCCGCCGCTCCCGGAACAGCGACCGCATCTCCCTTCGAATCTCGGGGCCGGTTGCCACCGCCCTCAGCCTTCCGCTCGCCGCGATGTCGAAGAACGACTGGCAAAACGTATCGTAGCCGAGCGCCGGCAGATCGATATTCGCACACGATCCCCGGCAGTGGCCGAGCACCAGCGCGTTGCCGGCAACCGAGGAGGGTCCAACCAGCGTCACCAATAGTCCGGAAAGCGCCCTGCGGCTGATCATCGGCCCTTCCTGCGAGTTCCATCGCGCTTCGAATGAACGACATCCGCTGAAGCGCGATGGGATCGGCTTGCGTCGTCGTCGCTCTCGCAAACTGGCGCGATGAATTGCTCGAACACAAATTAAAGGATGTTCATGGGCGCATGATCGCGAGCAGCGTTGCAGACGTGTCACGTTGGCCCGACGCATCGGCAATTTGACGCCGAATACGTTTCGTAACGCTTCCGAACGTTTCCAATTGTCGCGATTGCGAGGTGGAGATCGCGAGGTCGCGACCGCTCGAGCTCACTCGTCACGTCTCGATCGTCACGTCCAATACATCAGGTCCAATACATCAGGTCCAATACATCAGGTCTTGGGCTTGACCTCGGCGACCTTGGCATCGGCCGCCTTCGGCACGTCGCCGAAATCGAGCTTCTTCTGGAACCCGATCTGCACGTTCAATGCCCAGGGCTGGACCTCGTCGGGTCGCCGGACCTGCCGGACGGAGGCTCCCGCGGTGCCGATATATCCGTCGCCGAAATCGTGGGCGAAATCGAACCCGGTGAGAAACGTCGTGCTCCACAGGTCGGTGTTGAGGTAATCGTCACGGCGATAGCGCGTCAGCAGGCTGACGGCGTTTTTGTCGTCGAACTTGTAACTGACGGAAGCCTCGTGCGACAGCCCGACGTCGAGCGACGCGAACGACAGCGTGGTGTCCTGAATGGTCCGCGACGAACCGACGCCGAAGGTCCATGCCCCCGTCTGATACTTGACCTTGGCGGTGTAGAGCAGTTGCTTGACGTCGTCGAAATCGGTCGTGTCGTACCTGACGAAGTATGGCGACAGCGACCCTTCGACCTCGACGCCATTGGCCTTCACCGTCACGAACGCATTCGGCTGCACGATGTCATGGCTGCGATCGAGGCCGAACAGGTCGGTGGCGAGGTAGCTGACGCGCGACAGAGCGACGGACGAGCCGATCTCGCCGGTCGCGAACTTGTAGGCAAAGCCCGGCATGAACGTACGCGTCACGAAGTTCTCGTCCTGGGGCAGGAAGTCGCCGAGCGTGAAGATGTTGCGCTCGTTCAGCGAGTTGATGCCGGTGTCGACGTTGGCGAAGAACCTGAAGTCGGTGGTGTCGTACTCGACCCGGTTGCGCAGTTGCAGGCCGTGCGAGCGGCGCGCCCAGTTGTCGTCGACCGACGTCGTCAGCGTGGTGCGCAACGCCAGCTTCGGTGCAAGCTCGATCGCCCCGCTGGCGGCGATAATGGCGGTGGTGCTGGGCGCCGCAACGTTCGGATCGTATTGCGTGTCGGCGATCTTGACGTTGAGCCCGATGATGCCGTCCTGGAGCGAGCCACGCAGGTAATCGTAGTTGATCGTCTGCGTCGCGAACGGGCTGCCATGAGCCCCGAGAATGTCGGTCGGATTGGAATCATAACCCGTGCGCAGGCCGATCGAACCTGCATTGACCGCTACCGTCTCGGCCGCCGGAGCGGTCTGCGCAAGACCTGCGGAGACGCCGAACTGCGAAGCAACAACAACTGCCGCCAACAACGCACGCCGAATCATGCACCCGACCCTCCATGCGCAGGGTCGGCAATCATGATTAATCGGCCGTTAAATCAGCAATTTCTGGTTGATTTCACTCGTCCGAGCCTGCCGGCGCCCGTGCGTTTTTGATGGGATTATCAGTATCAATGAAGCCATCAGGGATTTTGATAACATGGTTAACGCTAAGTATTAGAGTAAAAAACCACTTCAAGTTGTAGTCGAATCCGGAGCGTGGATAGTGGCGGCCACCAAGCAACAGCTTGGCTCGATAACAACGGAGGAAGTCATGAAGAAGTATATCGTCGCCGTCGCTCTCGCCTCGCTCATGGCCTCGCCGGCCTTCGCTGGTGGCCCCCGTGGCGGTGGCGGTGGCCTGATCGGCTCCGTGCTGGCTCCGATCACGACCGCGGTCTCCGCGCTCAACGTCAACGCCCTCAACAACGTCAACGTGCTCGGTGGCGGTGTCAACGTCCTGAACGGCAACAAGACCAACGTGTCGGCCATCCTGCCGATCAGCCTCAAGAACACCAACATCCTGTCCGGCATCCTGGGCGGCGGTCGCTCGCACGGCTGCGGCTGCAACTAAGTGCCATTGTCGGGAGAGCACCGAGGTGCTCTCCCAACAGCTTCCCGCGAGAACCTCTCCGCGCTCCCCTAGCGCTTCGCGCCAATCCATCCTTTCCCAAACACGAACACCCCAGGCTTTCCTTCCCGCTCCGGATCGCATCACAGCGGTTGTCCGAGGCTGAGGTTCCGGTCATCATTCGGCAGATCCTGATTGCCTTGAGAGACCGGGAATGGTTGCCAGCATCGCCTTTGCCGAATTCCTGCGCGAGCAACTCGCGCCGCTTGGCCAGCTCACGATGCGGCGGATGTTCGGCAAGACCGGCGTATTCTGCGACGGCCTGATGCTCGGGATGGTTGCCGACAATTCGCCCTACGTGCGGGTCGACGATCGAAATCGCGAGACGTTCGCGGAGGCTGCGACGAGCCCTCCGCTCAACTATGCCAAGAACGGTACGACCATCGACCTGGCATTCTGGCGTGTGCCGGAGCGGCTGCTGGATGAACCCGACGAACTCGTCGCATGGGCGCAGGCCGGGCTGGCCGCCGCGCATCGGGTCGCCGCCAAGCGAGGACGAGCCACTGCGCCGGCGCGAAAATCGCGCGCAAAGCCGGCGAAACGCCGGACAGCGTCATGATGCCGTCGAGCGCCCCGGAATGGCCCGGACTCGTGAGCCGGGCGGAATTGCTCTACGCAATATTTCCGGGGTCGATGGGTTTGTCTACTGGGTAACATAGTGTCCTGGATGGCCGATGGCGAACGACCTGCACGAACATCTGATCGAACTGGCCTACGAGGCCGCAGTCCTCCCTGAGCTGTGGCCGGACGTCCTGCATCGGGTAGGCGGGATCGCCAAGGCGCGCGGTATCGTGCTGCTGACCGCAGCCCCGCACGACGTCCGCTGGGTCGCATCGCCCGACATGCACGAGGATACGGTCGCCTATGTCGAAGGCGGCTGGCACGAGCGCAATGGGCGGTTGCCGCGCCTGCTCGCGGCCAATCATGCCGGCTTCCTGCGCGACATCGACGTGTTCGATACGCCCGAGGAGGTCCAGCAGGATTTGCAGATCCGCGAGTTCTTCCGACCGCGCGGGCTCGGATGGGGTGCCGGCACCGCGATTCCGGTGCCGAGCGGCGATGTGCTGATCTACAGCGTCGAGCGCGAGTATCAGCACGGACCGATCGAGCGGGAGGCGATCGCGCAACTCGATGCACTGCGCCCGCATCTGGCGCGTGCCGCGCTGCTGTCGGCGCGGCTCGGGATGGAGCGCGCGAAAGCGGCCACCGGGTCGCTGGCGATGCTTGGCCTGCCCGCGGCGGTGCTGCGGCGCGGCGGCCGCCTGATGGCGGCGAACGCGCTGTTCGATCGGCTGGTGCCCGACGTGATGCAGGATCGCGCCGATCGCCTCGCGCTGGCGGCGACCGCCGCGGACTCGTTGTTCGCCCAGGCCTTGGCCGTGCTCGACCAGGGTCTCGTCAGCACGGAGGTCCGCTCGGTGCCGATCGCGGCGCATGACGATCGCCCGCCGTTGATCGTGCATCTGGTCCCGATCCACGGCGCGGCGCGCGACCTGTTCGACCGCGCGTCGGCGATCGTGATCGTGACGCCGGTGGTGCCGGCGGAAGTGCCCACCGCGGAAGTGTTGCAGGGCCTGTTCGACCTGACGCCGGCGGAAGCGCGCGTCGCGCGCGGCATCGGCGAGGGACGAACCGTCGAGGCGATCGCCGGCGCTTTCGGCATCTCCCGCGAGACCGTGCGCAACCAACTCAAGGCCGTGCTGGCGAAGACCGGGCTCGGCCGCCAGGTCGAGCTGGCCGGATTGCTCGCCGGGACAAAAATGCCGCCGGGTTCGACTGCCGGCTAGCGCGCGCGGCATCGAGGCATGGCCTCAAGCCTCGCTCAGGCGCGCCTGGAAGAAGCCCGCAACGCGGCTGACGGCATCGGCGGTCATTGGATCATTGTCGGCAAAGTCGAAACCGTGCGCCTTGCCCTTGTACCTTACGATCTCCGCCGCCGCGCCGACCGACTTGCCGAGCTTGACGAGATCCTCACCGCTGGCAAGCGGCACGTTGCGGTCGGCATCACCGTGCAATTCGATCAGCGGCGGCAGGTGCTTGACCTGCGGCGCGATCTTGTCGGGCATGCCGCCATACAGCACGGCCAACGCGGACACCCGCGCGTCGCGGGCCGCCGCGGCCGCGGCGACATAGCCGCCGAGCGAGAAGCCGAGCAGTCCGACCCGGCCGGAACTGTCCGCGCCCGCCAGCACCGCGGACAAAGCCGACGAAACCCGCGCGGCCCAGACATCGAAGCGCCCCGCCTCGTAGACCTCGCGGCGCGCGCTCGTCTGCATCGCCGCGAAGGCCTGCTCGTCGGCCGGCGTATAGTAACGAACGAAATAGGTGTCGATGCCGTCAGCCGTCAGTGCGTCGGCATAACGCTGATAGGCCCGCGGCCTGAGATCGAAGCCGCGCGAGCCGTGCAGCACGAGCACGGCCGGCCGCTTGCCGGGACGCGCTGCGGCGAAACGATTGAGGGTTACGCGGCCTTCATCGGCGTCGACGCTCAGCGTCTCGGACGTCGCAGCGGCAAGCGAAGGTGTCGCCGCCAGCAGGGCAAGGCCGCCAAGCAGGCTCCGTCGGCTGATCGCTGGCATCGAAACCTCGCTTCGACTGCGGCCTTCGCTTCGGCCGGGCGGTGCCGCTATATCATGCCGAACAACGCGACCGGTAGGGTCGTTCATCGGGCTCGTCTCCGGGCATCGCGAAAGGATCGCATGTTCAAATGGCACCGGTTGCGCTAGTGATAGCTCCCTTCCCTCCCTGCGCCCGTCCGGCGCATGTCCAGTCAATGAGTGTATCTGAATGGCCGAAGCCGACCTCGACGCCGTCATCCGGCAAACCGCAAGAACCCAGACCAAGGCCGTGATGGCGGCGGCCAAGAAGCGCCAGGCCGTCTGGGTTGCGCGCGCGGCCAAAGCCAAGGACAAGGAGACCAAGGCGCGCTTCCGCTTCCTCGCCAAGAGCACCATGCTGAACGCGACCGCGACCGCCAAGCGGTTGCAGAACTCGGCCGAGAACGCCGCCGACGCCTATGCCCGGGCCATGAAGAAGGCGATGGAAGAACCGCCGCCGGCCAAGCCGCCAAAGAAGAAGGCAGATGCCTGAAGGAGCGCGCATGCTCACGGTTCACCATCTCGGCAAGTCACAATCGGAGCGGATCGTCTGGCTGTGCGAGGAGCTGGAGATTCCCTACGAGCTGAAATGCTATGCGCGCGATCCGGTCACGATCCTCGCGCCGGCCGACTACAAGGCGCTGCACCCGATCGGCGCCGCGCCCGTCATCACCGATGGCGATCTGGTGCTCGCCGAATCCGCCGCTGTCGTCGAGTATATCGTCGCCAGGTACGGCGATGGACGCCTGACGCTGAAGTCCGATCATCCTGATTTCGCACCGTTCCTGTACTGGTTCCACTTCGCCAACGGCACGCTACAGGCGCAGATGGGCCGCAGCATGATCCTGAACCGCCTCAACCTCGCGGCCGACAATCCGATGCTGGTGGCGACCCGGGCACGGGTCGACCGCTCGTTCGATCTGATCGAGGCCCGGGTGCGCGACGCGCGCTATCTCGCAGGCGACGAATTCACCACCGCCGACATCATGATCGGCTTCTCGCTCACGACCATGCGCTACTTCCTGCCCTATGACCTCGGCCGCTGCCCCAACATCAGGAACTATCTCGGCCGCATCGCCGCGCGCCCGGCCTATCAGCGCGCGATGCAGAAGGGCGATCCGGGCATGGCGCTGCTGCTGACGTGAGGCCGTGATGCCGCGCTATGTCGCCCTGTTGCGAGCAGTCAATGTCGGCGGCACCGGCAAGCTGCCGATGCCGGAGCTGAAGGCGATGTGCGTCGCCGAAGGGTTCGCCGACGTGCAGACCTACATCGCAAGCGGCAACGTCGTGTTCTCCTCGAAGCTCGGCGCGGCCAAGGTCAAGGCCGCGCTGGAGCAGCGGCTGCACGCCTATGCCGGCAAGCCGGTCGGCGTCATCGTCAGGAGCGCGGACGAGATCGCCGCGGTGCTGAAAGCCAATCCGTTCCCGAAGGAGCCGCCGAATTTGACGGTCGCGATCTTCCTCGACGCGCCGCCGCCCAAGGATGCCTTGAAGGATATCAAGGGCCAGCAGGACGAGCAGGTGCGGCTCGGCAAACGCGAGATCTACGTCGCCTTTGGCGGCGGCATGGGTCGCTCCAAGCTGAAGATCGCCGCCGCCGCGAGCGGCACAGCGCGCAATATCAACACCATCGCGAAGCTCGCCGAGTTGGCGGCAGGTGACTAGCCAGTTGCCTCAAAGCCCGTCATCCTGAGGAGCCTGCGCAGCAGGCGTCTCGAAGGATCGACGGCCCCGCCGGTGGCCGTACATCCTTCGAGGCTCGCCCAGCGCTGCAAGGCTCGCACCTCAGAATGACGGCTCAGGTGCTTCGGCGCGCGGATAGGTACTGCGCCGGCTAGCGCTCGTGCACGACAAATCCTTCGGCACCGAGCCTGGCCAGCACGGCCTCAAGGTGAGCGCGGTCGCGGGTTTCAATCACGAGCTCGAGCAGCGTCGCCTTGGCCGGCAGATCGGAGAAGGTGCGCTGATGCGAGACCTCGATGATGTTGGCACCGGCATCGGCAAGCAGGATCGACACCGCCGCGAGCTGTCCGGGCCGGTCGATGATGTCGAGCGCGAGCTGGGTCAGCCGTCCCTCGCGCGCGAGCTCGCGGGTCAGGACCGAGGCGATCAGCCTGGTGTCGATATTGCCGCCGGTCAGCACCAGGCCGACATTGCGGCCAGCAAAGCGCTCGGGTGCGGCAAGCACCGCGGCCAAGCCCGCGGCGCCGGCGCCCTCGACCACGGTCTTCTCGATCGAGATCAGGGTCGCGACCGCGCGCTCGATCTGGTCCTCGCTGACCAGCAGAATATCGTCGACGAGTTCTCGGACGATCGTCGTCGTGATCTGCCCGGGTGCCTTGACCGCGATGCCTTCGGCAAGCGTGTCGCCGCGCATCGGCAGCTGCTCGCCACGGACGGCATTGTACATCGAGGGATAGAGCTGGGCCTGCACGCCGACGATCTGCAACGACGGCTTCAGCGCCTTGGCGGCCGTGGCGATGCCGGAGATCAACCCGCCACCGCCGATCGGCACCACCAGGATGTCGAGCTCCGGCACGGCTTCGAGCATCTCGAGCCCGATCGTGCCCTGGCCGGCGATGATCAGCGGATCGTCATAGGGGTGGATCAGGATCAGGCCGCGCTGCGCGGCATGCGTGCTGACGAACGCGAAGCACTCCTCCAGCGTCTGACCGGTGATGATGACCTCGGCGCCGTGCCGCCGGGTGTTCTCGATCTTCACCATCGGGGTGCCGACCGGCATCACGATGGTGGCCGGGATACCGAGCCGCTTGGCGTGATAGGCTACGCCCTGGGCATGATTGCCGGCCGACATCGCGATCACGCCGCGCTTGCGCTCGTCCGGCGAGAGCGCCTGCAGGCGATTCAGCGCCCCGCGCTCCTTGAAGGTCGCGGTGAATTGCAGGTTCTCGAATTTGAGGAACAGGCGGCAGCCGCAAATCTCGCCGAGCGTGCGGCTCTCGTTGCACGCCGTGACCATGACCGCGCCCTTGATGACATCGGCGGCACGGCGCACGTCGGCGAGGGTGACGGCAGGCGGATTGGAAGGATGCGGCATCTGGTTTCGCTTTGGACCGTTTCGTGAGACGGAACCTAGCGGGTTTCGATGCCGAAGACGACCGCGCTATCGCGCGGTCAACACCTGTTCCGCCGGCTTGGCCGGCGCGGCCTGCTCGACGTCATCGCATTTCAGGCATACCAGCGCGGTACGGAAATGCTTGTCGAGCACAATGGTTCGCGTCCTGCCGCACTGGCAGCGCATCGGCTTATCCATGGAAGATCGGCCCGGTTCGAGATGCAAGGAAAGCGTCGAGGAAAGCGTGCGCTTAGCTAGCCCGGTCCGGTTAACCTAATATGACTTGCGAGCGGAAAATTTGTCGCGCCGGAAGCCGCTTCACGCGTTTGCGGATCATGCTTCAGAAGAAGGCGACACTGAGGTCGAGACCATAGCTGGCCCTGAGAATCGCGACGAACACCACGGCCGAGGCCAGCAGCAGGAGATGCCGGACGACATTGCTCCGAAGCGAATTGGCAGGAAACGCACGCGCAATCGATTGAGCCAAGGCAGTCATTCGCGACCTCCAGAACCACGTCCCGAAGTTAGGTCGCGTACAATGCTGTGAGGTTCAACGCGGCTCGCGGGACGGCTGGCGGCGCACCGTGACGCTCTGCTCGGGATCGGGCTGTGGCCGCGTCCGGTTCCGGAAGCGGTGACCGACCACGATCAACGTGCCCTCGGCGCGAACCGGAGTTTCGGCCGATGGTGCGGGCGGCAGATTGTCCTGCGTGACGGCCTCGAGCGCGGCAAGGAACGCGCGTCCGGCCGGTGTGATCTCCCAACCTTCGACGTCACGCAGCAAATAGCCGTTACCGAAGATGTCGAGTTCGGGAACCCGCGACGCCAGGCGCTTGATCCGCGCATGCCAATCGTCGCCGCTCGATGAGAGGATAGCAAGGTCGTGCTTCAGTGAGTCGAGTGTGGCTCTTCCGCTGACGTGACTGGCCAATATTTTTAGAATCGCAATCTGTATGCTCAACTCGAAGCCTCGACCGCCACGGTTCTTTTTGTTCTGCGCAGCCGATCTGGAAATTATCGCGCTGATGACTCCGACGTCCAGTCATCAGCGCCAGTTATCCAGAGCCGGAATGACGGTATGAACTTACGCCGCGCGGGACGATCCGACGTGGCGCTCGGGCCGATGCGACGACATCGATTCCTCTTCGCCATCCTGCGGCGCGCCCCAGAACTCCCGCACCGTCGGGCCGTCCTTCAGCCTGCGGTCGCGCAGGAAGCCGAGAATTTCGTGCGGCCAGACCCGGCGTCCCATCTGCGTGTACCAGCGCATCGCATGCCGCAGCCCGGCGTCGCGATGCAGCAGCACGCGCAGCAGGGCCTTCGGCCGGCATTGCAGCACCATCTCGGTGAACTTGAACCAGAGCAGCACGCGCCATGGCGGCATGTACCGGGTCGCGAGCACCTGATGCTTGTAGTCCCAGAGTCTGCGATCGGTCTGGATCACGCGTCGCTCTGCCGCGAGACGGAAATACGGCGTCCAGCGATGCGGCGTGACGTAGAGCATCTGGATCTGATCCGGATCGTAGGAGAGCAACTGCCGCAGGCCGCGCCAGTGATCGCGATCGGTCTCCTCCTCGAAGCCGACCACCCAGGTCGCCATCGACAGGATGCCGTGTTGGCGCATCAGCCTGATAGCCTCGCGGTCCGTCGTGGTGGTGGCGCCCTTGCGGATCAGCTCCAGCGTCTTCTCGTCGGTGTTCTCCATGCCGAGCAGGAAGCGCTGCCAGCCGGCCTTCTTGTAGAGATGCAGAATGTCGGCATCGCGGACGATATCGTCGGCGCGAGTCGATCCGACCAGGATCAGATCGACATTCTCCGCGATCAGCGCCTCGAGGAAGGTCCGCCAGGCTTTCTTCGAGACGGTCGGATTCTCGTCGGCGAAGTTGATCACCTTGACGCCGTGCTCGCGGTGCAGCCGCGCCAGCTCGCTGGCGAAGCGCACGGGATCGCGGTGCCGCCATCGCGTCCAGAAGCCGCGTTGGCCGCAGTAGTTGCAGAGATGCGGACAGCCGCGCGAGAACTGCACGACGACGGCCCGCAGCCCGCCCCAATAGCTGTAGCGCGCGTGGTCGATCAATTCCCAGCCGATCCGATAGGCATCGAGGTCGCGGATCACGGGCGCGGGCGGCGTGACGCGCGGCCCATAATCGTCGCGGAATGCGATGCCGTTGATGATGCGGAGATCGCCGCCGGTCTCCAATGCCCGCATCAGTTGGCGCGCGGTCTCCTCGCCTTCGCCGCGCACGATCGCGGTGACGTAACGCTCCTCGCGCAGGATGTCGCGCCAGTGATAGGTCGGAAACACGCCGCCATAGACGATCCGCACGTTCGGCAGGGCCTTGACGATCGCCTGCGCCACCTCGGTGATGACAGGATGGCCCGAGGTCGAACCGGAATGACCGAACAGGACGGCATCAGGTGAAAATCGCGATGCTTCCGCCACGATGGCCGTGAGCGGCATCGGCCCGAACTCGGCATCGACGAGAGCAACGTCGTGACCGTCGTCGATCAGGGGACCACCGATCGACAGCAGGCCGAGCGGCGGCAGATGGTCGTCGGGAATCCGGCTGCCGATTGCCGGATGCGGCACGTTGATGAGAAGTATGCGCATGGATGATCGCTCCCGCTTTGGTTGGCGTGATCGTTCGTCCCCGCATCTTGTGATGGAGAGCCCAACCCCCCGGCCGGGCTTTGGAAGAGAATGGAAGGCGCGGCCTGCCGCGCTAGAGATTCGCAACCTCCGCCGGCGCGATCGCGGTCAGCCCGCCGAAGCGGCGCTCGCGACGATGGAAGGAGGCGAGCGCGTCGGCGAGATCGTGGGCATCGAACTCGGGCCACATCCGCTCGGTGAAATGCAGCTCGGCATAGGCGCCTTCCCAGAGCAGGAAGTCCGACAGCCGCTTCTCGCCCGAGGTGCGGATGATCAGGTCGACATCGCGCAGGCCGACTTCGCCGGTGATCAGGTCAGCGAAGCTCTCACGGCTCAACTGACCGGCACCGGCGGCGCGCGCCGCGGCGTTCAGGATCGCATCGCGCGCCGAATAGTCGATCGCAATGCGCAGATGCAGCGTGGTGCCGTCGGCGGTCGCGGCCTCGGCGCGCCCGATCGCGTTGGCAATGCCGTCGGGCAAGCGGTCGCGGCGGCCGATCACGGTGAGGCGGACGCCATTGCGCACCAGTGCGGCGATCTCGTTGGCGAGATAGAACCGCAGCAGCCCCATCAGCGCGGTGACTTCTGCCTTCGGACGACGCCAATTGTCGCTCGAGAACGCATAGAGCGTCAGCGTGCCGACGCCCTGGTCCGGCGCGGCTTCGACGATGCGGCGGATCGCCTCGACGCCGGCCTCGTGGCCGCGCAGCCGCGACAGGCCGCGCCGCGTCGCCCAACGGCCATTGCCGTCCATGATGATGCCGACATGCAGCCGCGCGGCGGCCACCGGCTCGAGTGCGACATTACTTTGCATTACAAAGTCTCCGGTCAAAAAACGGGATGATCAAATCGGCTGGATACCGAACCGGCCGGACGTTCCGTCGTCCTTGCCGGCGGTCTTTTCGGCGGTGCCGGCAGCCTTGGCCGCATCGCGGACCAATTGCTCGAGCACGGCGAGATAATCGAGGAAGCGGCGGCGGCCGCTCTTGGTCAACCGGCAGCTGGTGTGTGGGCGATTGCCTTCATAGCCCTTGATGACGTCGACGAGGCCGGCCTCCTGCAACACCTGCAAATGCCGGCTGAGATTACCGTCGGTCAGCCCGCAGAGCTGCTTGAGATCGGCGAAGGCGAGCCCCTTCGGATGCGCCATCAACGAGGTCAACAGTCCGAGCCGCGCCTTCTCATGGATGACGCGGTCGAGGCCATCATAGGCGAATGGCGCGGTGGTCACGTCAGTCTTCGGCATCATTGTCTCCGGATGCGAAATACAACAGTGCCGCGAGCAGCAACTGGCCGATCGCGAACGGCAGTCCCATGGTCCAGGGCGACAGCGCGTGGCTCTGGCTTGCGATCAGCAGCACCGTGAAGCCCGACAGGAAATACCAAGCGCCACCGAGCGCGATCGTGCGCGGCAGCAGCCGGACCGAGGCGAACACGCCGAGGCTGACCAGCACCTGCCACAGGCCGGGCAGCATCCACAGCGTCTCCGGCGCGAATTTCCATTGCAGGATCGCCAGCAGCACGCCGGCGATAGCAGCCGGCACGAACTGCTCGATCGCCTGTTGCACCATGGCGTCGGCAAGGCCGGAATGATGCCGCCGCGAACGCGCCTGCATTTCGATCCAGATAAGCACCGCCGACAGCAGGGCGGCCGCCGCCCAGCCCGCGAGGAACGCGATCGGATGGCCGGTCGGATCGGCAAGCCAGAGATGTTGGGCGAGCGCGGTGACGAATGCGATGCCGCTGGTGGCGGCGACGGTCGCCGGACCATAGCCGCGGAACGCGGTTCCTGCCGCAATCTGATTGCGGATCGCGAGGATGTCGGCCAACGCCTTGTCGAGGTCGCGCATGATTCGCCCGAACTTTGTATTGCAAAGTATACGGGATTACCAAGTAAAGGCAAGCGCCATCGCGCTGGTCGCCGCGCGGGATGCTTAATGGACGGTTACTGCGCGAATTGCGGCGGAAGCGTGCCGCCTCACACCTTCACCAGGCTGGCGAAGCCGCCATAGATCATCCGCTTGACGTCGAACGGCACGGTGTTCGGGTTCATCGTCGGTGACAGACGAGGATCGGCCATCACCTTGGCGTTGATCCGGTCGCGCTGGGCGCGCGACTTGTAGGTGATCCAGGCGAACACGACGGTTTCGCCCGGCTTCAGCTTCACGCTTTGCGGAAACGACGTCAGCTTGCCCCGCTTGACGTCGTCGGCGACCCATTCGCGATAATCCAGCGCGCCATATTCGCGCCAGACCTTGCCGGCCTTCTTCGAGAGCTGAGCATAGGCTTTGAGTTTCTTCTTCGGCACCGCGACGACGAAACCATCGACGTAAGGCATTTGGGCTTCCCTGTTCCATTTGGTCGTCACTGCGAAGGGCGAAGCAACGAAGCAATCCTGCGCTTGCAGCGCAACGGATTGCTTCGCTGAACCTGTCATCGGACGCGCATTGGCGCGACGGATGGCTCGCAATGACCGCGCATGACGCGTTGCGCGTCAGCTGTGACAGCAGGATGCCTGAACCGGCGCCGGTTGGTACTGGTCACGTAGCCGCACCCAATCCATCGGATAGGGCAACCCCTCCTCGTGGCGGCCGAGTGGCGTCAGGTCGAGATAGTGATAGGCCGCATTCATCATGTCGAGGCCGCGCGAATAGGTCGAATAAGTGTGGAAGATCGCGCCGTCCTGGTCGCGATAGAACACGCTGACGCCCGGGGCCTCCTCACTGCCGAACGGCGTGGTGCCGTAATTGTAGAGCGTCGCGCCGGACTTCAGCTGCTCAGGCGAGAAGGTGACCGCATAATCGTAGTTGAAGTCGTTGGCGCCCGACGACACCCAGTCGAAGGTCCAGCCCATCCGCTGCTTGAACGCCTCGAGCTTGGCCAGCGGCGCCCGCGAGATCGCGACCATCGTGGTGTCGCGCGCGGCCAGGTGCGGCACCATGCGCTCGAAACCATCGACCCAGAACGAGCAGCTCTTGCATGCCGCGTCCCATTCGGGTGCGAACATCACGTGCTGCACCACGAGCTGCGGCCTGCCCCTGAAGAGATCGCCGAGCCTCACCTTGCCTTCAGGCCCATCGAACACATAGTCCTTGTCGACCTTGACCCAGGGCAATTCGCGGCGCTGCCGGCTCACCGCTTCGCGGGCCTGGGTGAGCTCCTTCTCGCTGGCCATCAGTGCCTTGCGGGCTGCGATCCACTCGTCGCGCGAAACGATCTTGTGCTGTTGCATGAGATGCTCCTTTGCAGATCAGGCGTCGACATATTGTTGCAGGTTGCCGAGGGATTCGCTCCAGCCGCGCCTGTGGTTGTCGCGCGCGGTTTCGTCTGTGAACTGGGCGTGATGGAAGGTGAGCAGCGTGCCGCCGGCGTCCGGCTTGATCGACACCGTCACCTCGGACTCGCGCTCGGGGGTCGAGTGCCAGGCCCAGCTGAACACCAGTCTTTCGTTCGGCACCACCTCGCGATAGACGCCGCCGACCTCGTGATGTTCGCCGCTCATCCCGGTGAATCTGATCCGGTAGCGTCCGCCGACGCGGACGTCGAGTTCGGCCTGTGTCGTGCCGGGCTTGAGCTCGCCGGGACCGAACCAGTGCACTAGGTTTTCCGGCTCGATCCACGCGGCGTAGACTTTTTCCGGCCGCGCGCGGAGATGCCGCGTGAGGGTGAGGCTTGGCCGCGCGGACTCTGGGCGAGCGGCAAGATCGGCTGCGGCTGCGGATTTTTCGGCCGGTTTACTGACCATGGGTCTTCCTCCACAAAAGCTGCAAGGCGGTCGAGATTGTCGGACCAGAATTGCGCATAGCGATTGAGCCAGTTCATCGCCTGCTCCATCGGCCTGGCAGTGAGCCGGCAGGCCACCGTGCGTCCGGTCTTCTCGCGCGCGACGAGACCCGCATCCGTGAGTACGTCGAGATGCTTCATGATCGCGGGCAACGACATCGCGAATGGCTGCGCCAGCTCGCTCACCGACAGGCCGTCCTGCTCGCCGAGCCGCGCCAGCAGCGCGCGGCGGGTGGGATCGGACAGCGCGGCAAAGGTGCGGTCCAGCGCTTCGTCTTGATACTTAACCATACGGTTTACTATAAGCGCAAACCGCGCCGCGTCAAGCGCGCGGCTTCACGATCGCGTCAGGATGGGGCAGGGCGACGATCGATGTCGTGGCCGCTGGCAACCGTCGTGCTGTGGTGGGACCTAGTCGGGATAGACCGTCCGGTGCCGGCGATGATCACGGCGCGGCGACGGCGGCGGTGGCTGGCGAAACAGGAAGCGCGGGTTTTCACCGCAAGCGAGATACCGCCCCGACACGCTGGCCTGGCATTGCTCGAAGGTCTGATAGGCGCATTCGCCGGGATAGCCGAGGTCCGGCCCCTGTGCGCACCACGGATAGTCATAATCGGCGGCGGCCGGCGTGATGCCCGCCGCACCGGCAAGCGTCATCGTTCCCAGGACAAGCACTGCCAATCGCCATGTGCGCATGATCCAACCCGCTCCGACTCTCAGGGTATCGCCGTCACTCAAGCGCGGCATACCGGGTTAGGTTCCCGATTGCTACCCTATTCGGCTTCAAGCCGGTCAATTTTGCAGCCGGGCGCAAGACAAGCCCGCGCGCGCCGGACTTGTCTTGCGCATTCAGCTCGAGACCTACTCGACCTTGAGGCCGGCGAACTCGACCACCTTCTTCCACTTGTCGGTCTCGGCCTTGATGTCGTTGCCGAAGGCGTCCGGCGTCTGGATCAGCGAGTCGCCGCCGAGCTCGACCAGGCGCTTGCGCATGTCCGGTTCGGCGAGCACGGCGTTGATCTCGCCGTTGAGCTTGGCGACCAGCTCCTTCGGTGTGTTCTTCGGCGCGCCCATGCCGAACAGCGCGCTGGCCTCATAGCCCTTCACGGTCTCGGCGATCGCCGGCACGTCGGGCAGTTGCGAGGAGCGCTCCGTCGTCGTCACGCCGAGCGCGCGCAGCGAGCCGGAACGGATGTGCTGGATGATCGAGGGCATGTTGTCGAAGATCACCTGCACCTGACCGCCGAGCATGTCGGTGATCGCGGGCGCCGCGCCGCGATACGGCACATGCTGCATCTTGCAGCCGGTCATCGACATGAACATCTCGCCGGAGAGATGCACCGAGGTGCCGTTGCCGGACGAGGCCATGTTCACCTTGCCGGGATTGGCCTTCACGTATTCGATGAACTCGGCGACGTTCTTCGCCGGAACGTCCTTGTTCACCGTCATCACGTTCGGCACGCGGTTGAAGGAGGCAACCGGCGCGACGTCGCGCACGAAGTTGAACTTCAGATTGGCATAGAGCGAAGCGTTGATGTAGTTCGCCGGATTGACCAGCAGCACGGTGTAGCCGTCCGGCTCGGCGTTGATCGCAGCCTCGGTGCCGATATTGTTGCCGGCGCCCGGCTTGTTCTCGATCACGAATTGCTGCCCGAGCTTTTCCGACAGCCGCTGCCCGATCAGGCGCGCGATGATGTCGGTGGCGCCGCCCGGCGGATAGCCCACGATCCAGCGCACCGGCCGCGCCGGATAATCGGCTGCGGATGCGCGGCCGATCGCGAATGTCGAAATCCCCGACCCGATCAGGCCCAGCGCAGTGCGGCGTGAAATCATGAAGTCTCTCCCGATCCAGCAGGGTTTGCTCCCCTGCCCGTTTCTGTTGCGTTGCGTGCGGCGCGGTTTTAACAAACAATGTCTGGAGCGGCCAGTGCGACACGTACGCCACCGACCGCGACGAAAGACTAAGCTGCAATCTCGTTATGACGCGTTTTCTTCACGCGAACCGGTGTCCACTTCGCTGGAAAACGCTCTGGACCGAAGAGGATCGATCATGTCCGTCAAGGTGAATGGGCTCGACCATCTCGTGATCAACGTCACCGATGTCGTGCGCTCTGTTGCCTGGTACAGCAGGATTCTCGGCATGGAAGTGAAGGTGTTCGATCCCGGCAAGGGCAAGACACCGCGCACCTCGCTTGTGTTCGGCAACCAGAAGATCAATGTGCGGCCGCGCGATGCCGACAAGGTGGAGTGGTTCACCGCCGATCACGAGGCGGCCGGCAGCGACGACCTCTGCTTCCTCACCTCGAGCACACCGGAGCAGGTGGTTGCGCATCTGAAAGCCAATGGCGTCAAGATCGAGGAAGGCCCGGTCGCCAAGCAGGGCGCGCGCGGCACGCTGCGATCGGTCTACTGCCGCGATCCCGACGGCAGCCTGATCGAGATTTCGTCGTACGAGGATGGCGCGAAGTAGCTTCCGCGCCACGTCTTCCGCGCGACGGAACGGATTGCTCCATCGCTACGCTTCCGATTTGCTCTCGGCGCACACCGATGGCAGAACTGCTCCCAACCAAGACCAATCGCGGCCGGCAAAGCCGCGCGGGAGGACACATGACCAGTTCAAAAGCAGTGCCCGGCATCGTCGGACCGTTCGCGGGGCTCGACGTGCCGTGGTTGCTGCGGATGCGCGCCGAGGTGCGCCGCGATCATCCATTCCTGATCTGGGCCCCGTTCGATGCGCCGGCGCGGCGCTGGAGCTATGGCGAATTTCATGAGCGTGTCGGCGCGCTGGCCGCAGGGCTTGCCAAGCGCGGCATCCGGCAAGGCGACTATGTCCTGATCCATCTCGACAATTGCATCGAGGCGATCATGTCGTGGTTTGCCTGTGTCGAGCTCGGCGCGATCGCCGTCACCACCAACACCCGCTCGGCCGCGGCCGAGATCGAATATTTTGCCGGCCATTGCGGCGCGGTCGCCGCGATCACCCAGCCGGCCTATGCTGAACTGATCGCAGCCAACTGCAAGGGGCTGCGCTGGATCGCGGTGACCTCGCACGATGCCGGGCAGGCCCCGGCACAGCCGACCGCGCGCGGCGATAGCTTCGATTCGCTGTTCGCCGACAGCGCCGACCGGCCGAAGCGCCCGATCGATCCGCTCGCACCGTGCAGCGTGCAATACACCTCCGGCACCACGTCACGGCCGAAGGCGGTGCTGTGGACCCATGCCAACGCGCTGTGGGGCGCCAAGATCAACGCCGCGCACCAGGACCTGCATGCGACGGACGTGCACCAGACCTATCTGCCGCTGTTCCACACCAACGCGCTGGCCTATTCGATGCTGGCGAGCCTGTGGGTCGGGGCGACCTGCGTGATCCAGCCGCGCTTCTCGGCGAGCCGGTTCTGGCCGGTGGCGCTCGAACACGGCTCGACCTGGACCTCGACGATTCCGTTCTGCATGAAGGCGCTGCTGGAGCACGAGGTCCCGAAGGATCACAAGTTCCGGCTTTGGGGCACCGCCGTGAACGAGCCGCCGCCATTCGCCGTGTTCGGCATCAAGATCATCGGCTGGTGGGGTATGACCGAGACCATCACCCACGGCATCATCGGCGAGGTCGACCAGCCGAACACGCCGATGTCGATCGGCCGCGCCGCGCCGGAATACGAAATCCGCATCACCAGTGATGACGGCACCGCGACCGGCGTCGGCGAGACCGGCAATCTCCTGATCAAGGGCATTCCCGGCCAGTCGTTGTTCGCCGAGTATCTGCACAACGACAAGGCGACGCGCGAGAGCTTCGACGAGCACGGTTATTTCATCACCGGCGACCGCGTCACGATGCTGGAGCGCGGCTATATCAAGTTCGGCGACCGCTCCAAGGACATGCTGAAGGTCGGCGGCGAGAACGTCGCGGCCTCCGAGATCGAGCAGGTGATCGCCGTGGTGCCGGGCGTGCGCGAGGCCGCGGTGGTCGCGAAGAAGCATCCGATGCTCGACGAGGTGCCGGTCGTCTTCATCATCCCGCAGGCCGGCGTCACGGCCTTGCCGGCCGACCTGCACGACAAGGTCATGACCGCCTGCCGCTCGGCGCTCGCCGACTTCAAGGTGCCGCGGGAGATCCGCTTCGTCGACGAGATGCCGCGCTCGACGCTGGAGAAGGTCGCGAAGGCGGAGTTGCGCAAGATGCTGGAATAGGACCTGCTCGTCATTGCGAGCGAAGCGAAGCAATCCATGGTTCAGCGCATGCGAGATAAATGGATTGCTTCGTCGCTGCGCTCCTCGCAATGACGGTGAGACCTTAATTCACCTCGAACCGGATCGGCAGCTTCTTCGGGCCACTCACAAAATAGGCCTGCGTCATCTTCACCTCGCCGTCGAGCGACAGCGATTTCAGGTGCGGCAACAGCTCCTCGAACAGGATGCGCATCTCGAGCTTGGCGAGATACTGGCCGAGGCAGAGATGCGCGCCATAACCAAACGCGACGTGGCGGTTGGGCTTGCGGTCGCTGCGGAAGCGGTCGGGCTCCTCGAACACCTCCTCGTCGCGATTGCCCGAGGCGTAGCACAGCATCAGCCAGTCGCCCTTGGCGATCTTGCGGCCGCCGAGCTCGGTGTCGGCGGTGGCCGAGCGCATGAAATGCTTGACCGGCGTCATCCAGCGGATCGATTCGTCGACCAGGCCCGGGATCAGTTCCGGATTGGCCTTCACCTTGGCGAACTCCGCGGGGTCCCTCGCCAGCGCCCAGATCGCGCCCGCGGTCGAGGACGAGGTGGTGTCGTGGCCGGCGGTCGCGACGATCATGTAATAGCTGGTCTGATCGTGCTCCGGCATGTAGTCGCCGCCGATCTTCGCATTGGCGATGACGGTGGCGAGATCGTCGCGCGGATTCTGCCGGCGATCCTCGGTGATCTTGCGGAAATAGGCGGAGAAGTCGGCGATGATCGCCTGCAACATCACCGAGACCTGCTCCGCGCTCAGCGCGTCGCGGACGCGCGCCGTGTCGGGATCCTGCGGGCCGAACAGCTCCTGCGTCAGCTTGAGCATGCGCGGCTCATCGGCCTCGGGCACACCGAGGATCTCCATGATGACGTGCAGGGGATAGCCGAGCGCGACGTCGTCGACGAAATCGCAGGCGCCGCCGCGGTCGAGCATGCGCTGCACGGTGGCGCGCGCGATCTCGCGGACCCGGCCCTCGAACTTGCCGAGATTGGCCGGCATGAACCAGCCCTGCGTCAGCGCGCGATACTTCGGATGGTCCGGCGCGTCCATCTGCACCAGCGAGCGCACCAGATTGGGACCGCCGGTGATCTTGCGAACGCGTTCCTCGAGCGCCTGGTTGGTCAGCGTGGTCGGGCGGTCGGCATTGTGGAACAGCTCGTTCTGCCGGCTGATCGCCTGGATATGGGCGTGCTTGGTCACCACCCAGAACGGATCGAACTTGTCGGGCCGCGCGATGCCGAGCGGGTTGTTGGCGCGCAGCCAGCGATAGCTGTCGTGGATACTGTCGTCGGCATAGGCGACGGGGTCGACGAGGGTAGCCGCGATATTGGCGGGGATATCGAGATCCCCGGTCGTTGCCGTGTCCATGATCGTCCTCACCCGCGGAAGCCATCGGTCGTGCCGATGATCACCGGAATCTAGGCGGGGTTGAGGAGGACGACTTGCGTTGATTGGCTAAAAGCCTCGCCCTAGGCAGACGGCAGAGGCCACGAGGGCTCAATAATGCCCGAATGCCACCGGGCGGAACGCCTGCAACAATTGCTGGTCGAGCTTGCCGCCCATCTCCTCCATCATGGAGAATGCCTTGGCGTGGGTGAATTGCAGCCGGTAGGCGCGCTTCTCGACCAGGGCGGCATAGACGTCGACGATCGTGGTGACGCGGACGATGTCGCTGATCTCCTTGCCGCTGAGACCGTTCGGATAGCCGGTGCCGTCGAGGAATTCGTGGTGGTGCAGGATCACGTCGAGCATTTCCGGCGGGAAGCCGCCCTGGGCGGACAGCGCCTCGTAGCCGCGGCGCGGATGCTCGCGGAGCTCGGCCATTTCCTCGACCGTCAGCGTGCCGGGCTTGTCGAGCAGCGCGACCGGAACGAACGCCTTGCCGACATCGTGCAGCAGCGCGGCGCGGGCAAGCCGGCGCTGATCGTCGTCGCGCATGCCGAGGTGCTGCGAGAACGCCACCGCGAAGCCGGTCACGAACAGGCAATGGCGATAGGTCTCCTGGTGATGGCAGCCGACGGTGGTCAGCCATTCGCGCAGCGAGTTGTGCTTGATCGCCTTGAGGATCTTGTTTTCGGCGGCGACGATGTCGTCGAACTTGAGCGGTTCGCCGGCGCGCATCCGCTCGAACATCTTGACCATCACGCCATGCGCGGCTTCGACGCCACGGTTGAGCGCCTTGCCGCGATCGGTCTCATCGTAACCGCTGTTGTCGGGGAACGCGGCGCGGATGCGCTGGAGGATGCCGCGCGCATCGAACGGCCGCGAGATGGTGTCGGTGGCGCCGAGCGCCCAGGCCTGCATCGAGGCGTGGTGCAGCGCATCCGCCAGCACGAACAGCCGCGGCATCTCGCGATAGGCATCGGCCTGCAACTTGGCGCGGACCAGTTGCACCGCTTCGGGCGAGCGCAAATTGATGTCGACCACGATGCCGGAAAGATCACGGTCGGGCCGCTCGGGAATATCCGACGTCGGAACGGTATCGACCTCGCCCACGGAGCGCAGGATGCTGGCGAGTTCGGTGCTTTGATCGCTTCGATCCGACGCCAGCAGCAAGCGGCGCTTCGAAGTCTGATTATTGGCCAAGGCAGTCATGGAATCCCCGTCGCGGTAACGACCGACGGCGGACGCTACCTGACGATGCGTTCCCTCCCGCTTAATGGGGATGCTGAACGGCGGTTAAGCGCGGTCGATACAATTTGATGGACCGGAAAATCCGCTAGCAATATCAGGCCGGCCCGGACCGACGCGTCGAGGCGGCTCCCGCAGCCAATCATCAATTTTTGGGTGGTTCAAGATGGCGTTGATACCTGCGTCGGCGCGCTCACGCGCAGGGTCTCAGATAGCCTGCGGCGATCGCCATCTCCACAAGCTCCTTGATGCCGTCGCGGAGACCGCTGATGCCGACGTCGCGCTCGCTCCGCTCGTGCCAGACGACGCCCGCGTCGAAGCCAGGCAGATCGAACGGAAGCTTGAACCTTGCAACGTCCGTGCGGCGCTCGACCAGCCCATCGGGAACGATCCCGAGCAGATCGCTGTTGGCGACGAGGCCGGCCACCAGCATATGGCTCGGCACCAAAAGGCCGATGTCGCGCGTGATCCCCTGACGGCGCAAGGCGAGATCGATCCGGTTCGGAAACAGCCCGTCGGAGGATACCATGACGTGACGTTGCGCCATGAAGCGTTCGCGTGACGGCCGCTTCAGGATCGGATGACCGGGTCTGGCGATGCCAACGAAGTCCGAGCGGCAGAGTTTGAGCGCGTGCAACTTCGCGGGCAGCGGCTCGAGCGGCGCCACCATGAGATCGCAAGTGCCGTCGACCACCATGCGTACCGCAACGTCCGGGCCCGGCCACGGCTTGGCGTGGACCGACAGATAGGGCGCCCTCGCCTGAACCCAGCGCCACAGATCCGGCAGCAGTCCCGCCAGCGCATAATCGCCCGATGTCAGCGTGACGGTCTGGCGAACCTCGGACAGCGGCTGCGGGGTCAGCCCGACCACGGCCTCGACCCCGGCCAGCACGTCGTTCAGCGGACCGGCCAACCGCTCGGCCTTGGGCGACAGCATGAAGCGATTGCCGTGCCGGATCAGGATCGGATCGTCGAACAATACGCGCAATCGCTCCAGCGCGTTGCTGAGCGCCGGCTGCGAGAGGCCGACACGTTTGGCCGCCTTGCTGACGTGGCGCTCCGCGAGCAACGCCTGCAACACCACCAGCAGATTGAGGTCGATCGAACGCAAATTCATCTGATCAATACCCGGATATACAAAGTATCCATTAGATCGATGCATTGCACTGCGCTAGGAGTTTCGCAACTCACTTGCCCCTCACCGCCGACCTTTGCCGGGGGCGCGATCGATCCGAACACCGGCCACGATGTGGATGCGGCGCTGCGGATGGGCCGCGCCATCGCAGGCGCGCGCCTTCATGGACCCTTGTGATGCATGCCCCCAAGCGCGCCGGCCTGGCACGCAACCTTGCGACCCTCCTGACCGGAATCTGCGTGTCCTCCTGTGCGCACGACCCATCCGATCGCGTCACCGGGGAGTGTTCGGTGGCGCTGGTCGGCAAGTGCTCGTCCAAGCAGGTCACCAGCGACCTGTCGGCGAGCGACAAGGCGGCGCTGGTGTCGTTGCAGAACCGCAAAGTCGGCATCACCATCAACGATGCGTTGAAGGCCGCGGAAGCCTCGCTGAAGGCAAACGAGTTCGAGCAGGTGTCGATCGACAGCACCGGCGCACTGGTGCAGGGCGAGAAGAATCACAAGATCGCCGACCGTGGTCATCAGGTGCTACAGGCGGTGATCAACGCCAAATTGCCGATGCTGAGGGCCAAGCCCGACCACGAGACGACGCGCGCGCTGGTGACGGTGCACGCGCTGTCGGGCATCACCGCGGTGCACGCCGAATTCATCACGACGATCTGGGACAGCAAGGGCGATTCGAAGACGCGCGTGGTGACCGATCCGCAGGTCTATAATTCGTTCTTCGCCAAGTTCGCCGACAATTCGCCCCGGTGATCGCGAACGAGAAGACGCCGGAGAGCGGTGCTCTCCGGCGTCTTCATTGGTTCGGTCGTTCAGGCCGTCACGCCTTCATCGCGGCCTTGACGGCCTCCGCGGTGATCGGCAGGCCGCGCACACGGGCACCGACCGCGTTGAACACGGCGTTGCCGATCGCCGGCGCCACCACCGTCACCGCGGGCTCGCCGACGCCGGTCGCCTTCTCGCCATTGGCGATGACGTTGACCGCGACTTCCGGCAGCTGGCTCATCCGCAGCGGCGTGTAGCTGTCGAAATTGGTCTGCTCGATGCCGCCGTCCTTCAACGTCGCCTTCTCGAACAGTGCCAGTGACATGCCCCACAGCGCCGCGCCCTCGACCTGGGCCCGGATGCCATCGGGGTTCACTTGCGTACCAACGTCGGTCGCAACCGTCAGCTTCTTCACCGTCACCTCGCCCGACGGGGCGACCGCGACATGCGCGACGCAAGCCGTCCAGCTCGCGGTGGCGCGCTCCTGCGACGACACGCAGGCAACGCCCATGCCTTCACCCTTGGGCAGCTTCTTGGTGCCGTAGCCGGCGAGACCCATCGCCGCGAGCAAGGTATTGCGGAGACGCTGTGCGCCGCCGTCGTTCTTGCCCTTGCCGTCGAGCAGTTCAACCCGCAGCAGGGCCGGGTCCTTGCCGGTCGCATGCGCGATCTCGTCGACCATGCTTTCGATCGCCCAGAACGTCCAGCCCGGCGCCACCGAACGGAGCTGACCTGACGGGGTGGCGTTGTGCGCCATCTCGTTCTTGATCGCCCGCACATAGTGGTTCGGCACGGTGTAGAAGAAGTCCGCACCGTTGACCGTGAACGCGTCGAGCGGCCCCTTCTTGTCGACCGAGGGCGACAGGAAATCAGGGATACCCCAGCGCGCGGTCGGCCAGGCCGACACCACGTCATGGCTGAGAGCGACGACCTTGCCGTCGCCGTCCATGCCGGCTTTCACCTTCTGGTAGGTCAGCGGACGCGAGAAATCCATCGTCATGTCGTTCTCGCGCGTGTAGATGACCTTGACCGGCTTGCCCGTGGCCTTCGCCGCCTGCACCGCGGGCACCATCATGTCGGCGTCGAGACGCCGGCCGAAGCCGCCGCCCAGCCACGTCTGGTGCATCACCACGAACTTCGGATCGATCCCGGCGGCGCCGGCCGCGATCGCGCCGGAGCGCGTCGCGAACTGGTTGCCGGAATAGATGTGCAGGATGTCGCCCTTGAACTCCGCGGTGGCGTTCATCGGCTCCATCGGCGCATGGATGTTGATGTTGGTGGTGTATTCCGCCTCCAGCACCTTGGCCGCCGAGCCAAAGGCCGCATCCGGATCGCCGTCCTTGACGAAGAACTGCCCGGAATCGCTCAGCCCCTGCAACCGCTTGGCTTCGGTGAGCAGCGATTCGCTCGACAGCTTCGCGTTCGGGCCGCCGTCATAGCTGATCTTCAGCGCCTCGGCCGCCTTCTTCGCCTGCGCGTAGGTGTTGGCGACGGCGACGACCCAGCCGGTCGTGGTGGTGGTCTTGTCGTCCAGAGTGACGGCCTTGATGAAGCCGGGCAGCTTCTTGGCCGCGCTGTCGTCGACCGACTTCACGGTGGCGCCATAACGCACCGGCGGCGTGACCAGCGCGCCGTAGACCATGCCCGGCAACATCGTGTCGATGCCATACTTGGCCGTGCCGTTGACCTTCAGCGGAATGTCGAGCTGCGGCACCGAGACGCCGATCATGGTGTATTGGTCGGCGGTCTTCAGCTTGATCGCCTTCAGATCGTCCGCCGTGAACGTCTTGGTCGCCTTGCCGCTCTTCACCACCTCGGCGAACGACATCGACTTCTTCGACTTCGCGTGACTGATCCTGGAGTCGCGTACCACCAGCTCGCCGGCCGGCACGCCCATGGAGGCCGCCGCCGCCTCGGTCAATGCGATGCGGCCGGCTGCGCCGGCGCGGCTCATGGCGTCGAAGTTCATCATCGTCGACCAGCTGCCGCCGGTGATCTGCGCGCCAAGCACGGGATCATTGTACTTGGGATCGTTGGAAGCGAGCTGAACCCGCATGTCCTTCCAGCTCGCGCCGAGCTCTTCGGCCACGATCTGCGCCATGGTCGAGGCGACGTGCTGGCCCATATCGGCCTTGCCGCAGGTCACGGTGACGAGCCCGTCGGGCGCGATCGCATACCAGACGCTCGGCTCGAAATTGGCCGGCGCGGGCGCCGCGAGCGCCTGATCGATGCCGGACGCGGCGTAGCCGAGCACGAGACCGGTGGCAGCGGTGCCGACCAGGAAGGAACGGCGGCTGAGATCGGTCGCCTCGGGGGCGAGGTTCTTCACGTGTTTGTTCATGTGGCCCTCCGCTCGGATCCGGTGGCCGATGCGGTGCGCATGTCGGACGCAGCGCGCATGATCGCCTTCTGGATTCGGGAATAGGTCATGCAACGGCACAGATTGCCGTCCATATGCGCGACCACTTCTTCCTTGGTCGGATTGGTGTTCTTCGACAGCAGCGCGGCGGCCTGCATGATCTGACCGGACTGGCAATAGCCGCATTGCGGCACCTGCTCGGCGACCCAGGCCTTCTGCAACGGATGATCGCCCTTGACGGAGAGGCCTTCGATGGTGGTGATCTTCTTGCCGACGGCGTCCGCGAGCGAGGTCTGGCAGGACCGCACGGCTTCGCCGTTGAGGTGGACCGTGCAAGCGCCACAGAGACCCTGTCTCTTATACACATCTAGATGTGTATAAGAGACAGCCCTTGACGGAGAGGCCTTCGATGGTGGTGATCTTCTTGCCGACGGCGTCCGCGAGCGAGGTCTGGCAGGACCGCACGGCTTCGCCGTTGAGGTGGACCGTGCAAGCGCCACAGAGACCCGCGCCGCACCCGAATTTGGTGCCCGTCATCTGCAATTGCTCGCGGATGACCCAAAGCAGCGGCGTATCATTGGCCGCCTCGACGGACATGTTCCGTCCGTTGATATTGAGATTTGGCATCTCTCTCCCCTTCCGGTGTAGGAAGCCGCTTACGGCGGCAACTCACTGTTGGGTCATGGCTGGCGCCCACCGGGTAAGCGACAGTTGCCAAGACAATGATCCGGTTACCGCTTGGAGGCAATCCAATTTGGAACCGTTCGAAAGGAATAAGTCTTCCGAAGGCGCCGGTTGTGCGTTGCGGCAATTGCATGAAGCTTTTGAAATGCCAGTATTGATGCCTTATCGGTAGGTCCTACCAAGGTCGGTAGTGCCGCCGGACCGGACGCCGGCGGGAAACAACGAGGAGCCCGTGAATGGCCAAGCTCAACCGCGACGGCGTCGAGATCTATTATGAGATTCACGGCAACGGCCCGCCTCTGATCCTCACCCACGGCTACTCTTCGACATCGGCGATGTGGCAGGGCCAGATCGAGGCGCTGTCAAAGCGGCACAGGCTGATCCTGTGGGACATGCGCGGGCATGGCCAGTCCGACTATCCCGACAATCCCGATGCCTACAGCGAGGCACACACGGTCGGCGACATCGCCGCCCTGCTCGACGCTGCCGGCGCCGACAAGGCTGTTGTCGGCGGCCTGTCGCTCGGCGGCTACATGTCGCTGGCCTTTCATCGCGCCCATCCCGAGCGGGTCCGCGCGCTGCTGATCATCGACACCGGCCCGGGCTTCAAGAAGGACGAGGCCCGCGAGGTCTGGAACAAGCGCGCTCGCGACACCGGCGACCGGTTCGATCGCGAAGGGCTCGACATGCTGAAGTCGCTGAGTCCCGAGCGCGCGTCGGTCACGCATCGCAATGCCCGGGGCCTCGCGCTCTCGGCGCGCGGCATGCTGGCGCAACGCGACGCGCGGGTGATCGAGTCGCTGCCTGACATCAAGGTCCCGTCGCTGGTGGTGGTCGGCGCCGATGACACCCCGTTCCTCGCAGCGTCCGACTACATGGCGGTGAAAATCCCCGGCGCGCAGAAGGCGGTGATCCCGAACGCCGGCCACGCCGTCAACATCGATCAGCCGCAGCTCTTCATCGATGCCGTGCTACCGTTCCTGGATGGTCTTGAAGCGGGCGCGCCGGGAAAGACCGGGTGATGCATCAAGTGAGGGATCGAGCCATGAAGACGATTGCCGCCGCCGTGTTGCTGACTGTGGCCGCGACGGCAGCGAGCGCCGAAAAGCTGCCGCCGTTCGGCGGTCCAGCATCCGCCTTCCCCGCGACGCTGTCGAACAACACGCCGCTGGTGTTCGGCATGGGCGTCGAGGACGCGCAACGCGCACTCGGCACGCCCTTCACCCATGTCAGCGGTCGGCCCGGCAACGAGATCTTCCTGACCTTCCGCGACCTCGGGGGGAGCGGGCTATTGCCGCACCATGACCGCCTCTTCCTGCAATTCCGCAAGGGCCGCCTCGCCGGCTGGAAGGGCGACTGGGGCGAGAACTGGATGTGGCGCTAGAGCGTTTTCGAGCGAAGTGGATACCGGTTCGCGTGAAGAAAACGCGTCAAGACAAAAACCCGGAGCCCCGTTCTGATTCCATCGGGACGGGGCTCCAGCCTCCCGACCCACCACCGACATCTTCATGCAACCCCCAACGTGACAAGGATGGACCATGGGACAAGACATCAAGCTCAAGGCTTCGGATGGATTCGAGCTCGGCGGCTATCGCGCCGATCCGGCCGGCGCGCCGAAAGGCGCTGTCGTCGTGATCCAGGAGATCTTCGGCGTCAACCACCACATCCGCTCGGTCTGCGACCGGCTGGCGAAGGAAGGCTATGTCGCGGTGGCGCCCTCGATCTTCGACCGCATCACGCCGAACTTCCAGAGCGGCTACTCACCCGATGAGATCGCCGAGGCGCGCAAGTTCGTGGCCAATCCGGATTGGGCTGCGATGCTGCGCGACACCCAGGCCGCGATCGACGCGGTGAAACCGGTCGGACCGGTCGGCATCATCGGCTTCTGCCTCGGCGGCAGCATCGCCTATGCGGCCGCCACCAAGCTGTCCGGCCTTTCTGCCGCGATCGGCTATTACGGCGGCGCCGTGGTTCGCTTCGCCGACGACAAGCCGGCCGTGCCGACGCAACTGCATTTCGGCGAGAAGGACACCGGCATTCCCTTGAGCGATGTCGAGACCATCAAGTCGAAGCGGCCCGAGGTCGAGGTCTTCATCTATCCGGGCGCGCAGCACGGCTTCCATTGCGACGAGCGCGCCAGCTACGACAAGGCCAGCGCCGACATAGCCTGGCCGCGCAGCATGGAATTCTTTGGAAAGCACCTGCGCTGATGAAGCGCAGCTCTTTTTACCTCGTCATTCCGGGCTCGCGCGTCGCGCGCCCCGGAATAACGGAACGAGAGTGATTGCCTGGCCTAGAACCAGCGCTCGCCGACGAACACCGTATCGCCCGGGCTCATCGGCGTGCCCATCGGCACCACGAAGCGGCCGGAGCCGGATGCATCGGTATGGGTCAACGTCACGCTGTCGCGCCGGGCGCGCGGCGAGAAGCCGCCGGCGATCGCAACCGCGCTCTCGACGGTCATGTTCGGCACATAAGGATACTGGCCCGGCGCCTGCACTTCACCAAGGATGAAGAACGGACGGTAGGACTCGATCTCGACCGCCACTGACGGTTCGCGAATAAAGCCGTTGCGCAGCTTTGCCGAGATTTCGGCGGCGAGACTGGCTGGCGTGCGGCCGCGCGCCGGCACCGAGCCGATCAGCGGCATGGTGATCGTACCAGCGGCGTCGATCGCGTAGGAATTGGTCAGGCCTTCCTGGCCGTAGACCACGACACGAAGCTTGTCGCCGGGGCCGAGATGATAGGCATTGTTATATCCCGCGGGCCCACCCGGCGCGGCGGCATAGACGACCGGGGCGGGAACCGGCGCGGCATAGTCATAACCAGGGGAAACGTTAGCGAAGGCGGAACGCAATGCGCTGATCGCACCGCCACCGCCGGCATCGGCGACCGGAGCGGGTGCGTAGGCTGGACCATAGGTGACGGCATCAACGCCTTGTGGGCCCATGGCAACCGGACCGGACGTGCTCATGCAGCCAGACAGCGCGAGCGCAGCCACAACGGCAGTGATCGGCAATCGTAACGCGCGTGCAACTGGCACCGGACTTATCCCTCAACGGCGAGACAAGCCTAGTCTTGCACCACTTATGGTTAATAAAGGGTTCGCCGAGGGCAAGCGGGGAGCCGGACAGCCCGGCTCCCCCTTGATTTAGCGCACGACGATGCGATCAGGCGGCGGTGACGCCGACGCCGATCGGGCACGACACGCCGGTGCCGCCAAGCCCGCAATAGCCCGCCGGGTTCTTCGCGAGGTACTGCTGATGATAGTCCTCGGCGAAATAGAATTCGCCCGACGGTGCGATCTCGGTGGTGATCGCGCCGAGCCCCTTGGCGGCAAGTGCCTTCTGATACATGGCCTGCGATGCATCGGCGGCTTTGCGCTGCGCATCGCCAAAGGTGTAGATCGCGGAACGATACTGCGTGCCGATGTCGTTGCCCTGGCGCATGCCCTGCGTCGGGTTGTGGTTCTCCCAAAACGTCTTCAGCAGCTTCTGGTAGGAGATCTTCTTCGGGTCGAACACGACCAGCACCACCTCGGTGTGGCCAGTGCGCCCCGAGCACACCTCCTCATAGGTCGGGTTCGGCGTGTGGCCGCCGGCATAGCCGACCGCGGTGGTGTAGATCCCGTCGCCGAGTTCCCAGAACTTGCGCTCGGCGCCCCAGAAGCAGCCGAGCCCGAACACGGCCTGCTCGAGGCCCTGCGGATAGGGCGGCGTCAGCCTGCTGCCGTTGACGAAATGGGTGGTCGCGGTCGGGATCGGCGTCGCGCGGCCCGGCAACGCCTCGGCGGCGCTTGGCAACGCGGTGGTCTTGCGCATGAACAACATGGATACCTCCAGGCGGGACATCGGCCGACGCGGGCTGCGGCCTGCGGGCCGGCTGTCACTTATATAGGTCGTTACGCAAATGATGGCAGCCCCGTTACCTGACGGGCCGCGGCCAAGGACGCTGCCGCCAGGGACGGCTGTAGCCAAGGAGGACTGCAACCACGTCAGTCGCGCGCGTAGCCGATCAGCGGCTTGCGCGGCCGGAACAGGATCATCAGCAGGATGCCGGCGATGCCGAGCACCGCGAACACCGGTTGTTCCAGCAGCACGCGGATCACGCTGGTCCAGAGCCAGGGCGCGACGCGGTCCACCCAGGCATGGAAGGCTTGCTGGCTCGACTGGTGGATATCGTTCCAGAACTGCCCGAACTGGGTGAAGCGCAGGCTCTGATCGGCGACGTAGCGGGCCCCGTCATAGACCATGAAGATGAAGCTGCCAGCCAGCAGCAAAAGGCCGATCAGACGGAAAAAGCCGCGGATCATGCGTCACCCAAACTCCCTGTCGCGCCCCRYGCGTCGTCAGGCCTTACCGGGCGCCCCCCGGAAATTCAACCTCTTCAGCGGCTTATCCGSCCCCYGSAGGYCSGATTTCRGGCCCTTTTTCGGTCCCGAAAGCGTTGACGGTKMWGCCTSCGCCATCTATAAGACCGGCCGATGGCGGCGGGCGCAATCCTGCCGCCGCTGTTCTTTGGACAGCGCCGCATGCGGAGGCAGCATTTTGCCCCCCTCGCATGGCCGCCTCAAGAACACCTTGGACCAATACATCAGAGTCGAGATTTGAACCGGCCGGTGCGCGCGAAGCCCGACCACCGAGCGACACCGCCGAAGGACAGTTAGAGAAACCATGGCCAACACCACTTCCGCCAAGAAAGCGACCCGCAAGATTGCCCGCCGCACCATCGTCAACAAGTCGCGCCGCACGCAGATGCGTGGCGCGGTGCGCACCGTCGAGGAAGCGATCAAGAGCGGCGATCGCGAGGCGGCGCTCAAGGCGATGAGCCACGCCGAGCCCGAGCTGATGAAGGCGGCGCAGCGCAACATCATTCACAAGAACAACGCGAGCCGTAAGGTGTCGCGTCTCTCGCAGCGGATCGCCAAGCTCGCCAAGTAACGAGCCCGCCAACTAAGACGTTGGCGAAGTGAGCTGACTGAAAAGCACATTTGTCACGAAGCCCGGCTCGCGCCGGGCTTTTTGTTTTTGTCGCTTCGTTTGTCGTGGAAGTTTCATCGCGCGAGAGCAGTTGGCGTTGCCGCGCAACGAACTGCGTGCAATGTTTCGTCGCGTCCGTAGTTCTACTTGCCAAGTATGCTTAACGCGACGCACTCGCGCGTAGATTGTTCTGCGCTAAGCGCGATAGATGGAATAGCGCGCAGTGACCAGCGACGAAAATTGCGAGCGGGGTTACCCTGCAAAAGTAATCGAGAAAAATGACGCTTCGCGAATTACTTATGCACATAGCGCCAGACAGCGATTGGAAAAGCGACCGGCGCGCGACCAAATGTAAATTTTCTATGAAAATTTTTTGGTATTGCACCGTGGTTTGTGACACGCGCGAATCTGTACGCTGATTCAAAAACTTGCTTTCGCGTCTCGTCGCTTGCAGCGTCGCAACAGTTGCGAAGACTCGCGTCCCCCGTCGAATCCACGGATTGTCAGGAAATCCGCTTGGTGTATTTATTTCTTGTTCGCGACGCCCACGGCTCTCCAGATCAGCGCGGTTTGAGACCCAAGGGCGGACGTGCAAATCGGCGGCGGTGTGCGCGTTAGCGACGCTTTCCAAGCGAAGCTAGATTGACGGCTCATAGCGATATGAGGACGGTCGGCCTGTGTCAAAATTTCTCCGGCGATATCCCCGGCTATTCGGGGGATCGAACAAGAGAGACCAGGRCGTCAGTCGGAATCTGGCAGCGGGAACGCGGAGCAAGTGAACGGGTTGACGACGACACGCGGCGGCGAAGCGCCGGGCATTTCGGTGTTCGGTAGCRGCAGTTCGAATTTGAAGACACGAGCAAGYTGACAACTTGCCGCGATACGTCGCGGCGGGAGGGGGAGGACTTATGCCTTACGGTATCATCACTGCAGTCGAACCAACGACAACCGAAGTGCAGATCTCCTGTGGTGCCGTAATCAACCCCTCGGACGTTGGCTCTTACCCCCAGAGACCGTCGAGTACGCGCTGACCTCGCGGGACGCCTCTTCTCCAAACAGCTGATCTGTCGCGTGGCGCATGGCCGCCACACGGGAGAACTTTGTCCGGAGCAGAACCGCGCCCGCTGGAGGTCGCGCCGTGGCAGGAAACATGCACGGCGCTTTCGCAACATCATCTCTCAGATTTGGAAAAGTACGAAGGCAATGACGAATACGGAACAGGATCGCTGGTCGCGGGTGAAGGGACGTTTGCGGACGAGCGTTGGCGAGGACGTCTACACGAGCTGGTTCGCACGGATGGATCTGGAGAGCGTGCACGATGAGAGCGTGCACCTGTCGGTTCCGACCCGGTTCCTCAAGAGCTGGATCCAGGCGCATTATGCCGACCGCGTGCTGACCTGCTGGCAGGCCGAAATGCCCGAAGTGCATCGCATCGACCTCACCGTGCGCTCCGCGATCCGTGCGACGGCTCCGGTGAAGGAACCGGTTGCGCCGGTCGAAGTGCGCCGCATCGAGCGCACCGACGGCCGCCCGGCGCCTGAACTGCGCTCGGTTGCCACCGCGCCGGTGTCGGCGAGCCACGACGCGCTCGGCGGCTCGCCGCTCGATCCGCGCCTGACCTTTGCAAGCTTCGTCGTCGGCCGCTCCAACACGTTGGCCCACGCGGCCGCGCGCCAGGTCGCGGAAGGCCGCCGCGGCGATCCCGTGATGTTCAACCCGCTCTACATCCATGCCGGCGTCGGCCTCGGCAAGACGCATCTGCTGCAAGCGGTGACCTGGGCCGGCAATTCCGGCGGCGAGCGCAAGGTGCTGTATCTCACCGCCGAGAAATTCATGTATGGCTTCGTCGCCGCGCTGAAGACGCAGACGGCGCTGGCGTTCAAGGAGGCGCTGCGCGGTATCGACGTGCTGGTCATCGACGACCTCCAGTTCCTTCAGGGCAAGTCGACGCAGGCCGAGTTCTGCCACACGCTGAACGCGCTGATCGATGCCGGCCGCCAGGTGGTGATCGCGGCCGACCGTCCGCCGTCGGACCTGGAGAGCCTCGACGACCGCGTGCGCTCGCGGCTCGCCGGCGGACTCGTCGTCGAGATGGGCTCGCTCGGCGAGGAACTCCGCCTCGGCATCCTCAAGTCGCGCGTCGCCGCGGCCCGCGTGCACCATGCGAGCTTCGACGTGCCGGAGGAGGTGCTCGACTATCTGGCGCGCACCATCACCCATAATGGCCGCGACCTCGAAGGCGCCATCAATCGCCTGCTGGCGCACTCCAAGCTCAACAACCAGCCGGTGACGCTGGAGATGGCGGAGCGCGAGGTGCGCGACCTGATCCGCCCGCAGGAACCGAAGCGGATCAAGATCGAGGACATCCAGCGCGTGGTCGCCCGGCAGTACAATGTCAGCCGCTCCGACCTGCTGTCGTCCCGCCGTACCGCCAACGTGGTGCGCCCGCGCCAGGTTGCGATGTATCTGGCGAAGACGCTGACCCTGCGCTCGCTGCCGGAGATCGGCCGGCGCTTCGGCGGCCGCGACCACACCACGGTGCTGCACGCCGTGCGCAAGATTGAGGCACTGGTCGCCAAGGACACGACGCTGTCGGAAGAAGTCGAGTCGCTGAAGCGTCAGTTGCAGGAGTAAGACCACCGCACCTGGCCGGTTCGTTCCATGGCCCTCCCTCGACCAGGGGAGGGCCAGACTTTTTTCCGACCCAAAACGTGGGGAACGGGCTCCGTTTCCCGCCCGCCTCCCTTGCACCGGCCGCCCATCCGCGCCACCTTGCGGTCCCCCCGTGGGTTTGATCAAATCTGGTATTGATCCGACTATTCGGGTTTCCAACGCCGCGGTGCTGCCCTGAACGGCCGCCCGGCTTTTCCATCTGAGGGATCTGGCGGGTATTGCAATGAAGGTCACCGTCGAGCGCGCGCAACTGCTGAAATCGCTGGGTCACGTCCACCGCGTGGTCGAGCGCCGCAACACCATCCCGATCCTCGGCAACGTGTTGATCCGCGCCGAGGGCGCCAAATTGTCGCTGAAGGCGACCGACCTCGATCTCGAGGTGACGGAGACCCTGGCCGCCGAAACCGGAACCGCCGGGTCGACGACGGTGCCGGCGCACATGTTCTACGACATCGTCCGCAAGCTGCCCGAGGGCGCGCAGGTGGAGCTGTCGGCGGCCGAGGGGCGGATCACCGTCAATGCCGGCCGCGCGCGCTTCACCCTGTCGACGCTGCCGCGCGACGATTTCCCGATGATCGCCGAGGGCGAGCTGCCGACGGTGTTCGAGCTGCCGGCCGAGACGCTGAAGCAGATCATCGACAAGACGCGCTTCGCCATCTCGACCGAAGAGACGCGCTACTATCTCAACGGCATCTATCTGCACGCCGCCGGCAGCGCCAAGGCGGCGACCCTGCGCGGGGTTGCGACCGACGGTCACCGGCTGGCCCAGATCGACCTCACGCTGCCGAAGGGCGCGACCGGCATGCCCGGCGTGATCGTGCCGCGCAAGACCGTCGGCGAAGTGCAGCGGCTGATCGAGGGCGACGACGCCGAGATCGCGATCGAGCTGTCGGATGGCAAGATCCGCTTCACGCTCGGCAATGTGGTGCTGACCTCGAAGCTGATCGACGGCACCTTCCCGGATTACGGCCGCGTCATTCCGCAGAACAACGACAAGGAACTGGTGGTCGACAAGAAGGACTTCGAGGCCGCCGTCGACCGCGTCTCGACCATCTCCAGCGAACGCGGCCGCGCGGTGAAGCTGGCTTTGTCCGCCGGCAAGCTCGTGCTCTCGGTGACCAACCCGGATTCCGGCAGCGCCACCGAAGAACTCGAGGTCGAATACGCCTCCGATGCGCTCGATATCGGCTTCAATTCGCGCTATCTGCTCGACATCGCCGCCCAGATCGAAGGCGAGGTCGCGGTGCTGAAGCTGGCCGACCCGGGCTCGCCGACGCTGGTGCAGGACAAGGACAGCAAGGGCGCGCTCTACGTGCTGATGCCGATGCGGGTGTGATTTCTTCCGCACGCGCAACTGCACCCTCTCCCCTTGTGGGAGAGGGTGGCGCCAAAGGCGCCGGGTGAGGGGTTGGTGCCGCGAACGCCAAACCATCGACCAACCGACGAACGCCTCCGCAGCTTCGCGAAGAAGATGCGCCGCGAGCCGACCGACGCGGAGGCGAAGATGTGGCGCCTGCTGCGCGATCGGCGCCTGTCGCACTTGAAATTCCGAAGACAGGTTCCATTTCGAAATTACATTCTCGACTTCGCATGTTTCGAGAAGCGCCTTGTTATCGAGATCGACGGCGGCCAGCACGCTTCGTCGCAACAAGACGCATCCAGGACTGATGCGCTTGCCGCAGAAGGCTTCCAGGTGTGGCGCTACTGGAACAATGACGTATTGCAGACCCCCGGGGCGGTGCTCGAAGACATTGTCGCCAAGCTTGCCGAGCTGTGAGATACCCCTCACCCGTCGCCTCACTTCGTGAGGCGCCACCCTCTCCCACAGGGGGAGAGGGGAAGGAGAGAGATGACCCCGTCCCGCATTCATCGCCTGTCGCTGACGCATTTCCGCAATTACCGGACGGCGACGCTCCAGGTTGCGGGCGACATGGTGGTGCTGGTCGGGCCGAACGGCGCCGGCAAGACCAATTGCATGGAGGCGGTCTCGTTCCTATCACCGGGCCGCGGCCTGCGCCGTGCGACGCTGGAAGACATCGCTGACAATCAAGGCAACGGCTCCTGGGCGGTCTCGGCCGAGGTCGAGGGCGCGCTCGGGCTTGCGACGCTGGGCACGGGCATCGACGCACCGACCGGCGAGACCGGCAGCACACGACGCTGCCGCATCGATCGCGAGCCGGTGGGGTCCGCCACCGCGTTCGGCGATCATTTGCGCATCGTCTGGCTGACCCCTGCGATGGACGGCCTGTTCATGGGCGCGGCGTCGGAGCGGAGGCGCTTCTTCGACCGCCTGGTGCTGGCGATCGATTCCGAGCATTCCAGCCGGGTCTCCGCACTGGAGCGTTCGCTGCGTTCGCGCAACCGGCTGCTCGAGGTGCGCAATTACGACGACCATTGGTGTGACGCAATCGAGCGCGAGACCGCCGAGCTCGCGGTCGCGGTCGCCGCATCGCGCGGCCAGACCGCAGCCAAGCTCACGGCGATGCTGCGCGAGCGCGGCGCGGCCTCGGCCTTCCCCTCCGCCGAGATCATGCTCGACGGCTGGATGGAGAATGCGCTGCTACAGGAGCCCGCGACGGCGGTAGAGGACCGCTACCGCGAGATTTTGCGCGCCAGCCGGCCGCGCGATGCCGCCGCCGGACGCACGCTCGACGGCCCGCATCTGACCGATCTGCAGGTGGTGTACGCACCGAAGAACATGCCCGCGCGTGACGCGTCGACCGGCGAGCAGAAGGCGCTCTTGATCGGACTGGTGCTGGCGCATGCCACGATGGTCGCGGAGATGACCGGCATCGTGCCGCTGCTACTGCTCGACGAGGTCGTCGCCCATCTCGATCCGAACAGGCGCAAGGCGCTGTTCGACGAGCTCGCCAAGCTCGGCGCACAGGTCTGGATGACCGGCGCGGACCCGGCCGCGTTCGTCGACATCGGCCCGCGCGGAGAGATTTTCGACGTCGAATCCGGCCGTGCGACACGGCGCGGCTGACGGCACGGAATCGGCCTCAATCAGCGCTTCGAATCTGCCGCCGAATCGGGCTTTTCAGAGCCTTCCGAATCGGCCTTTGGAGACCTTGAAAAAGGCCTAAAAAATCCTATTTATTCAGTACTTTGTGGACAGAGACTTTGCGCTAGGCGCAACTCCACTTTCATGGCACAAATAGCGCAATCAGCGCCTCATATTGCGCAGCTGATTCGGGACATCCTCGAAGGCCTCACATGACAGAACCTGCCCGGCAGCTGTCTCTTATACACATCTCCACTTTCATGGCACAAATAGCGCAATCAGCGCCTCATATTGCGCAGCTGATTCGGGACATCCTCGAAGGCCTCACATGACAGAACCTGCCCGGCAGACCCCTGCCGAATCTGAGCATCCCATTCCGACCGAATATGGTGCGGAATCGATCCGGGTGCTGAAGGGCCTCGACGCCGTCCGCAAGCGGCCCGGCATGTATATCGGCGACACCGATGACGGTTCCGGCCTGCATCACATGGTCTATGAAGTCGTCGAYAACGCGATCGACGAGGCGCTGGCRGGCCATGCCAGCCGCGTGCTGGTCACGCTCAATGCCGACAATTCCGTCACCGTGTACGACGACGGCCGCGGCATTCCKGTCGACATCCACAAGGGCGAAGGCGTCTCGGCGGCCGAGGTCATCATGACCCAGYTGCACGCCGGCGGRAARTTCGACCAGAACTCCTACAAGGTCTCCGGCGGCCTGCACGGCGTCGGCGTCTCCGTGGTCAACGCGCTGTCCAGCAAGCTCGGCTTGCGGATCTGGCGCGACGACAAGGAGCACTACATCGAATTCGCGCAYGGCGATGCCGTCGCGCCGCTCAAGGTGGTCGGCGATGCCCCGGGCAAGCGTGGCACCGAGGTCACCTTCCTCGCCTCGACCGAGACCTTCAAGAACGTCGAATATGATTTCGCGACGCTGGAGCACCGGCTGCGCGAGCTCGCCTTCCTCAATTCGGGCGTCCACATCGTGCTCTCCGACATGCGCCACGCGGTCGAGAAGCGCGAGGAGATGCACTATTCCGGCGGCGTCGAGGAATTCGTCAAATAYCTCGACCGCAACAAGAAGGCGATCGTGCCGGCRCCGATCATGGTRCGSGCGGAAGCCAACGGCATCGGCGTCGARGCCGCGCTGTGGTGGAACGACAGCTACCACGAGAACGTGCTGTGCTTCACCAACAACATCCCGCAGCGTGACGGCGGCACCCATCTGGCCGGCTTCCGCGGTGCGCTGACGCGCCAGGTCAACGGCTATGCCGAGGCCAATGCGAAGAAGGAAAAGATCGCGCTGACCGGCGACGATTGCCGCGAAGGCCTCACCGCCGTTCTCTCGGTGAAGGTGCCCGATCCGAAATTCTCGTCGCAGACCAAGGACAAGCTGGTKTCCTCGGAAGTCCGCCCTGTGGTCGAGAACGTGCTCAACGAGGCGCTCGCCACCTGGTTCGAGGAACACCCGACCCAGGCGAAGGAGATCGTCGGCAAGGTGATCCAGGCTGCGGCTGCCCGTGAGGCGGCGCGCAAGGCACGCGAGCTGACGCGCAAGAGCCCGCTCAGCGTCTCCTCGCTGCCCGGCAAGCTTGCCGACTGCCAGGAGAAGGATCCGGCGAAATCCGAACTGTTCATCGTCGAGGGCGACTCGGCAGGCGGCAGCGCCAAGCAGGGCCGCAACCGCGAATTCCAGGCGGTGCTGCCGCTACGCGGCAAGATCCTCAATGTCGAGCGCGTGCGTCCCGACAAGATGCTGTCGTCCGAGCAGATCGGCACCCTGATCACCGCGCTCGGCACCGGCATCAGCGACGATTTCTCGGTCGACAAGCTGCGCTATCACAAGATCATCGTGATGACCGACGCCGACGTCGACGGCGCCCATATCCGCACCCTGCTGCTGACCTTCTTCTATCGTCAGATGCGCTCGATCATCGATGGCGGCTATCTCTATATCGCCCAGCCGCCGCTGTATAAGGTTTCGCGCGGCAAGTCCGAGCAATATCTGAAGGACGAGCGCGCGCTCGAGGACTATCTGATCTCGACCGGGCTCGACGAATGCGTGTTCAAGCCGGCCTCCGGCGACGACCGCTCGGGCCGCGATTTGCTGTCGCTGGTCGAAGACGCCCGCATCATCCGCTCGGTGCTTCGCAACCTGCACAGCCGCTACAATCGCGCTGTCATCGAGCAGGCCGCCATCGCGGGCGTGCTGAGCCCCAGGATCACAAGCGAGATCGAAACCGCGAACGCGGCGGCCGACTATATCGCCAAACGGCTGGACGCCGTCGCCGACGAGGTCGAGCGCGGCTGGGTTGGCACCTTCACCGAAGGTCAGGGCTTCCAGTTCGAGCGTACCGTGCGTGGCGTCAAGGAAGTGGCCGTGATCGACGACGCCTTCCTTGGCTCGGCCGACGCCCGCAAGCTCGATGGATACGCGACCGAGCTGCAAGCGATCTACGTGCGGGCCGGCAAGCTTCGGCGCAAGGATGCCGAGCAGATCATCCATGGTCCGATCGACCTGTTCGAGGCGGTGACCGACGCCGCCCGCAAGGGCATCTCGCTGCAACGCTATAAAGGTCTCGGCGAGATGAATCCGGAGCAGCTCTGGGAGACCACGCTGGACAAGGATGCGCGCTCGCTGCTTCAGGTGAAGGTCAAGGAGGTCGACGAGGCCGACGACATCTTCACCAAGCTGATGGGCGACGTGGTCGAACCTCGCCGCGACTTCATCCAGGAAAATTCGCTCAGCGCCACGATCGACATCTAACGACCGACTTTCTCCGTCAGGCAGACATGCGCTTTCCGATGCAATGGCTCGGCGAGATCGCCGATGGGCACATCGAGCGGCTGACCATCGGCGAATCCGGCGCAGCCGTGTTCCGGATCAGGCGCGCTTACGGCGGAGACCTGTTCATCAAATCCGAGCCTGTCGACGAATTCGCCGAGCTGCCCGGCGAGATCGATCGGCTGCGCTGGCTGGCGAGCCGCGACCTCCCGGCGCCCGCGGTGCTGGACGTTGTCGTCGAACACCAACGTCATTGGCTGCTGATGAGCGAAATTGCGGGCCATGACCTTGCCACTGCCAGCGATCTGCCGGCGGCGGAAACCGTCATGCTTGCAGCGGCTGCGCTGCGCACCCTGCACCAGACGCCAATCGCGGCTTGCCCATTCGATCAGCGGCTCGACCAGCGCCTTGAAGCGGTGGGCAGGCGCGTGGCCGCCGGGCGCATCGACGAGGCGGATTTCGACGAGGAGCGCCTCGGTCGGACCACCACGGATTTGCTTGCGGAGTTGCTGGCTACGCGTCCCGTATCCGAAGATCTCGTGGTCACCCATGGTGACGCCTGCTTGCCGAACCTGCTCGCAGACGGCGGCCGCTTCACCGGATTCATCGATTGCGGCCGGCTCGGCATCGCCGATCGCCATCAGGACCTGGCGCTTGCCGCACGCAGCATCGCAAGCAATCTCGGAGTGGAATGGACCGAGCCGTTCTTCCGGCAGTACGGCATCGCGCCCGACGAGCGGCGCCTCGCCTTCTATCGCTTGCTCGATGAGTTCTTCTGAGACGGGCAATTTGGGCCGCGAGATGACGTATCCGTGACGGCGCAAACGGCGCCGCCGCGCCGCTTCCTTTGGTGTGGAAGCTCTGCCGGGATTTGTGTTACGGTGCCTGACAACCATTGATTCCGTTACGGAATTTCGGGTTACCCAGTCTGAATGATGCGTGAGGGGACATTCCGCGTGGCGCCGATCCAATACATCGTCGAAGGCGGCCGCCGCCTTTCGGGCACCATCGAGCCGGCCGGCAACAAGAACTCCGCGCTGCCGATCATCGCCGCGGCGCTGCTGACCGAGCACCCGGTCACGTTGACCAACGTGCCGCGCATCCGCGACACCGAGACGCTGGTCGAGCTGTGCCGCTCGGTCGGCGCTGCTGCCGAATGGACCGAGCGCAACACGCTACAGATCCATGCCAAGGAGATTCGTGCCGCCGATCTCGATCCGGCGCTGTGCGCCCGGATCCGCGCCTCGATCCTGCTCGCAGGCCCGCTGCTCGCCCGTTGCGGCGAGGTCGCGCTGCCGCCGCCCGGCGGCGACGTGATCGGCCGCCGCCGGCTCGACACGCATTTCCTGGCGTTCGAACAGCTTGGCGCCACGGTGACCGCGACGCACCGGCTCGAATTCCGCGCCGCGCGGCTGAAGGGCGCCGACGTGTTCCTCGACGAGCCCAGCGTCACTGCGACGGAGAACGCGCTGGTCGCCGCCGTCGCCGCGCGCGGCACCACCTATCTGCGCAACGCAGCCTCCGAGCCGCACGTGCAGGACCTCGCGAATTTCCTGGTCGCGCTCGGCGCCAAGATCGAAGGCATCGGCACCAACACCATCATCATCCACGGACAGGCCCCGCTCGGCGGCACCACGTTCGCGATCCAGCCCGACCATATCGAGGTTGGATCCCTGATCGGGCTTGCCGCGGTGACCCGATCGCCGCTGCGCATCGCGCGGGCCGGCGTCGAGCATCTGCGCTCGATCCGGATGGGCTTTGAGCGGCTCGGCATCGTCTGCGGCGTCGAGGGCGACGATCTCGTCGTGCCGTCGAACCAGACCATGAAGATCCACGACGATTTCGGCGGTCACGTGCCGAAGCTCGAGGACCAGCCCTGGCCGGCCTTTCCCGCCGACCTGATGTCGATCGCGATCGTCACCGCGACGCAGTGCGACGGCGTCATCCTGATGCACGAGAAGATGTTCGAGTCGCGGATGTTCTTCGTCGACAATCTGATCGCGATGGGTGGCCGCATCGTGCTGTGCGACCCGCACCGCGCGATCGTGGCCGGCCCGAGCCGGCTGCGCGGCGCACCGATGAATTCGCCCGACATCCGCGCCGGTATGGCGATGCTGCTGGCCGCGGTGTGCGCCAACGGCACTTCCACCATCAACAACGCCGACCAGATCGAGCGCGGCTATGAACGGATCGACGAACGCCTCAACGCACTCGGCGCCAAGATCAAGCGGATTCCCGCGCGATCGTAGTCTCCTGCGGCAGTTCGGCCATCCTTCCGGCGGCTTTATCGTGCTAAGCCTGCCGTCATGACCTGCATCGACAAGATCGACCCGGCCGCGTCGCGCGCGGCCGTCGTCCCCTCTCGCAAGCTGCTTACGGCCGAGCTCGCCGAAACGCTGAAGCTCGCGGTGCCGCTCGCGCTGACGCAGCTCGGGCAGATCGCGATGATGACCACCGATCTCGCCTTCATCGGCCGGCTCGGCAGCGAGAACGTCGCCGCGGCCGCGCTGGCGCATACCGTGTATTTCGTCAGCTTCACCATCGGCATGGGCATGATGTCCGCGGTCTCGCCGCTGGCGGCGCAGGCGTTCGGTGCGCGCAACCCGCGGGTGATGCGGCGCGCACTGCGGGTCGGGCTGTGGGCCGCCTTCTTCATGGTGCTGCCGCTGATGGCGCTGCCGTTTCACGGCGAGCGCATCCTGCTCGCGCTTGGCCAGACCGAGGCCACCGCGCATCTGGCGCAGCAATATCTGTTCGGGCTCGCCTGGGGCATCCTGCCGGCGCTGTGGTTCATCGCCATCCGCGGCTTCATGAGCGCGGTGAACCGGCCGGAGCCGGTGCTGTGGATCACGCTCGCGGCGATCCCGGCCAACGCGCTGATGGTCTATCTGCTGCTCTACGGCAAATGGGGCATGCCCGAGCTCGGCATGTTCGGCGCCGGGCTTGCCACCACGATTGTCAATCTCGGCACCTTCCTTGCCGGCGCGTGGTTCGCAGCGCGCCGCCGCCCGTTCCGCAAGTACCATGTGTTCAGCCGCGTCTGGCGCATCGACTGGCCGCTGATGGGCAAGCTGGTCGCGGTCGGCGCGCCGATCTCGATCGCCTTCCTGCTGGAATATGGCCTGTTCGGCGCCGCCGGCCTGTTGATGGGGTTGATCAGCACCACGGCACTGGCCGCGCACCAGATCGCGCTGCAGATCGCGGCGATCCTGTTCATGGTGCCGTTCGGCATCAGCATGGCGGCCACCGTGCGGGTTGGCCAGGCGGTCGGCCGCCGCGACGCCGAGGCGGTGCAGCGCGCCGGCTTTGTCGCGGTCGCGCTCTCCGGCGTCTTCATGAGTGTGATGACGCTGGCGGTGATCCTGGCCCGCTTCGAGATCGCGGCGCTGTTCCTCGGCGAGGCCTCCGACGCGACGGCACAGCTCACCGCGATGCTGCTCTTGATCGGCGCCACCTTCTTCATCGCTGACGGCGTGCAGACGACCACCGCCGGCGCGCTGCGCGGCATGAACGACACGAAGGTGCCGCTGCTGTTTGCCGTCATCAGCTACTGGCTGGTGGGATTCGCCTCCGCCGCCGCGCTGGCCTTCTGGGCCGGGCTCGACGCCCCCGGCGTCTGGATCGGGCTGTCGCTCGGGACCGCGGTTTATGCCACCCTGCTGATCTTGCGTTTCCGCCTGCTCGCACGCAAACTGCTGGGATGAAGGTCGACGAGGTCACACCGAACGTGGATTCCGCCGCGTTGCTCGCCGGCGCGCAGTTCGTCGATGCGTTCCGGATCGCGACCACGGACGCCGGCCTCGACGCGCGGCACGCCGCTGAGGCGATGGTGACGCGGCAGCCGCGCTGGATCGAATGGCTGCTCGCCTTGCGCAACCTCCTGGTCGCGCCGCTCGGCTTGAAAACCTCTGGCGCAACGGAAGGCGTGGCGCGCGACATGATCGGGATATTCCCGGTGGTCAGCGAAACGCCGCAGCGGCTGGTCGCCGGCTTCAACGACAAGCATCTCGACTTCCGGCTGGTCGTCGACGTCGCGCCGGACGGGCCCGCGCGCAGCATCACCGCGACCACGCTGGTGCTGACCCACAACTGGCTCGGGCGCGCCTATCTCGCTGTCATCCTGCCGTTCCACCGTCTGATCGTGCCCGCGATGCTGCGCAAGGCCGGAGGCTAGTCCATGGCCTTGTCGGTCGACCTGTTCTTCTCGTTCCGCAGCCCCTACAGCTATCTGGCGCTGCCGAAGACGCTGAAGATGGTCGCCGACTACGATGTCGCGGTGAACCTGCGGCCGGTCTATCCGCTCGCGGTGCGGGTGCCCGGTTTCTTCAAGAAGACCAACCCGCAATTCGCCCGCTATGTCGTGCTCGACTCCAGCCGCGTCGCCAAGCATGAGAACATCCCGTTCCGCTTTCCGCGTCCGGATCCGATCGTGCAGGACATGACGACGCTCGACGTCGCCGAACACCAGCCCTACATCCACCGTCTGACCCGGCTCGGCGCTGCCGCCCAGCTCGAGGGCCGCTCGCTTGCCTTCACCTCCGCCATCGGCCGCGTGCTATGGGACGGCTCGGTGAAGGGCTGGAACGAGGGCGACCATCTGGAGCAGGCAGCAACCGCCGCCGGCTTCGATCTCGCCGCGATGGATGCGGCCGTCACCGCGGATCCCGACCGCTACGAGCAGGTCATCAAGGGCAACGAGGACGCTCATGCCGCGTCCGCCCATTGGGGCGTGCCGACCTTCGTCTTCGAGAACGAACCGTTCTTCGGCCAGGACCGTATCGACCTCCTGATCTGGCGCATGGAAAGCAAGGGGCTGACGCGCCGCACGGCCTAGTCAAACGTCATGCCACGCTCTTCTCGGACGTTTCGCCCACGATCTTCTCGGAAGCCTCCTCGTTCGTGCACCAATTGCCGTGGCAGCGCTTGAGGTCGTTCAGATTCTGCCGCATCTGGTCGAGCGAGAAGCCCAGCGCGAAGAACCGCTCCATGACATCGACCGGAAGGCCGCGGGTCAAGCCCTCGCTGCGCACCGCGGCCACCTCCGCGCTGTAGGCCTGCAACGCCGCATCGACCGGCGCCATGTCGGCCGGGCCGCTGCCGGCGCGCAGCGCGGTCGCGACTGACATCATGTAGGTGACGATCGCCTTGCTGACGTCGGCGAGCGGCCGCGCCAGCCTGGTCTGGATTTCGGCCGGCAACGGCACCACCGAGGCCCGCCCGATCATCACGACGTCGTGCCGCAGCCGCTGGATGGTCCGCAGCAGGGGGCCGGTATCCGGCCCCGACGACAGGTGCATCGAGCGCTCGCGCTCGGCTTCCATGCCGGTGGCGTGCAGATTGGTCACGGCGGTGCCGATGCCATCCTGGATCCGGTGCAGCGCATCGTTGTCGAGGCCGCGGGTCAGGCCGGCGAGCAATTCGGCGAACGCTGCCGAGAGCAGTTCCAGCAGCTTCGATGCATTGACCCTGATCTGGCTGACCGCCCGCGACGGCAGCACCAGGAACGAGATCACGAGGCCGGTGAGCGCGCCGACCGTCACCTCGAGCACGCGGTCGATCGCGGAATCCAGCGGGTTGGAGTGATGCATCGTCGGCAGCAGCAGCACGATCACCGCCGTCACCGTCGCCGAGTTGAGGCTTGGATTGAGCGCGGCGATGAAGGCAAGCGGCACGATCGCCAGCACCAGGAGCGCCAGCAGGCTGCCCTCGCCGGAATGCGGGATCAGCACTGCGATCGCGCCGCCATAGATGGCGCCGCCGATGGTGCCGAGCATGTAGTCGCGGGTCGCCTTCAAGGAGCGCCCGACGCTCATCTGCGTGACGATCAGCGAGGTCAGCACCGCCCAGAGCGGCAACAGGAGATGCAGCGCCAGCGCGATGGCATAGGCCGCCACGCCGGCGGACGCGATGCGGACCGCCAGCGCCAGCTGCGTCTTGCGGCTCCAGAGCTTCTCGAACATGCGTTTTGCGAAGGTCCTCATGCACCGTGATCCGGATTCGATCGAAAGGCCTATGTTAAAGGACGCCGAGCATGGCTGCTGCCCGCGGCGGCAAGGTGGCTTGAAAGGCCAAACCGGCCCGCCTACCCTGCGCCGCAAAATTGAGGAAACACGATGGCCCACGAAACCGCAACGCTCGCCGCCTACGTCGCCGACATGAAATTCGAGGACATTCCGCCGGAGGTGCTGGAGCGCGCCAAGGTCCTGACGCTGGATTTCCTGGGCAGCACCATCCGCGCCCGCCGCGATGCGGAATCGACCCCCTCGCTGATGAGGATGCTGGAAGCGCTGGCGCTGGACGGTAAGGGCGAGGCCACCGTGTTCGGCGACAGCAAGACCTGGACGCCGGCGGTTGCGGCGCTGCTCAACGGTGCGCTCGGTCATTCGCTCGATTTCGACGACACCCACGCCGATTCCTCGCTGCATCCGAGCGCACCGGTGGTGCCCGCCGCCTTCGCGGTCGGCGAAATGGTCGGTGCCTCCGGCCGCGACGTGCTGACCGCGATCGTCGCCGGTTATGAAGTGTGCTGCCGGCTCGGCAATGCGCTCGACCCGACCTCGCATTACGCCCGGGGTTTCCACCCGACCGCGACGGCCGGCACCTATGGTGCCGCCGCGGCGGCGGCCAAGCTGTTCGGGCTGTCGAAGGAGCAGATCGTCTCGGCCTTCGGCGTCTCCGGCAGCCAGGCTGCGGGCTCACTGCAATTCCTGGTCAACGGCGCCTGGAACAAGCGCTACCAGGTCGGCGCCGCCGCGATGAACGGCGTGATCGCGGCGACGCTGGCGCGCAACGACTTCGTCGGTTCGAGCGACTCGGTCGAGGGCAAGCATGGCCTTTTGGTCGGCTATACCGATGACCCGCATCCGGACAAGGCGGTGGCTGGCTTGGGCCACACCTATGAGACGCTGAAGATCGGCGTGAAGCCGTATCCGAGCTGCCGCTACACCCACGCCGCGATCGACGCGCTGATCGCGATGCGGCGCGAGCACAATCTGACCCCGGACCAGATCAGGAAGGTCGAGATCGGGCTGCACCGCAACGGCATCACGCTGACCGGCGACGCCGCCACCAAGCGCCACCCGACCTCGGTGGTCGGCGGCCAGTTCTCGATGTTCTTCACCGGCGCGATCGCGCTCGACCAGGGCCATTTCGGCTGGGACGATTACGAGCGGCTCGGCGATAAGGCGATCGACGCGCTCGCCGACAAGTTCGATGTGGTGCAGGACGACCGGCTCGAGATCGGCCGCACCCACCCGTTCGGCGCCCGCGTCTCGATCACGACCGATGACGGCGTGCATGAGCGCCTCTACGCCGATCCCTCGGGCGAACCGACCTCGTTCCCCGACGCGCAGGCGATGCAGCAGAAGTTCCTGACGCTGGCCCGCCCGGTGCTCGACAAGCGCGCCGACCAGCTTGCGGATGCGATCCTGACGCTGGAGCGGTTCGACCGCGTGGAGAAAGCGACGCAGCTGGGGCGGCAGTAAGCCGAGCCGTTGGCGAAGGCGATCACCACATCGACCGCGGTCGTCCTGGCGAAAGCCAGGACGACGATGAGGGTGGTTCTCGATTGAAGATATCAAGCAGCTCAGAATGAGGAGGCAGCCTCTCGTTGAATGACGAGAGAACTGCGTGCCTCGAAAATGGCGTTCACCTACTCCGCGCCATCGATGATCACGAAATCGCCTTCCGAATATTGCTGCCGGATCGCCTTGGCGGCCTGGTATTCGGGGGAGGTGTAGCACTCCATTGCGACGGCGCGGTTCTTGAACTCGATGACGAAGTTGCGCTGGCGGGTCGCGCCCTCCATCACCTCATACAGGCCATTGCGCACGACGAAATAGGCACCGTATTTCTCGAACACCGGCATCGCCGCGGCGAGATAGTCGCGATAGCGCACTTCGTCGTGAACCGTGACGTGCACGATCCAGTAGGCTTTCGGCATGTGCTCCCCCGTTTGCGGCGACCCGACGGATCGTGGCGTGCCTGCTACAGGATGCGCCACGGCTACAGAAAATTCCGCAAACGAGGACTCAATTCAAGAGATTGCCGGATTGTATCGCGTGTGCATCAGTCGCGTCCGGCAAGGGTCGCCTTGCCGGAGCTCACTGTGACGACGTCACGGACCAGGTCGGACACCCCATCCGCCTCGGGCGGCATGTTCGGCGAGCGGCCGAGCCGCACGATGACGAGCCGCTGCGACGGCACGACGATGACGTATTGCCCGATCGTGCCCTTGGCGAGGAATGCATCGCGCGGCCAGCCGTGGTCGACGCGAAATCGGGCGCCGTAGCTGTTGCCGAGATTGGTCCAGAAGCCGGCGCCATAGCCGACCCAGGCGTGCGGCGTCGGCGATGCCGCATATTTCACCCAGCCTTCAGGCAGGATGCGCCTGCCGCCAACCACGCCGTCATCGAGATAGAGCTGGCCGAACCTCGCCCAGTCGCGCGCGCTCGCCAGCATCTCGCCCGATCCTTTCGGCGTGCCCGCCGCATCGAACTCCAGCACCACGTTGCGCATGCCGAGCGGATCGAACAATTCGCGATGCGCGAACCGCATCACGTCGGCGGCATGGCCGCCCGCCGCGTCGCGGATCAGATGCGAGAGGATGACGTAATTGCCATCGTGATAATTCCAGGCCTGGCCCGGTGCCGTTTCGAGCGGAATGCTCTCGGCATAGCTGGCCATGTCCGACTCGACGTACTTCATCCGGTTGACGGGCTCGAGCGCGGACATCAGCGAGGCTTGCAGCGAGCTGCCGAGCGCAAGGCCCGCGGTGTGACGCAACAGCTGATCGACCGTGATGGCGTGTCTCGGATCATGCGGGTCCTGCCAGGCCGCGATCGGAACCGGCTGATCGACCGTCAACTTGCCGTCGCGCACCAGGATTCCGATCAGAGCGGAGATCACCGATTTGGTCGCGGAGAAGCCGAGCAGCGGGGTGTCGACGCCGATGCCGTCGGCGTAACGCTCGGCGATGATGCGGCCGTCCTTCATGACCACGACCGCGCGGGTGTGACGGAACGGCGGTTGCGTCGGTTCGGCGAAGGCGCGATCGAGCGCGGCGGCGAGTTGCGGGCTCTGCGGCGCGACGATGCCGGGACCGGCGATTTCGGGCAGCAGCGCGGCCTGCGGCTGCACCTGCGGCAGCGCGACGTCGGCCAGCGCCGCACCATGCTCGAGCGTGCAGCCGAGCCCCTCGCGATACACCGCATGGCTGCGGCCGAGGCCGAACAGGGTGACCGAGACGTCCTTGCGCTGGCGGTCGACCTGGTAATCCATCGCCCAGGTGATCAGGCCCACCCCCGGCATCGCCTCGGTGGTCTCGGTGAAGTCGCGCCTTGGATCGAGGCCGCTGACGAAGGTTTCGGAGCAGAGGATGTTGGCGACAAATCCGGTTGCCACCCTGGGCACGTCGCGGGCGCGGGCGGCGGACCAGCCCAGTGCACCGAGGGCAGTGCTGGCAGCGAGGATGAGAATGAGCTTTCGACGGGTCACGTGGGTCCTCCGGCATGTGAAAGTGTGTGGCGGGAGGAAGCAGCGACCGACCCGAAAGGGCTCGCCGGATTTGGAAATCGGACTAGCCGGGGACTGGAGGCGGCTCGCCGATTCTGAAATTGTGTCGTGATTTCAATGACAGCCTGGAACGACGAAGTCGACGCGCCGGTCGGGCTTCCCGTTGCGGGGCGCTCTCACGGCAGGCCCCTTGCCAGAATATCGAAAACAACCCCATGCAAAGGGGGCCGGCGGCGGCAGCGTTCGGCAAGGCTGAGGGAGGGAACCCTGCCGTCGGTGCGCCCCTCACGACGAAATGGAGCAATCACGCCGCGCTCGCCTTCAGCTTGCGGTACTCGGTTGGGGTCACGCCGGTGGTGGCCTTGAAGGCGCGATTGAACGGGCCGAGCGACTGGAAGCCGGCGTCCATCGCGATGGTGATGACCGGGACTTCGGCCTGGGTGGGATCGGCGAGCGCGGCCTTGGCTTCCTCGATGCGGTGGTTGTTGAGGAAGACGTTGAAATTGCGATAGCCGAGCCGCTGGTTGATCAGCCGCCGCAACCGGTATTCGGGAATCTTGAGCCGGGTCGCCAGCATGCCGATGGTGACGTTGTCCTGGCGGTAGATCCGCTCGTCCGCCATCAGCCGCATCAGGGTATTGACCAGCTTCTGGTCGGCTATCTCCTCCATCGCGGCCGGCGGCGCGTTGGCAATGACGGGCTCGACCGGCGTGGCGAACAGCTCGGCGCCATCGACGCGCATCATGGCCCAGGTGATACCTGCGACGATGGCGGCGAGCACGCCCGCGTTGAGCAGGTTGGCCCACTCCACGGTCACCCGGCTGCCGGCATAGGCGATCTGTAGCAGCGCGTTCATTCCGCCATACAGCGCCGACGCCACCACGATAAAGACACGAACGCGGCGGCGGCGCTCGACCAGATCCGCCGACCATGATCCGACGGTCTGCGCCACGGCAAGCGCGATGAAGACGAGCCCCAGCAGATTGACCGTGGTGATCGCTGCCTGCGCGTGGCCGCGGGGCGCGATCCACATGCAATTGACGAAGCTGAATGCGACCACCGCGGCACAGATCAGACCGTGCCACCAACGCAGCACGAAGCCATCATCGAACAGCGCGCGGGTGAACAGCCAGAACACCACCATGTCGCCGGTCGCAAGCGCGATCAGCGGCGCGTGCCAGACCGAGATCGGCTCCCCGGCGCCGATCGACGCGGTCACCGCATGCGCGGCCGCGCCGAGCGCGAAGGCGATCACGAGCCGCCCCGCCAGCACGTTGCGGAAATCCGCGAACATCGAGGCTGCAAGCACCAGCAGCAGCGTCACCGCGGCGGCGCGCAGGCAGAGTTCGGTTGCGGCCAATGTCATCGGTCGAAAGGATCTCCGGATCAGCCGAACAATCGGCGCTCAGGCTGCATTTTTCAAGCCGGATCGCGGCGCCAGCGCTGGCGTGTCGTGACCCAGATATCGACGACATCGCCCTCGAGCCGACCCGGCCCCTCATTGTCGGCGCCGAGCCGCCGCGCCACCGCCTGGGACGCGACATTGGCCGGATCGATGCAATGGATGATGCGGTCGAGCGTGAAATTGTCGAACACAAAATCGATCGCGGCGCGCGCCGCCTCGACCGCATAGCCCTGGCCGCGATGCTCCCGGGCGATGCCCCAGCCGACCTCGAAGCCCGGCCAGCCCGGCGGATAATACGGCCCGACGCGGCCGATATAACGGGCGGACGATTTCTCCTCGACCGCGAACATGCCGAAGCCATGCAGCGCCCAATGGCCCGAGATCACGGCAGCGTTGCGCCAGCCCTTCAGCTCCGACGTGATGGGCTGATGATCCGGCGTGATGAAGCGCGCCGTCTCGGGATCGGACAGCATCCGCGTGTTGTCAGCGATATCGGATACGCGCCATGGCCGCAGGATGAGCCGCGCGGTCTCGATCACGGGACCATCGACACGCAGCAGGTTTGCATTAGGCCTCAGCAGCGAAACCATCATCGCCTCCGGTTTCCGGAATTATGCCGTTGTCATCGCTGCCACGCTAGAGCCGCACACCACGCCATCGTCCCTGCGAAAGCAGGGACCCATAACCACCAAATTCGGTTGGTGCGCGGTGCTGCGGCCGCAGCCTTCGCAACATAAGCATTTGTGGTTACGGGTCCCGGCTCGCGCTTCGCTTGGCCGGGACGGCGGATGGGGTATGATCGCGGCAAAAGAGTATGATCCGGCAAGATGTAAGGAGTCCCACATGAGCTGGCAGCCCTCGACCGATCCCGAACTCGGTGATCCCCAAACCTGCGACGCGCTGGACCTGATCATCGTGCCGCGCACCCGCGATCTCGGCGACGGCTTTGCGGTGCGACGCGCGCTGCCGCATGGCAAGCGGCAGATGGTCGGGCCGTTCATCTTCTTCGACCAGATGGGCCCGGCGCGGCTGGAGGCCGGCACCGGCATCGACGTGCGCCCGCATCCCCATATCGGGCTCGCCACCGTCACCTATCTGTTCGACGGCAGCATCATGCACCGCGACAGCGAGGGCAACATCCAGGAGATCCAGCCCGGCGCGATGAATTTGATGACCGCGGGCCGCGGCATCGCGCATTCCGAACGTACCCCCGACGTGCAGCGCCGCGACGGCCAGAAGATGCTGGGCCTGCAAAGCTGGATCGCGCTGCCGGCCGGCAAGGAAGAGATCGCGCCGTCGTTCCAGCATTATGGCGCGGGCGACCTGCCGATGATTTCCGAGCGCGACTTCACCGCGCGGGTGATCGCGGGCTCGGCGTTCGGCATCACCTCACCGGTCAGCATGGTCTCGCCCTGGTTCTACACCGAAGTCACCGCGCAGGCCGGCACCAGCGTGCCGCTCGACCCCGATCATGAGGAGCGCGCGATCTACATCGTCGACGGCGAGGTCGAGATCGCGGGCGATCGCCATGAGGGGCCGCGGCTCCTGATCTTCCGGCCCGGCGACCGCATCACCGTGAAGACGCTGCGGCCGACCCGCATGATGTTCCTCGGCGGCGACGCGCTGGAAGGGCCGCGCCACATCTGGTGGAATTTCGTCTCGTCATCGAAGGAGCGGATCGAACAGGCCAAACAGGACTGGAAAACCGGCCGTTTCGCCCAGGTTCCGCAGGAACACGAGTTCATTCCGCTGCCGGAGTGAGCTATTTGCTGTGATATCCCTTGATATCCTCGGCAGCCCGCACGCCGCGTGCGGGCGCCTTGCTTTCGAAAGATCACGCCCATGACCGCGATGCTGACAAGCGATTTGCCCCTGCCCCGGATCGGCCGCGGCAAGGTGCGCGACATCTACGCCGTCGGCGACGATCGCGTGCTGCTGCTCACCACCGACCGCATCTCGGCGTTCGACGTGGTGATGGCGGAAACCATTCCGATGAAGGGCGCGGTGCTGACCCAGATCAGCGCCTGGTGGTTCCGGCAACTCGAAAGCACCGTGCCGCATCACATGATCAGCGCCGATGCCGACGAGATCATCCGCGCGGTACCAGAACTGAAGAACCATCGTGACGACATCCTCGGCCGCGCGATGCTGTGCCAGCGCACCACCGTGTTCCCGATCGAATGCGTGATCCGCGGTTACATCTCAGGCTCGGCCTGGAAAGAGTACGCCGCCGCGGGCACGCTCGCCGGCGAGAAGCTGCCGGCGGGGCTGGTCGAGAGCCAAAAGCTCGAACCCGCGATCTTCAGCCCGGCGACCAAGGCCGAGGCCGGCCATGACGAGAACATCACGGTTGCGCGGGTGCGCGAGATCGTCGGTGCCGATGTTGCCTCGACGCTGGAGAAGATGGCGCGCGATGTCTACGCTTACGGCGAACAGACCAGCCGCGCGCGCGGCATCATCATCGCCGATACCAAGTTCGAGTTCGGGCGCGACAAGGACGGTCGCATCATCCTGATCGACGAGGTGATGACGCCGGACTCCTCGCGGTTCTGGGCGGTCGATGCCTACAAGCCGGGCCAGCCGCAGCCGAGCTTCGACAAGCAGCCGCTGCGCGACTATCTCGACATCGAGCGCCGCGCCGGCCGCTGGAACGGCGACGCCCCGGCGCCGCCGCTGCCGGCGAGTGTGGTGGACGCCACCAGCAAGCGGTATCTCGAAGCGTATCGCCGCGTGACCGGAAGCGAGCTGAAGATCTAGCGGCACCGTCGTCGCACTCACTCCATCACCGTCACCCTGAGGAGCGCGTAGCGCTTCTCGAAGGGTCGACGGCCCCCGCTCGTGGCCGTGCATCCTTCGAGACGCCGCTTCGCGGCTCATCAGGGTAACGGGGAGAGGGCGCGCTGCGCGCCTGCATCAACCAGCCACGGAGGTGAATTCCATTCACCCCTGTTGAAGACAAACCTTTTGTCGCCGCACCCACCACCCTGCACTCTCCGCCCGTAACGGAGACTGCACGATGCGGCAATTGACTTATGTCGGCGGCAACAAGGTCGAATGGTGGGACGTTCCCGCACCGACCTTGCAGGATGATGGCGACGCGCTGGTGCAGCCGCTTGCGGTGACGCGTTGCGATCTCGACCTTGCGATCGTGCACGGCCGATCGGGCCTGCAAGGGCCATTCGCGCTCGGGCACGAGACGGCCGGCCGCATCACCGCGGTCGGCGATCGGGTGAAGAGTTTTGCGCCCGGCGATCTCGTGATCGTGCCATTCCAGATCAGCTGCGGCACCTGCGACCGGTGCCGGCGCGGCCACACCAATGCCTGCACGGCGGTGCCGTTTCGCTCGTCCTACGGGCTGAAGCCGGTTTGCGGCGTCGAATATGGCGGCGGACTGTCCGACCTGATCCGTGTGCCGTTCGCCGATCACATGCTGGTGCGACAGCCGGAGGGCCATGCGCTATCGCAGACCGCGGGGCTGGCCGACGGCGCGACCGACGGCTTTTCCGCGGTGGCGCGCTTGCTGCGGCAATGGCCCGGCGCGGCTGTGCTGGTGATCGGCGGGTTCGCGCAATCGCTTGCGATGTTCGCGGTGCAGGCCGCGTTGGCGTGCGGTGCGGGCCGCGTCGTCTATCTCGACGACCATTCGCCGCGGCTGGCCAAGGCAAAGGCACTGGGCGCCGATATCGTCGAGGCGCCGGCGGGTCTGGTGATGGAGCCACCCGGCCTGTTCCCGATCGTGATCGACGCCGCGGCAACCGACGCCAGCATCCTCCTGGCCTTCCGTGCAACCGAACCGAACGGCCTCTGCCAGCGCATGTATGGCGACTTCGCCGCGACCACGCCGGTGCCGCTGCGGCACATGTACGGCGTCGGAATCACGCTGAGGGTCAGCCGCGTCAATGTGCGTGCCGAACTGCCCGACTGCGTTGCGCATGTTACGGCGGGACACTACCACCCGGAGCATGTGATCACCCGCCGCGTCCGGTTCGAGGATGCGCATGAGGCGATCGGCGATCCGACCATCCGCGTCGCCTTCGTTCACGATGGCATCGCCTGACCAACGGCGCTAGGCTGCTCTCCAACCAGAAAAGCAAAGGGAGCCAGCCAATGACCGAACCCGACAGCGTGCTCGTCGAGCGCGATGGTCCGATCACCATCGTCTCGATCAACCGTCCGCACAACCGCAACGCGGTCGATGGCGCGACCGCGCGCAAATTGTATGACGCGTTCACGGCCTTCGATGCCGACGCCAACGCATCGGTCGCGGTGTTCACCGGCACCGGCGGCACGTTCTGCGCCGGCGCCGATCTCAAGGCGGTGGCGGCGGGTGATCCCGAGAGGAAGCGCGAGATCGGCGGCCATGACACCATCGCGCCGATGGGACCGAGCCGGATGCGGCTGTCGAAGCCGGTGATCGCCGCGATCGAAGGCTTCGCCGTCGCCGGCGGCATGGAGCTCGCGCTGTGGGCCGATATGCGCGTCGTCGCCGAGGACGCGACCTTCGGCGTGTTCTGCCGCCGCTTCGGCGTGCCGCTGATCGATCTCGGCACCATCCGTCTGCCGCGACTGATCGGCCATTCGCAAGCGATCGATCTGATCCTCACCGGACGCCCGGTGAGCGGCGCTGAAGCCCACCGCATCGGGCTTGCCAACCGCCTGGTGCCGAAGGGCGAGACGCGCGCGCACGCCATCGCGCTCGCCAGGGAGATCGCCCAGTTCCCGCAGACCTGCTTGCGCGCCGACCGCCTGTCGGCGCTGCGGCAGTGGGACCTCGAGGAAGAAGAAGCGATCAGGAACGAGATGCGCGGCGGGCTCGACGTGATCGCGTCAGGCGAGACGCTGTCCGGCGCGACGCGATTCGCCTCAGGCATCGGGCGTCACGGCGCCTTCGGCAACCAGGGCGGCGGCTAGTCCCGCAACCTCAGCCTTTGCGTTCGCGCCGCGGACGTGCTGACCTGTCGTACCCATTCCGGAAGCAAGAACATGCCCGCACAAGCGATCGCAACCGAGCTGAAGACCTTCACCACGTCAAATTTCCGCTTACAGAACGGCGGCGCGCTTCCGGAGGTCACGATCGCGTACCGCACCGTCGGCACGCTGTCGGCCAACCGTGACAACGCCGTGCTGATCACCCATGGCAACACCAGCGGCCCGCAGATGATCGACCCCGGCGGATCGACCGGCGAAGGCAGCTGGTGCGAGATCGTCGGCCCCGACAAGGCCGTCGACACCAACCGCTACTTCGCGATCTGCCCGAACATGCTGGGCTCGTCCTACGGCTCGACCAGCGCGGCGAGCATCGACCCGCGGACGGGCCGGCACTACGGGCCGCGCTTTCCCGATATCACCGTCGGCGACATCGTCGCCACCCAGCGTGCGTTGCTCGATGGGCTCGGCATCGAAAAGCTGGTTGCGATCGTCGGTCCGTCCTATGGCGGATTCCAGGCACTGCAATGGGCGGTGGACTATCCCGACGCCATGCGCGGCATCGCCGCCGTGGTCACCGCGCCGCTGGTGCCACGCGAGCGTTCCGAAGGCAATGTCGCACGCTTGATGGCGACCTTGTCGCAGGATCCGAACTGGAACGGCGGCGACTATTACGATCACGGTGGCGTGCTCGAAAGCATGATCCAGATCCGCTCCGCGACGCTGAAGACCTACGGCATCGAAACGCGGTTGCGCGACACGCTGAGCGATGCCGCCGAAATCGAGGCCGCGATCCGCGCCGAGGCGACGGAGTGGGCCAAGGGGTTCGACGCCAATTCGCTGCTGACCCTTGCCAAGGCACTGCGCGGCTTCGACGTGACGGCGCAGTTCGGGCAGATCAAGGCCAAGCTGCTCTATGTGTTGTCGCGGACCGACAGACTGTTCCCGCCGGAGCTCGCGCAGCAGGTGATGCCGGCGCTCAAGGGAGCCGGCGTCGATGCCGATTATTTCCTGCTCGACAGCGACTACGGCCATTCGGCATCAGGCCGCGACGCCCACAAATGGGCACCGCGGTTGCGCACGTTCATGGACAGCCTCGGCTAGACAATCGGGCCAGACAGAACCGGCACGCCGACCTCCGTGCGGGTAGAGCAATCGCATATGGCAGCGAGCGGCTTTGCTGTCTCCACATTCGTCATGGCCGGGCTTGTCCTGGCCATCCACGTCTTCCTCACGCGGAAACTAAGACGTGGATGCCCGGCACAAGGCCGGACATGACGGACTTTGTGGGGAAATCGAGCGCATATGCGATAGCCCTGCCCGTACGCGGGAGAGGCCAAAATGCGCGGGCTGAGAAGCGCTGTCACAAAAATCCTGTTGTCGTCCTGCGCCGGGCTCGTCTACGACTAGAGCCTTTCCCATCCCGATGGAATCGGGACGGGGCTCCAGGTTTCTTGTCTTGACGCGTTTTCTTCACGCGAACCGGTATCCACTTCGCTCGAAAACGCTCTAGCGGCGATAGTTTAGGATATTTTTCAACGTGATCGGTCGGTCGCTCCATTTCGGCTCGCGCGCGCGGCGGGCCATGCATGACATTCTCGGCGGCAGCGCCGCCAGCGTGCTCGGCATCACCTTCGGCCTGTCCTATGCGCTGCTGATCTTCGCCGGGCCATTGGCGCCCTATCTGTCATATGGCGTCGCGGCGACGTTCATCTCCTCGGCGGTGCTCGCGACCTTCATTGCCTTCGGCAGCTCACTGCCTTTCGCGGTCGCCGGCCCGGACACATCAACGTCTGCGGTGACGGGAATCCTGATGGCCACGCTGGTCGAACGCATCGGCAGCGCCGACCCGACCGCGCCGCTGCTGTCGCCGGTGCTGATCACGCTGGGACTCTCGACCATCGTCACGGGCATCGTGCTGTGCTGTCTCGGGCTGACGCGGCTGGGCCGCGCCATTCGCTACGTGCCCTACCCCGTGGTCGGTGGATTCCTCGGGGCGACCGGCCTGCTGATCGTGCTGGGCGCGATCAGGGTGATCACCGGTTACCCGGTCCAGCTCAGCACCCTGCACCGCTTCACGAACATGATCACGATCTCCGAACTGAGCGCCGCCTGCGCGATGGCGCTGGTGCTGTATCTGACCTGGCATCGCTCGCGCACCCCGTTCGGCCTGCCGATCATCCTGGTCGGCGGCGTGATCGTGGCGCATCTCACCTTCTGGATCATCGGCATTACGCCCGAGGAAGCTCACCTGACCGGCTGGACCCTCGAGCCGCCACCGGCATCGACTTTCATGCTGCCGTGGCACACCGCCGAGCTTATGCATTATCCGTGGTCGGCGGTGCCGGACCTGCTCGGCAATCTGATCGCCGTGGTGTTCGTCACAGCGGCGAGCACGCTGTTCAACACCACCGGCATCGAGGTCGCGGTGCATCGCGAGGCCAATCTCGAACGCGAGCTCAACATCACCGGCTTCGCCAATATCGTGACCGGCGCGCTGGCCGGCTATGCCGGCTGCATCTCGGTCAGCCGTTCGATCCTGAATTTCTCCAGCGGCGGGCGAGGCCCGCTGTCCGGGCTGACGGTTGCCGCGATCTCGCTGCTGATGCTGGCCCTGGCGCCGCAGCTGCTCGGCTACATGCCGAAGTTCGTGCTCGGCGGGCTCCTGATCTATCTCGGCGCCGACCAGTTGCACAAATGGATGATCGAATCGCGCAAGCGGCTGTCGCAGACCGAGTATCTTTCGCTGCTGGCGATCGTCGCCATCATCGTGACCTGGGGCTTCGTGCCCGGCATCCTGATCGGAATCATCATCGGCTGCGCGACCTTTGCGCTCAGCGCGGCGCGGGTCGAGGCGATCAAGTTCGGCTTCGACGGTGCCGAATACCGCAGCTCGCTCGATCGCTCGCGCGACGATCAGGACGTGCTGCTGGCGCATGGCGGCAAGATCCAGGGCTTGACCTTGCAGAGCTATCTGTTCTTCGGCTCCGCCAACCGGCTCTATCAGCACGTCAAGACCCTGCTGGCCGCGCGGCCGGAGTGCCGCTATCTGCTGTTCGATTTCAAGCTCGTCACCGGCATCGATTCCTCGGCGGCCTACAGTTTCGCGCAGATCAAGCGCAGCGCGCATGACGTCGGCGTCGAGCTGGTGCTGGTGCATCTGGCGGCGAAGGCCGAGCAGGTGTTGCGCTCCGGCGACTTCATCACCGAGGGCGTGACCGTGATCGACGAGCTCGATCGCGCGCTGGAATGGTGCGAGAACCAGATCATCGCCCAGCACCAGGAACTCGCACAGGAGGAGGCCGATTTGCGCGGCTGGTTCACCGGGATGCTGGGCAGCGAGGACGACGCCGATACGTTGATCCGGCGTTGTCAGCGCATCGAGGTCGACACCGGCGAGATCATCGTACACGCCGGCGACGCCGCCGATTCCATGCACTTCATCCTCGACGGTCGCGTCGGCATCATGGTGCCGGCCGAGGACGGCCGCACCACGCGGGTGCGCAGCCTCGGCCGCTATACCACGATCGGCGAGATGGGCCTGGTCTCGCAGGTCCCGCGCAGCGCGACCATCCAGGCCGAGATGGCGAGCGTGCTCTACGTGCTCAACACGCACCAGTTCGCCGCGATCCGCGACGAGGACCCCGAGCTCAGCCACAAGCTCCTGACCTATTTCGTATCCGTGATCGCGGAGCGGCTGAGCTTCGCCAACCGCACCATCGCGGTGCTGCGGCGCTAGTACGCGAGCCGGATTTCGCGTTACGTCTCCAAGCTGCGAAGATACCGTTGAGCTACAGCAGCCCCCGGCTTGCGCTCGCCGCGAGTTCGTCCATCAGCGCCTTGTCCTCATAGCGCGCGAGCGACAGGCTGCGGGCGAATGCCGGCGCCGGCGCACCGACGACGGCACGGGCGCAGAGATCGCCGGTGGCGCAGGCGCCCATCGTGCCGTAACCCGACAAGGCAGCGGCGAGGAACACGCCCGGCGTCTTGGCAGCCCCGATCAGCGGCCAGTTTTCCTTCGTCATCGGATAGTAGCCGCCATAGTGCACGCGGTCGCGCGGCAGCGCGCCGAGATAATGCTTGAGCCGCGGTTGCAGCCGGCTCGCCGCGCGCAGCACCACCTCAGGAAAGTATGGGTTCAGCTCCGGCTCGCGGACCGGCTCGGTCGTCGTCTCGTCATTGAACGCCCAGCCGAGCTTGATCCACTCGCCGTGATCGCCGCCGTCGGGCCGGCAATGGATGCTGCCCGGCATCGGCGCCAGCAGGCGCGCGAATTCCGGCGCCGCTACGAGCGCCTCGCGCTCGTCATCGGACCACGCCAGCGTCTGGCCGTCGAGATCGATCGCAAACGGCATCCTGCGATCGACCGCGCGGTTGCGATCGGCGAACGCGATCTTCTGTTGCAGCACGTTGACGATCGGCAGCGTTTCGCCATGCATCGCCGCGACATGCGCCGCGAACGGACCGGCGGCATTGACGATGATATCGGTCTTGATGGTCTGTCGCGCACCATCGGTCACCACATCGACGGCGAAGCGATCGGTCTTCGCGATGCCGACCACCCTCCCCTGCTGGAACCGTGCACCCAGCGGCCGCATGGTTTCCAGCATGTACTGGCCGAGCTGCTGGCCGCTGATGTCGCCGGCACGACGGATATGCAGCGCAGTCGCGACCTCCCGGTCGAAGGTCGGGTAATGCGCCTGGATCAGGTCGCGGCCGAGCAGGACGTCGACGCCGTCGGGCGCGCTCTGCCAGTCGGCCGAATGCGGCGGCAAGTAGCCGCGGCCTGAACCTTCATGCAGGCGGATCAGCTGCGCGGCCTGCGCGCCGTAGCCGGCGTGGAGTTGCTGCAACAGCTCGTCCGGCGTTTCTTCACGCGTGACCAGAAGGTAGCCACGCCGCGTCATGTGGAGGCGGTTGTCGCTGCGGCGCGCGATCTCCTCCATCAGGTCGGTGGAATGGTTGGTGAAATCGGCCATCGTCGGATGCGGCCACCAATTGCGATAATTCTCGCCCGATTGCGCCGAGGTCAGCGCCATCGGCTGACCTTCATCGACGATCAACAGACGCGCGCGCTTGTGCTCGACCGCGAGGTAATAGGCCGTGGCGATCCCGACGATGCCGGCACCGATCACCAGGATTTCGACGTCATTGGTCTTCACATGCAGTCTCCGGTCGGCCCGCAGCGGAGCCGGCAATGGTTCGTGATGTCTCGATATCGATCAGACCGGGGCAGCATCCCGCAACGCCTGGCGTTGTGCCGAGCGCAACGTCTTCTGCGTCTCCTCGATATGCTCGCGCAGCAGGCGGACGGCTTTCTTGGCCTCGCCGTCGCGGCAGAGTTCGAGCAGCCGGTAGTGGTCGCGCTGCGGACGCTCCTTGCCGGTGGCCTGCGACACCAGCGCCCGCGTGAAGCGGCCGACATGGCCGTAATTCGCCTCGATCATGCCGAGCAGCCGCGGGCGATTGCACGGCGCGTAGAGCGCGGCGTGGAATTTCCAGTTGAAGGCGCCCCATTGCGCCGGATCTGGCTCCGCGTCATAGGCCCGGAGGATTTTCGTCGCCTCATCGAGATCGATCTCGGTCATGTCGGGTATCGCCAGGCGCAATGCATGGCATTCGAGCGCGATGCGGATCTCGAGCAGCTCGATCACCTCGTCGATCGAGAGGTCGGAGACGACCGCGCCGCGGTTGGGCAGGAAGGTGACGAAACCCTCCGCCTCGAGCTGGCGCAATGCCTCACGCACCGGGATCCGGCTGGTGCCGAACCGCGTGGCCAGTTCGTCCTGGCGCAGCTGCGATCCGGGCGCGAGCTCGCCCGAGCTGATCGCGGCCCGCAGCGCCTCCCGCACGGCGTCCGGCGCGGAACCGTGGGGTCCGGCCCCTCGGTGGCTGGCGGCGGCTGCGTGCTCCATCCGGATTCTCTCGTGCTGATACGCCCGAGCGGAATATCCGACCGGGCCAAGATTGTATAAAATTACTTTCTTGATTATGCAATGCTGTGTATAAAATCTTGACCTATCGTATCCAATCCCGCCGACAGCCGCGAATCATGATGCATCGAGCCACCAAGCGATTGATTTTCCTAATCTTTCTTGCGGCAACGTCTGCCCCGGCACACGCCCAATCACCCGGCGGCACGCTTGCCAAGATCCGCGACAGCGGCGAGATCCGGCTCGGGCATCGCGACGTCTCGATCCCGTTCTCCTATCTCGACGACAACCAGAAGCCGGTCGGCTTCGCCATGGACCTCTGTGCGCGGATCGTCGACGCGGTGAAGCGCGAACTCAAGCTGCCCGGGTTGCAGACCAGGCTGCAGCCGATCCAGCTTTCGACCCAGATTCCGCTGATCGAGAACGGCACCATCGACATCGTTTGCGGTCCCGCCACCAACACGCTGGAGCGGCAGAAGGTGGTCGCCTTCAGCAACACGATCTTCGTGTCGAGCATCCGCGCCGTGGTCGCCAAGGACGCGCCGATCAGGCGCTTCGAGGATCTCGGCGACCGGCCGGTCGCGCTGACCTCGGGCTCGACCTCGATCGGCTTGCTCGGCGCGCGCGCCCAGGAGAAGCACTTCCAGACCAGGAATATCCTGACCCCAGATCATGCCGCCTCGTTCCTCGCGCTGACCACCGGGCGCAGCGAGGCCTTCGTGATGGATGATATCCTGCTGGCGAGCCTGATCGCGGGCAGCCCGAACCCGTCCGACTGGCGCATCATCGACGACAGCCTGCGCACCGAGCCCTACGGGCTGATCATCCGCAAGGGCGATCCGGAATTCAAGGCGCTGGTCGACAACGCGCTCGCCGCCATGATGGCAAGCGGCGAATTCCAGGAGCTCTACGCCAAATGGTTCACGCGGCCGATCCCGCCGAAGAACGTGAACCTGAATTTCCCGATGACCCCGCCGCTGAAGGATGCGGTGGCCAATCCGAACGACAAGGGCGTGTGAGACAGCAAAAGCCCGGCCCTGAATCTATCAGGGCCGGGCTTGAGCGGAGATGACATGAGCCGCGGCTCAGACGCCGGCCATCATCACGTATTTGATCTCGACATATTCATCCATGCCGTGGCGCGAGCCTTCGCGGCCGAGGCCCGATTCCTTGACGCCGCCGAACGGTGCGACCTCGGTCGTGATCAGGCCGGAATTGACGCCGACCATGCCCGACTCCAGCGCTTCCGCGACGCGCCAGACCCGGCCGATGTCGCGCGAATAGAAGTAGGAGGCGAGACCGAACGGCGAGGCGTTGCACATCGCGATCACGTCGGCCTCGTCCTTGAAGCGGATCACCGGCGCGAGCGGACCGAAGGTCTCTTCGTGTGCCACCAGCGCGTCGGGGCGAACGTCGGACAGCACCGTGGGCTCGAAGAAGCTGCGACCGAGCGCGGAGCGCTTGCCGCCGGTCACGATCTTGGCGCCGCCCTTCACGGCGTCGGCGATGTGGCGCTCGACCTTCTCGATCGCCTCCATGTTGATCAGCGGCCCCTGGGTCACGCCGGATTCCGTGCCGTCGCCGATCTTCATCTCGGCGACCTTCTTCGACAGCTTCTGCACGAACTGGTCGTAGATCTTGTCCTGGGCATAGAGACGGTTGGCGCAGACGCAGGTCTGGCCCATGTTGCGATACTTCGAGACGATGGCGCCTTCGACCGCGGCATCGATATCGGCATCGTCGAACACCACGAACGGCGCGTTGCCGCCGAGCTCGAGGCCGAGCTTCTTCACGCCGACCGAGGCTTGCCTGTACAGGATCTTGCCGACCTCGGTCGAGCCGGTGAAGCCGACGAAGCGCACCGCCGGATGCTCGCACAGCACCTTGCCGATCGGCGGCGCGTCGCCGGTGATGATGTTGAACACGCCCTTCGGCACGCCAGCCTTCTCGGCCAGCGCGGCGAGCGCCAGCGCCGACAGCGGCGTCTCGTTGGCGGGCTTCAGCACGACGGTGCAGCCGGCCGCCAGGGCCGGCGACACCTTGCGGGTGATCATCGAGTTCGGGAAATTCCACGGCGTGATGGCGCCGCAGACGCCGACCGGCTGCCGGATCGCGAGCAGGCGCGCATCGGCGCGCTGGGTCGGAATGGTTTCGCCATAGACCCGGCGCGCTTCCTCCGCGAAGAACTCGACATAGGCGGCACCGATATCGACTTCGCCGAGCGCTTCCGCGAGCGGCTTGCCCTGCTCGGAGGTCAGGATCAGCGCGAGATCCTCGCGGTTGGCGATGATCAGGTCGAACCATTTGCGCAGGATGTTGGAACGCTGCTTGGCGGTCAGCTTGGCCCAGGCCGGAAATGCGCGCTCGGCGGCCTCGACGGCCTTGGTCGCGTCGTCACCACTCAACTGCGGGATCTTGATCAGCTCGGCGCCATTGGCCGGATTGTTGACCGCGAATTCGGGCGTACCGACCCAGGCGCCGTCGATGTAGCAGCGGTCGCGCAGCAGCGACGGATCCTTCAGACGATCGTGGAGGGCGGATGCTGCGGCTTGCGCGGCGCGTGCGGCGACGGGTGGGGTCATGGCGTTACTCCTCGAAGGTCTTGAATGTCCCGGGGGGTCTTGGCCGCCTATATAAGCGGAAAGCCACTGCGATGCACTGGCGGCCAGCGCGACCCTGCTTGGACACAAACGCGACGCCGTTGCGGAAGATGATCGCTCCGGGATGGTCCGGAATTGCCAGATCTCAGTTGTGCAACGGCGCATCTGAGGGTTCGGCGCCGCGCATCGTCCCGGAAGACGGTCCTCGCGTCAGATCGCGCCGCCCGACATGTAGGTTTCACGGCGCCCGATCATGCGTTCCGCGGCAGCCTTGGCATCCGCCTTGGTCGAGGTCGCGCAGGTCCGGTATTCGAGGTCGGCCTGTGCCCTGGCGTCTCGGCGGCCGAACCAGGATTTGGTACCGGTCTGCAACAGCGCGAGCGCCTGTGCGACATTGTCGACCGCCTCGAACGAGTGCAGCGCGCCGGTACCCGCGTAGCGGACCTCGTAGAGGCCCGGGCAGATCGGCGCCTCGATGTTCTCGCCGCGGCCGGGCCGCGGATAGCGCTTCCATTCACTCCATGTCGAAATCATCGCTGCGTCCCGCAACCCGAAAAATGACGATCGTTTTCGTCAAATCATCCCAATTCGCCGCACCGTTTGTGCAGCGATCTGAATGCGTTAATGCAAAAAATCAGGCTCGAAAATCAATTCCTCGATCACGTTACCGTGGCCGCGCCCGGGGATCACCGGGACTTGCGCCACATCCACCACAAAATCTGTGCGCGTGGTGAATGCCGGTTGAGCGAGACCGCTCCTGCCGGCCCGGCTTTCACGACATCGCGACATCATCGCATCGCATGGCCGCCTTGCGGGACCCGAAAAGCGGGAGGATGATCCCGGCACTTTCAAAATAATAAACCCATCGGAGGAAGCCCCAATGCAGAGCAAGGCTCAGATCGATCAGGTATTGCGTCAGAAGAGCGACGCAAAGGAGATTCCCGGGGTCGTCGCGATTGCGGCCACCGGCAAGGACGTCATCTACGAGGGCGCGTTCGGCAAGCGCGACCTCTCCAAGAGCGATCCCATGACCGCCGACAGCGTGTTCTGGATCGCCTCGATGACCAAGGCGGTGACGTCAGCGGGCGCGATGCAGCTCGTCGAGCAAGGCAAGCTCTCGCTCGATGAGCCGATCGGCAAGCTGTTGCCCGACCTCGCCGCGGCGCAGGTGCTCGACGGCTTCGACGCCAAGGGCGAACCGAAGCTGCGGCCGGCGAAGAAGCCGATCACGCTGCGCCGGCTCATGACCCACACCGCCGGCTTCGCCTACGACATGTGGGACGCCGACCTCGGCAAATACATGGAAAAGACCGGCACGCCCGGCATCATCACCTGCCTGAATGCCGCGCTGAAGACGCCGATCATGACCGATCCCGGCACGCGCTGGGAATACGGCATCAATATCGATTTCGTCGGCAAGGCGGTGGAAGCCGCTTCCGGCAAGAAGCTCGATGCCTATCTGCGCGAGCACATGTTCGCACCGCTCGGCATGAACGAGACCGGCTTCAAGATTTCGGACGACATGCGCAAGCGGCTGGTCGGTATGCATGCGCGCGGCGAGGACGGCGCACTGGCCGCAATCCCGTTCGAGCTCGAACAAAACCCTGAATTCCACATGGGTGGCGGCGGCCTCTATTCGACCGCGGCCGACTACCTCAAGTTCTGCCAGATGATCCTCAACAAGGGCAAAGGCAACGGCAACCAGGTGCTGAAGGCCGAGACCGTCGCGACGATGGGGCAGAACCACATCGGCGAGCTCAACGTCGAGAAGATGCCGACCGCGGCGCCGATGTACACCAACGACGTCGATCTCTATCCGGACCAGGTGAAGAAGTGGGGGCTGAGCTTCCTGATCAACACCGCCAAGACGCCGGAAGGCCGCAGCCCCGGCAGCCTCGCCTGGGCGGGCCTTGCCAACACCTATTACTGGATCGATCCGTCGCGCGACGTCTGCGGCGTGATCCTGACCCAGTTGTTGCCGTTCGCCGACAAGCACAGCCTGGAGGCTTTTGCGGGCTTCGAGAAGGGCATCTATGCCGGGCTCGATGCCGGCAGTGGGCAACGGGCAGCCTGAGGTTCGAAACATCGAACGTCAGAACGACCGCTCCACCAACTCGTCATGCCCGGCCTCGTGCCGGGCATCCACGTCTTTGCCTCTCCGCGAGGAAGACGTGGATGGCCGGGACAACAAGCCCGGCCATGACGGGTGTTGGGGCGCGACGCTTTTCATACCCGCCATAGGTCGGGCCTGTCCTGCCCGCGTCAAACGACTAAGATCGCGCAAAAAAGCGCGGCGACACGAACACGATCACGAGGAGGACGAGCTTGGCACCCGAGATTCTGGCACCCAAGATCCTGGCAGACAGCTATGTATGCGGCATTTCCGATACGCCGCTGCTCGGTGAAACCATCGGCCGTAGCCTCGACCGCGCGCGGGCGCGCTGGGGCAAGCGCGAGGCGCTGGTCTCGCCGAGCCACAACGTGCGCTGGACCTGGAACGAATTCGCCGAGCGCGTCGAGGCGACGGCCGCGGGCTTCCTCGCGCTCGGGCTGCAACGCGGCGAGCGGATCGGCATCTGGTCATTGAACCGGCCGGAATGGACGCTGACGCAATTCGCAGCTGCAAAAGCCGGACTGATCCTCGTCACCATCAATCCCGCCTATCGCCTGAGCGAGCTCGAATTCGCACTCGGCAAGGTCGGCTGCGCCGCGATCGTGACCGCGACCGCGTTCAAGACCTCGGCCTATATGGAGATGCTGAACACGCTGCTGCCCGAGCTCGCAAGCGCCACGCCGGGCCAACTGCGCTCGGCGCGGCTGCCGCAATTGCGCGCCGTGATCCAGATCGGCGGCCCGGCGGCGCCGGGCACCATTCCGTTCGACACGATCGCGCAGATGGGCGGAGAACGCCATCGCGAGCAACTCGCGGCGCTCGGCGCGAGCCTGCAATTCGACGACCCCGTCAACATCCAGTTCACCAGCGGCACGACGGGTTCTCCGAAGGGCGTGACGCTGACCCACCACAACATCCTCAACAACGGCTACTTCACCGGCCGCGCCATGCGGCTGACCGAGCAGGATCGCATCTGCATTCCGGTGCCGCTCTATCACTGCTTCGGCATGGTGATGGGCAACCTCGCCTCGGTCACGCTCGGCACCACCATGGTCTATCCCGGCGAAGGCTTCGATCCGCTAGCGACGCTGACCACCGTCGCGCAGGAGAAATGCACGACGTTGTACGGCGTGCCGACCATGTTCATCGCCGAGCTCGATCATCCGGAGTTTTCGCGCTTCGATCTCTCCTCGCTGCGCACCGGCATCATGGCCGGCGCCCCCTGCCCGATCGAGGTGATGAAGCGCGTCAACACCGAGATGAACATGGATGAGGTCACGATCGCCTACGGCATGACCGAGACCAGCCCGGTGAGCTTCCAGAGCGCGACCGACGATCCCCTGGAGCGCCGCGTCTCCACGGTCGGCCGCATCCATCCGCATGTCGAGGTCAAGGTGGTCGATCTCGACGGCAAGGTGGTGCCGCGCGGCGAACGCGGCGAGCTCTGCACCCGCGGCTACAGCGTCATGCTTGGCTATTGGGACGAGACGGAGAAAACAGGCGAGGTGCTCGACGCCAATGGCTGGATGCACACCGGCGATCTCGCCGTGATCGACGACGAGGGCTACTGCAACATCGTCGGCCGCATCAAGGACCTGGTGATCCGCGGCGGCGAGAACCTGTATCCGCGGGAGATCGAGGAATTCCTCTACCGCCATCCGAAGATCCAGGACGTGCAGATCTTCGGCGTCGCCGACCAGCGCTATGGCGAGGAGCTGTGCGCCTGGGTTCGCGTGCGGTCGGGCGAAACCCTCACCGCCGACGAGGTGCGCGCCTTCTGCCAGGGCCAGATCGCCCACAACAAGATCCCGCGCTATGTCGAGTTCGTCGAGGAATTCCCGATGACGGTGACCGGCAAGATCCAGAAATTCGTGATGCGCGACGCGGTCGAGCAGCGGCTCGGATTGAAGGCAGCGAAGACGGCGTGAGGGCGTTCTTCTCCCTCTCCGGCTTGCCGGCCGTCATTCCGGGGCTCGCGAAGCGAGAACCCGGAATCCATTGCTCCACGCATGATCCGGCCCGATGGATTCCGGGCTCTCGCCTTCGGCGAGTCCCGGAATGACGAGGGTGGAGCGATGTTCTATCGCTACTGCTCCATCGCAGGGGAGGTTGAAGAAGGCCAGGGCCGCCCTAAACCAGCAGCCCCTTCGCCTTCGCCAGCTCCTTCAGCGACACCAGCGGCCGGGCGCCGATGTGCTGGATCACCTCGGCGGCGGCGAGCGCGCCGAGACGGCCGGCATTCTCATGACCGACATTGCGCACGAGCCCGACCAGGAAGCCGGCAGCGAACAGGTCGCCGGCGCCTGTGGTGTCGACCAGTCTGTCGATCGGATAGGCCGGCGCCGCTACGACGCCATCTCCCGAGATCACGACGCAGCCCTTCTCGCTGCGGGTGACGACGCCGAGCCTGGTGTCCTTGCCGAACTGCTTCAGCGCGGTGTCGAAATCCGAGGTCTGGTACAGCGAATGCAGCTCGGACTCGTTTGAGAACACCAGGTCGACCGTGCCCTTGCGCATCAGGTCGAGGAATTCGTCGCGGTAGCGATCGACGCAGAACGAATCCGACAGCGTCAGTGCGACCTGACGGCCGGCGCCATGCGCGATATCGGCCGCCTTCACGAAGGCGTCCTTGGCGTTCTTCGGATCCCAGAGATAGCCTTCGAGATAGATGATGCTGGCGGCGGCGATCTGGGCCGGATCGATATCGTCGGGCGTCAGGTCCTGCGCGGCACCGAGATAGGTGTTCATGGTGCGCTCGCCGTCCGGCGTCACCAGGATGTAGGAGCAGCCGGTGGCCGGACCGGTCGTCGCCGGCGCGGTTTCGAAGGTGACGCCGGCGGCGCGGATGTCATGGGTGTAGAGCTTGCCGATCTGGTCGTCCTTGACCTTGCCGACATAGGCGGCGCGGGCGCCGAGATTGCCGACGCCGACGATGGTGTTGGCGGCCGAGCCGCCCGAGATCACCTTGCCCGGGCCCATGGCCGCGTAGAGCGCTTCGGCGCGCGCTTCATCGATCAGCGCCATCGAGCCCTTCACCCTGTCTCTTATACACATCTAGATGTGTATAAGAGACAGGCCCGATATCTCGGTGGCGGTGCCCATGTCGCTGTAGATCGCGGTGGCGCGCGCCTCGTCGATCAGCTGCATCGAGCCTTTCGTCATGCCGTGACGGGCAAGGAATGCCTCGTCGGTCTGCACCAGCACGTCGAAGATCGCGTTGCCGATCCCGAGAACGTCATATTTTGCGTCAGCCATAGACCTGCCCTGTGTTAACGCCATCCAACAAGAGCCGCGACCTATCACGTTACGGCTTGGGGCAGCAAGCCGCCGTCAGTTCCGTCATCCTGAAGTGCGAGCCTTGCGGCGCAATTGCGTCGCTGGGCGAGCCTCGAAGGATGCACGGCCCCGCTGGTGGCCGTCGACCCTTCGAGACGCGCTTCGCGCTCCTCAGGGTGACGGGTTTAGTAGAGTGCCGCTGGCGGCAAGGCGGGCTGCTGCTATACAGACCCGATGTTCCGCTCCTTCCTCACGGTCTCCTCGGGAACGCTGGCCTCGCGGCTGCTCGGTTTCGTGCGCGATTCCGTGATCGCGGCGCTGCTTGGCGCGGGCCCGGTGGCGGATGCCTTCCTGGCGGCGTTTCAGCTTGTGAACGTGGTGCGGCGGCTGCTGGCCGAGGGCGGCTTGAACGCCGCGCTGGTGCCGGCGTGGCTGAAGGCGCGCGATGCGGACGGCATCGACGCGGCAACCGCCTTCGCCGGCCGCGTGCTCGGCACCGTCAGCGCCGCCGTGATCGCGGCCGCGCTGGTGATCGGCGTGCTGATGCCGCTGGTGATCGCGGCGATCGCGCCCGGCTTTGTCGGCCGCGACACGCTGCAATTCGCCGTCGACGATGCAAGGCTGATGCTGCCCTATCTCGCCTTCGCCGGCCCGGTCACCGTGATGATGGCGCTGCTCAATGCGCAGGGGCGCTTTGCCCTGACGGCGTTCTCGCCGCTGCTGTTCAACATCGCACTGATAGCGGTGATGGCCGTGCTGCTGGCGCGGCAGCAGGACCCGGTACAGGCCGCGCTGGTCATGGCGGCCACCATCGGCGTCGCCGGATTCCTGCAACTGTCGATGCTGGCGCTGCGCGGGGCGAAGCTCGCCGCGCCGCTGCGCGTCTCGTTCGATCCGCAGATGCGCGGCTTTCTCGGTCGCGCGGTGCCCGGCATGGTCGCAAGCAGCGCGCCGCAATGGCTGATGGTTGCCGGCGCCGTGATCGCCTCCACTTCGCCGTCGGCGGTGTCCTGGCTCTATTTCGCCAACCGCCTGCTCGAACTGCCGCTCGGCATCGTCGGCGTCGCCATGGGCACGGTGCTGATCCCGGAGATGACCCGCGCCGTGCGCGGCGGCGAACACACGGCGATCGCGCATGCGGAATCGCGCGGCCTCGAGCTCGCGGTCGGACTGGCGCTGCCGGCGACGCTCGGGCTGATGGTGCTGAGCGGACCGATCGTGCGAATGCTGTTCGAGCACGGCGCGTTCACCGCGGAGGATACCGCCGCAACCGCGCAGGCCCTGATCTGGCTGACGCTCGCACTGCCGGCGCATGTGCTGGTGAAGGCGCTGTCTCCGGCATTCTTCGCGCGCGAGGACACCCTGACGCCACTGTTTGCGACGCTGAAGGCCATCGTGGTGACGATCGCGGCCGGCTTCCTGTTCGGCCATCTGTTCGGCGCGAGCGGAATTGCCGCCGGGATCGCACTCGGCGCCTGGAGCAATGCGCTGGCGCTGATCCGCAAGGGCGCCGCGACGTTCGGCTTCTCGATCGATGCCGCGGCCCGGCGCCGACTGCCGCGTATCCTGGCGGCAGCGCTCGCGATGGGCGCCTTGCTGTGGCTCGCAGAGGGTGCGCTACCGGCCGCGGGCAGCCACGGTCTGGCGCATGCGGTCTCGCTGCTCGTCCTGATCGCGGCTGGGATTGCGGCTTACGGCCTGTTCCTACAGCTTTTCGGCGTCACCGGGTGGCGCGAGGCGGTTAACGCCGTCAGGCAAAGGCGCGCCGCCTGACTTGCGCGCGCGGAGCTTAAGTGGCAAACGACCCCGCAAAAGCGATCTTTTCCGGGAATCGAGACCATGGCGTTCGTTGAACGGGTTTTCTCAGGCGTCCAGCCGACGGGCAATCTGCACCTCGGCAACTATCTCGGCGCCATCGTCAACTTCGTGAAGATGCAGCAGACCCATAACTGCATCTATTGCGTCGTCGAYATGCACGCGATCACGCAGGGYGTCGACGTCTGGGGCGGCCCGGCCGAGCTCGCGCGCAACACCCGCGAGGTGACCGCGGCSTTCATCGCCGCCGGCATCGATCCGAAGAAGCACATCGTGTTCAACCAGAGCCAGGTCGCCGGCCATGCCGAGCTGACCTGGATCTTCAACTGCGTYGCCCGKGTCGGCTGGYTSAGCCGGATGACCCAGTTCAAGGAGAAGGCCGGCAAGGACCGCGAGAACGCCTCGGTYGGTCTCTACGACTATCCGGTGCTGATGGCCGCCGACATCCTGTTGTACCGCGCCACCCAYGTGCCGGTCGGCGAGGACCAGAAGCAGCATCTSGARCTGTCCCGCGACATCGCGCAGAAGTTCAACAACGAYTTCGGCGATTCGATCCGCGGCCAGGGCTTCAATGAAGGSCTSTATTTTCCGMTGCCGGAGCCGTTCATCACGGGWCCGGCGACSCGGGTGATGAGCCTGCGCGACGGCACCAAGAAGATGTCGAAGTCGGAYSCGTCGGACAATTCGCGCATCAACCTCACCGACGACGCCGAGACCATCGCGCAGAAGATTCGCCGGGCSAAGACCGATCCGGAGCCGCTGCCGTCSGAGGAAAAGGGCCTGGAGCCGCGYCCCGAGGCCGACAAYCTGGTCGGCATCTAYGCCGCGCTCGCMGACGTCACCAAGCAGGASGTGCTCAACCAGTTCGGYRGCGGCCAGTTCTCSACCTTCAAGAACGCGCTGGTCGARCTSTGCGTCGCGAARCTGGCGCCGATCGCCGGCGAGATGAAGCGGCTGGTYGCCGATCCCGGCCAYGTCGATGCGATCCTGGCCGACGGCGCCAACCGCGCMCGSRYCATCGCCGACGAGACSATGCGCAYSACCAAGGACATCGTCGGCTTCATCCGGCMGCGCTGACGCRCAAGCYAGGAACTGCGCGCTCCCTCTCCCAAACGGCGAGGGAGTGTGGCAGCATGGGTTGGTTTGGCCAGCACCGGGACATGCATGACCACCCAGCGACGCAGCTACGAGACGGGCCACAAGCCCAAATGCCTTGTCATCGTCGATGACACCGCGGAATGGGACCGCGCGGTCTATTACGCCAGCCGATGGGCGATCCGGGTCGGCGGCGGCGTYYTRATGCTGCGGGTGATCGAGACCGAGGACCAGAACCAGCAATGGCTYGGGGTCGCCGACATCATGCGCGCCGAGGCCGAGGAGGCCGCCAATGAGGCGCTCGACCGCGCCGCCGGCCGCGCCAACGGGATCGCCGCGATCACCCCGGAGCGGGTGATTCGCGAGGGCGACCCGACCGAGCAGATCCTCGACGTGATCGACAAGGACGTCGACATCGCGATGCTGGTGCTGGCGGCCAATCCGGGCGCCGAGGGCCCCGGGCCGATCATCACCACCATGGCCAAGACCATGGGCGCGTTCCCGATTCCGGTGACCATCGTGCCCGGCGGCCTGACCGACGCCGAGATCGACGCGCTGTCCTAGAGGAATATTCACAACCGTCGTCATGGCCGGGCTTGTCCCGGCCATCCACGTTCTTTCGCGTAGGCGGCAGCAAAGACGTGGATGCCCGGCACAAGGCCGGGCATGACGAGGATGCGAGGCCAGCCCTCCTCCAGCTATTCAGAATCGGCCATAAGGGACCTGGAACCGCGGTTTTGCGGCTTGATCGGCGGCTTTTTAGTTGCCATTTGGTAGGGGAACCCAACGCGCCGGCCTTGAACCGGCGACGCCGGAGACAGCAAATGTTCATTCAGACCGAAGCCACCCCCAATCCCGCCACCCTGAAATTCATCCCGGGCCGTACGGTGCTCGACAGCGGGACCATAGAATTCTCGTCCGCCGAATCGGCCGCGCGCTCGCCGCTCGCCGAACGGCTGTTCGCCGTGCCCGGCGTCACCGGCGTGTTCTATGGCGCCGATTTCGTCACCGTGACCAAAGCGGATGGCGACTGGCAGCACCTCAAGCCCGCGATCCTCGGCGCCATCATGGAGCACTACATGTCCGGCGCGCCGCTGCTCGCCGACGGCACCGCTGGCAGCGACGACGCGCGCGACGAGGAAGACGAGTTCTTCGACGAGGCCGATGCCGAGACGGTCGAGCAGATCAAGGACCTGATCGAGACCCGGGTGCGGCCGGCGGTTGCCAATGACGGCGGCGACATCACCTTCCGCGGCTTCAAGGACGGCATCGTCTATCTCAACATGAAGGGCTCCTGCGCCGGTTGCCCGTCATCGACCGCGACCCTGCAGCACGGCATCCAGAACCTGCTCCGGCACTTCGTGCCCGACGTGCAGGAAGTGCGGCCGATGTAATTTGCACCGGGTGGGCGGCCAAGCGCGGCGCACCCTCGATACGACACAGTTGATGGTGGGCACGGCACGAGCGCTTTGCCCGCCCTGAGAGGGGGACGAACAGTGAGTCGGCGAATCGGAAATGGTTCTGACCTTCCGTTCGCCCTGACGTTTGCCCCATGATCATTCTCGCCATCGATACCGCCCTCGACGCCAGCTCCGCGGCGGTGCTCGACACCGACACGGGCAACACGCTTGCGATCGAATCGCAGACCATGCAGCGCGGTCATGCCGAAGCCCTGATGCCGCTGATCGGGCGCGTGATGAAGGCAAGCGGCGTCGGCTTTGCGGCGCTCGACCGCATCGCCGTCACCACCGGTCCCGGCAGTTTCACAGGGTTGCGCGTCGGCCTCTCGGCGGCGCGCGGCATTGCGCTGGCGGCCGCGAAGCCGATCGTCGGGCTGTCGACGCTCGCTGCCTATGCCGCGCCACTGGTCGCAGAGAATGGCGCGCATCCGATCCTGTCGGCGATCGACGCGCGGCATGATCACGTCTATTTCCAGTTGGTGGGCGGCGACGGCGGCCCGATGCTCAAGCCGAAGGTGGCCCCGATCGCGGAAGCGCTGGAGGCCGCGCAATTCGGCGCGCTGCAYCTGGTCGGCAACGCCGCGAATATTCTCGCCGAGCGCTGGCCCGCCGACGCAACGCCGCCGGTGAAGGTCGATCGGCAACCCGCCCCCGACATCACCTGGGTCGCCTGGGTCGGTGCAGCGATCGATCCCGACACCGCGCCGCCGCGGCCGTTCTATCTGCGCGCGCCCGATGCGAAGCCGCCAAAGGATCGGCTCGAAATCAGCGTGCCGCCATCGACATGATCGGCTGGTTGTCACGATGGTGGGGCGGCGGACCGTCCGCGGTCGAGCCCGCATCGTTGCGTGACGCGGCGCGGCTCGCGCAATTGCACGGCGCCTCGTTCCATCGTGGCTGGGGCGAAGGCGAATTCGAAACGATGCTGACCGAGCGCAACACGCTGGTGCACCGGCTGCGCCAGGGCCGCAAGGTGATCGGCTTTGCGGTGTCGCGGATGGCGGCGGACGAAGCTGAAATCCTGTCGATTGCGATCGATTCCAATCAACGCGGACGCGGCCTGTCGCGCGACCTGCTGTTGACCCATCTCGGCCATCTTGCCGGCCGCGGCATCCGCACCATCTTCCTCGAGGTGGAAGAGAATAATCAGCCGGCGCGACGGCTCTATGAAAGGGCCGGATTCGGCGTGATCGGCCGSCGCGAGCGCTACTACAAGCAGCCCGGTGGGGAACATTTGAACGCGCTTCTGATGCGGCGCGACTTGTCGTAACATCGGCGCGGTGGCAGAACAGCGCCCTGCTCCGCCACCCGAAGCCAAGAACTCGGCAAGGACCCATGACGACGGTGAAAATCCCGCCTGCGCAGAAGAATACCGGCATCGAGGCGCGCTGCGCCGCGACCGGCATGCGCATGACCGAACAGCGCCGCGTGATCGCGCGGGTGCTGGCGGAAGCCATGGATCATCCCGACGTCGAGGAGCTCTACCGCCGCTGCGTGGCGGTCGACGACAAGATCTCGATCTCGACGGTCTATCGCACCGTCAAGCTGTTCGAGGATGCGGGGATCATCGAGCGTCACGATTTCCGCGAAGGCCGCGCGCGCTACGAGCAGATGCCGGAGAGCCATCACGACCATCTGATCAACCTGCGCGACGGCAAGGTGATCGAGTTCACCTCCGAGGAGATCGAGAAGTTGCAGGCCGAGATCGCGCGCAAGCTCGGCTACAAGCTGGTCGATCACCGTCTCGAGCTGTATTGCGTCCCGCTCGACGAAGACGGCAAATCGTAGACGCGCGCACGCGGCGCAATCAGCTTCGCGCGCAAAGGAACGCATCACCGAACCATGGGCTTTGATCTCGTCATCTTCGATTGCGACGGCGTGCTGGTCGACAGCGAGGTGATCTCCTGTCGCGCGCATGCGGAAACGCTGACGCGGCACGGYTTTCCGATCACGCCKGACGGCGTGCTSAAGCGTTTCCTCGGCGTMTCCGACCGCGAGGCGCGRCGGATCGTCGAGAGCGAGATCGGCCGCGCACTGCCCGACRGCTTCGAGGCCGAGGTCAAGCACGCGACRCTGAGYTTCTAYGCCAACGACCTCAGCGCGATCGCGCATGTYGGCGAYGCCATCGCCGCGCTCGGCTTGCCGAAATGYGTGGCYTCCAGCGGCACGCCGGARAAGATYCATCAYGGRCTGACCTGCGCCGGGCTSTACGACCAGCTCRYGCCGCATATTTTCTCYGCCACCCAGGTCAAGCGCGGCAAGCCGGCRCCCGAYCTSTTCCTGTTCGCKGCCGCCCRGATGGGCGCCRARCCWGAGCGCTGCGTCGTGATCGAGGACAGCGTGGCCGGCGTYACCGGCGCCCGYGCSGCYGGCATGACCGTGCTCGGTTTCTACGGYGGCAGCCATTGCACKSGGGAACACGAGGCGACGYTGCGCGRGGCCGGCGCGGCCGAGACATTCGCCGATATGCGCCAATTGCCCGATTTGATCRCCCGGCTSRGCCAAAAACACGGCTCGATCGCTGGATTTTCGCCGGTTTARGCTATATTTGAGCCCCGGCGCCCGGATGGCGCCGTTTGCATTTTTCGCTCTCAGGGTTCCATGACGACGCCGCGCAAGCTGCACATCAAGTCCTATGGCTGCCAGATGAATGTCTACGATGCGCAACGCATGGTGGACACGCTGGCCGGCGAGGGCTTTGTCGAGACCGCGAGCGTCGAAGACGCCGATCTCGTGATCCTCAACACCTGTCACATCCGCGAGAAGGCATCGGAGAAGGTCTATTCCGAACTCGGGCGGCTYCGCGTCGCCAAGGACGAGGCYGCGCGGGCKGGYCGCGAGATGAAGATCGCRGTCGCCGGCTGCGTTGCGCAGGCCGAAGGCGCCGAGATCATCAACCGCGCCCCGACCGTCGACATCGTGGTCGGGCCRCAGAGCTATCATCATCTGCCYGARCTGCTGAAGCGCGCCAAGGAAACCGGCCGCGCGCTCGAAACCGAATTCCCGGTCGAGGACAAGTTCGSCTTCCTGCCGCARCCGAAGCCGGATGCGATCCGCGCCCGCGGCATCTCCGCCTTCGTCACGGTGCAGGAAGGTTGCGACAAGTTCTGCACCTTCTGYGTGGTGCCCTATACGCGCGGYGCCGAGGTGTCGCGTCCGGTCGCSMGGATCATCGACGACGTCATGCAGCTCGCCGAYAACGGCGTGCGCGAGTTCACGCTGATCGGACAGAACGTCAACGCCTATCACGGCGARGGCCCMGACGGYCGYGTCTGGTCGCTCGGCAGATTGYTGCRRCGGCTCGCSGAGATTCCCGGCGTSAWGCGGCTGCGCTATTCGACCAGCCATCCGCGCGACGTCGACGAYGACYTGATCGCGGCGCATCGCGATTTGCCCGARCTGATGCCGTTCGTGCACYTGCCGGTGCAATCGGGRKCGGACCGGATTCTYGCCGCCATGAACCGCAAGCATACCGCCGATGACTACCGGCGSGTCATCGACCGGTTTCGCGCTGCGCGSCAAGACATTGCTTTTTCATCRGATTTTATCGTGGGCTTYCCCGGSGAGACGRRSGAAGAATTTTCCGCCACTCTCGCGCTTGTCACGCAAATCGGGTACGCTGCGGCGTATTCRTTCAAATATTCGCCACGGCCAGGCACGCCGGCGGCGGAGATGCGGGAGACGGTGTCAGCGGCAGAGATGGACGAGCGCTTGGGGCGGCTTCAGGAACTGATCGACAGCCAGCAATCGGCCTTCAACCGGGCTGCGATCGGCACGACGGTGGAAGTGCTGTTCGAGCGCGCCGCGCGCAATCCCGGCCAGATCGTCGGCCGCACYGCCTWTCTKCARCCMGCGCATGTCATGGCYTCRCCCGACATCATCGGCCAGRTCCKCYCSGTGAGGATCGACAGCCTCGARCGCTACAGCCTGATCGGCGAGCTGGCGACRCCSGCAGCGCCCGRCCTCATTTCGCAGACCATTGGAGCCTGAAATCCTTGCCCAAAAGCGCATCGGATTCGCCTTCGCTCGCTCCCAGCCGCAAACCWGACCGCGACATGCAAATGCCACCTGAGACCCGGCCCCCTGAAACTCAGGTCGTCATCGATTTCGACGACAACCGCGCCGCMTCCGCRYTGGTCGGCCCCTACGGACAGAAYCTGGCGCTGATCGAGCGSCGGCTYGGCGTCGTRGTCGATTCGCGCGGCAATCATCTCACCATCGCGGGCTCCCGYGACGGCTGCGAYGCCGCRCGSCGCGTGCTCGAGACRCTYTATGCGCAGGCCGTCGARGGCCACGATCTCGATCAGGGCGAAGTCGAAGGCGCGATCCGCGCCGTGATCGCGCAAGGCTCGCTGTTCGAGTTCGACAACAAGACCGCGAAGCCGACCTTCGAGACCATCAACCTGCGCAAGCGTCCGGTGCGCGCCCGCACCGCGGCGCAGGATTCCTACATCCGCGCGCTGAAGCGGCACGAGCTGGTGTTCGGCATCGGCCCGGCCGGCACCGGCAAGACCTGGCTTGCGGTCGCCCATGCGGCGCAGCTGTTCGAGCGCAAGGAAGTCGATCGCATCATCCTGACGCGGCCGGCGGTCGAGGCCGGCGAGCGGCTCGGCTTCCTGCCCGGCGACCTCAAGGAGAAAGTCGATCCGTATCTGCGCCCGATCTACGATGCGCTGTACGATCTGATGGATGCCCGCGTCGTCGAGCGCGCGCTGCAAGGCAACGAGATCGAGATCGCGCCGCTCGCCTTCATGCGCGGCCGTACCCTGACCAATGCGGCCATCATCCTCGACGAGGCACAGAACACCACGTCGATGCAGATGAAGATGTTCCTGACGCGTCTCGGCGAGAACAGCCGGATGATCGTCACCGGCGATCCCTCGCAGGTCGACCTGCCGCACGGCCAGGCCTCGGGCCTCGCTGAAGCCGTCAAGCTGCTCGACGGCGTCGAGGGCATCGCGCAGGTGCACTTCAAGGCCGAGGACGTCATCCGCCATGAGCTGGTGGCGCGCATCGTGGCCGCCTATGAGGGATTGCCGCAAAAGCCGGCAAAGGCCAGATCTTGAGCCCAATAGCTTCGGCCGCGAGCCCGCGCGATGCGGGTTCCGGCCATAACGCAGATTTTGAAACGAAGGTGTCAGCTTTTCCTGCAACCGAGGTTCTCGTCACCGCCGAATGCTGGCAGGCCGAGCCCAATGCCGACGCGGTGATTCATCGCGCCATCGAGGCTGCCGCCGAAATCGCCGATGCCGATGTCGCCGGCGCCGAGCTTGCGGTGATGCTGACCGACGACGCCGGCATCCGCACCCTCAACGCCAATTGGCGCAGCATCGACAAGCCGACCAACGTGCTGTCGTTTCCGGCGCTGCAACCGGAAGGTCCAGGCGGACCCGACGATGCCCCGCGCATGCTCGGCGACATCGCGATCGCCTACGAGACGACGCGGCGGGAGGCCGATGACGAACAGAAACCGTTCGACCATCATTTGAGCCATCTTGCGGTGCACGGCTTCCTGCATCTGATCGGCTATGACCACGAGAATGACGACGATGCCGAGGACATGGAAAACCTCGAGCGCGAGATCCTGTCCTCCCTCGGCATTCCCGACCCCTATGCGGATCGGATCGCCTGACATGCCGGATTCCGAACCGACCCACGACAACCCGCGCAACGTGAGCAACCTGCCTGCCGTGGTGCATGACGGCGAGGTGCAGCGCCCGGCGGCCGAGGGCTGGCTGGTGCGCGCGATCCGCACATTGTTCGGCTGGAAGGCCGGCTCGGTGCGCGACGATTTGCAGGTGGTGCTCGACGCCTCGACGCCCGACGACGTCGGCTTCTCGGCGATCGAACGCACCATGCTGCGCAACATCCTGTCGCTCAACGAGCGGCGGATCGCCGACGTCATGATTCACCGCGCCGACATCGTCGCGGTCAAGCGCGACATTCCGCTCGGCGAATTGATGAGCCTGTTCGAGAGCGCGGCGCATTCGCGGCTCGTCGTCTACAACGAAACCCTCGACGATCCCGAGGGCATGGTGCACATCCGCGACCTGCTCGCSTTCATGACCGCGAAGGCGCGCGTCACCGACRCGACCAAGACSAAGCGCAAGAAGCCKTTYCCKGCCGGSCTCGACCTGCGCAGCGTCGATCTCGCGCTGCCGYTGGCGGACGCCAACATCATCCGCAAGCTGCTCTACATCCCGCCGTCGATGCGCGCGATCGACCTGTTGGCGCAGATGCAGGCCTCGCGCATCCATCTCGCGCTGGTGGTCGACGAATATGGCGGCACCGACGGGCTGGTGTCGATCGAGGATATCGTCGAGCAGATCGTCGGCGAGATCGACGACGAGCAYGATTCCGACGAGCCGCCGTCGATCGTTCGGCAGGCGGACARCTCCTTYCTCGCCGACGCCCGCGCCAGCCTCGACGAYGTCCGTTCGGTGATCGGCGATGACTTCGTGATCGGCGASGCCGGCGAGGAGGTCGAGACGCTGGGCGGCTAYCTCGTGTCGTTCGTCGGCCGCCTGCCGGTGCGCGGCGAGGTGATTTCGGGSCCCGGRAATTACGAGGTCGAGGTGCTCGACGCCGATCCGCGGCGGGTCAAGCGCGTGCGRATCWCCGCRCGCAAGGARCGCCCGGCGCCGCGCAAGGAGCGCGAACGGCGCCGCGAGCAGACGCCGGACTCCGGMAACCCSCAGGCSAAYGACAATTCACCGCCGCCCGGCGAAGGAGCCGGTCCGCAGTGARGCTCTCYGACAAGCTCCGATCGATCGGCCTTGCCRTCATCCTGACCTGGGGATGGAAGCGCGCGGTGCTCGCGCTCGCRGCCGGCGCATTRTCTTCGCTGGCGATGGCRCCGTTCAACGCCTGGCCGGTGCTGTTCCTCACCTTCTCCATCGCGGTCTGGCTGATCGACGGCRSKGCGGCCGGGCGCTGGCGCGGCGYACCCGCGGCGGCGATGTCSGGCTTCTGGTTCGGCCTCGGCTATTTCGTGCCGGGACTGTACTGGATCGGCTACGCCTTCTTCGTCGATGCCGACACCTTCGCCTGGCTGACGCCRTTCGCGGTGCTCGGYCTGCCCGCCTATCTCGCRTTGTTCACYGCCTTCGGCTTCGCGCTGGCGCGGCTGATCTGGCCGCGCGACGCCTCGCGCGTGCTGGCGCTTGCGGTCAGCCTCACGATYTCRGAATGGCTGCGCGGCCATCTCTTGAGCGGYTTCCCGTGGAATGCGTTCGGCTAYGCRCTGACCGAACCGCTSSCGYTSGCRCARACYGCATCGCTGATCGGGCTRTGGGGCATGACGTTYYTGGCSGTYGCGATCTTCGCAAGCCCKGCCGTGCTGATCGACGGCGCATCGCGCGGCCGCAAGCCRTGGCGCGCRCCGGYGRCCGCGGTRCTGGTTCTGGCRGCRATGCTGGCGTTTGGCGCGGTCCGCCTGTCGCAGGCGCCGACCAGGATGGTCGATGGCGTCAAGCTGCGCATCATGCAGCCGGATCTGCAACAGGACGCCAAGTTCAACTACTCCGCCAAGGCGGCGGTGATGCAGAAATATCTCACATTGTCGGATCGGGCCTCGGGACCGCACTCCACCGGTGTGAGCGACTCAACCATCCTGATCTGGCCGGAATCCGCGTTTCCGTTCTTCCTGACGCGCGAAGCCGATGCGATGGCGCAGATCGCCGCGCTGCTGCCGAAAGGAACCGTGCTGATCACCGGCTCGGTGCGCGCGCCCGATCTGCCGCCCAATGTGCGCGTCACGCGCGCCTATAATTCCATCTACGTGATCGACCATGACGGCAGCGTGCTCGCGGTCTACGACAAGCTGCACCTTGTCCCATTTGGAGAATATCTGCCGTTCCAGGACTGGATGGAGAAGCTCGGCTTCGTGCAGCTCACCAAGGTGCAGGGCGGCTTCATTCCCGGCACGATCCGCCGCACGCTCGATATTCCGAATGCACCGCGCGCATTGCCCTTGATCTGCTATGAGGCGATCTTTCCCGGCAATGTGGTGAGCCGCGACGACCGTCCCGGCTGGATCATCAACGTCACCAATGACGGCTGGTTCGGAATCTCGACCGGCCCCTATCAGCATCTGCAACAGGCCCGGCTGCGCTCGATCGAAGAAGGCCTGCCGCTGGTGCGCGCCGCAAATACGGGCGTCTCGGCGGTCATCGACCCGCTCGGGCGRATYGTCGCACRACTCGGACTCGGAATCGAAGGCGTGCTCGATGCCGGCCTGCCGRCAGCGCTGCCGCCGACGATCTACGCGCGTGTCGGGAACATCCCCGCCGCTGTAATTGTGTTAGTTGCCCTCGCAATCGTATTGCGGAGACGTTTTGTCAGGCGAAAAGCCTGATCMYGYATATCGCCGGTTGTCGCCGAACCCGAAAAAACGTCGAAATTCGCCTCAGTGCGATTCCACCAGTTGACAGATCGACCGTGCRCTTCGCATTGTACGGCTCCACGCGAAATCACAAGTCCCGTCAGCCCCTTTGCGCAAATTGTCCGCATTTCGTCCCGATCCTCCTTGCAGGATTTGACGGCACCGGCGCCTGAGGCATACTCCACTTCCAACTTGCCTCAGCCACGGGCGCGCAATCCCTTAGGAGAGTTGGAGATGTCCACCAAAGCGCCCAATCCTGTTGACAAATATGTCGGCAGCCGCGTCCGTATGCGACGCATCATGCTCGGCATGAGCCAGGAAAAACTGGGCGAGGCGCTAGGCCTGACGTTCCAGCAAGTGCAGAAATACGAGAAGGGCACCAACCGGATCAGCGCCAGCCGGCTGCAGCAGATCTCCGAGATCCTGCAGGTGCCGGTGTCCTTCCTGTTTGACGGTGGCCCAAGCGGCGTCAAAACCGCCGACGGCTTCAGCGAGGGCTCCTCGCCGACCTACGTCTCCGATTTTCTGGCAACCGCCGAAGGCCTGGCCCTGACCCGCGCCTTCACACGCATCGCGGACGCCAAGCTCCGCCGCAGCATCGTCGAACTGGTCGAGCAGATCGCGGCACGCGAGGCCTCCGAACAGGCGTGATCGCGCGCCATATCCGTTTGAGAGATCGTCAAATCTGGAATATGCCATTCCGGCACAGGCTGGAGCGCGACCAGTTGAGGCTGATGCCTTGCCGCGCTTTAGCGCCTTGTTTGCGCATGATCTTTCCGCGAAACCGCAGCGTGCGCTTCCGGATGATGATCTGGTGCGTGCGCTGAGTGATAAAACAAATCCACAGGCGGCAACAACATGATGTCCAGCAACCCGTTTGAAACTGCGGCGATCCTCGACGGCATTCGCCGCTGGGTCGAGATCGAGTCTCCGACGGAGCGGCCGGATCAGGTCAACAAACTGGCCGATCTCGTCGCCGCCGAGTATCGCGACCTGCCGGCGACGGTGGAGCGAATTGCTGGACGCGACGGCTGCGGCGATCATCTCGTCGCCCGCTCGTCCTGGGGGCAGGCCGCGCCGGGCATCCTGGTGCTGAGCCATCTCGATACAGTTCATCCGATGGGATTCATCGAACGGTTACCATTCAGGATCGAAGGCGACAGCGCGTTCGGCCCGGGCATCTACGACATGAAGGGCGGCGCCTATCTCGCCTATCATGCGTTCCGGCAGATCTGCGCCGATGACGCGCGGCCGCCGCTCGGCATCACCCAGATGTATGTTTCGGACGAGGAGATCGGCAGCCCGACTTCGCGCGCGCTGATCGAGGCCGAAGGTCGCAAGGCGAAATACGTGCTGGTGACCGAGCCCGCGCGCGACGGCGGCAAGATCGTCACCGGACGCAAGGGCGTTGCGCGCTTCGACGTCCACATCAAGGGCGCGCCCGCACATGCCGGCACGCGACCCGAAGACGGTCGCAGCGCGATCCGGGAACTCGGCAACGTGATCCAGACCCTGGAGGGAATGAACGACCTCAAGCGCGGCGTCACCGTCAATGTCGGCGTGGTCCGCGGCGGCACCAAGCCGAATGTGATCGCCGAAGAGGCCTATGCGGAAGTCGACATGCGCGTGCCGACCATGGCCGACGCCGACGAGCTGGTGCCGAAGATCCTCGGCATCACCTCGCGCACCGACGGCGTCACCGTGAAAGTCACGGGCGAATTGAACCGGCCGCCCTATGAGAAGGGCAACGCCGGCGCCGCGCTCTACGAACACGCCAAGGAGCTTGCCGCCGAGCTCGGCTTCGAGCTGCTGGACGTGTTCACCGGTGGTGGCTCCGACGGCAATTTCACCGCGCCGCATACCGCGACCCTCGACGGCCTCGGCGTCGATGGCAAGGGTGCGCACACCCACTACGAGCAGCTCTACATCTCGTCGATCGAGCCGCGCGCGCGACTGCTCCACCGCCTCTATCAAACGCTGCGATGATATCCGCTCCAGCCGACACCGATGATCGCGACGCACCTGATGATGGCGCGACGGCCCATTCACGCGGTTCGTTCTTCGGGCGGCGCAAGGGCCACAAGCTGCGCCCGCATCAGGCCGACCTGATCGACACCCTGCTGCCGCATCTTTCGGTCGAYATCTCGATGCCYGCGCCSGAGGYGTTGACCGAATTGTTYGAYGACGGCATCGARAAYGTCAGGCTCGAAATCGGCTTCGGYGGCGGCGAGCATTTGATCGCGGARGCGCAGGCCTTTCCGGCGACGGGCTTCATCGGCTGCGAGCCTTATGTCAACGGGATGGCGAAGATCCTGACCCAGATCGAGGCGCAGAATATCGGCAACATCCGCTTGTTCGCCGGCGACGCGGCCGAGCTGCTGGCCTGGGCGCCGGCCCGCTCGCTTGCGCGCATCGACCTGATCCATCCCGATCCCTGGCCGAAGCGGCGGCACTGGAAGCGGCGCTTCGTACAGGATGCAACGGTCGCGGCGATGACACGATTGCTGCCGGCCGGCGGCGAATTCCGCTTCGTCAGCGACATCGACGATTATTGCGCCTGGACGCTGGCGCATCTGATGCGCGCGCCCGACTTCGCCTGGCTCGCCGAACGCGCGATCGACTGGCTCGCACCGTGGCCGAACTACACGATGACGCGCTACGGCGCCAAGGCCGAGCGCGAAGGACGCAAGGCGGCGTATCTGCGGTTCAAGCGCCTGCCTTGATCCGTCATTCCGGGGCGTGCGGAGCACGAACCCGGAATCCATCGCGCCACATGTGCAAGTCGAGAAATGGATTCCGGGCTCTCGCTACGCGAGCCCCGGAATGACGAAAAACTACTGTCCCTGTCCCGTCATCCGCGCCTTGCGGACGTCGGTCGCCTCCCACACCATGCGCTTGCCGCGCTCGCGACCGAGCAGCTCGATCGGATCGTGATTGTCGATGTGGCCGAACTGGCCCTTGTAGACGCTGTAGCCGCACAATTCCTGCAGGCGGCGCGGGAAGCGCGCCGCGGTCTCGCGTGGAATGCCGAGTTGCAGGTTCTCCTGCTGCCGCATCCAGCCCCAGCAATAGGCGCAGGAGAAGGCAAAGCGTCTGGCATCGCTGGTGTTGGCGCCACCGCCATGCCACAGCGCGCTGTCGAACAACATCACGCTGCCGGCCGGCATGGTCGCGGTGACGGCCTGATACTCCTTGCCATATTCCGGCGACGAATCGAATTTGTGGCTCGCCGGTATGATCCGCGTCGCGCCATTGTCGTCGCGGAAATCGGACAGCGCCCAGATCGCGTTGATCGTGATCGGGATGTGCGGCCGCGGCAGCGGGATCAACTGGGTGTCTTCGTGGATCGGCTGCGCCTCCTGGCCGGGGCCGAGCACCAGCGAGCAGAACGACGACAGCAGGCATTCCCGATCCAGCACGCGTTCGACCACCGGCAGCACGTTGTCGTGCAGCGGAACTTCCCAGAACAGATCGTCATAAGTCAGCAGATTGTTGATGCGCAGCGTCTTGAAGCCCTCGAACGACGTCTGGGCAAGGCCGAGATCGTGCTCGCGCTCGATCCGCTCGACTGCCGCCTTCAGTCCCTCGACCAGCTCAGGCGAGGCGGCGCGCTCGATCACGGTGTATCCGTCGTCGCGGATCCGTGCGGCGTGCGATTGGATGTCGGCGTCCGTCAGCATGGCGATCTCTCCCTTGGCGCTGTGTCGCGCCTTGCGGAAAGCATAGCGGGCCGATTTGAGTTTGGCAGGTCTTTTTGCGTCCCCGTCACCCTGAGGAGCGCGGAACGCGCTGCTCAGGATGACGGAATGATGAGCCTCCGCCGACTATCGCGACTTCCAGAAATCCACGACGCGTTGCGCGGTCGACGGCATCAGGCGGACGAAGTTGACGCGCGCGCCTTCGATATCGGCCGGCGACGGCACGCGGTTGGGCCCGAGCCGCATCATGATCAAGGCACGCACGGTCGGCCATTCGAAACCGATCGTCTTGCTGGCGATCAGGATCGGATCGTAACGATCGCCGGCGATCAGGCGATCGAGCGTGACGATCTTCACACCGGTCATCGCGGCAAGCGCCGCCACCGATTCCTCGTATTTGAACGCCTTGGCGAAGCCGAGCACCGCTGCCTCGTTCAGCTCGCCGGCGCGATGCAGCGCCAGGATCGCGCGCTGCGCGGCGGCGAAGTCGCGGCCCTCGACTTGCGCGATGACGCCTTCGATCTCGTTCATCGCCAACTTGATCTCGGCCTGCCGGTCCGGCTTGGCGACGTCGAACAGGCGGCGGCGGATCACGTCGATCGAGCCGGCCAACAGGCTCTTCAGATGCTCCGGCGGCAGATCGTCGCGGCGGCCGATCTTCAAGGTCAGCACGCCGTCCTGGCTGGCGCGCCGCACCAGATTTGCAAACGAATCGTCCGAGAACGCGGCACCGGCATTGCCGGCCGCACATCGAACCACATCGCGATCACCGCGACGAACGATGACGTCGGTCAGCGCAGTCGAGAGCCTTGATCGCTCGGCCATCGCAAGCAAATGGCCCTGGCCCTTGGCATTGGCGATCTCGACCAGCACCTGGTCGTCGATGACGGGCGATCGGCGCAGCAGCGGTCCCGCGATCGCGACATCGTCCTCGCGGGCGAGTTTCCCCACCAGATGCCGCGGCGCGTTGGCGAGCGGCGCCAGCCGTTCGGCGAGATCGATCCGTGCATCGAGCTCGGCATGCGGCACCAGGCTGGTCAGCACCCCGTCGAACAGGTCGATATGGTCGGGGCGAAAGCTCGCGGCACCCTGCAGGAACAACTCGCCGAGCCGACGCGCGGCGTCGGCCCGGCGCTTGGGGTCGCCGCTGCGAACAATATCGTCGAGTTCCGGGATCAGCACGGGGGCTGTCGTCATGAGCCTGTCCAAACCGGCCACTTCTGCCGATTTTCGACAATCTATGGTCCGGTTCGTAAACGGAGGGTTAGGTCAAAGCTGCGCATCGGGAGCCGCAAAATCGCCCTGCGCACGGCCTGGAGGCCTTGCCGGACCCCGGCAAAAGGGCTATATCCAGCGCAACTTATGGTATCTCATACGATCGCGTAGGAGAGTGGGCCCCCCGGGACCCGCTCTTTTTTATTACCTGACGAAACCCGGCAGGGCCGGGTCCAGTTTGGGTAGCGTTAGCGGCCCCTTAAGGCCTCCAGAACAACACAACAGACCTCAGACCAGCTTTAGACCTCAGACAGCCTTTGACACTGGATATGACCGATCCGACCGCCACGTCCGTGGACACCGAACTGCTCGCCGAGCCGCGGCTCGTCGTCGAGCCAGGGGTCGCGGCGCGCGTGGCCGCGGTCGCAGTCCCGGTGCTGCAAGGCATGGGCTACCGCCTGGTGCGCATCAAGGTCTCGGGCGACGCCGGCTGCACCGTGCAGATCATGGCGGAACGGCCCGACGGCTCGATGCAGCTCGAGGATTGCGAGGCGATCTCGCGCGCGCTGTCGCCGGTGCTGGATGTCGCCGATCCGATCGAGCGCGCCTACCGGCTGGAGATTTCCTCGCCCGGCATCGACCGCCCGCTGGTGCGCCGCTCCGACTTCGAGCGCTACACCGGGCATCTGGTCAAGGTCGAGATGGCGGTGGCGCATCAGGGCCGCAAGCGGTTCCGCGGCCTGCTCGCCGGCGTCGAGGGCGATGCGGTGCGCCTCAGGCGCGACGATCCGCGCCCGACCGAGGACGCCGAGGTCCTGCTGGTGATGGAAGACATTTCGGACGCCCGGCTGGTGCTGACCGACGAATTGATCGAGGAATCGATGCGCCGCGGCAAGGCTGCCGAGCGCGAGATGCGCCGCGAGCTCGGCCTCGCGCCGCAGCAGCCGGCCCACGCCAGGAACAGCGATCCGGCGAAGAGTCAGAAGCCGAAACCCAAACCCGATCACAAGCTCGGCGCGAAGCCGGCGCCGACCAACACCAAGAAGCACCGCCTGGCCGCCGAGCGCGCGCGCCGTGGCGAGATCGATCCATTCGAAGGAGACTAAGCCATGGCAGTCAGCGCCAACAAACTCGAACTGCTGCAGATCGCAGACGCAGTTGCGCGCGAAAAGTCGATCGACCGCTCCATCGTGATCGCGGCGATGGAAGACGCCATCGCCAAGGCSGCMCGSGCCCGCTAYGGCAGCGAGACCGACGTCCATGCCGAGATCGACGCCAAGAAGGGCGAGCTKCGGCTGACCCGCCACATGCTGGTGGTCGAYGTCGTCGAGAACTCCTCSAACCAGATTTCGCTGTTCGAYGCGCAGCGCGCCAATCCGGGCGCCCAGGTCGGYGACACCATCGCCGAYACGCTGCCGCCGCTGGAATATGGCCGYATCGCCGCGCAGTCCGCCAAGCAGGTSATCGTGCAGAAGGTGCGCGAGGCCGAGCGTGACCGGCAGTACCAGGAATTCAAGGAYCGCATCGGCGACATCGTCAACGGCATCGTCAAGCGCGTCGAATATGGCAGCGTGATCGTCGAYCTCGGCCGCGGCGARGCCATCGTGCGCCGCGACGAGATGCTGCCGCGCGAGGTGTTCCGCAACGGCGACCGCGTCCGCGCCTATATTTTCGACGTSCGCCGCGAGACCCGCGGYCCGCAGATCTTCCTGTCCCGCACCCATCCGCARTTCATGGCSAAGCTGTTCGCGCAGGAAGTGCCYGARATCTAYGACGGCATCGTCGAGATCAAGGCGGTCGCCCGSGATCCRGGCTCGCGCGCCAAGATCGGCGTGATCTCGCGCGATTCCTCGATCGATCCGGTCGGCGCCTGCGTCGGCATGCGCGGCTCGCGCGTGCAGGCCGTGGTCAACGAGCTGCAGGGTGAGAAGATCGACATCATCCCGTGGTCGCCCGACATCGCGACCTTCGTCGTCAACGCGCTGGCGCCGGCTGAAGTCGCCAAGGTCGTAATCGACGAAGACCGCGAGCGCATCGAGGTCGTGGTCCCCGACACCAACAACCAGCTCTCGCTGGCGATCGGCCGCCGCGGCCAGAACGTCCGCCTCGCCTCGCAGCTCACCGGCTGGGACATCGACATCCTGACCGAGCAGGAAGAGTCCGAGCGGCGGCAGGCCGATTTCGAGAACTCGACCCGGGTGTTCATGGAAGCGCTCAATGTCGACGAAGTGGTCGGCCAGCTGCTCGCCTCGGAAGGGTTCACCTCGGTCGAGGAACTCGCGATGGTCGACGTCAAGGAGCTCGCCGGCATCGAGGGCTTCGACGAGGAGACCGCCACCGAGTTGCAGACCCGCGCGCGCGAATATCTGGAGCAACTGGACGCCGAGCTGGAGGCCAAGCGCAAGGAACTCGGGGTCGAGGACGCCATGAAGGACGTCCCCGGCATCACCGGCAAGATGCTGGTGAAGCTCGGCGAAAACGACGTGAAGACGGTCGAAGACCTCGCCGGCTGCGCCACTGACGATCTGGTCGGCTGGACCGAGCGCAAGGAAGGCAGCGAGCCGACCAAGCATGCCGGGTTCCTCGACGGCATCGAGATCTCGCGCGACGAGGCCGAGGCGATGATCATGCAGGCCCGCCTCAAGGCCGGCTGGATCACCGAGGCCGACCTCGCCAAGCCTGCCGAGGAGGCCGACGCCGCCGAAGCAGAAACAGCGGCGTCGTAAGGAGATGGCGCACGGATGCTCGCTCAGGCTGACCCCGATCTCGACGATGGGCCGCGGACGCAGAAGTCCGCGACCACGCGGATGTGCGCGGTCAGCCGCGAGGTGCGTCCGATCGACGAGCTGATCCGGTTCGTCGTCTCGCCCACCGGCGAGGTGATCCCGGATCTCAAGCGCAAGCTGCCCGGCCGCGGGCTATGGATTTCGGCGTCGCGGCGGAGTGTTGCGGAAGCCGTCCGTCGTCACCAATTTAGCAAGGGATTCAAGCGCGACGTCCGCGTCGCGCCGACCCTTCCCACCGATACCGATGCACTCCTGGTGCGCAGCCTCACCGAGGCCCTGGCGATGGCCGCCAAGGCCGGCCAGGTGGTCGCGGGCTTCGGCAAGGTCGAGGACGCACTCAACCGGAACGAAACTGCAGCCCTGATCCACGCTTCCGACGGCGCTGCGGACGGAATCCGCAAATTGGACGCGATCCTCCGGCAAAGGGGCGAAAAACGTGGTGAATCGCCGGTAATCGCCGTCGTCAATGTTTTGACGTCGGAAGAATTGGATTTGGCACTTGGGCGGTCAAATGTGATACATGCTGCGCTGCTCGCGGGCCCAGCGAGCAAGACGTTCCTGTCGCGCTGCCAGATGCTGGTCCGATACCGGATGGCCGACGACGACAAGACCGCCGAAGCGGCCAGAAATTCCAGAGCGTGATCCGGGAAGGCGGACGCCGTCTTTCCGACCGGATCATGCTCAGCAGAAGAACGACGCATTGAAGGATTTGTGCGGCAAACGCACAGCGAAACGAGATTAGGACTGCTGAATGGTTGATACCAAGACCCCTGGCGACAAAACTCTGAGTGTCCCGAGCAAGACGTTGTCGCTGAAGCCGCGCGTCGAGACGGGCACCGTGCGCCAGAGCTTCAGCCACGGCCGGACCAAGCAGGTCGTGGTCGAGAAACGGGGCAAGCGCCGCATCGGCGGCGATGGCCCGGGCGAGACGCATGCGCCGGAACCCGTGGTTGCAAAGCCCGCGCCGCCCGCMCCSMGGCCGCCGATGGGCCGCCCCTCCGGRCCGCCTSCYGGCCAGCAGCAGCGCAACACCCGCTCCGGCGTGGTGCTGCCGACCCTGACYGAAGACGAGCGTTCCGCGCGSGCCAGCGCGCTCGCCGAYGCGCGGCAGCGCGATATCGAGGAGCGCCGCCAGGCYGAAGAGGAAGCCAAGCGCCGCGCCGTCCGCGAAGCTGCCGAGAAGGCMGAGCGCGAGGCCGCCGAGGYCCGCCGCAAGGCKGARGAMGARCGYCACCGCCACGAGGAAGAGGCCAAGCGSAAGGCCGAGGTCGAGGCCAAGCGCCGCTTCGGCGAAGGCGAGGCCAAGCCCGGCGCGGCGCCCGCCGCYGCACCGGCCAGGCCCGCGRCRYCMGCACCTGCATCYGCTCCGGCCGCCCGTGCGCCCGCCGCACGCCCGGCGACCACGACMACCGCGCGCACSCCRGCCTCYGCGCCGMGGCCRGCSGCGGTTGCGGCCGGGCCCGACGARGACGAAGGTCCGCGCATGGTGCGCCGCCCCGGCGGCGCCGTGCGCCCCGTCGCGGCYCCGAAGACCACCCACAAGCCYGGYCCGCAGAAAGAGCGCGGCCGYCTCACCCTGACCACSGCGCTCAACGCCGACGACGTCCGCGARCGYTCGATCGCCTCGTTCCGCCGCCGCACCCAGCGCCTGAAGGGGCAYGCGTCGAACGARCCCAAGGAAAAGCTGATCCGCGAAGTCAYCATYCCGGAAGCGATCACGATCCAGGAACTSGCGAACCGCATGTCGGAGCGCGCGGTCGACGTCATCCGCATGCTGATGAAGCAGGGCGCGATGCACAAGATCACCGACGTGATCGATGCCGAYACCGCGCAGCTGATCGCCGAAGAGCTYGGCCACAGCGTCAAGCGCGTCGCCGCGTCCGACGTCGAAGAGGGCCTGTTCGACRTCGTCGACRATTCCACCGAYACCGAGCCGCGYTCGCCKGTSGTSACCGTCATGGGYCACGTCGACCACGGCAAGACCTCGCTGCTCGACGCGCTGCGCCACGCCAACGTGGTGTCGGGCGAAGCCGGCGGCATCACCCAGCATATCGGCGCCTAYCAGGTGCTGTCGCCCGAGASCGGCACCAAGATCACCTTCATCGACACGCCCGGYCACGCCGCGTTCACCGCGATGCGCGCCCGCGGCGCCAAGGTCACCGACATCGTCGTGCTGGTGGTCGCGGCCGATGACGGCGTGATGCCGCAGACGATCGAAGCGATCAACCACGCCAAGGCGGCCAAGGTGCCGATGATCGTGGCGATCAACAAGATCGACAAGCCCGATGCGCGGCCGGAGCGCGTGCGCACCGAATTGCTGCAATACGAGGTGCAGGTCGAATCGCTCGGCGGCGACGTCGTCGACGTCGAGGTCTCGGCCAAGAACAAGACCAATCTCGACAAGCTGCTCGAGATGATTGCGCTGCAGGCCGAAATCCTCGACCTGAAGACCAATTCGGAGCGTCCGGCGGAAGGCACCGTGATCGAAGCCAAGCTCGATCGCGGCCGTGGGCCGGTCGCGACCGTGCTGGTCCAGCGCGGCACGCTGCGCGTCGGCGACATCATCGTGGCCGGCGCCGAGATGGGCCGCGTCCGCGCGCTGATCTCCGATCAGGGCGAGAATCTCGAAGAAGCCGGCCCCTCGGTGCCGGTCGAGGTGCTCGGCTTCAACGGGCCGCCGGAAGCCGGCGACCGTCTCGCCGTGGTCGAGAACGAAGCCCGCGCCCGTCAGGTCACGAGCTATCGTGCGCACCAGAAGCGCGAGAACGCCGCTGCCTCGATCTCCGGCATGCGCGGCTCGCTCGAGCAGATGATGTCGCAGCTGAAGACCGCGGGCCGCAAGGAGTTCCCGCTGATCGTCAAGGCCGACGTGCAGGGCTCGCTGGAAGCGATCCTGGGCTCGCTCGAGAAGCTCGGCACCGACGAAGTCGCCGCCCGCATCCTGCATGCCGGCGTCGGCGGCATCTCGGAGTCCGACGTCACGCTGGCGGAAGGCTTCAACGCCGCGATCATCGGCTTCTCGGTCCGCGCCAACAAGGAAGCGGCAGCCGCGGCCAAGCGCAACGGCATCGAGATCCGCTACTACAACATCATCTACGATCTCGTGGATGACATCAAAAAGGCGATGTCCGGCCTGCTCGCGCCCACGCTGCGCGAAACCATGCTGGGCAACGCGCAGATCCTGGAAGTGTTCAACATTTCCAAGGTCGGCAAGGTCGCGGGTTGCCGCGTCACCGACGGCACCGTGGAACGCGGCGCCAACGTTCGCCTGATCCGCGACAACGTCGTGGTGCACGAAGGCAAGCTGTCGACGCTGAAGCGCTTCAAGGATGAAGTGAAGGAAGTGCAATCCGGCCAGGAGTGCGGCATGGCCTTCGAGAACTACGGCGACATGCGTGTCGGCGACGTGATCGAGTGTTACCGCATCGAGACGATCCAGCGCTCTCTGTAAGTCCAAATCTTACGAAGCGCAGATCTTACTAGGCGTTGGATCCATTTAACTGAAAATGCGCCGACGTGGCCGGACTTTGGTCCGGCCACCAGCGCATTGCCCGATTGAAAGCAAAGTCAGGACATTGATGCCCGCGGCCATCGGCCTGCGGGCGCGACGGTTTTGGAAGAAGGTCATGCCCCGTCAAAAGAAGAGTTCCAGTCCCGGCGGCTCGCAACGTCAGCTGCGCGTCGGCGAAACGGTTCGCCATGCGGTTGCCGAGATTCTGTCGCAGGGTGAGGTCCACGATCCCGATCTCGAAGGCCACATCATCACCGTTCCCGAGGTGCGTATGTCGCCGGACCTGAAGCTCGCGACGATCTACGTGATGCCGCTCGGCGGCCGCGACACCGACAYGGTGATATCGGCGCTCGAGCGCAACAAGAAGTTCCTGCGYGGCGAGATYGCGCACCGCGTCAACCTGAAATTTGCRCCCGACATTCGCTTCCGCGTCGACGAGCGGTTCGACGAGGCGGCGCGCATCGARAAACTACTGCGGACACCTGCGGTGCAGCGAGACCTTGCACCCGATTCGGACGACGAGKRATGACTGTGATGACGACCAACGGCGTGATCGACGCGAACGATGCCGACGTGCGCGACGCTGAGCGGGACACTTTCGCCGGCCAGCGCACCGATGATGCGCGCCGCACCAACAACGACCCGCGCCAGAAGCAGGGCCGACCCGCGCCAGAAGCAGGGCMGGCMGAACCAGCAGCCGCGCCGCGACAAGCGCGACGTCCATGGCTGGGTSGTGCTGGACAAGCCGATCGGCATGACCTCGACGCAGGCGGTYGCCGTGCTCAAGCGCCTGTTCCAGGCCAAGCGCGCCGGCCACGCCGGCACCCTCGAYCCGCTSGCCTCCGGCGGSYTGCCGATCGCGCTSGGCGARGCCACCAAGACGGTGCCGTTCGTGATGGACGGCCGCAAGCGCTACCGCTTCACSGTRAGCTGGGGCGAGGAACGCGACACCGACGAYACCGAGGGGCGGCCGGTCCGGACCAGCGAGAACCGGCCGAGCGCCGATTCGATCCGKGCSCTGCTGCCGCGCTTCACCGGGGTGATCGAGCAGATCCCGCCGCAATATTCGGCCATCAAGGTGCAGGGCGAGCGGGCCTAYGATCTGGCGCGYGAYGGCGAGACCGTGGAACTGAAGCCCCGCCCGGTCGAGATTCACGAATTAACCCTTGTRGAACATGGAGATAACGGCCARTCCGTGTTCGAGGCCGARTGCGGCAAGGGAACCTATGTCCGGGCCCTGGCCCGCGATATGGGCCGGATTCTGGGCTGTTTCGGCCATATCAGTGCGCTGCGGCGGACCCTTGTCGGTCCGTTTACCGAAGCGGACATGATTCCGCTGGAACAGTTGGAGGCTTTATGCAATAGAGCCGCGTCTGGCGAGGGCAGCCTCGCCGACGCGCTTTTGCCCGTTGAGACCGCGCTGGACGACATCCCGGCACTGGCCGTCACACGGGCTGATGCGGCAAGGCTCCACAGGGGCCAGGCCGTTTTGTTGCGCGGACGGGATGCGCCCAATACCAGCGGCACAGTCTATGTCACGGTGGCAGGCCGACTTCTCGCGCTTGCCGAAATTGGCAATGGCGAACTCATCCCCAAGCGCGTGTTCAACCTGAACGGACTGACTGCCGGTCCGGCTCGCAACRATGAAAGTAACTGACGATGTCGATTACCGCMGARCGCAAAGCGGAAGTCATCAAGACGAATGCCAACAAAGCCGGCGACACCGGCTCGCCCGAGGTCCAGGTCGCGATCCTGTCGGAACGCATCAATAACCTCACCGAGCACTTCAAGAGCCATGTGAAGGACAACCATTCACGCCGCGGCCTCCTGAAGCTCGTGTCGACGCGTCGYTCCCTGCTTGACTACATCAAGCGCAAGGACGAGGCGCGCTACAAGGCGCTGCTCGAGAAGCACAACATCCGTCGTTGATATTGAGAAGCACGCGCGCGCGGTTCGCGCGCGTTTTCGCATGGTCGTCCGCGAACTCGGACTTTCGAATTGCCGAAAGATGATCATGCGCAACAGCATGGCRGTCRCGCCATGCACACTAGCGTCCAGCAGCAATCCGGCCGCTGGACCGGGCAAGATGCCCAGAYGACCGAAAGGATGGACGCCATCCGAAATCCAGGGACCATGGCAGGATCGCCGGATGCTGATCGCSACACGCGCRTCAGTGTCTCGCCGTCTTGGCATGGTCTTTGTGTTTCARGGCRCCRTGCTTTCGTGAAACCATGAAAGACAACCGAAATGTTCAATAAGCATTCCGTCGAGATCGACTGGGGTGGACGTCCCCTCAAACTTGARACCGGCAAGATCGCCCGCCAGGCCGACGGCGCCGTGMTGGCSACCTACGGCGAGACCGTGGTGCTYGCCACCGTCGTCGCAGCGAAGGCYCCGCGCGAAGGCGTSGACTTYCTGCCGCTSACGGTCGACTACCAGGARAAGACCTAYGCCGCGGGCCGCATTCCCGGCGGCTATTTCAAGCGTGARGGYCGCCCGACCGARAAGGAGACGCTGGTCTCCCGCCTGATCGACCGCCCGATCCGYCCGCTGTTCGTCGATGGCTGGCGCAACGAGACCCAGGTSATCGTCACCGTTCTCTCGCACGACATGGAGAACGATCCGGACATCGTTTCGCTGGTCGCCGCGTCGGCCGCGCTGACGCTGTCGGGCGCCCCGTTCAAGGGTCCGATCGGCGCCGCCCGCGTCGGTTTTGCCAATGACGAGTTCATCCTCAACCCGACGCTGGACGAGATGACCGAGACCCAGCTCGACCTCGTSGTCGCCGGCACCGCCGACGCCGTGCTGATGGTCGARTCGGAAGCCAAGGAGCTCAACGAAGASGTGATGCTCGGCGCGGTCATGTTCGGCCACCGCCACTTCCAGCCGGTCATCAACGCGATCATCGAGCTCGCCGAGAAGGCCGCCAAGGARCCGCGCGARGTCACCACGATCGACAATTCGGAGATCGAGAAGGARATGCTCGGCATCGCCGAGCAGGAGCTGCGCAAGGCCTAYGCGATCCCGGTCAAGCAGGAACGCTATGCCGCSGTCGGCGCCGTCAAGGAGAAGGTGCTSGCGCACTTCTTCCCSGAAGGCCAGGAGCCGAAATACGACAAGCTCCGYGTCGCCGGCGTRTTCAAGGAACTRGAAGCCAAGATCGTYCGCTGGAACATCCTCGACACCGGCAAGCGCATYGACGGCCGYGACGTCAAGACGGTGCGCAACATCRTCGCCGAAGCCGGCGTGCTGCCGCGSGCCCACGGCTCGGCSCTGTTCACCCGCGGTGARACCCAGGCGATGGTCGTGACCACGCTCGGCACCGGCGAGGACGAGCAGTACATCGACGCRCTGTCGGGGACSTACAAGGAAACSTTCCTGCTGCACTACAACTTCCCGCCCTACTCGGTCGGTGAAACCGGCCGCCTCGGCGGCACCAAGCGCCGCGAGATCGGCCACGGCAAGCTCGCCTGGCGCGCGATCCACCCGGTGCTGCCGCCGCATCACGAGTTCCCGTACACGATCCGCGTGGTCTCCGAGATCACCGAATCGAACGGCTCGTCCTCGATGGCCTCGGTCTGCGGCGCMTCGCTGTCGCTGATGGACGCCGGCGTGCCGATCAAGCGCCCGGTCTCGGGCATCGCCATGGGCCTGATCCTSGAAGGTCAGCGCTTCGCGGTGCTGTCGGACATYCTCGGTGACGAGGATCATCTCGGCGACATGGACTTCAAGGTCGCCGGCACCGACCAGGGCATCACCTCGCTCCAGATGGACATCAAGATCGAGGGCATCACCGAGGAGATCATGAAGGTTGCGCTTGGCCAGGCCAAGGAAGGGCGCATCCACATCCTTGGCGAAATGTCCAAGGCCCTGACYGYGGCCCGCGCCGAGCTCGGCGAATACGCGCCGCGCATCGAGACCTTCAAGATYGCCACCGACAAGATCCGCGAAGTGATCGGCACCGGCGGCAAGGTGATCCGCGAGATCGTCGAGAAGACCGGCGCCAAGGTCAAYATCGAGGACGACGGCACCGTGAAGGTCGCCTCCAACGACGGCGAGGCGATGAAGGCYGCGATCAAGTGGATCAAGTCGATCGCYTCCGATCCGGAGATCGGCCAGATCTACGAAGGCACCGTCGTCAAGGTGATGGAGTTCGGCGCGTTCGTGAACTTCTTCGGCGCCAAGGACGGCCTGGTCCATATCAGCCAGCTCGCCGCCAACCGCGTGCAGAAGACCTCCGACGTCGTCAAGGAAGGCGACAAGGTCAAGGTCAAGCTGCTCGGCTTCGACGACCGCGGCAAGACCCGCCTGTCGATGAAGGCGGTCGACCAGGAGACCGGCGAGGATCTCGAGGCCAAGCAGAAGTCCGAGGCTCCGGCTGCGGCCCCGCGAGAGGCCGCTGGCGAGTAAGCCTGTTTGGAACGAAACCAGGAAGGGCGGCCGAAAGGCCGCCCTTTTTGTTTGCTCCGATGCCGGTGCSTGCGAGACKCTGCGRAGAGAATGCGAGATTCCGACGCAGCGTCACAATGACCGTCTTCGAAACSGCCTAACGTGGCTCGCACGTAWCTCGCTAYGCTCTGTCGAACGCGACAATTGAGCTTCAGGTCAGGAGGAACCGATGTCACCRATATCCCGACGCCATCTCATGCTTGCGGCAACCACGGCTGCCGCGGTCGCGGCGGCGCCACGCCTCGCGCTGGCCCAGACCGCCGCGCAGGCTCCAGCCGGACCCTTCAAGGTCGATCCGTTGACCTATCCAACCAATGCGCTGGAGCCGCATATCGATGCCAAGACGATGGAGATCCATCACGACCGGCATCACCAGGCCTATGTCACCAACCTCAACACTTTCGCCAAGGATCATCCGCAGATCGCCGAGAAGCCGGTCACCGACGTGCTCGCCAATCTCGGCGGCGTGCCGGACGCGATCCGCACCGGCGTGCGCAACAACATGGGCGGCCACGCCAACCACACGATGTTCTGGCAGATCATGGGACCGAATGGCGGCAAGCCCGACGGCGAGGTGCTGTCGGCGATCGACCGCGATCTCGGCGGCATGGAGAAATTCCAGACCGATTTCAACGCTGCCGGTGGGCGCGTGTTCGGCTCCGGATGGGTGTTCGTCACCGTCACCAAGGATGGCAAGCTCGCGATCGAGACGCGGCCCAACCAGGACAATCCGATCATGGACGGCAAGCGCGCGCTGCTCGGCAACGACGTCTGGGAGCACGCCTATTACCTGACCTATCAGAACCGCCGGCCGGATTACCTCAAGGCGTGGTGGAACACGGTGAACTGGAAAGCCGTGGCCGAGCGTTATGCGGCAGCCAAGGCCGGCACGCTCGGCGTATGAGCCGGTAAGGCTCGCTGGCCGCGAACGGATGCGCTAGATTTGAAGGCCTCACGAGATGATCGTGAGGCCTTCCTTGTGATTGGAATTCCGTGGCCGTGCCCGAAGGAGGCGACGATGGCCCTGCCGACAATCCGCCCTGGCCGCCCCGACGAGTACGACGAGATCGCGCGCATCTGGATGGAGAGCTGGACCTCGACCGGGCTCACTCCACGCAGCGACGGGCTGCTGAACGATCTACGCGCACGCCTGCCGCGCGAGATCGCCGGCGGCTGGAGCCTGTTCGTTGCCGACGATCGCGGCACCATCGCCGCCATGCTGGCGCTGCATTTGCCGACCTCGCTGCTCGACCAGTTGATGGTCGCGCCAAGCCATCAGGGCAAGAGCCTCGGACGCGAGCTGCTCGCCTTCACGCGCCGGCAAATGCCCGACGAGATCTGGCTGAAATGCGTCCGCGAGAACGAGAAAGCCTGGCGCTGGTACGAGCGCGAAGGTTTTGTGTTCGAGAAGGAAGCACCCAATCCGGTCACCGGCTTCATGATGAAGCACTATCGGTGGAGGCGGGAGCACCGCAAACAAGAGGTCAAACCATGATCAAGCTTTACTGGTCGCCGCGCTCGCGCTCGTTCTCCGCCATCTGGCTGCTGGAGGAGAGCGGCCTGCCTTACGAACGAGTGCTGACCGATATCAGCACCGGTGCGCAGAAGTCGAAGGAGTTTCTCGAGATCAACCCGATGGGCAAGGTGCCGGCGCTGACCGACGGCGACGCGAAGCTCGCCGAGGCGGCGGCGATCTGCGCCTACATCGCCGACCGCTATCCCGAGACCAGGCTCGCGCCCGCCACGACCGATCCGAAGCGTGCACGCTATCTGCAATGGCTGTTCTTCTCGCCGAGCTGCATCGAGCCAGCGCTGATCCAGCTGTTCACCAAGCTCGAGGTGCCGACCAGCACCGCGGCATGGGGCAGCGCGGCACAGGTGTTCGACGTGCTCGACGCGGAATTGCAGAAGGGGCCGTGGATTCTCGGCGATCAGTTCTCCGCCGCCGACATCGCGATCGGCGCCGGACTGAACTTCGCCGTGCGGGTGTTCAAGATGGTGCCGCCGCGGCCGGCGTTCGATGCCTATATCGATCGCTGCGTGGCGCGGCCGGCGTTCCAGCGCGCGGAGAAGATCGCGGCAGGGTGACGCGCGGCCCGGTTAGAGCGTTTTCGAGCGAAGTGGATACCGGTTCGCGTAAAGAAAACGCGTCAAGACAAGAACCTAGAGCCCCGTTCCGATTCCATCGGAACGGGAAAGGCTCTAGAGCCAACGCGTCGCGCGAACGGCTTAACCCGGGACGACGCGCGGATCGACATCCTGGGTGTAGTCGACGCCGTCGATGCCGAAGCCGAACAGGCGCAGGAACTGGCTCTTGTATTCGCCGAGATCGGCCAGCTCGCCGAGCGTCTCGGTGGTGAGCAGCGGCCAGCGCCGCGACACTTCCGTCTGCACCTCGGGCGACAGCTCCCAGTCGTCGACCCTGATGCGCTGCGCGTCATCGAGCGCGACGTCCTTGCCGAGGCGGGTACGGAACAGGCGGTCGATCTGCTCGATGCAGCCTTCGTGGAGCCCGAGCTGCTTCATGACCTTGAACAGCACCGTGCCATAGAGCGGCACCACCGGAATCGCCGAGCTCGCCTGGGTCACCACGGCCTTCAGCGCCACGACACGGGCGGCGTCCGCGCCGAGCCGTCCGCGGATTGCTTCCGCCTTGCTGTCGAGATCGACCTTGGCGCGGCCAAGCGTGCCGTTCCAGTAGATCGGCCAGGTCAGCTCGCTGCCGATATAGGTGTAGTTGAGCGTCCGGAAACCCGGCGCCAGCACACCGGCGTCGGCGAGCTGGTCGATCCAGCGCTTCCAGTCATCGCCACCCATCACAGCGACGGTGGCCGCGGTCTGTTCCTCGTTCGCCGGCTCGAGCGTGGTCTGGAACACTTCGCCGGTCTCGGTGTCGAGCGTCTTGATCTCAATGGGGGCGCCGAGCGGCTTGATGACCGAGCGATAGGTCTTGCCGGTGTCGGGATCGGTGCGGACCGGTGCGGCCATGCTGTAGACCAGCATGTCGAGCTGGCCGAACTTTTCGCGCACGCGCTCGATGAAGGTTTTCTTCAGCTCGTCGGAGAAGGCGTCGCCCTCCAGCGTCAGCGGCGAGCGTCCGATCTTCTCGGCCTCGATCTCGAACGCACGGTTGTTGTACCAGCCGGCGCTGGCGCTTCTCTTTTCCGAAGGCTCGCGCTCCAGCGACACGCCGATCGTATCGGCGCCGCCGGCAAAGGTCGCGACGATGCGGCTCGCAAGGCCGTAGCCCGTCGAGCAGCCGAGCACGGCGACGCGCTTGGGACAGTCGGCGACCGGCCCCTGCTTGAGAACGTAAGCGATCTGCTCACGGACATTCGTGGCGCAGCCGACGGGATGTGCCGTGGTGCAGATGAAGCCTCGCACGCGCGGTTCAATAATCATTCGAACCCCATTCCGGATTGTTGCAATGTCCCCATCCGCTGCCTTCTGACCTGTCCTCGGCGAGCGAGGGCAGCCAGATCACGCGTCGAGCCGCCTGAACACCAGCGTGGCGTTGGTGCCGCCGAAGCCGAACGAGTTCGACAGCACGGTCGTCAGCTTGGCGTTGTCGATGCGCTTGCGCACGATCGGCATGTCGGCGAACACGGGATCGAGTTCGGTGATGTGCGCGCTCTCGCAGACGAAGCCGTTGTTCAGCATCAACAGCGAATAGATCGCTTCCTGCACGCCGGTGGCGCCGAGCGAATGGCCGGTCAGCGCCTTGGTCGCCGAGATCGGCGGACACTTGTCGCCGGTGCCGAACACCTTGCGGATCGCCTCGATCTCCGGCGGATCGCCGGCCGGTGTCGAGGTGGCATGCGGGTTGATGTAGTCGACCGGCGTGTTGACGGTCGACATCGCCATCCGCATGCAGCGCTCGGCGCCCTCGCCCGACGGCGCCACCATGTCGTAGCCGTCGGAGGTCGCGCCRTARCCGACGACCTCGCCGTARATCCGCGCRCCGCGCGCCTTGGCGTGCTCGAGCTCTTCCAGCACCACGACGCCSGCGCCGCCGGCGATCACGAAACCGTCGCGGCTGAYRTCGTAGGGACGCGAGGCRGTGGCCGGCGTGTCGTTGTATTTCGAGGACATSGCGCCCATGGCGTCGAACAGCACCGACAGCGTCCAGTCGAGCTCYTCGCARCCGCCGGCGAAGATGAYGTCCTGCTTGCCGATCTGGATCGTCTCATAGGCRTTGCCGATGCAATGRTTCGACGTCGCGCARGCCGAGGAGATCGAGTAGTTSACGCCCTTGATCTTGAACCAGGTCGCGAGCGTCGCCGACGCSGTCGASGACATKCCCTTCGGCACYGCGAACGGGCCGACGCGCTTCGGGCCYTTGGCGCGYGCGATATCGGCGGCCTCCACCAGCGTGCGGGTCGACGGYCCRCCGGATCCCATGATGATGCCGGTKCGKAYGTTGGAGACCTCGTTCTCCTCGAGGCCGGCGTCRCGGATCGCCTGYTCCATSGCRACRTGATTCCASGCCGCRCCTTCGGCCAGGAACCGCATYGCGCGGCGRTCGATCACCTCGGCGGGRTTGAGCGTCGGCGCACCSTGCACCTGCGAACGGAAGCCGAGCTCSGCRKSCTTYTCCGCACGYGAAATGCCYGACTTSGCCTCRTAGAGRCTCGCAAGCACTTCCTGGGTGTTGTTACCGATGGACGAGACAATGCCCATCCCCGTGATGACAACCCGCCTCATGTTCGCCTCGCCCTGCCTTTATGTTGCYGCGTSATGATCCTGCTCAAGATGGCGCCGTGCCCTGCTTGAACAATCCGACCTTCAAGTCCTTGGCGCGATARATAATCTCGTCGTCCATGGAAAGCCACCCRTCGGCGATTCCRAGCACGAGCTTTGACCGCATCACGCGCTTGATATCGATGTTGTACACAACCTTGCGCGCGTGCGGCAGCACCTGTCCGGAGAACTTCAGYTCGCCGAGACCGAGCGCGCGGCCGCGACCTTCGCCGCCRAYCCAGCCAAGGAAAAAGCCGACCATTTGCCACATGGCATCGAGGCCGAGGCAGCCCGGCATCACCGGATCGTTCTTGAAATGGCAGCCGAAGAACCAGAGATCCGGTTTCACTTCGAGCTCGGCGCGCACCAGGCCCTTGCCGWACTCGCCGCCGGTYTCCGAGATMTCGCTGATGCGRTCGAACATCAGCATCGGSGGCARCGGCAACTGGGCATTGCCGGGACCAAAAAGCTCGCCCCGCCCGCAAGCCAGCAAATCCTCGTATTCGTAACCGCCGCGCCGATCCAGCATCCTCTTTCAACCTCTCATGTCCCGATAAAGCGCTTTGCCTGGTCCGGACCTTAATCTACCCACGGGAACCGGAAATATCCTGTCCCGCATCTAGGCGCTACCTGGGTACGCTACGGGCCTGTTATCCCTGCCGAAAGCGCATATGTGGTCCGCGCGCTCTCTAACATAGGGTTAATCGGCCGGCAAAGCGGCATTCCGATGATAAATGGCCGCYGCAGCATSRGTTTCTACCGCACCTTTGATTCGTTCTAGTTGCGAAAAACTTGCATCTGATAGASGTCCTTTTTATATTTGTGRGGAATATTGCCTGAGTTGGGTGCATAGAGTGGACATGAACGAGGAAGTATCGGCYGTGAAYGATGATGCYGTGCACCCGGCTGCCCGGGGCGCTGGGCATCACCCTGCCYTGACCGGCTGCCCGTGGCATGACGTCAACGAGATGYTGCAATCTGCCGGTCTCCGGCCGACSCGYCAGCGSATGGCGYTGGGCTGGCTGCTGTTCGGCAAGGGTGCCCGCCACCTGACCGCKGAAATGCTGTACGAGGAAGCSACGCTGGCCAAGGTTCCGGTGTCGCTGGCGACCGTCTACAAYACGCTCAACCAGCTGACCGATGCCGGCCTGCTGCGSCAGGTCTCGGTCGACGGCACCAAGACCTATTTCGACACCAACGTGTCGACSCATCAYCACTTCTATCTCGAGCACAACCACGAGCTGGTCGACATTCCCGACCCGAACCTCGTGCTSTCGAAGATGCCCGACGTGCCGGAMGGCTACGAGATTTCCCGCGTCGACATGGTCGTGCGGCTGCGCAAGAAGCGCTGAACCGATCTAGTGTGGATTGAGGCATGATGGCCGGGCTCGCCCCGGCCATTGTCGTTTCGGGACTGCGTCAGTCCACCTTCTCGTCGGCATAGACGCCCCAGAGGCGCTGCTGCTCGATCCAGCCGTCGAACCCGTTGCCGAACCCGTTGCCSGTGACSCGGCACCAGTTGTTGGCGCATTTCTTGACCTGCGCGACGACACCGGCCTGGAGGCGGGCSRCGAYGGCGCTGGTGGCRTCCGGSCGATCRTAGAGCGAAGCCAGRTCGTCCTTGTTCTTCATCGTGACGACGGCGGTGCGGCGRCCCGACAGCAGCGAGTGATAKACCCAGCCYTCGGCGCCTTCGGAATCGCGCACCCGGCGCCAGTTCTCGAACTCSGCGGTGATTTCGACCGGCAGCCCSGASCKKGTRTAGACCCAGGCGACGTCGTTRTCCTTGGTCGGGCCGCCCCTGACGTTCACATGATCGGATTTCAGGCTGACATAGCGCGGGATCGGCAGGCCGCTGGTGGTGGGGCTCAAATCCTTGGCGGTGTGTCCCGGCATGACCGACGCACTCAGCATGCTTCCGACCAGCGCCACCAACGAACCCAAACGCCACACCATCAACTCGTCTCCTGCCGAGATGCCCAGCCCGCATTCGGCGAGCTGCAACCCAAATCCAAACCCGTGCCCGAAGGCCGCCGCGCCCGCGCTGTTCGGTCCCGGTCCTGGTGGCTTCCGAGGAGTTCTTGTCTTGGCCCGGCCTTCTGCTAGAGAGGACGGAACGCCTGAGAGCCAGAACACCCGGATTTCCCCTGACGAAAGCCGGGGCAAGTATCGGGGAACCCTAGGAAACGCGAAGGAAACGCCGGGACAGCGCGGCTATCAGCAGTGTCGAACAACCGGGTTAATGAGGCCTGAACGGYTCGGGWTTTGGCGAGCCGCGCGCCYCATGAAAGCAGGACATGTCGGTGAAGAAAAAGCCTCTCGTCGTCGTCACCCGCAAGCTGCCGGACTCGATCGAGACCCGGATGCGCGAGCTGTTCGATGCCCGATTGAATCTCGACGACACGCCGATGACGCCGGAGCAGATCGCCGAGGCGGCGAGGACGGCCGACGTGCTGGTGCCGACGGTCACCGACATGATCGGCGAGGACGTCGTCAACCAGCCCGATTGCAAGCTGAAGATGATCGCCAATTTCGGCAACGGCGTCGACAATATCGACGTCGCGGCGGCGCATGCCCGCGGCATCACGGTGACCAACACGCCGAAGGTGCTGACCGAGGACACCGCCGATATGACCATGGCGCTGATCCTTGCGGTGCCGCGGCGGATGATCGAGGGCGCCTCGATCCTGACCGAAGGCAAGCAGCACTGGGCCGGCTGGTCGCCGACCTGGATGCTCGGCCACCGCATCGGCGGCAAGCGGCTCGGCATCATCGGCATGGGCCGCATCGGCCAGGCGGTGGCGCGCCGCGCCCGCGCCTTCGGCCTCCAGATCCACTATCACAACCGCCGCCCGGTCGCGCCCATGATCGCCGACGAACTCGGCGCGACCTATTGGGAGAGCCTCGACCAGATGCTGGCGCGGATGGACATCATCTCCGTGAACTGCCCGCACACGCCGGCCACCTATCATCTGCTGTCGGCGCGGCGGCTCAAGCTGATCCGCAAGGAGGCCTATATCGTCAACACCGCGCGCGGCGGGGTGATCGACGAGGACACGCTGATCAAGCTGATCGAAGCCGGCGAAGTCGGCGGCGCGGGCCTCGACGTCTATGAGCACGAGCCGGCGGTCAATCCGAAGCTGGTGCGGCTCGCCAGGGCCGGCAAGGTGACGCTGCTGCCGCATATGGGCTCGGCCACCATCGAGGGCCGCGTCGAGATGGGCGAGAAGGTGATCATCAACATCCGTACCTTCCTCGACGCCCACAAGCCACCGGATCGCGTGCTGCCAAGCATGCTGTAGGGGAACCCGTAGCCTCGGATGCGCTGCTGGCAAAATATCGAAAACAACCCCATGCAAAGCAGCCGGTGCGGCCGAACCGCATTCGGTGTCGTCCCGGCGAAGGCCGGGACCCGTTACCCCAAATGTTGGTTGTTGCGATGAGCTGTGGCCACAGCGCGCTCTATTAATGCTCGCCTGTGGTTATGGGTCCCGGCCTTCGCCGGGACGACGGTGTGGATCTAGCTCGACTTCCTCGTCCGCCGCGCCTGCTTGCGCCAGTCGGCGACGAACGCCACGAAGGCAGCGAGCGCGGGCGGCGGCTGGCGCCGGCTTGGATAGTACAGGAACGGCCCGTCGAACGGCGGGCACCAGTCATCGAGCACGCTGACGAGCGCGCCGGACTTCACGCCGTAGCGGACATAGCCCTCGAACGTCGCCCAGTAGCCGACGCCATCGTGGACCGCACGCAGCGCGAGACCGAGATGCGTCGCAATCAGCTTGGCCGGCGGCGAAATCTTCACCACGCGTCCGCTCTTCTCGAACTCCCAATCGAAGATCACGCCGTTGCTGAAGCGGGTGCGGATACAGGCATGCGTCAGCAAATCCTTCGGCTGCATCGGCCGGCCGTGCTTTGCGACATACTCGCTCGACGCCACCACCGCGTAGCGCTGCGGCGCGCCCAGCGGGACCGCCACCATATCCTGGGCCAGATGCTCGCCATAGCGCACGCCGGCGTCGAAGCCCTGCGCGACGATGTCGACGAAGGCGCTCTCGGCGACGATGTCCAGATCGACCTGCGGATATCTGGCGAGGAACGGCGCGATCATCGGCGCCAGCACGAGGTCGATCGCGGGCGGCGGCGCGTTGATGCGCAGGCGCCCCGACGGCTCGGCGCGCAGACCGCGGACCTCGGTGATCGCATCGGCGACGTTGACCATCGCCGGCGCGACCCGGGCGAGCAGCAGTTCGCCGGCCTCGGTCAGCGCGACGCTGCGGGTGGTGCGGTTCATCAGGCGGACGCCGAGCCGCTCCTCCATGTCGCGCAGGCGCTGGCTGAGGCTCGAGACCGAGACGCGGCTCTCCAGCGCGGCGCGCCGGAAGTTGCGGGTGCGTGCCACCGCCACGAAGGCGTCGAGGTCGCGAAGGTCGAAATCCTGCATTGTTCGATATAGTGAACAAGCTATTCTGGATTGTCCAGCTTAACCCCGGCAACGAACCCGCCCATATCAGCCGCGTCATTCTGGCGGCGGATGATCCGCCGCGACATCCAGGGAGCACCACCATGGACACACGCAAACTCGGCTCCACCGGCCCGAGCGTCTCGCAGCTCGGCCTCGGCTGCATGGGCATGTCGGACTTCTACGGCCCCGCCGACCGCAACGAGAGCATCGCCACCATCCACGCCGCGCTCGATGCCGGCATCACGCTGCTCGACACCGGCGACTTCTACGGCATGGGCCACAACGAAATGCTGATCGGCGAGGCGCTGAAGAGCCGAAGCCGCGACAATCTGCAGATCAGCGTCAAGTTCGGCGCGCTGCGCGATCGCAATTACGGCTTCCTCGGCTACGACAGCCGGCCTGCGGCCGCGAAGAATTTCGTCGCCTATTCGCTACAACGGCTCGGCGTCGACCACATCGATATCTACCGCCCGGCCCGGCTCGATCCCAATGTGCCGATCGAGGACACGATCGGCGCGATGGCCGACATGATCAAGGCCGGCTGGATCCGGCATATCGGCCTGTCCGAGGTCGGCTCCGACACCATCCGCCGCGCCCACAAGGTGCACCCGATCGCCGATCTGCAGATCGAATATTCGCTGATCTCGCGCGGCATCGAGAGCGACATCCTGAAGACCTGCCGCGAGCTCGGGATCGGCGTCACCGCCTATGGCGTGCTGGCGCGCGGGCTGATCAGCGGACACTGGTCGAAGGACCATGCCGGCGCCAAGGATTTCCGCCTGATGAGCCCGCGCTTCCAGGCCGGCAACATCGACGCCAATTTGGCGCTGGCGGACCGGCTGCGCGGCATCGCCGGCGAGATCGGCGCCTCTCCTGCGCAGGTCGCGATCGCCTGGGTCGCGGCCCAGGGCACCGACATCGTGCCGCTGGTCGGCGCGCGGCGCCGCGAGCGGTTGACCGAGGCACTCGGCGCGCGCGATGTGAAACTGACCGCGGCGCATCTCGCCGCGCTGGCAGAGGCATTTCCGCCCGGCGCGGCCGCAGGCGGACGCTATCCGGAGGAGCACCTCCGGCACATGGACAGCGAAAAGCCCGCGACCACGTCCTAGCGCAAGATGAGTTGTATTCGAAAGCGGTTCGACGATGCACTTGCTTCACCTCTCCCCGTCGGGGAGAGGTCGATTTGCAAAGCAAATCGGGTGAGGGGCCGCAGCTTTAGATGAGGGACCGTAACCCCTCACCCGGCGCTACGCGCCGACCTCTCCCAAGGGAGAGGTCAACCTCCGCTGTCGATCCAGTTCAACCTCATCTCTCACGCCCAAAACCTCACCGATGCCCGCTCAGGTCGGTGATCACGGCAGCATCGCCATTGAGCGGGTTCTGCGGATCGCGCGCGTAGCGCAGGGTCTCGAACCGCATCGCGCGCGCATCCACCATCAGCAGGCGGCCGACCAGGCCTTCGCCGAAGCCGACGATCTCGCGGATCGCCTCCAGCGCCATCATCGATCCCATGAGGCCGGCCAGCGCCCCCATCACGCCGGCCTCGGCGCAGGCCGGCACCGTGCCCGGCGGCGGCGCCTCCGGGAACAGGCAGCGATAGGTCGGATTGGGCTTCCCGTCCGGAGCCGTCTCATGCGCGCGGATCGTGGTCAGCGAGCCGTCGAACTGCCCGAGCGCCGCCGTAATCAGCGGCCGCTTCGCCAGGAAGCAGGCATCGGCGACGAGATAGCGGGTCTCGAAATTGTCGGAGCCGTCGAGCACGAGATCGTAGTTTGAAATCAGCGCCATCGCATTGTCCGCATCGAGCCGCATTGGATGCGCTTCGAAAGTCACATGCGGATTGAGCGCATGAATCTGCGCCGCCGCGCTGTCGACCTTGTGCTTGCCGATGTCGGACGTGGTGTGGATGATCTGGCGCTGCAAATTGGAGAGCGAGACGACGTCGTCATCGACCACGCCGAGCCGGCCGACACCCGCGGCCGCCAGATACATCAGCACCGGCGCGCCGAGGCCGCCGGCGCCGATCACCAGCACTGAGGATTGCTTCAGCGCGTTCTGGCCGGGGCCACCCACCTCGCGCAGCACGATGTGGCGGGCATAGCGTTCGAGCTCGTCGGCACTCAGCATGATGGTATCCTGCGCGCTGTTCCCTGAACCGACGCACGGTTGTTGCCGACCAAGCAGATGTGCTTAATTGCGTGGACGTCAATGGTTTCGGTCATCCCCTCCGGATTTGTCATGAGATCGGTGCTTTCGGCAACGTTGATGTTCGCAACCATCGGGGCGGCGCACGCCCAGATGACGCCGCCGTCGACCGCGGGGGCCAAGCCGAAGACCGTGACGACGGTGCCGGTTCGCCCCGCATTGCAGAAGCCGGAAGATACCGCTGGCGCGATGGCGCAGGCCGAGCGGCTGGCGCTGCAATCCGACCTCGCCTGGGTCGGCGAATATAATGGCGCGATCACCGGCGACGTCAGCGAGCGCATGGTCAATGCGATCAAGGAATTCCAGAAGAACCGCGGCGGCAAGCCGACCGGCGTGCTGAACCCGCAGGAGCGCGGCGCGCTCGCCGACACCGCACGGCGGAAGCAGGAGAGCGTCGGCTGGCGGATCGTCACCGAGCCCGGCACCGGGGCGCGGCTCGGCATTCCGACAAAACTGGTGCCGCAGCTGACCAGCGATGCGTCCGGCGCCAAATGGACCTCGCCGACCGGTACCGTCCAGGTGCTGCTGACCCGGCGCAAGGAAGCCAGTCCGACCACCGCCAGGCTTGCCGAGCAGGAAAAGAAGCAGCCCGCCGGCCGCACCATCGACTACACCGTGGTGAAGCCGGACTTCTTCGTGCTGTCGGGCATGCAGGGACTGAAGAAGTTCTATCTGCGCGGCACCTTGAAGGGCGACGAGGTTCGCGTCCTCACCATTCTCTATGACCAGGCGACGCAGACCACCGTCGAACCGGTGGTGATCGCGATGTCGAGCGCCTTCAACGCGTTTCCGCCCGGCGCGCAGGCCGGTCCGCCGCCGCGCAAGACGGTGGAATACAGCACCGGCGTCGTGGTCAGCGACGACGGCGTCATCGTCACTGATCGCGTGGCGAGCGGCGATTGCGTCGCGCTGACGATCCCGGGCTATGGCAGCGCCGACCGGGTCGCCGAGGACAAGGATCACGACCTCGCGCTGCTGCGGATCTACGGCGCGCGCGGGCTGAAGCCGCTCGACATCGCGGGCAGTCCGACCAAGACGGTACTCGACATCACGGGGATCGCCGATCCGCAGAACCAGGGCGGTGCTGCTGCCGTCAGCACAATGAAGGCATCGGTGGCACAGATCGGCGGTGGCGGAGATGCAGCCTTGTCACCAGCACCGGCGGTCGGCTTCTCCGGTGCGGCTGCGCTCGACAGCGACGGCAAGTTTGCCGGCATCGCGCTATTGAAGCCGGTCCTGGTCGCAGGCGCAACCAATGCGACTCCGTCAGCGCAAGCGACGCTGGTCGCTCCCGCAACGGTGCGAGACTTCCTGAAGGCGCATGGTGTCACAGCCTCGGGCGGCTCGGCCGATGCCAAGGCCGCGGTCGTGCGGGTAATCTGCGTCCGGAAGTAGACTCGAGCTGTCATCGCCCGCAAAAGCGGGCGATCCAGTATTCCAGAGGCAGTTGCGCTTCGGCCGAGAGGCCGCGGCGTACTGGAACCCCGCCTGCGCGGGGATGACATGCACGCCCTTCCCACACGTCGTCCTGGCCTAGTGCGCAATTGCGCACTAGGCCAGGACGACGGTGAGGATGGCGCTCGCTTCAAACTGCCAAACAGCCTTGTCCGCGTTACCGCAGCATGAACCGCACCCCCGCCCGCGCGAGACCACCGGCGATGCCGACCGGCGTGCCGTCGGCGCGCCAGCAGGCGGCGCCCGACATCGTGCCGTCGGCGTGGAACTGGATCGCGTTCATGCCGCCGGCCACCGTCGGCACGACTTGCACTCTGTGACCCTTGGCGGTGAGTGCGGCGCGGACACTCTCCGGCACCGCCTGCTCGACCTCCAGCGCATTGCCCTCGGTCCAGACCCGCGGCGCCTCGACCGCCTCCTGCAAGCTCATGCCGTGGTCGATCAGGTTGATCAGCGCCTGCATCGCACTCGGGAAGATGCGCTTGCCGCCGGGCAGGCCGAGTGCGTAAACCAGCCTGCCTCCGCGCAGCGCCATGACAGGCGACATCGAGGTGGTGACGCGCTTGCCTGCGGCCAGCGACAGCGCGTGCCCGGGCCGCGGATCGAACAGGTTCATGTAATTGTTCGGCACGGTGCCGAGACCCGGGATCAGGATCTTGGCGCCGAACAGATTGTTGATGGTCTGGGTGGTCGCCACCACATTGCCCATCGCATCCGCCGCGGTCATGTGCGTGGTGTGCGCGCTTTCGAGTTGTGTGACGCCGGCGCTCCAGGCCTGCGCGCGGTCTGCATCGATCGCGCGGCGGCGCTCCTCGGCATAGGCCTTCGAGGTCAGCCGCTCCACCGGGACGTTGATGTAGGCGGGATCGCCGCTCGCGGCTTCGCGATCGGCAAAGGCGATCTTCAGCACCTCGGCGAGATAGTGGATGGTCTCCGTCGTGCCGAAGCCGAGGCGGGCAACGTCATAGCCCTCGAGGATGTTGAGCATCTCGGTGATGTGCACGCCCGACGCCGCCGGCGGCGGCGGCCCGAGGATTTCCCAGCCGCGATAGTCGCAGCGGATCGGCGCGCGCTCGACCGTCTTGTAAGCAGCAAGATCCTCCTGGGCGATGAAGCCGCCATTCTTCTGCATGTAGTCGACCAGGACGTCGCCGAGCGGCCCCTGGTAGAGCGCGTTGTCGCCATGGTCGGCGATGTATTTCAGGGTCTCGGCATATTCCGCCTGCACCACGCGCTCGCCGGGCTTCAGCGGCGCGCCGTCGGGTAGATAGATCGCCGCGATCGGCTTGTCCTTCAGCATCTCCGCGGCGCCGTCGGTGATGCACTCGTGCAGATAGGGCGTCGCCGCATAACCGCGCGCGGCATGCTTGATCGCGGGCTGCATCACGTCAGCGAGGCTCATGGTGCCGAACCGGCGCAGCGTTTCGCACCAGGCCTTCAGCGAGCCCGGCACCGCGACCGCCTTCGGCCCGTTCAGATTCTCGTTGCCGACGGTGTCGAACACGTCATGCGCCGAGCCGGGCTTCGAGGTGTAGGTATCCGGCCGCACCGCCTTCGGCACCGTGCTCTGGCCGTCGATGAAGCGATGGCTGCCGTCGGCGAGGCGGATATGCGCCATGCCGCCGCCGATGATGCCGACCATCATCGGCTCGACCACGGTCAGCGTGAACAGAGTGGCGATCGCCGCATCAATCGCATTGCCGCCCGCCGCCAGCATCTCGGCGCCGGCGCTCGATGCCAGCGGATGATTGCTCACCACCATGCCGCGGCTAGAGGTCGCCGGCTGCTTCTCGCATTGAAAGGTGGTCGCGGCGCGTTCGCGCCAATTGCTGCTGATCGCCATTGTGTTCTCGTTCTTGCAGGGAGCGATGGCAGCCATGTTCGCCAGCCTCGCAGGCGCGGTCAAGCCGCCGCACGGCTCATGGCGGCATTCGCAAATGCGGTGTCAGCGCCGGTCGCGCAGCCAGGTCTCGCGCCTGACCTTCCATTTTTCCGCTCTGGATTCGCCATTGTGATGCGGAAGCTCGACGAAGCCGACGAATTCGGCGCCGGTCTTCTGCTTGACCCGGCGCGAGGCGACGTTGGACGGCGCGTTGCAAACGTGGAAGTGATCGAGACCAAGGGTCAGGAAGGCGAAATCATTCACCGCGGCGATCGCCTCGGTCATGAGACCTTGATTCCAATAAGGCTCGGCGAGCCAGAACCCGCGATTGCCCTTGCGGCCATCAGCCCGCGGCCGGAAATTGATGTTGCCGATCGCCTCGCCATCGCCGGCGCGCAACACCAGCACCCATTGATAACTTTCCTCGCCGCCCGCGATCTTGTCCAGCTCGCGCGTGATGAAGCTCTCCGCGCCGTCTTCGGGATAGGGCCACGGCACCACGGTCGCGAGCGTCTTGATCACGTTCCAATTGTCGAAGTGACGCTGGATCGCCGGAGCATCCGAGGGTGCAAGCGGCCGCAGGATCAGGCGCGGCGTCTCGATGCGTGGCGTTTCGAACATGTCACTTCTGACATTTCGGGCACCAGAACGTCGAACGGCCGTTCTGGGTGAAGCGCTTGACGATGCCCTCGCAACCCGCCGTGCGGCATGTCTCGCCTTCGCGGTCGTAGATCTGGAACGAATGCTGGAAGTAGCCGAGATCGCCATTGGTCAAGCGATGGTCGTTGATCGAGGAGCCGCCGGCCTTGATCGCCTGGTTGAGCACCGAATGGATCGCATCGACCAGCCGCTTGGCATGATCGGTGGGCTCGGCCTTCTTGGTCGCGAGCGTCGCGGCCAATCGCCGCGGCGACAGATGCGAGCGAAACAGCGCCTCGCAGACATAGATGTTGCCAAGTCCCGCCACCACGCGCTGATCGAGCAGCGCCGCCTTCAGGCTGGTCTTCTTGTTGTGGCAGGAGCGCGCCAGCATCGCCGCGTCGAATTCGTTGCCGAGCGGCTCGGGCCCGAGCCCCTTCAGCAGCGGCTCGTCCTCGATCGCGTTGCGGGCGATGATCTTCATGTAGCCGAAGCGCCTGGGATCGTTGAACACGACCGCCGCGCCCGAGGACATGTGGAACACGACATGATCGTGCGCACGGTCGTCGCTGCGCGGATGGTGGAATTGCCCCGGTGTCGCCGCGCCCTCCTGCTTCAGGACGCGGAATGAGCCCGACATGCCGAGATGCATCAGCAGCACGTCGCCGGAGTTCAGGTCCGCCATCAGATATTTGGCGCGGCGGCCGAGCCCGGTGATGGTCTGACCCTCGAGCCGGGCGATAAAGTCTTTTTGAAACGGAAACCGCAGATCCTTGCGGCGGGCCTCGGCCTTGAGGATTTTGGAGCCCTCCATGGCCGGTTGCAGGCCGCGGCGGACGGTCTCGACTTCGGGTAATTCCGGCATGGCAGGCATTCACCTTTTGGGACTGACGTGATAGCGCCATTGCGGCCGCCGCGCTATGGTTTGGCTGGAGCGTTTTCGAACCAAGCCTGTCCCGCGCCAGATGCGAGATCGACCGGTTCGCAGGAAGAAATCGCGACCAAGATGAACAAGAGTTCTGAGTGATGGATCGGCCGGAGCAAACCACCCATTTCGGCTTCAGGGACGTGCCCCTGGGCGAGAAGCAGACGCTGGTGAACGAAGTGTTTCACAGCGTCGCGTCGCGTTATGACCTGATGAACGATCTGATGTCGGCCGGCCTGCACCGGGCCTGGAAGGACGTCATGATCACGACGCTCGACCCGCCGAAGGGCGACCGGCCGTTCGCGCTGCTCGACGTCGCCGGCGGCACCGGCGACATCTCGTTCCGGGCCGCCAAGGCCGCGGGCACCGGCTTCCATGCCACCGTCTGCGACATCAATGGCGAGATGCTCGCGGTCGGCCGCGAACGCGCCGCCAAGCAGCACCTCGACGACCGCGTGTCGTTCGTCGAGGGCAATGCGGAGACGCTGGGTTTCGCCGATCGTTCGTTCGACGCCTACACCATCGCTTTCGGCATCCGCAACGTGCCGCAGATCGAGCTCGCGCTGCGCGAGGCCTATCGGGTGCTCAAGCCGGGCAGCCGCTTCCTGTGCCTGGAATTCTCCACCGTCGACGTGCCCGGCCTCGACAAGATCTACGACCTGTTTTCCTTCAAGGTGATCCCGCCACTCGGCCGCGCCGTCACCGGTGATGCCGAGTCCTATCAATATCTCGTCGAGTCGATTCGCAAATTCCCGCGGCCGAACGCGTTCGCCGAGATGATCAGCGCCGCCGGCTTCGCCCGCGTGAAATGGCAGAGCCTCTCCGGCGGCATCGTGGCGCTGCATTCGGGCTGGCGTTTGTGATCTCTGCACTGACCCACATCGCGCGCCTCGCCCGCGCCGGTTTCGTGTTTGCGCGCGAAGGCGTGTTCGGCGTCGTCGATCCGGCGCTGGTGCCGCCGCCCGGGCAGCTCGCGCTGAAAATGGCGCGGCTGATCGAGCGCCGCTCCGCCAAATCCGGCCCGCGGCTGTCGCGCGCGCTGACGAGGCTCGGGCCGGCCTATCTCAAGCTCGGCCAGTTCCTCGCCACCCGCCCCGACGTGGTCGGCGTCGCGATGGCGCGCGATCTCGAAAGCCTGCAAGACCGGCTGCCGCCATTCGCGCAGGACGAAGCCGAGACCGTCATCGCGCAATCGCTGGAACGGCCGCTGTCGCAGGCTTTCGTGCATCTCGGCCCCGCGGTCGCCGCAGCCTCGATCGCCCAGGTGCATCGCGCCGAGGTCGAGCGCGACGGCGTGCGGCAGCAGGTTGCGGTCAAGGTGCTCCGGCCCAACGTCGCGGCGCGCTTCCGCCGCGACCTCAGCGATTTCTTCTTCGTCGCGCACAAGGCCGAGGCGCATTCCGCCGAAGCGCGGCGCCTGCGGCTGATCGAAGTCATCAACACGATGTCGCGCTCGGTCGCGATGGAGATGGACCTGCGGCTCGAGGCGGCGGCGCTGTCCGAGATGGCCGAGAACACAAGCGACGATCCGGACTTCCGCGTGCCGACGGTGGATTGGGATCGCACCGCGCACAGCGTGCTGACGATGGAATGGATCGACGGCATCGCGCTGAACGACCACGCCCGCCTGGCAGCGGCCCAGGTCGACCTGCCCGATCTCGGCCGCAAGGTGATCCAGAGCTTCCTGCGCCACGCGCTGCGCGACGGCTTCTTCCATGCCGACATGCATCCGGGCAATCTGTTCCTCGACGACGCCGGCCGCCTCGTCGCGGTGGATTTCGGCATCATGGGACGGCTCGGGCTGAAGGAGCGGCGCTTCCTGGCCGAGATCCTGCTCGGCTTCATCACCCGCGACTATCGCCGTGTCGCCGAGGTGCATTTCGAGGCCGGCTATGTGCCGCCGCACCATTCGGTCGATGATTTCGCCCAGGCGATCCGCGCGGTCGGCGAGCCGATCCACGACAAGCGCGCCGACGAGATCTCGATGGCGAAGGTGCTGACGCTGCTGTTCGAGATCACCGGCCTTTTCGACATGGCGACACGCACGGAGCTCGTCATGCTGCAGAAGACCATGGTGGTGGTCGAGGGCGTGGCGCGCGGCTTCGATCCCAAACTCGACATCTGGAAGATCGCCGATCCCGTGGTGCGCGAATGGATCACGCAGAATCTCGGCCCGGCCGGGCGCATCCAGGGCGCGCTGTCGGGCGCGGGCGAACTCGGCCGCGTCATCGCCAATCTGCCGTCGATCGCCAGCCGCGCCGTGACGGTGCTGGAGCAGCTCGAGACCATGACCCGGGAAGGCCACATGCTGTCGTCGGATTCGATCGACGAAATGGCCCGCGCCGAGGCCAAGAAGGCACGCATCCAGACCATCGGCCTCTGGGTCATTGCCGCAGCCCTGATCGGAATCTTCTTCGCCATCCGCGCGCATTGATTGCAATGCATGCATCATGTGATAGCATCGCTATCATTGTTTGAGCATGATGCCTGGGGCACGCCATGGCCAGCCTGACCATCCGCAAACTCGACGACACGCTGAAGGCCTATCTGCGGCTGCGCTCCGCCAAGAACGGGCGCTCGGTCGAGGAGGAGGTCCGGGTCATCCTTCGCGAGCTCGCCGACGGCGGTACGGAGCCCACCGAGGCGCCGCCCGCCGGTTCCCTGACGGTTGCAGCCCCCGCCCCACGGGTCGCCAGCGCGGCTGGCGAGCCCCGGGTGACCCTGATCATTGGCGGCGGAATCGCGGCCTACAAGGCGCTGGACCTGATCCGGCGGCTCAAGGAACGGCACGTCCGGGTCCGCTGCGTGCTGACCAAGGCGGCCCAGCAATTCGTCACCCCGCTGGCCGCCAGCGCGCTGTCGCATGAGCGGGTCTACACCGACCTGTTCGACGCCGAGAGCGAGTTCGACGCCGGCCATATCCGGCTGGCGCGGGACTGCGACCTGATCGTGGTGGCGCCGGCGACCGCCGACCTGATGGCCAAGATGGCGCAGGGCCATGCCGACGACCTCGCCACCGCGACGCTGCTGGCGGCCAACCGGCCGATCCTGCTGGCGCCGGCGATGAACCCGCTGATGTGGAACAACCCCGCCACCCGCCGCAATTTGCTGCAACTCCGCCGCGACGGCGTCCACACCGTCGGCCCCAATGCCGGCGAGATGGCGGAGGCCGGCGAAGCCGGGGTCGGACGGATGGCCGAGCCTGTCGAGATCGCTGCCGCCGCCGACCGCATGTTGCGGCCGCCGCAGCCGCGCCCGCTCGCCGGCAAGCGCGTGCTGATCACCGCCGGCCCGACCCATGAGGCGATCGACCCGGTCCGCTACATCGCCAACCGCTCATCCGGCAAGCAGGGCTTTGCGATTGCCGCCGCGGCGCGCGCGGCCGGCGCCGAGGTCGTGCTGGTGACCGGTCCGGTCGAGCTCGACGACCCGCAGGGTATCGCCGTGATGCGCGTCGAGTCCGCGCGCGACATGCTGCACCGGGTCGAAGCCGCGCTGCCGGTCGACGTCGCGATCTTCGCGGCTGCGGTCGCCGACTGGCGGGTCGCCACTGAAGGCAGTCAGAAATTGAAGAAGACCGCGGCCGGCATGCCGCCGCTGCAACTGGTCGAGAACCCCGACATCCTCGCGACAATCTCCAAGCTGAAGGACAAGCGGCCGCCGCTGGTGATCGGCTTCGCCGCCGAGACCGAGCACCTGATCGAGAACGCCAAGGCCAAGTTCGCGCGCAAGGGCTGCGACTGGATCGTCGCCAACGACGTGTCGCCGGCGACCGGCGTGATGGGCGGCGACCGCAACACCGTCCACCTGCTCTCGCGCGAGGGCAAGGAGGTCACCGTCGACTCCTGGCCGGTCATGACCAAGGAAGAAGTCGCGACTGCGCTGGTGTCGCGGATCGCAAGAGAAGTGGGAACCACATCGTGAGCGCCACCATCAAGGTCGAAGTCCACCAATTGCCGCATGGCGCGGATCTGCTGCTGCCGATCTACCAGACCGACGGCGCGGCCGGACTCGACCTGCTGGCCGCGGTGCCGCGGTCGGCGCCGCTGCTGCTGCTGCCGGGCCGCTACGAGATGGTTCCGACCGGGCTGACGATCGCGCTGCCGCCGGGCTATGAGGCCCAGGTGCGACCGCGTTCCGGCCTCGCCGCCAAATACGGCATCACGGTGCTGAACTCGCCCGGCACCGTTGATGCCGACTATCGCGGCGAGATCAACGTGCTGCTGATCAATCACGGCCAGGAGGTGTTCTCGATCCGGCGCGGCGAGCGCATCGCGCAGATGGTGATCGCGCCGGTCACGCGGGCCGAACTGGTTCCAGTCGACGTGCTGTCGGCGACCGAGCGCGGCAGCGGCGGCTTCGGCTCGACCGGACGCTAGACCGCGAACTGTGCTGATAGCTCCCTGAGGTCACGCTTCGCGCGCTCTCTCCGAAGGACGACGGCGTCAATTCGCGTCAAATCCACATCACCCGGCCGCATTTTTTCACAGCGGATTCAGCGTTCACGGTCTGGACTCTTACTCGCCGAGTCCCGTTGGGATTATTCTGGTTTGATTCGAGCACGACGGGGGGTCTTCGTCGGGCTGTTAGGTCCTGCTTGGGCATGATCCCCGGACAGACGTCATACGTCTGCCGTGAGGGAACACCGGTCTCCTCTTTTCCGGATCATGCCTGGGGTTTGTGCGTTCTGGGGCAACATATGTCGGGCGTAGTCGCGGCAATGCGTCGAACCCTGCTGTCATGCACCTCACTGGCGCGCGACGGCATGCTTGGGCTCGCCATGTCAGCATTGCTGCCGGCCCGGACCTCGTTCGCCGCCGAAAGCCTGCTGGCCCAGGCGATGTCGGACCATTTCGGCTTCAACCATCAGGAGGTCGCGGTCCTCGCGACGTCGTTCGCGCTGGTCGGCTTCTCCGCCGTCGCCGCGATCCTTCTGATGCGCACCCGCCAGCGCGCGACCCGCAACGAGGAGCAGCTGCAATCCGAGATCACGGATTTGCAGGCGCAATCGGACCGGCTGCGCGCCTTGCTGTTCGTCGAACCGCAGGTGCTGATCTCCTGGGCCGCCGGCGACAACCGGCCGCAGATCTCGGGCGACATCTCGCTGGTCATGTCGCAGGAGGGCTCGCCGCAACGCGTCCTCGCCTTCGGAACCTGGCTGCCGCCCGAGCCGGCGTTGCAGATGGACCACGCCGTCGACGCGCTGCGCGAGAAGGGCGAGGCGTTCCTGCTCAACCTCTCGACCTCGGCCGGCCGCGCTATCGAGGCGATGGGCCGCGCCATCGGCGGCCAGGCCATCGTGCGGATCCGCGAGCTCGGCGGACTGCGCCGCGAGCTCGCCGAATCCAACCTGCGCTACAAGACGTTGCAGGAGGAGACCGAGCTGCTGCGCGATTTCGCCGCCGCAGCACCTTGGCCGATCTGGGCCAAGAGCCTCGAAGGCAATCTGCGCTATGCCAACGCGGCTTACGTCCGCGCCACCGAGGGCAAGAGCGTGTCGGATGCGCTGCAACGCAATCTCGAACTGCTGGAAAGCGACCAGCGCGGCGAACTGACCCGCGCGCTCAACGACAATGCAAGCTATGCCGCGCGGCTGCCGATCGTGGTCAGCGGCGAGCGGCGGATCTACGACGTCCAGGCGCTGAAGCTCAACGGCGGCAGCGCCGGGATCGCGATCGACGCCAGCGAGGCCGCGGCGCTGCGCGCGGCGATCGCGCGGATGGTCGAAGCGCACCGCCGCACCCTCGACCAATTGTCCTCCGGCGTCGCGGTGTTCGACGCCGGCCGCCGGCTGACGTTCTACAATGAATCCTATCGGCGGCTGTGGGGCCTCGACCAGGCTTTCCTCGACAGCAACCCCGACGATTCCAGCGTCCTCGACCGGCTGCGCGCCAACCGCAAGCTGCCGGAGCAGCCGGACTTCCGGGCCTGGAAGGCCAAGCTGCACGAGGCCTATCGCGCGGTCGAATCCGAGACCTACACCTGGTTCCTGCCCGACGGCCGTGCCATCAGCGTCGTCACCACGCCGAACCTCGAAGGCGGCGTCACCTATCTGTTCGACAACGTCACCGAGAGCCTCGACCTCGCGCGCCGCTACGACCGGCTGACCCGGGTGCAGCGCGAGACGCTCGACAATCTCGGCGAAGCGGTCGCGGTGTTCGGCAGCAATGGCCGCGCCGAACTGTTCAACCCGCCATTCGCCAAGATGTGGAAGCTGCCGGCCGACGCGCTGCAAGGCGAGCCGCATATCGAGCAGGTGGAAGCGCTGTGCCGGCCGCTGTTCGACGACGCGCTGACCTGGCGCACACTGCGCGAGCAGATCACCGCGATCGAGAACCGCGCCCAGGTCGCGCTGAAGCTCGAGCGCAAGGACGGCAGCGTGCTGAACTGCATGACCATCCCGCTGCCCGACGGCAAGACCCTGCTCGCCTTCCAGGACATCACCGACACCGAGAACGTCGAGCGGGCGCTGCGCGAACGCAACGAGGCGCTGGAAACTGCCGACCAGATGAAGGTGGATTTCGTCCACCATGTCTCCTACGAGCTGCGCGCGCCGCTCACCACGATCATCGGCTTCGCGCATTTCCTCAGCGATCCCTCGACCGGGCCGCTGACGCCGAAGCAGGCCGAATATCTCGACTACGTCACCAAATCGACCAACGCGCTGCTGGCGCTGACCAACAACATCCTCGATCTCGCCACCATCGACGCCGGCGCGATGAAGCTCGAGCTCGGCCCGGTCAATATCGGCCAGGCGATCGAGGCCGCGGCCGAAGGCATCCAGGATCGTCTCGCCACCGACCGCATCACCCTCAAGGTCGATATCGAGCCCAACATCGGCGTCTTCGTCGGCGACGAGCGGCGCGTGGTGCAGGTGCTGTACAATCTGCTCGCCAACGCCGTCGGCTTCTCGCCGCATGACGCCACCGTCACGATCAGCGCGCGCCGCACCGAGCACAGCGTGGTGTTCGCGGTCACCGACGCCGGTCCGGGGATTCCGGCCGAGATGCGCGACAAGGTGTTCAACTGGTTCGAGAGCCATTCCCATGGCTCGCGGCATCGCGGCGCCGGGCTCGGCCTGTCGCTGGTCCGCTCCTTTGTCGAACTGCATGGCGGACGGGTGCGGGTCGATTCGACCGTMGGCCGSGGCACGACCGTGACCTGCGACTTCCCGATCGACCAGACCGCRCATCGCAACGCCGCGGAATGACGGCGRCCTCGACATTCYMGGTRGCGCTCGCGAACGAAACCGCGACGTCGGAGCTGATGGCCGACCTCGCGCTGTTGATCGGYGCCGGCGACGTCATCACGCTGTCGGGCGACCTCGGCGCCGGCAAGACCGCGGCCGCCCGCGCGCTGATCCGCTACCTCGCCACCGACGATACGCTGGARGTGCCGAGCCCGACCTTCACGCTGGCGCARRGCTACGAACTGCCGTCGTTTGCGCTGGTYCAYGCCGACCTCTATCGCATCAATGATGCGAGCGAGCTCGAGGAGATCGGGCTGTCGCCGCTGCCCGACGACATCGTGGCGCTGATCGAGTGGCCGGAACGCGCGCCGGGCGCGATGCCTGCCGATCGCATCGACATTGCACTCAGCCACCGTCCGGCGCTCGGCTCGGCGGCGCGCGCCGCCGAGATTACCGGCTATGGCAAGGCCGCGGCCAAGGTCGCGCGGCTTCACGCACTGCGCCAATTCCTCGAGCGCGCGGGCTTCCTCGCCGCCCGGCGCGAGCGTATGCCGGGCGACGCCTCGACGCGTTCCTATGCGCGGCTGCGCAATGACGACGGCAGCGTCATCCTGATGAATTCGCCGCGCCGTCCCGACGGCCCGGCGATCTACAACGGCAGGTCCTACAGCGCGGCAGTGCATCTCGCCGAGGACGTCCGGCCGTTCGTCGCGATCGGCAACGGCCTGCGCAAGCAGGGCTTCTCGGCGCCTGCGATCCGGCACATCGATCTCGAATCCGGCTTCCTCATCACCGAGGATCTCGGCGCGGAGGGCGTGATCGAGGGTGATCCGCCGTACCCGATCGCCGAGCGCTATGAGGCCGCCGTCGACATGCTGGCGGCGTTGCATCGCGAGGCGCTGCCGCCGCGGCTGCCGGTGACAGCGGACGAGAGCTACGACATCCCAGTGTTCGATATCGACGCCTGGCTGATCGAGATCGGGCTGATGCTGGAATGGTACCTGCCCGACCGCGGCGTACAGCCGAGCGAGGAGCTGCGCGGCGAATTCCTCGGAATGTGGCGCGGCCTGCTGGAAAAGCCCGCCGCGGCGCCGCAGACCTGGGTGATCCGGGACTTCCATTCGCCGAACATCATCTGGCTTGCCGAGCGCACCGGCACCCTGCGTGTCGGCATCATCGATTTCCAGGACGCGTTGCTCGGCCCCGCGGCCTACGACGTGGTGTCGCTGTTGCAGGATGCGCGGATCGACGTCCCCGAACAGCTCGAGCTCTCGCTGCTGACCCGCTACATCAAGGCACGACGGGCGACCGACGAGAATTTCGATCCGGCCGCCTTCGCCGAGCTCTACGCGATCATGTCGGCGCAGCGAAACACCCGGCTGCTCGGCACCTTCGCGCGGCTCAACCGCCGCGACGGCAAACCGCAATATCTGAAGCACCAGCCGCGGATCTGGACCTATCTCGAGCGATCGCTGGCGCATCCGGCGCTGGCCGCCTTCCGCGACTGGTACACCGCCAACGTCCCTCCCCCAGTACCTTAGTTTACGGGTTGTTAGCCGTTTATTAGCCTTGGGCCCCCTAAGGTTGCAGAGGTCGCGCCTGATCCATGGCGCGGCCGGATCGGGAGCTGGACCACACGATGGCGACGGAACGACGCAGGGGCGATCGTGTCACGTTTGAGCGCGGCATAGCCGCGCACATGATGGGCATTGACGGCACCTGGCGGCGCGACTGCACCATGGAAGACGTGTCGGAGACGGGGGCCAAGCTCACCGTCGACGGCTCGGTCGAGGGCCTGGCGTTGAAAGAATTTTTCCTTCTGCTGTCGTCCACAGGATTGGCCTATCGCCGCTGCGAGCTGGCGTGGGTCAACGGCGACCAGATCGGCGTCAACTTCCTCAAACAAGGCGACAAGAAGAAGAAAACTGCCAGGCGCGGCACGCAGGCTGCCGACGTCTAGGCCAGGGTCGTCATTGCCGTCTTACGGCCGTCATGTCCGATGACTATGGCGTCTGRTTGATGTGCTTGCCGAATCGCCGTGATAGGATCGGCGCATGAGAGATGATGACCGAGAATATCCGGAAGATGCCCGTCACTCCCCATAAGGCCATGGTGCTCGCCGCGGGACTCGGCGTGCGCATGCGTCCCCTGACCCTCACGATGCCGAAGCCGCTGGTCAGCGTGGCCGGTCAGCCGCTGCTCGACCACGTGCTCGACAAGCTCGCCGGCGCCGGCGTCACCGAGGCCGTCGTCAACGTGCATTATCTGCCCGACCAGATCATCGAGCACGTCAAGACCCGCAGCCGTCCGCGCGTGATCATCTCCGACGAACGCGACCAGGTGCTCGGCACCGGCGGCGCGGTCGTGAAGGCGCTGCCGCTGCTCGGCGATGCGCCGTTCTATCATCTCAACGCCGACACGATGTGGATCGACGGCGTGCGCGCCAACCTGACCCGGCTGGCGGAAGCGTTCGATCCCGCGCGGATGGATATCCTGCTGTTGATGGCGCCGACCGCTTCGAGCATCGGCTACAGCGGGCGCGGCGATTACTCGATGCTGCCCGACGGCGCGCTGCGCAAGCGTCGCGAGAACCAGGTGGTGCCGTTCGTCTATGCCGGCGCCGCGATCATGCAGCCTTCGCTGTTCGCCGATGCGCCAGCCGGTGAATTCTCGCTGACCAAGATGTTCGATCGCGCCAACGAGCAGGAGCGGCTGTTCGGGCTGCGCCTCGACGGCGTCTGGATGCATGTCGGGACTCCCGACGCGATCCAGGCCGCGGAAGACGCTTTCCTCGAAAGCGTCGCTTAGGGCGGAATGGTTGAATCGGCTTAACGCGGCCTCGGTTCACCTCTCCCCGTTGGGGAGAGGTCGGATTGCGCTTGGCGATGCGAAGCATCGTCTCGTGCAAGCCGGGTGAGGGCTCTTGCTCTCTCGATAGACCGTAACCCCTCACCCGATTTGCTGCGCAAATCGACCTCTCCCAAGGGGAGGTGAACTTTCGACGCCGCCCAAGCTCACCCGAATCTCATCCGCCGTCGCGTCACTCATCAGCATCGATGGCGAGCACTGCAAAACTCGCCAGCCAGTGTTCGCCCATATAGTCGCCGGCGATATGCGGCAGGCCTGCATCGAGGTGGTGTCGTGCGGCGTCCCGCAGGATTGGGCGACGCGCATCGGCTTCAGGCAATGCGGCGGCCAGGGCGCGCCAGCACCATGCACGGCTGAGATTGAGCCCATCGAGATGCGCAAGCTTGCCGTCGGTGCGATCGGTGACCGTCGCGGGGTGGAACAAGGTTGCGGGCTCGTGCTGCGCCAGGCGCGGCAGGAAGCGGTCGAACCAGGGCAGGAAATCGCTGGGCGACAGCAGCCGCCGCATGCACTCCGCTTCGATCAGCGCAGACGATTGGAAATCGTCGCCGCTCGGCTCGCCCCAGGCGGGGCAGTCCCGATCGGCGCCGTACCAGCGCAGCGCCGTCTCGCGCAGCAGCGCGCCGAACGCATCGTCCTTCGTCGCGGTGGCGTAGTCGGCCGCCATGCGCAGCCCAAAGGCGGTGTTGAAATGGGTGCCGACCCGCACCGGATAGGTCGCGAGCGGCAGGAAATCGCGAAAGCGCTGCGCGAAAATCCCGGCGAGTGGAGCGATCCGCGCGCGCCACCGCGTCTCATCGAACAGCCAGAGTTCGGCCGCGAGCTTCAGCAACCAGCCCCAGCCATACGGCCGCTTGAAGCCGCGTGCGGTCGGGGCCGCGAGATAGGCGCATTCGACCGCGATCTTCTCGGCAATGAACTGTGCATCGAACAACGCGCGGATCTCGTCCGCGACTTCCGATGACGGATAGCGCCGCAGCAGCCGGGCGAGCATCCAGTAGCTGTGGACGCAGGAGTGCCAGTCATAGCTGCCGAAGAACACCGGATGCAGGTCGCGCGGCGTGCGCGCATCCTGCGGCCCAGCCAGCACGTGATCCGGCTTGTTCGGATATTCGCGACCGACATGGCCGAGCGCGATGCGGGCGAAACGAACCGCGAGTTGTTCGGTCAGGGATGTTGCGGTCATGGTGAGGAGCTCTCCTCGCGCCGAACCAGCATCTCGATCAGGCGCGGTGCAATATAGATCGGAAACTGCGTCGCGGCGAAGAACAGCGTCGTCATCGGCGAAGCCGCTGCGCCCATCGCCGACCAGACCAGCCCGACATTGCGGTTGCCGAGAATGAGCCCCGCGGTGAGCCGTTCGGCCAGAGAGCCCGGCGTGAGCACCGCGCCAACCACTTGCAGCGCAAGATTGCAGGCGAGGGCAAGGCCGACACAGATGGCTGCGGCACGCGGCTGTGCTGCGATCTGCGCACGCACCCCGGCCATGGTGGAGATCGCAAACAGCAGCAGCGAGGCGAGTACGAACGCGTCGATGATGCGCGAATGCCGCGCCAGTTGCGCGCCGGCCTGACGGCGAAGCAGCAACGCCAGCGCGCTCGCACTGCCGAGCAGCAGCGCCAGCCGGGCGGCGAGCGCCAGCGGATCGAGCGCAAGACCGGCAAATCCCGCCGCGATCAACGGCACGGTGACCGGCGCCAGCGCCATCGACAGCAGCGTCACGGCAAGCGGCACGGTGCCATCGAAGCCAAGCATCCGCGCCACCGCCGCGGTGCCGCTCGACGGCGGCGCGCAGACCGACAGCACCAGCGCGACGACCAGTTCGGTCGGCAGCCCGGCACCGCGCGCGGCGAAGCCGATCGCGAGCGGACAGACCAGCATCGCGAGCGCCGGCAGCAGCAGCCAGACCAGCGGCCGCCGCAGCGCACGACGGAACGCCGCGCCATCGACCTGGAGGAAGGTACCGAGCACCAGGACGAAGATCGCCGCCGCCATCAGCGGGCGCATGCTGTCGGCCAGGACAGGAAAGGCCAGTCCGGCCATCACGCCGACGATCAGCAAGGTCGGCCCGCGCGGCATCAGCCTTGCGAATGATCGTCCCTGATCCTGCCGCCCTGTCGTCATGACCAGAGCTATAGGCGCGGCCAAATCATTGTTGAAATCGATTATTTCTATGACCATTATTGTTTATATGAATTTAGCCGCCGTCGATCTCAATTTGCTGGTCGCCTTCGAGGCGCTGATGGAGGAGCGCCACGTCACCAGGGCAGCCGAGCGGATCGGCTTGGCCCAGCCATCGATGAGCAGCGCGCTGCGGCGGCTGCGCGCATTGTTTGCCGACGAATTGTTCCTGCGCGCGGGCGCCGGCATGCAGCCGACCGAAAAGGCATTGGCGCTGGCCGGGCCGATCGGCGAGGCGCTGCGGCAGATCCGGGGCGCGCTGGCACCGCATCAGGGCTTCGATCCGGCCACGGCGCGCAGGCGCATCAGCATTGCCGCGACCGACTATGGCGATCTCGTCCTGGTGCCGGAACTGACCCGCCTGTTGCGCATGGAAGCACCGGGTATCGACCTTGCCGTGCGTCCGCTCACCGATCCGACCGTGGCGCTGGCAAAGCTCGAGCGCGCCGAACTCGACGCGCTGATCGGTGGCCATCTGCCGGACTCACCGCGCTGTGTCCGGCAGCGGCTGTTCGAGGAGCGCTATGTCTGCATCCGCGACGCGGCGCGCGCGAGCCCATCGGAACGCCTGAGCCTGCAAGACTATGCCGGCCTGCCGCACGCGCTGTTCTCGGCGGCCGGCGGCGACGGCCTGCCGAGCGTGATCGACGCGCTGCTGGCGCGGCATGGGCTGAAGCGGCGGCTCGCCGTGACGCTTGCGCATGTGGTGGCCGTTCCGTTCAGCGTCGCGGGCACCGATCTGATCGCCACCATGGCCGAACGCATCGCCCGGCGCTTCACGCAGCTCGCCGACATCGCCATCGTCGCGCCGCCGATCGAGATCCCACCCTTCGCCATCGACCTGATCCATACCAGCCGCGCCGCTGACGATCCGGCGCTGCGCTGGTTCCTGGATGCGGTCGATCGCTGCGCCGGCCGGCTGCGGTGTTGAGCGGTGACGGATGATCGACAGGGGTGGCGAACGATGGCCGCCGCTCCCTATATTGGCGCCTGATCGAATCAGGCAGCTCATGCGCGTTTTCAGCGTTCCCGTTTCCGTGCCATTCCTGCGCACCGTCATCTCGGCGTTGGTCGATGGCCGGCTGGTTGCGGGATTCGAGGCGCGCAACGATCCGGCCAAGCTCGCCAACGCGACGCTGTATCTGCCGACCCGCCGCGCCGGCCGGCTGGCGCGCGAAATCTTCCTCGACGTGCTCGATTCCGATGCCGCGGTGCTGCCGCGCATCGTTGCGCTCGGCGACATCGACGAGGACGAGCTGGCTTTCGCCGACCAGACCGACGATGTCGGCGGCGCCGCGCCGCTGGAGATTCCGCCACGGCTCGGCGAGCTCGAGCGGCGGCTGACCTTGGCGCATCTGGTTGCCGCCTGGGCCAAGACGCCGGTGTCAGCGCCGCTGGTGGTCGGCGGCCCCGCCTCCACCTTGCAGCTCGCCGGCGACCTGGCGCGGCTGATGGATGACATGGTGACGCGCGGCGTCGACTGGCGCGCGCTCGACCGCCTGGTGCCGGACCAGCTCGACAGGTACTGGCAGCATTCGCTCGACTTCCTGCGCATCGCGCGCGACGCCTGGCCGAACTACCTCAAGGAGATCGGCCGGATCGAGCCCGCGGCGCGGCGCGATATTCTGATCGAGGCGGAAGCGGCGCGGCTCGCCGCGCATCACGCAGGTCCGGTGATTGCGGCCGGTTCGACCGGCTCGATGCCGGCGACCGCCAAATTCCTCCACGTCGTGGCGAAGCTGCCGAACGGCGCCGTGGTGCTGCCCGGGCTCGACACCGATCTCGACGAAGCGTCCTGGGACACGATCGGCGGCGAGCGCGGCGACGATGGCCGCTTCACCCTGCCGCCGTCGTCGAACCATCCGCAATTCGCGATGCACGCTTTGCTCGACCGCTTCGGCATCAAGCGCCGCGATGTCGAGAACCTTGCCGCCCCCGCGCCGCTCGGCCGCGAGGTGCTGGTGTCGGAGACGATGCGTCCGTCGACCGCGACCGCGCAGTGGCACGACCGGCTCGAAAGGCCCGAGATCGTGGCGCGGATTTCCGCCGGGATGACCAACCTCACCGTGGTGGAGGCGCCCAACCCCGAGATGGAGGCGCTGGCGATCGCGGTCGCGATGCGCGAAGCCCGGCATCTCGGCAAGTCAGCCGCGCTGGTGACGCCGGATCGCGCATTGGCGCGCCGCGTGATGGCTTCGCTGACGCGCTGGAAGCTGGAGTTCGACGATTCCGGCGGCGACGCGCTGATGGAAACGTCGGCCGGCGTGTTCGCCCGCCTCGCCGCGGAGGCCGCGGCCAAGGGACTGGAGCCGCCGACCCTGCTCGCGCTGCTCAAGCATCCGCTGTTCCGGCTCGGCGGCGCGCATGGCGCGCTGCGGCGTGCGATCGAGGTGCTGGAAATCGCGCTGCTGCGCGGCACGCGACCGCAACCGGGGACCGGCGGACTTGCGCGCGACTTCGCGCGCTTCCGCGCCGAGCTGGTCAAGCTGCATGGCGGCGAGACCTCGTCGCTGCACGCGATGGAGCCGCGCGCCCGGCTGCGCGACGACGAGCTCAATCAGGCCGAGCACCTGATCACCAGATTGCAGGCGGCGCTGGCGCCGCTCGAACGCATGGCGTCGTCGAAACAACATGATTTCGCCGAGCTGGCGGCGCGCCACCGCGAGGCGCTGATCGCGCTGTCGGCCGACCATGACGGTGTCGCCATCGTGTTCGAGGAGCGCGCCGGCGCGGCGCTGGCCTCTGCCTTCGACGAGCTGCTCGCCAAGCAACAGCCGAGCGGGCTGATGACTCCGCTGTCGGATTATCCCGAGGTGTTCCAGACCGCGTTCGCCGACCGCATGGTGCGGCGGCCGGAATCGGCACGCGCGCAGCTCAACATCTTCGGGCAGCTCGAGGCGCGTCTGACCGAATCCGATCGCGTCATCCTTGGCGGCCTGGTCGAGGGCGTCTGGCCACCGGCGCCGCGGATCGATCCGTGGCTGAGCCGGCCGATGCGGCACGAACTCGGGCTCGATCTTCCCGAGCGGCGCATCGGCCTGTCCGCGCACGACTTCGCGCAACTGCTCGGCCATGACGAGGTGATCCTCACCCATGCCGCCAAGGTCGGCGGCGCGCCGGCGGTCGCCTCGCGCTTCCTGCACCGGCTCGAAGCGGTGGCGGGCGAAGCGCGCTGGAAGGCCGCGACATCGGCCGGCGAAACTTACGTGCAATATGCCGCCGAGCTCGACCGGCCCGACAAGGTCGAGCCGATGCCGCAGCCGGAGCCGCGGCCGCCGCGCGAGGCGCGGCCGCTGAAGATGTCGGTTACCGCGATCGAGGACTGGCTGCGCGACCCCTACACGATTTACGCGCGCTATATCCTCAAGCTCGATCCACTTGATCCCGTCGACATGCCGCTGTCGGCGGCGGATCGCGGCTCCGCGATCCACGAATCGCTCGGTGAATTCACGCAGGTTTACGCCGACGCGCTGCCTGACGACATCAAGAGCGCGTTGCGCGACATCGGGGCCAAGCATTTTGCGCCGCTGATGGAGCGGCCGGAGGCGCGCGCGCTGTGGTGGCCACGCTTCCAGCGCATCGCGGCGTGGTTCGCCGAATGGGAGCAGGCGCGGCGCGGCGGCATCGACGCCATCAAGGCCGAGATCCGCGGCGAGATCGGCATTCCGCTCGACGATGCCAGGACATTTGTGCTCTCCGCGCGCGCCGACCGCATCGAGCGGCGCGACGACGGCAGCTTTGCGATCCTCGACTACAAGACCGGCCAGCCGCCGACCGGCAAACAGGTGCGCATGGGGCTGTCGCCGCAGCTGACGCTGGAGGCCGCGATCCTGCGCGAGGGCGGCTTCGCCGACATTGCGGCCGACTCTTCGGTCGGCGACCTCGTCTATGTCAGACTGAGCGGCAACAATCCGCCGGGCGAGCAGCGTTCGCTGGAATTGAAGATCAAGACCAGCGACACGCCGCAGCCGCCCGATGAAGCCGCCGACAGCGCGCGGCGCAAGCTGGAAGCCCTGATCCGCGCCTTCGACGACGAGAACCAGGCCTACACCTCGCTGAACCTCTCGATGTGGGCGAACCGCTACGGCGCCTATGACGACCTTGCGCGGATCAAGGAATGGTCCGCCGCCGGTGGCCTGGGGATCGAGGAATGGTGAAGGCGCCCCGCCCTATCCCGCCCGCGGTGCGCGACGCGCAGGCCCGCGCATCCGATCCGAAGGCCTCGACCTTCGTGTCGGCCAATGCCGGCTCGGGCAAGACGCATGTGCTGGTGCAGCGCGTGATCCGCCTGCTGCTGTCGGGCGTGCCGCCGGAGAAGATCCTCTGCATCACCTTCACCAAGGCCGCCGCGGCCAACATGGCCGAGCGCGTGTTCACGACGCTCGGCCATTGGGTGACGCTCGATGACACAGGTCTCGATGCCGCGATCCGCGAGGCCGGCATCGCCCATCCATCCGCTTCGCTGCGGCGCGAGGCACGAAAACTGTTTGCTTGCGCGCTGGAGACGCCCGGCGGCCTGAAGGTGCAGACCATCCACGCGCTGTGCACCCGGCTGCTGCAACAATTCCCGTTCGAGGCCAACGTGCCGGCGCGCTTCGCCGTGCTCGACGACCGCGACCAGAACGAGATGATGGAGCGCGCCAATCTCGCCGTGTTCCTGGAGGCGTCGCGGATTCCCGACAGTGCGATCGGCCGCGCGTTGCGCACGGCGATGGCGAATGCCGCCGACGTCACCTTCAAGGAGGTGGTCCGCGAGGCCTGCCTCAGCCGCGACCATTTCATGGCCTGGACCGATGCCGCCGGCAACGCCACGGCCGCCGCCGCGCAGATGTCGGCGGCGCTCGGCGTTTCCACCGAGGATCGGATCGAGGACGTCGAGCGCGAGATCGTCGACGGGCCGAACCTGCCGCGATCGAGCTGGAAGGAGATGGCGACGCTGCTCGACACCAGCAGCAAGGCGGATCAGAAGCAGGCCGATCGGTTGCGGGCGGCGCTGACCTTCACCGGCGCGGCGCAGGTCGACGAATATCTCGGCGTTTTCCTGACCGACGACCGCGCGCCGCGCGCCTCCGTCATCACCAACAATTTCATCAAGAAGAATGCGGTCGCGGGCAACAGGTTCGAGGCCGAGATCGATCGCCTCGGCCCGTTGATCGAACGGCGCCGTGCGGTGGTGGCGCGCGACCGCACCGAGGCGCTGATCCATATCGCGACCGCGGCGGCGGCGCATTACCGGCGCGAGAAGCTGGAGCGCGGCCTGCTCGACTATGACGATTTGATCGACAAGACGCTCGCGATGCTCGACCGCGTCTCGTCGGGCTGGGTGCATTACAAGCTCGACCGCGGCGTCGATCACGTGCTGATCGACGAGGCCCAGGACACCAGCCCGCGGCAATGGGACATCGTCGCGCATATCATCTCGGAGTTCACCTCCGGTGCCGGCGCGCGCGACGGCCTGGTGCGCACGGTGTTTGCGGTCGGCGACGAGAAGCAGTCGATCTTCTCGTTCCAGGGCGCGGCGCCACGCGAATTCGACCTGCGCCGGCGCGAGCTGAAGCGGCGGTTCGAGGAGGCCGGGCTGAAATTCGATCCGGTATCGTTCACCTATTCGTTCCGCTCCGGGCCGGTGATCCTGCATTCGGTCGATCACGTGTTCCGCGAGCAGGAGATCTTCCGCAGCATCCATGCGGTGGAGAACGGCTATCCGATCCACAACGCGATGACTGACGCCGGCCCCAGCCTGATCGAGTTGTGGGACCTCGCTGTTGCCGACGACCGCCAGGACATCGAAGGCTGGCGCGCGCCGTTCGACGGCGTCGCGATGACCAGCCCCGAGGTGAAGCTGGCGCGGCGCATCCAGGCCGAGATCAAGCGCCTGGTCACCAGCGGCACCATGACCGGCAGCGCCGGCGGGCGGCGGCCGTTGCGCTATGGCGACATGCTGATCCTGGTGCGGCGGCGCGGCAACGCCTTCGACGCGGTGATCCAGGCGCTGAAGCACGCGGGCATTCCGGTCGCCGGCGCCGACCGGCTGAAGCTGACCGAGCACATCGCGATCATCGATTTGATGCACCTCGCCGACGCGCTGCTGCTGCCGCAGGACGATCTCGCGCTCGCGGTGGCGCTGAAGAGCCCGCTGTTCGGCCTCGACGACGACGATCTGTTCAAGCTTGCGTATCAGCGCCGCGGCTCGCTGCGCGCGGCCCTGGCCGCGCAGGCCGCGACCGACGAGCGATTTGCGGCCGCGCTGCGGCGGCTCGAACACTGCGAACGTCGCTTCACCCAGGAGACGCCGTTCGCGTTCTATGCCTGGCTGCTCGGCGGCGACGGCGGGCGGGCCCGCATGCTGCGCCGGCTCGGCCACGAGGCCAATGACGCGCTCGACGAGTTCCTCGAACTCGCGCTGAGCTATGAGCGCAAGGCGCCGGCCTCGCTGCAAGGCTTTATCGCCTGGCTGCGCGCCGCCGATACCGAGGTGAAGCGCGACATGGAGATCTCGCGCGACGAGGTCCGCGTCATGACCGTGCACGGCGCCAAGGGCCTCGAAGCATCGGTGGTGTTCCTGGTCGACACCACGACCTCGCCATCGGATACCCAGCGGCTGCGGCTGATCCACCTGCCGCAGGGCAATGCCGCGCCGAACGCACCCGGCGTCGTGGTGTGGGCCGGCAAGAAGGCCGAGGATCCGCCCGCCGTCGCCGACGCGCGCAAGGCGATGCTCGGCGACACCGAGGACGAATATCGCCGCCTGCTCTATGTCGCGATGACCCGCGCCGCCGACCGCCTCATCGTCGGCGGCTGCATGCCCGGCAACATGAACACGGTGCGGAAATCCTCCTGGTACGATCTGATCACCAAGGGTCTCGCCAATGCCGGGCTCAGGCTCGAGGAACTGGAGACGCCGGCCGGCAAGGTGATGCGCTATTCGCGGCCGGATGACGCGGGCGACCTCACCGGCGCACCTGCGACGGCAGCCACAGCGTCGATTGCGCTGCCGTCCTGGCTGCGCACCGCAGCCGCCCCTGAAGCGGCCGCCGCGGGCGTGCTGCGTCCGTCCGATCCCGCCGATGACGACGGCCACAAGATACGATCAGGCGAATCGGTGCTGTTGCGCGCCCGCGCCCTGCAACGCGGCACGCTGGTGCATCGCCTGCTGCAATCGCTGCCCGACATCGCCCTGGAGCGGCGGCTCGGCGCAGCGCTCGGCTATCTCGGTCGCAACGCCGATGGCTGGAGCGAGGACGAGCGCGCGGCGCTGGCCCGGCAAGTGGTCGCCCTCACCGTCGATCTGCGCTTCGCGCCGGTATTTGCCCCCGGCAGCCGTGCCGAGGTGTCGATCGTGGGCCGGCTGGAGCGGCCGGGACAGCCCAAGGCGCTGGTCTCGGGCCAGATCGACCGGCTGGTGGTGACCCCGAATGAGGTCCTGATCGTCGATTTCAAGACCAACCACACCCCGCCGAAGACCGCCGCCGAGGCCCCCAGGGGCTATATCCGGCAGCTCGCGCTGTACCGTGCGGTACTGGCGAAGCTTTATCCCCAACGGATCATCCACGCCGCCCTGCTCTGGACCGAAACCCCTGAAATGATGGAGATTTCCGCCTCCGCGCTGGACGCCGGGCTGGCATAAGGTCATGTCGGCGTGAGCAAGCTTGACCCGGCAAGGGGGCGTTCATACGTTTGCCCCATGCTCCCGGGCGCGATTCTCCGCGGCGCCCTTTTGTCTCAACTGAACGAGGTACTCCCATGGCCGTTGGCAAGGTTTCTGACGCCGATTTCGAAGCCGAGGTGCTCAAGGCGACCGGGCCGGTGGTCGTCGACTTCTGGGCCGAATGGTGCGGCCCCTGCCGCATGATCGCGCCCGCTCTCGATGAGATTTCCGGCGCGATGGGCGACAAGGTCAAGATCGTCAAGCTCAACGTCGACGAGAGCCCGAAGACCGCGTCGAAATATGGCGTGATGTCGATCCCCACCCTGATGATCTTCAAGGGCGGCGAGATGGCGTCCCGTCAGGTCGGCGCTGCGCCGAAGGCGAAGCTACAGCAGTGGATCACCGCTGCGGTCTGACCCGGTTTGAATTAGCTGATTTGCGACACGGCCGGCGAAAGCCGGCCGTTTTGTTTTACCTGATCCATCCGGTCGCGAGCGCCGAGGCGAGTTCGGCCTCGCCATTGCGCCGTGCCAGCGCCGCCATCGCGGCGTGGTCGTAGGGGATGTGGCGGAAGGTCACGTCCCAGTCGCCATCGATCTGTTCGAGGATGGCGTAGCGCGCATCGGGCGAGCCGGCTTCCACGACATGCGGATGCGGCTTGCCGGCGCGGTAGCCAGGCGAGCCGACGCTGCCGGGATTGACGATCAGCCGGCCGTCGCCAAGCCGCACCACGCGCGCGAGATGCGTGTGCGCGCACAGGATCAGCGACTGCGTCACGCCGGCCGCTTTCGCTGCGATCGCTTCCAGCGGAGACATCAGCACCTCGCCGCCCGGCAGCACGGTGTCGAGCCAGTAGGTCTCGTCATCCTGCGGTGTCGCGTGACAGAGGAAGACCTCGTCGCGATAGACCGCATTCGCCGGCAGCGTGCGCAGCCAATCGAAATGCTGCGGCTCGAGCTGGGTGTAGGTTCGCCGCTCCCAGGAGCCCATCTTCTCGTGCGGGCGATCGATCAGATAGCGGTCGTGATTGCCGAGCAGATGGACCGCATCGAGCGCCATCAGCCTATCGATGGTCGGCCGCGCGTCGAGCGGGCCGCTCACCATGTCGCCGAGATCGACGATGTCGGAAATGCCCTGCGCGCGAATGTCGGCGAGCACCGCTTCGAGCGCGAGATGATTGCCGTGAATGTCGGCGATCGCAGCAAATCGCATGATGTCTCGTCCTCCCACATGCGCGCCGCATCCGGGACGCGCGACCACTTATGCAGGAGGCGTGCCGTTGGCCGCAAGCACGGGGCCGGCCAGATACAATGAGCCGGTGATCAGGATGCGCGGCGGCACCTCATAGGCCAGCATCGCGAGCCGTTGCAGCGCGGCGTCGACGTCGGGTGCGATCTCGACACGCATGCCTAGCGCGCGCGCGGCATCGGCAAGCTTCTCCGGCGCCATGCCGTTGTCGCGGCCGGGCACCGGGACCGCGATGATGTGGCGGGTCAAGCCGGCGAAATTGGCGAGGAATGCGCCGGCATCCTTGTTGGCCATCATGCCTGCGATCACGACCAGCGGCCGCGACACGCGCTCCTCGAGATCGCCGAGCGCGGCGGCCGCAACCCGGCCGCCCTCGGCATTGTGGCCGCCATCGAGCCAGACCTCGGAGCCCTGCGGCCCCTGGCAGACCAGCGTGCCGGAGACCAGCCGCTGCATCCGCGCCGGCCATTCCGCATTGACGATACCGGCCTCGAAGGCGGCGATATTGAGCTTGAACGTCTCGATCGCGCGCAACGTCGCGATCGCAAGGCCGGCATTGTCGAACTGATGCCGGCCGAACAGTTTTGGCGCGGCGAGATCCATCAGGCCGCGTTCGTCCTGATAGACCAGCCGGCCGCGCTCGACGCCGACATGCCATTGCTGGCCGGCGGCATGCAGCGGCGCCCGCATGCGGTGCGCCTCCGCCTCGATCACTGCCATCGCATCGGGCGCCTGCTCGGCGCACACCACCGGCACCTTGCGCTTGATGATCGCGGCCTTCTCGCCCGCGATCAGGGCCAGCGTGTCGCCGAGGAATTCCATGTGGTCCATGCTGACCGGCGTGATCACCGAAGCCAGCGGCGTCTCGACCACATTGGTCGAATCCAGCCGGCCGCCGAGGCCGACCTCGAGCAGCACGACATCGGCCGGATGCTTGGCGAACAGGCAGAACGCGACCGCGGTTTCCATCTCGAAAATGGTGATGGGATTGCCGGCGTTGATGCGCTCGCAATGCTCGAATGTCGCGCGCAGCTCGTCGTCGCCGACCAGCTTGCCGCCGCCGACCGCGCCGAGCCGGTAGCATTCGTTGATCCGCACCAGATAGGGCGAGGTGAAAACGTGCACCCGCAGGCCCGATGCTTCCAGGATCGCGCGCAGATAGGCGACCGTCGAACCCTTGCCGTTGGTGCCGGCGACATGGATCACCGGCGGCAGCTTGCGCTCGGGATGATCGAGCTGCTCCATCAGGCCGTGCATCCGATCGAGGCTGAGATCGATGCGCTTGGGATGCAGCGCCGATATCCGCGCGATCAACGCCTCGAACGGGGCCTGCGATGGGGCGGCGCCTGCGGTCACGCGTGCGGCGCGGCCGGCACCGTCTCCGGCGCCGTGACGATCTGGGCCGGCTCGTTGACCGGTGTTGCGGGCTTCGATGCGGTTTCCAGCGCCGGCGATTTGGTGAACAGGCGGCACAGCCGCGCCAGCGTCGCCTTCATGTCGTGGCGATGCACGACCATGTCGACCATGCCGTGCTCGCGCAGATATTCAGCGCGCTGAAAGCCTTCCGGCAGCTTCTCGCGGATGGTCTGCTCGATCACGCGCGCGCCGGCAAAGCCGATCAGCGCGCCGGGTTCGGCGATCTGGACGTCGCCGAGCATCGCATAGGAGGCGGTGACGCCGCCGGTGGTTGGATTGGTCAGCACCACGATATAGGGCTGGCGCGCCTCGCGCAGCATCTGCACGCCGACCGTGGTGCGCGGCATCTGCATCAGCGACAGGATGCCTTCCTGCATCCGCGCGCCGCCCGATGCTGCGAACACGATGAAGGGTGATTTCTTCTCGACCGCGAGCTCGAGCCCGCGCACCATCGCTTCACCCGCGGCCATGCCGAGCGAGCCGCCCATGAAGTCGAAATCCTGCACCGCGACCACGACGCCGGCACCTTCGAGCTTGCCGTAGCCGACCTTGACCGCGTCGTTCAGCCCGGTCTTGGTCCGTGCATCCTTGATGCGGTCGACATATTTGCGCTCGTCGCGGAACTTGAGCGGATCGGCCGTCACCTCGGGCAGCGCGACATCGAACCAGGTCTCATTGTCGAAGATCGACTTCAGCCGCGCCACCGCGCCCATGCGCATGTGGTAGTTCGAGCCGGGAATCACGAACTGGTTGGCCTCGACGTCCTTGTAGAACACGAGCTGTCCGGAATCCGGGCACTTGATCCAGAGATTCTCCGGCGTTTCGCGACGCAGGATGTTGCGGATCTTCGGCCGGACGACGTTGGTGAGCCAGTTCATGGTTCGCTCCGAAATGCGGGTCGGTCCCGCATCAGCTGGATATATGGCGGGCCGGGCGAACCCGGCAAGCCGCCGTCTGCGGCCTTGTTGCCGCAAAATGTGGCTTATTCAGCGGCCTGCTTGGCGCCCCGGACCCCCTGGGCCAGCGCGGACACCAGGTCCGCGACCGCGCTCACGGTCTTCGGCGTCGCGCGGCCCTCGGCATCGAGGCTGCCCTTCAGGGCGTCGACCAGCGCGGTGCCGACCACGGAGCCATCGGCGCTCTCGGCAATCGCACGCGCCACATCCGGCGTCCGGATGCCGAAACCGACACAGACCGGTAGCGCGGTGTGCCGCTTGATGCGCGCCACGGCCGCTCCAACGACCTTCGAATCGGCCGCAGCGCTGCCGGTGATTCCGGTGACCGCGACGTAGTAGACAAAGCCCGAGGTGTTGGCGAGCACCGCCGGCAGCCGCTTGTCGTCGGTGGTCGGCGTCGCCAGCCGGATGAAGTTCAGCCCGGCCTTGATCGCGGGGATGCAGAGCTCGGTGTCTTCCTCCGGCGGCAGGTCGACGATGATCAGGCCATCGACGCCGGCGGTCTTGGCATCGGCCAGGAAGCTGTCGACGCCGTAGATGTAGATCGGATTGTAATAGCCCATCAGCACGATCGGAGTGGCGTTGTCCTCCTTGCGGAAGTCGCGGACCATCGCGAGCGTCTTCTTCAGCGTCATGCCGCCCTTGAGCGCGCGCAGCCCGGCGGCCTGGATCGACGGGCCGTCGGCCATCGGATCGGTGAACGGCATGCCGATCTCGATGACGTCGGCCCCGGCCTTCGGCAGCGCCTTGAGGATGTCGAGCGAAGTTTTCGGATCGGGGTCGCCAGCCATCACGAAGGTGACGAAAGCGGAGCGGCCCTGCTGCTTCAGCTCGGCGAAACGTGCGTCGATACGGGTGCTCACTTCTGCCTCGCCTTCAAGATGTCGCCGACCTGCGGCACGTCCTTGTCGCCACGGCCCGAGAGATTGACCACCATCAGGTGATCTTTCGGCCGCTGCGGCGCGAGTTCGGACAATTTCGCGATCGCATGCGCGGATTCCAGCGCAGGAATGATGCCTTCGAGCCGCGACAGCAGCTGGAACGCGGCCAGCGCTTCTTCGTCGGTCGCCGAGAGATATTTCACGCGGCCGGTCTCGTGCAGCCAGGCATGCTCGGGGCCGATGCCGGGATAGTCGAGACCCGCCGAGATCGAATGCGCCTCGGTGATCTGGCCGTCCTCGTCCTGGAGCAGATAGGTGCGGTTGCCGTGCAACACGCCGGGACGCCCGCCGGCGAGCGAGGCCGCATGCAGCTGCGTCAGCCCGTGGCCGGCCGCCTCGACCCCGAAGATCTCGACCGAGGGATCATCGAGGAACGGATGGAACAGGCCCATCGCGTTGGAGCCGCCGCCGATGCAGGCGATCAGCGAGTCCGGCAGGCGGCCTTCGGCCTCATGCATCTGTGTGCGCGTCTCGTTGCCGATGATCGACTGGAAATCGCGCACCATCATCGGATAGGGGTGCGGGCCCGCGACCGTGCCGATGCAATAGAAGGTGTTGTGCACGTTGGTGACCCAATCACGCAGCGCATCGTTCATCGCGTCCTTCAGCGTGCGCGCGCCGGACTGCACCGGGACCACCTTGGCGCCCAGCATCTCCATGCGGATCACGTTCGGCTGCTGCCGCTCGACATCGACCGCGCCCATGTAGACCACGCATTCGAGTCCGAACCGCGCGCACAGCGTCGCCGTCGCCACGCCATGCTGGCCGGCGCCGGTCTCGGCGATGATGCGCTTCTTGCCCATGCGGCGCGCGACCATGATCTGGCCGAGCACGTTGTTGACCTTGTGCGAGCCGGTGTGGTTGAGCTCCTCGCGCTTCAGATAGATCTTGGCGCCACCGAGATGCTCGGTGAGCCGTTCGGCGAAATACAGCGGCGACGGCCGGCCGACATAGTCCTTCAGATAGACGTTCATCTCGGCCTGGAACGCCGGATCGGCCTTGGCGTCGGCATAGGCCTTTTCAAGGTCGAGGATCAGCGGCATCAGCGTTTCCGCGACGAAGCGTCCGCCGAAAATGCCGAAATGCCCGCGCTCGTCGGGACCGCTGCGGAAGGAATTGGGCAGGTTTTGATTCATCGAACCATCAGTTCTTGGGTTGCGCGCGCGGCGCGGATGAAGGCGCGGATCAGCTCGGGATCCTTGACGCCGGGCACGCTCTCGACGCCCGACGAGACGTCGACGCCGCCGGCACGGGTGACCCGGACGGCTTCAGCGACATTGCCGGCGTTGAGCCCGCCAGAGACCATGTAAGGCAGCGCCAGATCGAGATGTTCCAGCACATGCCAATCGAACGGCGCGCCGAGACCGCCCGGCCGCGTCGCATCCTTCGGCGCGCGGGCATCGAACAGAATGCGGTCGGCGACGCTGGCATAGCCCGGCAGCGGCGCCAGATCGGCCGAGGTCTCGACCGGCAGCGCCTTCATCAGTGGCAGGCCGAATTTCTGCTTGATGTCGCGCAGCCGCGCCGTGGTCTCCTTGCCGTGCAGTTGCAGGATATCCGGCCGCAGCGTCTCGACGATATTTTCCAGCGTCGCGTCGTCGGCATCGACGGTCAGCGCGACCTTCACGGCGCGGCCCTTGGCCTGTTTGCCGAGCTCGCGCGCGGTCTCGAGGCTGATATGGCGCGGCGACGGGGGAAAGAACACGAACCCCACCATGTCCGCGCCGCCGTCGAGCGCGACGTCGAGCGTCTCGCGCGTAGACAGGCCGCAGATTTTGACGAGCAGGGGCATGGTCTCGAAACGGGTCTCAAAACGGGCTTTTGGGCGGCCGGAACCGGGATGAACCGCGTGCCGACGGGGCGGGTTCTACAACGTCGCGCCCTGCTTGTCTCGCCCGTTGGGCCCGTAAAAACCGAGCTGGGCCGGAGCCGGGCGGCGCTGCGCGTCGTCCCGGGAGGCAGCCGCCCTGAGATCGGCGAGCTCGGCGCGAACGTGGCGGGCGTCAGCCTCGTGCTGGCGGGCCGCGCGACGCCAGCGCCCCTGCTTGAACCAGGTCGCCACGCCGCCCGCGATCACGCCCAGGATCGCGGAGACGATGATGACGACGAACAGCGGCAGTGTGACCGCAACCGTCGGCGTCACAGAGTTGAACGGATCAAACGACACCGTCACCCAGTGACGGTTGGCCACCGCGAAGATCAGGAAGATCAGTCCAAGCGGAATGACGACCACTGCCGTGAAGAACTTTCGCATGACCATCTCTCGCAGCGATGGAGAAAGTACGGGCGCATCACCCGCAACACGGCAACGGCGACGCGTCAGCCCTGTTAAGCGTCAGCCTTGGACGCGTCGATCTTGGAGGCTTCCGCCTCGGTCACGTCGCGATTGAGGCGTTCGCGCATTTCCTTGCCGGTCTTGAAGAACGGCACGCTCTTCTGGTCGACCGGCACGTGCTCGCCGGTGCGCGGATTGCGGCCGGCGCGCGCCGGGCGATGCTTCACCGAGAACGCGCCAAAACCACGCAGTTCGACGCGGTCGCCACGCGCCAGCGCCGCAACGATTTCATCGAGAATCGCATTCACAATGTTCTCGACATCCCGCTGATAGAGGTGCGGGTTGTGCTCGGCGATACGCTGAACAAGTTCGGATTTGATCATCGAAAATGGGATCCCGGCTCTTGCGGAGAACCATTTCCGTGAAAATGCCGTGCACTGTCAAGACGCTAAATCGATTTAGGGCGCCGTGAAATCGCGTGACAAATAGCCCAATTGGGGCATGCGGCGATTCCCGCARAGCGGGAATTCMTYGGAGAACACGCCTTTGACAATCGTTCAGTTGGTTCCCGCCGGGCTCCACAGCGCCAGCATGCCGTCGAGCCCGAGCCGGTCGACCGCCTGRSCCACGCCACCCTGCTCRAYCCGCCGCGCAATGGCGCCMAGGCCCAATGCATCGAGCGTGACCGACGCTGCGGTGCGCAGGAAGGTCAGGTCGCTGAATCGCGGATTAAGGCTGTAATTGCGCACCGGAAGGTCGCTTTTGACCTTCTTCTCCGCAACCAGCCAGGCGATCGCGGTCTTCTCGTCGCCGAGCTGATCGATCAACTTGAGATCGACCGCCTGGCGGCCGGTGAAGACGCGCCCGTCGGCGACTTTCTCCAGAAGAGCGTCGTCCATGCCGCGCCGTTCCTTCACCAATCCACGGAACCATGCATAGGAGTCCTTGACCAGACCATCGATCGCCGCGCGGGCCTCCGGGCTGGTCGGCTCGAAACCATTGGGCGCCGCCTTCAGCGGTGAAGATTTGATTTCTTCCATCTTCACGCCGACGGTCTTGAGCAATTCAGAAACGTTCGGAAACTGGAACAGCACGCCGATCGAGCCGACCAGCGAGGTCTGCTGGGCGACGATATGATCGGACGCGATCGCCGTGATGTAGCCGCCGGAGGCAGCCAGTCCCTCGACCACGACGACGAGCGGCTTCTTCGCCTTCAGCTGCATCAGCGAGTCGTAGAGCTGCTCGGAGCCCGCGGTGGTGCCACCGGGCGAATTGATGTGCACGACAACCGCCGCGTAGCTCGACTTGCCGAGCCGCTCCAGCGCCTCGACGCGCTCCTGGTCGCTGCGGATCAGCCCTTCGATATTGATCCGCGCGATCGCGTTCGACGTCGARAASGCGCCRCGCCCRCCGGCRGCGATCACRCCRACGCCGACGATCGCCGCGATCGCGATCACCGCAGCGGCGACACGCCAGAATGTCAGCTTGCGCCTGATACGGCGGCGGTCGACGATCACGTCCGAATCCAGCGACATCCGATCTCTCCAGGGATGGTCAGCGCGCAACCCGCGTTTTGCAGTCACAGCGTCACTATCAGCTTAGCCAGATACATCAATTGCGACGCAATATGAAGAAAACAAGGCTCGCCGCAGGCGCTACGTTCGTAGTGAAACCACAGCCCGGATGGAGCCAACGGGGGCTACGGGCTCCGGTATTGCTGCGCACGGCCTCAAACAAAAAGGCCCCGGCTTGCGCCGGGGCCTGATCGATCGCGTCGGATGAGCCAACGCTTACTTGTCGTTGCCGCGATTCTTGAGCGCGGTGCCGAGGATGTCGCCGAGTGTCGCACCCGAATCGGAGGAGCCGTACTGGGCGATGGCTTCCTTCTCTTCGGCGACTTCGAGCGCCTTGATCGACACCTGCACCTTGCGGGCCTTCTTGTCGAACTGGATGACGCGGGCATCGACCTTCTCGCCGACGGCGAAGCGTTCGGCGCGCTGGTCGTTGCGATCGCGGGCCAGTTCGGASCGCTTGATGAAGGTGGTGAACTCGGTGCCCGAGATYCGGACCTCGATGCCGCTTTCCTTCACTTCGAGCACTTCGCAGGTCACGACCGCGCCCTTCTTGACGTCGCCCGGCTCGGCGAAGGGGTCGCCTTCGAGCTGCTTGACGCCGAGCGAGATCCGCTCCTTCTCGACATCGACGTCGAGAACGACCGCCTGCAGGATGTCGCCCTTCTTGTACTCCTCGATCACCTGCTCGCCCGGACGGTTCCAGTCCAGGTCCGACAGATGGATCATGCCGTCGATGTCGCCCTCGAGGCCGAGGAACAGACCGAACTCGGTCTTGTTCTTGACCTCGCCTTCGACCACCGAGCCGACCGGGAACTTCTCGACGAAGACTTCCCAGGGATTGCGCATGGTCTGCTTGAGACCGAGCGAGATGCGGCGCTTGACCGAATCCACTTCCAGCACCTGCACTTCGACTTCCTGCGAGGTCGAAACGATCTTGCCGGGGTGCATGTTCTTCTTGGTCCACGACATCTCGGAGACGTGGATSAGGCCTTCGATGCCCGGCTCGAGYTCGACGAACGCGCCGTAGTCGGTGATGTTGGTGACGCGGCCGGTGAAGCGGGCACCCAGCGGGTACTTGGCTTCGATGCCCTGCCACGGATCATCCAGCAGCTGCTTCATGCCCAGCGAGATGCGGTGCGTCTCGTGGTTGATCTTGATGATCTTGACCTTCACGGTCTGGCCGATGGTCAGCACCTCGGTCGGGTGGTTGACGCGGCGCCAGGCGATATCGGTCACGTGCAGCAGGCCGTCGATGCCGCCGAGATCAACGAACGCACCGTAATCGGTGATGTTCTTGACCACGCCGTCGATCACCTGACCTTCTTCGAGGTTCTGCACCAGCTCCTGGCGCTGCTCGGCGCGGGTCTCTTCGAGAACCGTGCGGCGCGACACCACGATGTTGCCGCGGCGGCGGTCCATCTTGAGGATCTGGAACGGCTGCGAATTGTTCATCAGCGGCGCAACGTCGCGGATCGGACGRATGTCGACCTGCGAGCGCGGCAGGAAGGCCACCGCACCGTCGAGGTCGACCGTGAAGCCGCCCTTGACCTGGTTGAAGATRACGCCGTTGACCTTTTCGTTGTTCTGGAACGCCTTCTCGAGCTTGCCCCAGCTTTCCTCGCGGCGCGCCTTGTCGCGCGACAGCACGGCTTCGCCGAGCGCATTCTCGATMCGGTCGAGGAACACCTCGACKKYGTCGCCGACCTTCAGATCGCTTTCACGGCCGGGGCCAGCGAATTCGCGCAGCGCGACGCGGCCTTCGGTCTTAAGGCCGACGTCGATGACGGCCATGTCTTTCTCGATCGCAACAACCTTGCCCTTGATGACCGAGCTTTCCTGCAAATTGCCGCCGGCAAAGGACTCATCAAGCATCGCCGCGAAATCGTCGCGGGTCGGGGAATAGGAAGACGCAGAATTCGAAACCATTTGTTCTCCAGGTGCGGGATCTCGCCGGCCGTTCGGGTTGATGGGCGCACCGCACGTGAAGTGTCAGGGTTCCGCAAACCCTGACGACCGCTCGTTGCGGGAGGTGCAACAGCGGGCCGGCAGTAAAACTGCACGCTCGGTACGTTTGATAGTCCGGAGCCTGAAGCGAAAATATCGACTGCAAGACCTGGGAGCGGGCGTTCCTCCAGATGCGGCGTCAGTTTTGCTTGAGGATGGCTCAAACCCGGCGCCGGCCCGCTCAGACACGGCCTCGACATGGTCGATGGTGGTCCGAACGGCGCTGATATAGCCCTGAGGCCTGCTTTCGGCAAGCAGGAAATGCCCCATTTTGCTGGGTTTTCGGGCCGAAAGGGCGTTTTCGCGCCGGCACCCTAGCGCCTGGCGCGCGCGGCCTCGACGATGGCGATGGCGGCGCGGACCCCGGCCTCGATGTCGAGGTTGGAATTGTCCAGGGTGTGGGCGTCGGGGGCCGGCCGCAACGGCGCAACGGTACGGTTCTGGTCCCGTTCGTCGCGCTTGAGAATGTCGGCGAGCACCGCGGCCTCGTCGGCGTCCTCGCCGCGGGCCCGGGCCTCCAGCGTGCGCCGGCGTGCCCGCACCTGGGGATCGGCGACCACGAAGATCTTCACGTCGGCGTCGGGGCAGATCACGGTGCCGATGTCGCGCCCATCCAGCACCGCACCGGGCGGATCGGCGGCGAACTGGCGCTGGAAGCTGACCAGCGCCTCGCGCACCTTGGGAAAGGCCGAGACGACCGATGCGCCCTCACCGACCTTCTGGGTCTTCAGGATCGGATTGCCGAATTTCTCGGGGTCGAGCTCGAGTGCCACGGCCACCGCCAGCGCCTCATCGTTGAGGTCGGCGCCCTGCGCCATCATCGCATAGGCCACCGCGCGGTAGATCACGCCGGTGTCGAGATGCCGATAGCCGTAATGGTGGGCAAGCCGCTTGCCGAGCGTGCCCTTGCCGGAGGCGGCGGGTCCGTCGATGGCGATGATCATGCGAAGTCGGCTCCGAGCGTGCGCATCATCGGGATGAAGTCTGGAAAACTGGTGGCGATGAAGCCGGTGTCGTCGATCTTGACCGGCTGATCCGCGGCACAGCCCATCACCAGCGCCGACATCGCGATGCGATGATCCATGTGGGTGGCAACCAGGCCGCCGCCCGGAACATGGCCGCGGCCCTCGACGATCAGATCGTCGCCGGAGACCTCGACCTTGACGCCATTGACGCGCAGCATGTCCGCGGTCGCTTCGAGCCGGTCGGACTCCTTGACCCGCAGCTCCTGCAGGCCGCGCATGATCGTGGTGCCTTCGGCGAAGGCGGCGGCAACCGCGAGCACCAGATATTCGTCGATCATCGACGGCGCGCGCTCCGGCGGCACCTCGACGCCCCTGAGCTTCGAGGCACGCACACGTAGCTGCGCCATCGGCTCGCCGGCATCGCCGCGCACGTCGCTCTCCTCGATCGAGGCGCCCATCTCGCGCAGCGTGGTGAACAGGCCGGTACGCAGCGGGTTGGTCATGACGTCGGCAAACACCACGTCGGACCCCTCGACAATCAGGGCCGCCACGATCGGGAACGCCGCGGAAGATGGATCCGCCGGCACCACGACATTGGCGCCATGCAACTCGGGCTCGCCGTTCAGCGTGATCCTGCGGCCGTGGCTGCCTTCCTTCTCCGACGTGATCTCGGCGCCGAAATGCTTCAGCATCAACTCGGTGTGGTCGCGGCTCGCTTCCTGCTCGATGACCGTGGTGATGCCGGGCGCGGACAGGCCGGCCAGCAGCACCGCCGACTTGATCTGGGCCGAGGCGACCGGGGTCTTGTAGACGATCGGCACCGGATAGCGGGCGCCATGCAGGGTGAGCGGCAGCCGGCCGCCCTCCTTGATATCGCTGGTGCGGGCGCCCATCAGCTCGAGCGGATCGAGGATGCGGCGCATCGGCCGCGACCGCAGCGAGGCATCGCCGTCGAAGACGGCCGCGATCGGACAGCCCGCCACCGCGCCCATCACCAGCCGGCAGCCGGTGCCCGAATTGCCGAAATCGAGCGGGCCGGCGGGCTGGGCGAAGCCACCGACGCCGACGCCTGCGACCGACCAGGTGAACGGCGCCGTGCGCTCCACCTTGGCGCCCAGCGCGCGCATGGATTTCGCGGTATTGAGGACGTCCTCGCCCTCCAGAAGGCCGGAAATGCGGGTTTCGCCGACCGAAAGCGCCCCCAGGATCAGGGCGCGGTGGGAAATCGACTTGTCGCCGGGAACGCAGACCTTGCCGGCCAGGGGGCCGCAAGCGCGCGATTCCAGCGGGGTGGGGGTGTCAGAATGGGCCAAGATCGTGTCCTCTCGCGCCGCGGCAGGTATCACATGGGCAACACCGCGTCACGCGCCCGTCACTTGCGCGCAAACCGCTATTGACAGCGGCTSCTCAACTAGCCAAGTGAAGCACCGTTTTTCAGCAAAATTCTGGGATGACCACGTTGGCCAAGTCCGAGCTCGGAACCAAGCGCATTTGCCCGACCACGGGCAAGAAGTTCTACGACCTCAACAAGAATCCGGTGATTTCACCCTACACCGGTGAGGTCGTGCCGATCGCGCCCGTCGCGCCGCCGCGGGGCCGTGGCGCCACCGTCAATTCGCCCGCGACCGCCGCCGACATGCCGGAGCCCGCCGAGGCGGAAGAAATGGTCTCGCTCGAGGAGGCCGATGCCGAGGAGAACACCGGCAAGGTCAAGGCCCAGGTTCCCGAATCCGAGGACGATATCGAGGTCGATGAGACCATCGATGACGATGATGACGACGATTCGACCTTCATCGCCGACGAGGAAGAGGGCGATGAGGACGTCACCGACATCATTGGTGACGTCGGAGGCGACGAAGAGACTTGAGATCGCCGCCGATCTGTGATCAACGGTGCATCCTCCGGAGTCGCCTAGGACCCGGAGGCCGGGCAGGATCCTGAGGGGTCCGCCCAAACTGGACTAAGGGGCCATAGCTCAGCTGGGAGAGCGCTTGCATGGCATGCAAGAGGTCGGCGGTTCGATCCCGCCTGGCTCCACCAGCCTTCGCTCGCTTCGCGAGCTWCGGCTCGGCAAGCCCGGGAAGTCCCTCGTAGCGAAGTGAGCGAAGGCTGCCGCGGCGTAGCCCGAAGGGCGAAGCCGGGCTCTCACCGAAATTCAGATGCGTTAGCATCGACCCCATCAATTCGTGGGGGTCCGATGAAATACGTCTACATCCTCGAGAGCGTTGACTGCCTGCACTTCTACGTCGGGCTTACCGACGATCTGCGCGCCAGACTTGCCAAACACAACGCTGGCGAAGTGCCGCATACATCGAAGTATGGGCCTTGGCGGCTGAAGACCTATATTGCCTTCAGCGACGAGAAGCAGGCTGTCGCGTTCGAGAAGTACCTTAAATCCCACTCCGGCCGCGCCTTCGCCAAGAAACGCCTCTAACCGTCGCCGCCCCTACTCCCCCAGCACCGCGTTCAGCCGGTCGCGCAGCGCGACGATCTCGTCCTTCATCGCCAGCAATTCCCCGACCGAGCAGTCCGACGCCGCCAGGATCGATTGCGGGACGGCCTTGGCTTTCTCGCGCAGCGCGTGGCCCTGCGCGGTCAGCGCGATCAGCACCACCCGCTCGTCCGCGGTGCTGCGGGTCCGCTTGATCAACGCCGCCGCCTCCAGCCGCTTCAGCAGTGGCGTCAGGGTGCCGGAATCCAGGAACAGGCGCTCGCCGAGGTCCTTCACCGGCACGTCGTCGCGCTCCCACAGCGCCAGCATCACCAGATACTGCGGATAGGTCAGCCCGAGCCGGTCGAGCAGCGGCTTGTAGACGCGGTTGAAGGCGTGCGCGGTCGAATAGACCGCAAAGCAGATCTGGTTGTCGAGCCGCAGCGCCTGATCGGCCGCCGTCTGTTTCCTGACCATGATTCCGATCGAATCCATCCCGTTTCCGGGTCATTCTGGGCTCGCGGGACCGCGAATTCAATTGCGAACAATTAAATGTGAGGCTGCGCATTTTGCATTGTGTACAATTCAATTGTATGCGATAGATCGATCGTCGAATTCAAACCCGAGGGAGAGACGACCATGTCAGTGAACGTGCTCTACAAGACCAGCGCCAAGGCAACCGGCGGCCGCGACGGCCATGCGGCAACGCTCGACGGCGCGCTCGACGTCAAGCTCACGACCCCGAAGGAGCTCGGCGGCGGCGGTGGCGCCGGCAACAATCCGGAGCAGCTGTTCGCGGCCGGCTATGCCGCCTGCTTCATCGGCGCCATGAAGTTCGTGGCCTCGCAGGGCGGCCCCAAGGTTCCCGCTGATGCCGCTGTGACCTCGACGGTCGGAATCGGCCCGCGCTCGGAAGGTGGCTTCGGCCTCGCCGTCGACCTCGCCGTCTCGCTGCCCGGCCTGTCCCGCGCCGACGCCGAGGCACTGGTCGAGAAGGCCCACCAGGTGTGCCCCTATTCCAACGCGACCCGAGGCAATGTCGACGTCAAGCTGACCGTCGTCTAATTCGACCCTTCGCCAACGGTCCGCCACGCCTTCCCGCGTGGCGGACTATTTTTGCATTCGAGATGCCAGCTCGGCTCGTCCCAGTTCGCTTGGCGAACGCACGCGCCGCCTGCTGCATGGGCCTGCGCCGAGGGAAGCATTGCTGCCTCGGCTGAAGACCGTTAGCTCTGGGACCTCGTTTTTCTGATCCCAACTGAGCGAAGGTTGTTTCCATGAATACCCCAGCGGCTACGGGCGCGATGACCGGCCTGCGCGTAATCGACCTGACGCGCGTGCTCGGCGGTCCGTATTGCACCCAGATTCTCGCCGACCACGGCGCCGACGTGATCAAGGTCGAGCCGCCCGCCGGCGACGAGGTGCGCGACTGGGGCCCTCCGTTCCATGAAGAAGATGCGGCCTATTTCGTCGGCATCAACCGCAACAAGCGCTCGATCGGCCTCGACCTCGCCTCCGAAGGCGGACGCGCGGTGCTGATGAAGATGCTCGAAACCGCCGATGTGCTGATCGAGAATTTCAAGCCGGGCACGCTCGACAAATGGGGCATCGGCAACGACGTGCTGCGCGCGAAGTTTCCGCGCCTGGTGCATTGCCGGATCTCCGGCTTCGGCGCCGACGGCCCGCGCGGCGGCAATCCCGGCTATGATGCGATCATCCAGGCGATGACCGGCATGATCGCGGCGACCGGCTCACCGGAGAGCGGCCCGATGCGCATCGGTGTGCCGTTGGTCGACATCACCACCGGCCTCTATGCGGCGATCGGCATCCTGATGGCGCTGTCGGAGCGGCAGCGCTCGGGTCTCGGCCAATTCCTCGAGACCACGCTGTACGAAACCGGGCTTGCGATCATGCATCCGCACACCGCGAACTATTTCATGCATGGCAAGCCGCCGTCGCTGACCGGCAACGAGCATCCGAACCTCGTGCCTTAYGCGATCTTCCCGACCAAGACCGACAACATCTTCATCGGCGTCGGCAATGACGGCACCTTCCGCAAGCTCGCCAAGGAGATCGGCAAGCCGGAGCTCGGCACCGATCCGCGCTTTGCCCGCAACAAGGACCGCATCGCCAATCGCGATGCGCTGCGGGCCGAGCTTGCCGCGGTGTTCAGCCAGCACGAGGCCGAGCCGCTGTGCAACCGGCTGCTCGCGGCCGGCCTGCCGGCCGGCCCGGTTCAGAAGATCGACCAGGCGCTGACCAACCCGCACACCATCCATCGCGGCGACGTCATCGAGAAGGATTGGTACAAGGGCGTCGCCTCGCCGATCCGGCTCGAACGCACCAAGCCGAACCTGCGCCGCACGCCGCCGAAGTTCAGTCAGCACGCAGCGGAGGTGCTGGGCGAGTTCGGCTACTCCAGGGATGAGATCAACGGCCTGGTCGACAAGGGCGTGGTCTGCGGTCCCCAGCGCAAGCGCTAAAAGCGTTTTCGAGCGAAGTGGGCACCGGTTCGCGTCAAGAAAACGCGTCAGAATGAGAGCGCCGGTTCGTATCGAACCGGCGTGATCAAGTCACCCTGCGGTGCAACGTCGCGTTCGGCGTTGCACCGCGAGGCGCCGGCGGCAATCTCCGCCTTTTTTACCGCTTCCCTTTGTCGCGGCTTCCCCCCTACGATGGCTTTCGTTTATACGGTCATTTGAACGTCATCCGGCGCTGATAACGCGCGCAACGAAAGATGGTGTTCCAACCGGGAGGGGCTTTGATGATTTTCCGACGACTTGGCGCTGCTGCGGTAGCCGCTGCTACGCTTGCATTCGCGTCGCCTGCATTTGCGGTGACCGAGATCCAGTGGTGGCACGCGATGACCGGCGCCAACAATGACGTCATCGTCAAGCTGGCCAACGACTTCAACGCCTCGCAGTCCGACTACAAGGTGATCCCGACCTACAAGGGCGGCTACGCCGACACCATGAATGCCGGCATCGCCGCGTTCCGTGCCGGCAACGCGCCGGCCATCATGCAGGTGTTCGAAGTCGGCACCGCGACCATGATGGCCGCCACCGGCGCCGTCAAACCGGTCTACAAGCTGATGGCCGACGCCGGCGAGAAGTTCGATCCGAGCGTCTATCTGCCCGCGATCACCGGCTACTACTCGACCTCGAAGGGCGAGATGCTGTCGTTCCCCTTCAACTCGTCGTCGACCGTGATGTGGGTCAATCTCGACGCGCTGAAGAAGGCCAACATCGCCGAGATCCCGAAGACCTGGCCGCAGGTGTTCGAGGACGCCAAGAARCTGAAGGCRGCCGGYTACACCACCTGCGGCTTCTCCGGCTCGTGGGTCACCTGGGTCAATCTCGAGCAGYTSTCGGCCTGGCACAACGTGCCGCTCGCCAGCAAGGCCAACGGCCTCGACGGCTTCGACACCGTGCTCGAATTCAACGGCCCGCTRCAGGTCAAGCATCTCGAGAAYCTGGTCGAGCTGCAAAAGGACAAGACCTACGAYTATGCCGGCCGCACCAACACCGGCGAAGGCCGCTTCACCTCGGGYGAGTGCCCGATCTACCTGACCTCGTCGGCCTTCTTCGGCAAYGTCAAGGCGCAGGCCAAGTTCAACTTCACCGCKGCGCCGATGCCGTAYTATCCMGACGTCAAGGGYGCGCCGCAGAACTCGATCATCGGCGGCGCYTCGCTGTGGGTGATGGGCGGCAAGTCGGCCGAGGAATACAAGGGCGTGGCCAAGTTCCTGACSTTCCTGTCGGACACCGACCGCCAGGTCTGGATCCACAAGGCCTCGGGCTAYCTGCCGATCACCAAGGCGGCCTAYGCCAAGGCCAAGGAAGARGGCTTCTACAAGGAYCAGCCCTATCTCGAGACCCCGCTGCTCGAGCTCACCAACAAGCMGCCGACCGAGAATTCCCGCGGTCTRCGCCTCGGCAACATGGTGCAGCTGCGCGACGTGTGGTCGGAGGARATCGAGCAGGCGCTGGCCGGCAAGAAGACYGCCAAGCAGGCGCTGGACTCGGCCGTCGAGCGCGGCAACCAGATGCTGCGGCAGTTTGAAAAGACCGCCGTCCRCTGACATGATGGTYTGAKGTCATCAACCGGCAGGCCGCGACRAGCGGCCTGCCACTTTCTYAGAGACCATGCAAAAGCAAGCGATTTTCCAATCAAAGCTGYTGCCTTACGCGCTGGTTGCCCCGCAACTYGCGATCGTCCTGATCTTTTTCTAYTGGCCGGCCGCGCAGGCGGTGATCCAGTCSTTCCTGCTGCARGACGCKTTCGGCCTGTCCACCAGCTTCGTCTGGTTCGAGAACTATCTCGAGCTGTTCAAGGAYCCGGCCTATTTCGCCACGATCGTCAGGACCTTCGCGTTCTCGTTCGCGATCGCRGTGTCSTCGCTGTCGTTYGCRCTKCTGCTCGCSGTCATGGCCGACARGCCGCTGCGCGGCTCGAYGCTSTACCGCACGCTSYTGATCTGGCCCTATGCGGTGGCKCCGCCYGTGGTCGGCGTGCTYTGGGTGTTCATGCTGCAYCCCTCGCTCGGCGTGCTGTCGCGCTATCTGCGCGCCATGGGCGTTGACTGGAATCCRYTGCTCAAYGGCGACCAGGCCGCGACGCTGATCATYCTCGCCGCGGCGTGGAAGCAGATCTCCTACAATTTCCTGTTCTTCCTCGCCGGCCTSCAGAGCATCCCGARGAGCGTGATCGAGGCCGCCGCGATCGACGGCGCCCGCCCGATGCGGCGGTTCTGGACCGTGATCTTCCCGCTGCTRTCGCCGACCATCTTCTTCCTGCTGGTCATCAACATCGTCTACGCCTTCTTCGACACCTTCGGCATCATCGACACSATGACCCGCGGCGGCCCYGGCAAGTCGACCGAAACGCTGGTCTACAAGGTCTATTCSGACGGCCTGATCGGCGGCAATCTCGGCTCGTCGGCGGCRCARTCGGTCATCCTGATGGTSATCGTGATCGTGCTGACCGGAATCCAGTTCCGCTTCGTCGAACGCAAGGTGACCTACTGATGGTCGAGGAAGAGGGCTTCCAGCGCTATCTGGCTCACATCATCCTGTGGATCGGGATCGTRATCGTCGCMTTCCCGGTSTATCTSGCGATCGTCGCCTCGACCCAGGACAATGCCGTCATCGCCAACGGCCAGATGTCGCTGYTGCCCGGCGGCCATTTCYTCGAGACCTACTACCAGACGCTGTTCGTCGGCACGAGCGGATCGACCCGCGAGCCGGTGCTCAACATGATGMTGAATTCGCTGATCATGGCGCTSYTGATCGCGGTCGGCAARATCGCGATCTCGATCATCTCGGCCTAYGCRATCGTSTATTTCCGSTTTCCGTTCCGGATGGCGATCTTCTGGAYCATCTTCATCACSCTGATGCTGCCKGTCGARGTGCGCATCTATCCGACCTACAAGATCGTCGCCGACCTGCATCTGCTCGAYAGYTAYGCCGGCCTGTCGCTGCCGCTGATCGCSTCCGCCACCGCRACGCTSYTGTTCCGGCAGTTCTTCATGACSGTGCCGGAYGARYTGCTGGARGCCTCGCGGATCGACGGCGCGGGCCCGTTCCGCTTCTTCTGGGATACGCTATTGCCGCTGTCGCGCACCAACATGGCSGCGCTGTTCGTGATCCTGTTCATCCTCGGCTGGAATCAATATCTCTGGCCGCTGTTGATCACCACGCGCGACGACATGCAGACCATCCAGGTCGGCATCCGCAAGATGATCACCACGACCGACGCGCTGACCGAATGGCCGATCGTGATGGCGACCGCGCTGCTCGCGATGCTGCCGCCGGTGTTCGTCGTCGTCGTGATGCAGAAACTGTTCGTGCGCGGATTGGTGGAGACGGAAAAGTAATGGCCAACGTCACGCTGCGCAGCGTCCGCAAGACCTATCCCGGCGGCTTCGAGGCCATCAAGGGCGTCGATGTCGACGTCGGCGACGGACAGTTCTGCGTGCTGGTCGGTCCTTCCGGCTGCGGCAAGTCCACGCTGCTGCGCATGGTCGCGGGGCTCGAGACCATCACCGGCGGCGAGATCGACATCGGCGGCCGCGTCGTCAACCAGGTCGAGCCGGCCGATCGCGACATCGCGATGGTGTTCCAGAACTATGCGCTCTATCCGCATATGAGCGTCTACAACAACATGGCCTACGGCCTGCGCAACCGCGGCATGGCCGAGGCCGAGATCAAGACCCGGGTCGAGGAAGCTGCGCGCGTGCTCGAGCTGTCGCCGATGCTGGAGCGCAAGCCGCGGCAGCTTTCCGGCGGCCAGCGCCAGCGCGTCGCGATGGGCCGCGCCATCGTGCGCCAGCCGAAAGTGTTCCTGTTCGACGAGCCGCTGTCGAACCTCGACGCCAAGCTGCGCATCGCGATGCGGGTCGAGATCCGCAAGCTGCAACGCCGGCTCAACACCACCTCGACGCCGGCTCAACACCACCTCGATCTACGTCACCCACGACCAGGTCGAGGCGATGACGCTCTCCGACAAGCTGGTGGTGATGAATGGCGGCCAGGTCGAGCAGATCGGCAATCCGCTGGAGATCTACCAGAAGCCGGCGACCACCTTCGTCGCCTCCTTCATCGGCGCCCCGCCGATGAACCTGATGCCGCTGCGTTCGGACGAGCTGACGTCCCAGATCACGGGTGCCGATGGTGCCGGTATCGTCGGTATCCGGCCGGAGGATTTCGTGATCTCCAGCGAGGCCGTACCGGACGGCGTCGCGCTCGGCCTGACGGTCGAGGCGATCGAGCATGTCGGCGCCGAGACCTTCGTCTATGGCAGCCGCCAGCGCGCGGAACAGGGCATTGCCGCCAATCCAGGCGAACTGCCGCCGGGGGAGGTCATCGTCCGGGTTCCCGGCGCCACCGGCCCTGCCATCGGCGAGCGGATCCGGGCGGTCGCGCCGCGCGACAAACTGCATCTATTTACCGCCGACGGCCGGAAGCGGGTCGCGGGGTAACCGATCGGGAAGAATTTGCTCCCATGTTGCGGGCGTTTAGGCTGGTTTCGGGGCTGCTTGAACGCTATCCAGATCGCCCCCATATCCCTCACTGACCGGAGGCCAGACGGCCCGCCGGTTGCATGGGGCGCCGCAAGGGCCCCTCAAAGTCGCTTCGAGAGGACTTTGTAATGTCTCGTGTTCCATCGTTGTCCAGTCCGTTCCTTCTGGGATTCGACGAGATCGAGCGTGCGCTCGACCGYGTCGTGAAGGGYGCTGACGGCTATCCTCCGTACAACATCGARCGGTGCGACCGSTCCAACGGCCAGCCTGAACGGCTTCGCATCACGTTGGCGGTRGCGGGCTTCACCCGCGACCAACTCGATGTRACKATTGAGGAAAAYCAGCTCGTCATCCGCGGCCGCCAGCAGGACGACAAGGCTCGGCAATACATCCATCGCGGCATYGCCGCGCGCCACTTCCAGCGCACCTTCGTGCTGGCRGAGGGGATGCAGGTGCTGGGCGCGGATCTGAAGAACGGGYTGTTGTCGATTGACCTGGCCAGGCCGGAACCTGAACGGGTCATTAAGACAATCGCTATCAATGAGCACGAATAATAGAAACAAGGAGCGGACTCGACCGCTTGTCTGACTGAGGAGTCGAGACCATGAGTGAAGCAAACATCATCTTCCAATCCGACAGCGTGACGCCGGAAGCGCTGGCCCATCTGGGTGAGGGTCATATCGCCTATGTGAAGCAGGTCCGTTCCGAGGACGTGCCCGACCTCTTTCCGCAGGCGCCGAAGATCGCGCCGGGCCTCAAGCTGTTCGCATTGCATGCCGCCGACGGCACGCCGATCATGCTGACTGACAGCCGCGAAGCCGCGATCGCCAACGCCTGGAGCAACGAGTTGCAGGCCGTCAGCGTCCACTGACACGCTGCTGACGCGACATCCGCGAGTTCAGATGCGCGGGCATGCCTCGACACCGAGGCGGCCCGCGCATTTTTTATGGCGACCAGGCGGTACGCCACAATTGCGCTTCGGCCGATCCATTAACGAAGTCCGCGGTAACCTCGCTGATCCGTTGCCTGCGGTGCACGATGCTCATGATCAGTCGATCGTCCAGCTGGGGTCTCTGCTTCGGTGGGTTGGCCGCGCTTGTCGTGGCCCTCCTTCTCACCCTGACCTGGTCGAGTAAGTCGGGCGCCGGCAGCTTGATCATGTTGCTGGTGATGTTCGTGCCCGCCGTCACCATCATGGGCGGCCTCGTCGGCGGCGTTCTGTTCGGCCTGGTCGGCGTCATCATTGCGCTCAGCGGGCATCGCATCGAGGCATCCCCGCTCAGTTATGCGCTCCTGGGAGGCCTGCTTTCGCTGGGGGTGCTGGTGCCGTACGCGTCCTGGGTGGCGAACGGACTGGTTCCGGCGCTGCAAGGACGGCAGGGCGTTCATGTCCTGCTGCCCACTGCGTTCCTGCCAGTTGTGATCGTCGGCTTTCTCGTCGGAGCGAAAGTGGCGTTGGCAAACGCGCGGGCCGTTCCACCGCCGCTCGAAGGCGGGTCTCGCAGCTAGAGCACGATGAGATCAGGTTGAATCGTCATCGCGCTCTCGCATCTTGTTTGCGCATGATCTTTCCGGATCATGCTCTAGGCCGCCAGCAACCGCTGGCCGAAATGGCTCACAAACCTTCAATCAGACTTCAATGCGGGGAGCATCGGGCTCATGCTGAGCTGCACCTCGCCGGGAACGCTGTAGTCGCGCATCAGCGAGCGAGTGTTGCGCAGCCCGCACGCCTCCCGCTGCACCACGAACATCCAGAGCGCATGACCGGCCTCTCGCACCAGGACACGGCGCGCCTGTTGCGCAGGCGCCTCGGCGCGCGGTTGATCGGCATCGAATTCGCGCAGCCTGGCGAGCGCCTGTTCCAGCGCCCGGCCCATGCGTCCGAGCGCGCTCGCCCGCTCCTCGGCAAGCTCGTAGGCGAGAACGTCGATGGGAACACGATCAAGGCGAAAATCGCGGGACATCAGCCATCCCTGGTTCGCACGCGCATTGTTGCGCACGACCGTCTTCTGGCCTCAGCGGCGGGTTGTCAATACACGTTCAGGCCAGCCGCGCGCGGATGTCGGGCTTCAGCACCTTGCCGACCTTGGAACGCGGCAGATCGTTCCAGACCTCGATCTGCTTCGGCGTCTTGATGCTGCCGATCTGTTGCTTGACGAAGGCCGCAAGCGCCGTCGCATCGACGGTTTGGCCCGCGCGCGGCTGCACGACGGCGACGATGCGCTCGCCCCATTTGTCGTCGGGCAACCCGATCACGGCGCAATCCTGCACCGCCTCATGGGCACGCAACGCATTCTCGACCTCGATCGAATAGACGTTGAAGCCGCCGGTGATGATCATGTCCTTGGCGCGGTCGACGATATAGAGATAGCCGTCACCGTCGATGTAGCCGATATCGCCGGTGTGGTGCCAGCCATGCACCGAGGCCTCGCGCGTCGCCTCCGGGTTCTTGTAGTAGCCGTCCATGACCAGCGAGCCCCGCACCACGATCTCGCCGCGCGATCCCGCAGGCAGCAGCTTGCCGTCGCCATCCATGATGCCGGCCTGCACCAGCGGGCCGATCCGCCCGGCGGAAGACAGCCGCTCCATCGCGATCGTGCCGTCGGCATTGTAGTGATCGGCAGGCGGCATCATCGAGATCATCATCGGCGCCTCGGTCTGACCGAACAGCTGCGCCATCGGCCCGATCCGCTTCAACGCTTCCGCGAGCCGCGTCGCCGAGATCGGCGCGGCGCCATACCAGAAGCATTGCAGCGAACCGAGACTGGCGCGATCGAGGCCGGGATGATCGAGCAGCATGTAGATCACGGTCGGCGGCAGGAACGTGTGCGTGACGCGGTGGTAGGCGATCAGGGCGAGGAACTCTTCGATGTCGGGATGGTGCATGATCACGACGCGGCCACCGAGCGTCATGATCGGAAAACACAGTACACCGGCGGCATGGGTCAGCGGCGCCAGCGCGAGATAGACCGGGCGGCCCTTGAACGGATAGCCCATCAGGGTCAGCGCGGTCATCGCCTCGATGTTGCGCCCCGACAGCATCACGCCCTTGGGCTTGCCGGTGGTGCCGCCGGTGCCGGGGATCATCGCGAGGTCGTCGATCGTGTCGCGCTGGTAGGGATCGTCGGCGAGACCGCCGAGCCAATGATCGAATGACGGCGCGAACGGCAGCTCGGTATCGAGGCAGACCAGCGTGCGCAGCTTGGGCAGATCCCGCCTGACGGCCTCGACCATCGGCGCAAAGCTGGAATGAAACAGCAGCAGGCTGCAATCGAACTGGTCGAGGATGAACTTGTTCTCGGTCGCCTCGTTGCGCGGATTGATCGGGCACCACACGGCGGCGGCGCGCGAGATGCCGAACACGCAGGCGAACGCAATCGGATCGTTGCCGGACAGGATCGCGACCTTCTCGCCGGGAGCGATGGCGGACCGTTCGAGCCCGCGCGCGATCCGGAAGCTCAGCCCTTGCACCTCGCCGTAGCTGAGGTCGCGGCCGTCCATCGTAAGACACGGCGCGTCGGGGCCGAGTGAAGCACCCTTGTCGAGGTAATCGATGAAGCGCATGGCTGACCTCGCGGGAGGGAGGCGGGTGACGCGCGACTGCATCACCCGCCGATCGTACGTTTTCGAGCGAGCGGACACCGGTCCGCTTGACGAAAACGCTTCAGGGAACGAAGGGCCGAGCCCCGATCCGATCGGGGCTCGAGCTCAATCTTGCACGGTCAGCACCGGCTTGCTGACCAGGCCGAAGCTGCGCAATTGCCCGAGCAGCTCGTGATGGCCGAACGCCTGGCAGCCGGAGGCGAAGCCGACGCGCTTGGGCGGTTGCTGCACCAGATGCGCGGCAGCATAGGCTTGCAGCAGGCCGGTCTGCTTGTAGTTGCTGTTGCCGTTGATGACGCAGTGCGCGCGCCCCAGCGGGCCGGAGGCATACACCGAATCCATCGACTTGTTGACGCGCGGGTTCTCGCGCGGCGGCATGGTGTTCATCACGCTGGCCGCGGTCTGCACCAGCGCGGCGTAGCGCTCGTCGGGCTTCATGTCCTTGGTTGCGTCGAGCGCTGCGGCGACGATCTGCGGCACGCCCAGCATCAGCGCACGGTTGAACACGCCGCCCAACACCTTCACGTTGGCGACCCGCGGATCGCGCTTGAACCARACCGGRTGCGAGGTGCCGCCCCAGGGCAGCGCCAGCGCCAGTTCATGCTGGCCGGGGATGACGAGGTTGTAGAGGCCGGCATCGGGCTGATGCTCGACGTACTTGTTCTGCTCCAGATAGTAGGCYTTRCCCATCGCGGCGTTGACCAGGATGGTCTGCGTCGAGGCGATGGTCGGGCTGCCGCCCCAGAACACGGCGATATCGAGCGTGTCGAGGCCGGGCGTTTCCAGACAGAGCTGCGCGGCGATTTCGCCTGTCGTGTACATCTGCGCGATGCCCGGCGCCAGCAGCAGGCCGGCATTGCCGAACTTGGTGCCGAACTCCTGCTCGAGCGTGATCAGCCAGTCCTGTTCGCCGGTCGTGTCGGTGTAGTGGCACTTGGCAGCGAGGCAAGCCTGCACCACCTCGACGCCGAACTTGGCGAACGGGCCCACGGTGTTGAGCACCACCGAGGCGCCCTTGAACAGTTCAGTCAGCGCGGCCACGGTGTGCGGCACCGTCACCACCTCGTAGTCGGCGGTCTCGATGCCGGCCACGTTCGACTTCATCGCGGCGTTGAGCTTCTCGGCGCTGCGGCCGGCGGCGATGAAGGGGATGTTGTACTCGCGCAGATATTCGCAGACCAGCCGGCCGGTATAGCCGGACGCGCCATAGACGATGACGGGTTTCTTCTCGCTCATTGCGATCCTCCGAAATGTTTGTTGTCGGCGCTGTTGCTACATGCCCATGCCGCCGTCGACCGGCAGGCCGATGCCGGTGATGAAGCGGGCATCGTTCGAGCACAGGAACACTGCGGCGTCGGCGATGTCGGAGACCTCGGCGAGCTTGCCGAGCGGCGTCTGCTCCACCACCGAGCCGACCGCGGCGTTGATGTCGGGCGCAAGGCCGATCTTCACGATGTCATTGGCGAGTTGCATGCCCATGTCGGTCGGGATCAGGCCGGGATAGATGCAGTTGACGCGCACGCCGTAGCCGAGCTTGCCGGCCTCCATCGCGCCGACGCGGGTCATGCGATCGACCGCGGACTTGGTGCCGGAGTAGACCGCGATGCTCGGGAACGCGATCGTCGCCGCCACCGAGGCGATGTTGACGACGGCACCGCCCTTGCCTGCGGCTCCGCCCGGCCGCATCGCACGGAACGCGTGCTTCATGCCGAGCACGGTGCCGACGATGTTGACCTCGCACATGCGGCGCGCGTCCTCGGCCTTGATGTCGGCGACCAGCGAGGTGATCTCGATGCCGGCATTGTTGATCAGGATGTCGAAGCCGCCGAGGGTCTCGACGGTGGCGGCGGCGGCCCGCTCCCATTGCGCGTCGTCGGTGACGTCGAGCTTGACGAAGCCGGTCTTCACCCCGGCCTTGGCGATCTCGGCGGCGCTGGCCTTGCCCGCATCATCGAGAATATCGCCGATCATGATCGCGGCACCGGAGCGCGCCAGTGCCTGTGCGATCGCCGCGCCAATCCCCCGGGCGCCGCCGGTGATCAGGGCTTTCCTGCCTTCAAGGCTCTTCCCACTCATGACGTAGTCCTCCCTTTGCTTGCCTTTGCTTGCTGATGTCTGGTGCTGCGGAGATCGGCAGTGCGGGCCGGCGGGCTTGCGCATTCTGAGCGCATGGATGGCCGCGGCCGGCGTCGGCGGGGCGCGGCATGGCGCGCCCCGGGCGGTGCATTTCCTCCTGTTTGTCGATTGGTCAGCCGTCTTGACGGTTGTCCAAATTATTTGACCAACCCTCGTCCAGGAACTTGACACTTGTCAAGCCCGAATTTGACAAGTGTCAAGGATGATGATGTGAAGGGATGGAGTGCGCCGCGGTCCGCGCGGTATAAAGATGTTCAGGGAAGAGACCGAGGAAAGGCACCGGATGGCGCGGCATGCGACAGGAGCGGCCCAACGCGTGGCGGTAGCGGCCGAGGCGCTGCGCGACGAGAAGTTCAACGCCCGGCGCGTCGAGCTTGCGGAGGCCGCACTGGAGACGCTTGGCGAGCTCGGCTTCGCGCGCACCAGCCTGCGCGAGATCGCGCAGAACTCCGCGTTCACGCACGGCGTGTTTCACTATTATTTCAGCGACAAGCTCGATCTGATCTGCTGCTGCGTGCGGCACTACAAGGCAAAGTGCGTGACGCGCTATGACGAGGTGGTGACGACGGCGCGCAGCCGCGCCGAACTGACCGAAGGCTTCCTCGCCAAGCTCGCGGCGACGCTCGAGAACGAAGCGCGCATGCACCGGCTCTGGTACGATCTGCGCTCGCAGGCGATGTTCGAGCCCGCGTTTCGCAAGGACGTGCTCGAGATCGACAAGAGCCTGGAAGCGATGATCTGGCGCATCGCCACGCGCTACGCCGAGCTCGGCAACAAGCAGCCGGCGTCATCTCCAGCCGCGCTCTACGCGCTGTTCGACGGCCTGTTCCAAAGCGCGTTGCTCAGGCACCTCGCCGGCGACGAGAAAGCGGTCTCCGATCTGCTCGTCGAAGTCCGCCGCCTGCTGCCGACGATCTGCTGAAGCGATACGAAGCTTCGTAGCGCGGATGAAGCGCATCGGCATGCGTCATCGCGTGACGAACGGACTATGTCCTGATGACAGTTGCGCGAATGTGCGTCGTGCGCGCTGAGTGATTATGCCGCGCTCGCCGGCGGCAGCGCGAGCACCGAGTAGATCGCCTGCGCGTCGCGCGAGGCGCGCAACTTCTTGGCGACGTCCTGGTCGCGCAGCAGGCGGGCGATCCGCGCCAGCGCCTTGAGGTGGTCGGCGCCGGCGCCTTCGGGCGCCAGCAACAGGAAGATCAGATCGACCGGCTGGCCGTCCATCGCCTCGAAATCGATCGGGCGCTCCAGGCGGGCGAAGAAGCCGAACAGCTTCTCCAGCTTCGGCAGCTTGCCGTGCGGGATGGCGACGCCATAGCCGACCGCCGTGGTGCCGAGCTTCTCGCGTTGCAGCAGCACTTCGAAGATCGCGCGTTCGTTCTGCCCGGTGAGCGCGGAAGCGCGCGCGGCAAGTTCCTGCAGCGCCTGCTTCTTGCTGATGACTTTCAAAGCCGGGAGAATCGCCTCGGGTGCGACCAAATCAGTAATCGGCATTGGGACGTTCCGAGGTGAATGACCGTCAGGTTGCGAAATAGGCTTTACAGCGGCGGCGTCAAGAAGATGAGGTGGGATGCGGGCTTAGCCCGGGTCCAGCTGGCAGGGCTTCTACTCCAACGTATCGGCGGTGCCAACACCTGCGAACCCTGTTCCGCCCCCCTTATTGCTGGAGGCGGCGGACCATAAGCAGGGCTGGCTTCGAACGTCAATGCCATCTGGCAACTATCCTCAGGGGCCCACCGCGGGCGGATCGACCCAGCCAACATTGCCGTCCGTCCGGCGGTAAATGATGTTCACCCGGCCGCTGCCGCCATGCTGGAACACCAGGCAGGAGGCGCCGGACAGATCGAGCTCCATGACGGCCTCGCTGACAGACAGCCGTTTCAGCGCGGTGGTTGCCTCGGCAATGATCACCGGGCTGTACTCGGTGACCTCGTCCTCGTTCTCGGGCGCCTCGATGACGTAACTTGGCGCGTCGAGCCCGACGCCGTTCAATTCGGCAAGCGCAGCGTTCGCGGCGTAGGTCTTGCGGGCGGAGCGGTCCTTGAGCCGGCTCTTGTAGCGGCGCAGCCGCTTCTCGATCATCAACAGCGCGGCGTCGGCGCTGGCATAGGCATCGGCGGCATTGGATTCGGCTTCCAGCGTGATGCCGGAATCCAGATGCAACGCGCAATCGGTTCGGAAGCCGAAGCCATCCTTGCTCAGCGTGATGTGACCGGAATAGTTGCCATCAAAATACTTTCGCAGGACCTCGTCGGTGCGGTCGCTGACGCGCGCMCGWAGCGCCTCGCCGATGCTGATGCTCTTTCCCGAGATTCGAAGGGTCATTTGATGCCTCAATTGCTGGATGCCTCGATCACTCCTGCGGATGCTTGCTGGGTTTCCGGTGACCTTCCTTTCTGGACGACGCTTGATCAGGAAAGGYTGAGACTATCGCGATTTGACGCGAACGCAACGAGCGCTTGGAGCGGTCCGTACTCGGACGGGGTCATGCTCAAAAAGTAACCTAAACGGGAGCTGTATCGCGCGACCGGTCGGAGGAGGAAGCGGGAGCCGAAAGCGCGTTGCCAAGCATGCTTTGTTTGTCACGGCGGCGTTGCACCGAAGATGGTATCCGCATCGCTTCGCGGTACTTCGCGACGGTGCGGCGGGCAATATCAATGCCCGACGCGCGCAAACGTTCCACGATCGTGTCGTCGGACAGGATCGCTGACGGCGCTTCGCCGTCGATCAGCTGCTTGATGTGGTGACGCACGGCTTCGGCCGAATGCGCCTCGCCGCCGTCGGCAGACGCGATCGACGCGGTGAAGAAATACTTCAATTCAAAACTGCCGCGATTGGTCGCCATGTATTTGTTGGCGGTGACGCGCGACACCGTCGATTCGTGCATCTGGATCGCGTCCGCCACCGCTTTCAGATTGAGCGGCCGCAGATGCGCGACCCCATAGGTGAAGAAGCCGTCCTGCTGACGGACGATCTCGGTCGCCACCTTCAGGATGGTGCGGGCGCGCTGATCGAGCGCGCGCACCAGCCAGGTCGCGTTCTGCAGGCAGTCGGTGAAGTACGACTTGTCACCGTCCTTGCGAATCGTCTTCGACAGCTCAGCGTAATAGGTCTGGTTGACCAGCACACGCGGCAGAGTGTCGCTGTTGAGCTCGACATGCCAGCCGCCGTCCGGACCGGGACGGACATAGACGTCGGGCACCATGGTCTGCGTCCGCGAAGTGCCGAACTTCAAACCGGGCTTCGGATCGAGCCTTCGGATCTCCGCGATCATGTCGGTGATGTCTTCGTCGTCGACACCACAGAGCTTTCGCAAGCCTGCGATGTCGCGCTTGGCGAGCAGATCGAGATGCTCGACCAGCGCCTGCATCGCCGGGTCGTAGCGATCGAGTTCGCGAAGCTGGATCGCCAGGCATTCGCTCAGGTTTCGCGCGCACACGCCCGGCGGATCGAATTTCTGCAACACCGCGACGACCTCGTCGACCGCTTGCTGCGACGCTCCGAGCCGCTCCGCGGCCTGGCCGAGATCGGCCGGCAGGTAGCCGGCATCGTCGACCAGGTCGATCAGGTACTGCCCGATCATGCGCTGCGCCGGCGCCGAGAAGGCCACCGCGAGCTGTTCGGCGAGATGGTCGGCGAGCGTCAGCTCGGCGGCCACGAAGGCTTCGAGATTGTATTCGTCGTCGCTGGAGGCGCCGCCGCCCCATTCGGTGTAGACCGACGGCGGCGCGTCCTGTGCGGCGCGCGCGGCGGCCTCCGCCGGCTCCTCGGAGAACACGTTCTCAAGGCCGGAATCGAGCGTCTGCTCGATCTCGGCGCGGGTGCCGAGGTCGCGATTCAGCCATTCCTCCTGGCCGGGCTCGAACGCGGCCTCGCCGCTCGAACCGGCGGCGATGTCGGAGTGGTCACCATCGTCCCCGTAGCTGCTGGAGTCGCCGTAGTCGGACCGCTCGATGGCCGGCTCGCCCGCCACCGGCGGCTCCGGGCCGTCGGCAGCGCGCTCGAGCAGCGGATTGCGCTCCAGCTCCTCCTCGACGAAGGCGGACAGGTCCAGGTTCGACAGTTGCAGCAGCTTGATCGCCTGCATCAGCTGCGGCGTCATCACCAGCGACTGCGACTGGCGGAACTCTAGTCTTTGCGTCAGCGCCATGGAGGCAAGATCGATTCCARAAGTTGGCTCGATTCTTGCTTATCTTAGTCYGAAGCCCTTGTACACGGCTTGACGGATAGGAAAAAAGCGCTAMAGGCGGAATTCCTCGCCAAGGTAAAGCCGGCGTACATCGGGATCATTAACGATCTCCTCCGGGCTTCCYTCSGTCAAGATCTCACCRGCATAGACGATGTAGGCACGGTCGGTCAGGCCGAGSGTCTCGCGGACATTGTGGTCGGTGATGAGCACGCCGATGCCGCGGTTGGTRAGGTGSCGGACSAGRTCCTGRATGTCGCCSACYGCRATCGGATCGATGCCKGCGAACGGCTCGTCGAGCAGCATGTAATTCGGRCGCGTYGCCAGCGCGCGCGCGATCTCGACGCGGCGSCGCTCGCCGCCSGACARCGCGATCGACGGGCTCTTGCGCAGCCGCGTRATGTTGAACTCGTCGAGCAGCGAGTCSAGYTCRTGCTCGCGCTTCTTCYKCGASGGCTCGACCACTTCGAGCACSGCGCGGATGTTCTGYTCRACCGTCAGGCCGCGGAAGATCGAGGCTTCCTGCGGCAGATAGCCGATGCCGAGGCGCGCRCGCTGGTACATCGGCAGCTTGGTCACGTCGTGGCCATCGAGYTCGATCGCGCCGCGATCGGCCTTGATCAGCCCGGTGATCATGTAGAACACGGTGGTCTTGCCGGCGCCGTTCGGMCCGAGCAGGCCGACCGCCTCGCCGCGGCGTACATAGATGCTGACGCCGCGCACGACCTGCCGGCTGCCAAAACTCTTTTCCACGCTATGCACAGCCAGATAGCCCGGCCGCTTGATCAGCTGTGGCGCGGCCGCAGCGCCGCTCCTCGACGGAGCCTTGGCAGGCCGCGGGCGTGCCGTCGCAGCGGCCGGCTGCGAGCGTTGCAGCTCGACGCCGGGGACGGGCGCGGCGCGCGCCATCGGCGGCGCGTCGCGCACCGGGCTCGCCAGCATCTCGCCGAAAGGCTCGCCGAGCGACGTGATGTCGTCATGCGCGCGCGCAAATCCGGTGCTGCGTTTCGCAGGGCGCCGCCGGAACATGCCGAATAAATCCACCATCCCCGCTTCGCTTCAGCCTTTCACGGTGATCCCGCGACTTTGCCTGCGGACCAATCGATTCGCACGCCAACCTGCGAACATGAACTGGAAAACCGGATACCGGCCTTCCCGCGCGACAAACGCGGACGCGCTGGCGTAGATCATGCTCGAATAATACGGCAAAGCGCGGTCACCCGCGCCTTGGATGAGTGGATGCCCCCGCCCCGGCCGTCATGATTCCCTCTCGGAGACGCATCGTTCGGCCAGACCGCAGCAGTAGATACAGTCTCACCCCTCGTGCTTCAACCTCGCAGCCGCAAAATATTATCTAACTAATTGATTTTGCTTGACCTTACGTGAAGCTTCGTGGTCGCACTATTTCGACTTGCTGCCCGGCAGGAGCTGAAGCGGCGACGGCGCCGCCGGGGCGGCGCCAGGGGTGGCCGGCGTCCCGCAGCCGCCCTTGCCGTTCTGTCCGCCCTGGGACTGGATGAACAGTCCCTGCACCTTGCCGCTGTCGGATTCGACCCGCGAGACGCCGGTGGTCATGTCGACCAGCAGGCGGTCGCCGCGCAGCACGTTCTGGCACTGGGTCAGCACCACCTGGCCGCCACCGCCGCCGAGCATCGTGATCAGATTGGTCTTGGTGTCGAAGATCGCGGTCTCGCCGGTG